>MTKZ01119389.1_pt1 | contig 10477 bp, 7 predicted proteins | sample 1042781 | NCBI WGS metagenome assembly MTKZ01 (sample SAMN06212207, study PRJNA360539) | anaerobic digester metagenome | biome: Wastewater treatment plant; material: sludge; isolation source: anaerobic digester fed with sludge from wastewater treatment plant | place: Denmark: WWTP Viborg ...
TCGTCCTGGATGTGCTGACAGTCGAAGGCCTGATAGTTCTTCGGGTCAGCCAGATGACAGAAGACGGCCATAGTGTGCTCGCGTGGGGTTAGTCCCGACCCGCTCCGGTGGTCACATCCGGCGGGGTGACGATTTCCTCAGGGATTGGGATCGGACGGCCGGTACGGTCCACGCACGCCAGCGTGGTCGTCGCTTCACAGAGAACGACGCCGTCGCGCAGGAGCCGGTATTCATGGTCGATCCGGGCCCGCGTCTGACGGACGATGCGGACGACGAGTTTGAGCAGGTCGTCGTAGCGGGCCGGCTTCCTGAAGATGCAGGCCGTCTTGGCCACCACGAACAGCACGCCCTTTTCTTCCAGATCGCGATAGCGAAACCCGGCGGCGCGGAGCAGCTCGGTCCGGCCCATCTCGAAATACTCGAAGTACTTCGAATGGTGCAGGTAGCCCATCGGGTCGCACTCGGCATAGCGGACCCGGATTTCGAGCTCACATGACGATATACGCTGGCTCATTCCATACATCCTTGCCCTGGCGAGCGAATCATGGTACTCGTGAGAGCCTGCGAATCAACAGGAGCAAGTCTCTTGTCCGAGCCTGCGTCCATTGCCGTGCCGCCTGTTCAGGATGAGGGCCTCCGCTGCCTCAAGTGCGGGTACAACCTCACGGGATTGCCCGGTTCAATCTGCCCGGAGTGCGGTGTGACCGTTATTTGGGAGGCCGTTCGTCGCAGGCGTGACGAGTTGCGCGGGCGAATCGGCACGCCCTGGGAACGCTGGCGATGGCGACTCAAACCGGCGGCTTTCGTGGTCACCTGTCTGCAGGTTGCGTTGCTGCCGTGGCGATTCGCCCGACAGGTGCGCGACCGGCCATCTCTTCTGTCGGCGGGGGCGTTCCTGCTGGTGTGTATGTCCGCGCCGATTCTTTGGGTTGGGCTGGGCCTTCTCGGGTTTGGGTCCGGCGATGGCGACACGCTCGCCTGGTGGCTGTGCGGCGTCATATGCCAGGTTGGCTTTCAGACCTTCGTGTTCGGTCTTCTGTTGCCGGTAAACGGTGTACGCGGATCGCTAAGATTCTGGTTTGCGGTCAGCGCGTATACCAGCTATCCCCTTCTCCCGGAAATCTGGACCTCGCCTCCGTACATCCTCGCCGATGAGAGCAACCTGTATCCCTTTCATCTCCTGTTGGGCAGGAGCGGCTCGGGTTGCGTCTGGACCAGCCTGCTGTTCTATCTCTGGTGGATCGGGCTGTTGATTGTGGCTCTTCTTCGCCTGCCTCGCCGGCGATGGTGGCGAATCGCGATCATGATCGTGGCGATCCCGCTGATGACATACGGATCGACGTACTTCGGGTGCCATATGGCCCAGGGGCTCGACGCAGCGGGCAAGGCACTGGGGGTGCGATGAAGCGAAGGATGCGGCAGGAGGGATGAAGGATGAATCAGGGGAGGGACGGGAAGACCGGTGAGTTGCCTGTGACGTTCAGCCGTTTCATCCTTCCGCCTTCATCCCTCATCCTTCAATCTCTATTCCCATTCGATGGTGCTCGGCGGCTTGCTTGAGACGTCGTAGACCACGCGGTTGATGCCGCGGACCTCGTTGATGATCCGGGAGGAAATGCGTTCGAGCACTTCGTAATCGATCCGCACCCAGTCGGCGGTCATGAAGTCGGTGGTCTCGACGAATCGTATGGCGGCGACCTGCTGGCCCTCATAGCTGCGGTCGTCGCCCATGACGCCCACCGAGCTGACCGGCAGGAGGACGGCAAACGCCTGGCCGATACTCTTGTACCAGCCCGCCGAGCGGATCTCATCGATGACGATCTCGTCCACCTGTTGGAGCAATTCAACGCGATGCAGCGTCACCTCCCCGACGATTCGCACCGCCAGGCCGGGCCCTGGGAAAGGATGCCGCCAGATGATCTCCTCGGGCAGGCCGAGGTGCATCCCGGCCGTGCGCACCTCATCTTTGAACAGGTCGCGCAAGGGCTCGATCAGCTCAAAACCCAGTTCGGCCGGCAGGCCTCCGACATTNNCCCGAAATGCCGTGTCCTGATTCGATCACGTCCGGGTAGAGCGTACCTTGGGCGAGGTACTTCGCGTTGGGGATCGATTTGGCTTCAGCCTTGAAGACCTCGATGAACTCGTGGCCGATGCGCTTGCGTTTCTCTTGCGGATCGGTCACCCCTGCCAGGCGGGCGAAGAAACGGTCGGCCGCCCGCACGACCCGCAGATTGATCTGGAAATGGTCTCGGAAGGTTGCCTCGACCAGTTCGACCTCGTTCTTGCGCAGGAAGCCGTTGTCCACGAAAATGCACACCAGGCTGTCGCCGATCGCCTTGTGCAGCAGTGCCGAGACCACGCTGCTGTCGACGCCACCGGATAGCCCGCAGATCACCCGTTCGTCCCTGTTGACCCTCGCGCGGACCGCCTCGATCGTTTCGTTAATGAAGTTGCCCATCTCCCACGTTCCCTTGCATCCGCAGATCTCGTAGAGGAAGTTGCGAAGGATCTGCCCTCCGCAGGGGGTGTGGGTCACCTCGGGGTGAAACTGGACGCAGTAGACCGGCCTGCTCGTGTGCCGGACGGCCGCGATCGGACAGTTGGGGGTGCGGGCCAGCGGGATGAAGTCAGCGGGCAGGTCCTGGACCATGTCGCCGTGGCTCATCCACACCGTGGCGGGCGACTGGACGTGCGCAAGCAGGCCCTGGGCGTCGATGACCTCCACCCGTGTCCGGCCGTATTCCCGAGCCGGTGCGGCGTTGACCTTGGCCCCCAGACTCTGGCAACTGATCTGCATCCCGTAGCAGATGCCCAGAACGGGGATGTCCATCAGCAGGAGCGCCGGGTCGCACTTGGGAGCCCCGGTCGCATACACGCTGGCTGGTCCGCCGGAGAAGATCATGCCGGTGACGTTCATCTCGCGGATCTGCGCGGGGGAGATCGTCGGCGGGCACAGGATGCTGTAAACCCTGTTTTCGCGAACCCTTCGGGCGATGAGCTGGGCGTACTGGCTGCCAAAATCGAGGACGGCAACAGTTTCTTTCATGGGGCCGAATTATATCGAAGAGATGTCAGGTCAGCGAGAGTCCGGGACAGAAGGATCAGGGCAGGGCAAGTCTTGATTTCGCGGTGTCTTTGATCTTGAGCACCACCAGCGTGACGTCGTCGATCCTGTCGGCCAGTCCACGGAATCGGCGGATATCCCAGAGGATGTTCTGGGCGGCCAGTTGGGCGGGCTGGTCGGCGTAGCGGATGAGGGACTCGCCGAGCCGGGGACGGCCGTATTGCTCGTCCGAGAAGTTCAGCGCCTCGGGGGCCCCGTCGGTGTACAGAAGCACAACATCCCCGGGCTGCAATGCAACCAGTTCGCGATCGAACCTGGCCTTCTCGTCGATTCCAAGGATCATGCCTCCCGTGCCCAGCGGCTGGATCTTGCCGTTACGCAGCAGCATCGGCGGTTCGTGCCCGGCGTTGCAGTAGGTCAGCCGCCGGCCGTCGGGCGACAGCACGCCGTAAAACAGCGTGGTGAATTCGCCCACCTTCGTTTCCGCGCAGACGTGCCTGTTGAGCATCGCCATGATCTGATCGATGTCGTAAGTGAACTTGGCGTAGACGCGCAGCGCCGCCCGCAGCGACGCCATGACCAGCGAGGCCGGCACGCCTTTGCCCGATACGTCGGAAATGGCGATGCCCAGGTTGCCGTTCGGCAGCGGGATAAAGTCGTAGAAGTCACCGCCGACATTGTAGGTGGGGCGGTAGACGGCACCGATCTCGACCTGCTCGCAGACGGGCGGCTGACTGGGAATCATCCGCCGCTGCACCTCGCCGGCGTAGGCGATCTGCCGCGCATAGCGTTCCGCTTCAATTGTCTCGGCCATCAACCGAACGTTGACGATCGCCGCCGCCGCCTGGGACGCCACCGCCTGGAGCAGGGCCGCTTCGAAGGGCGTGAACACGTGCGGTTCACCGGTGTAAACGCGAACCACACCGACGGCCTTGCCGCGGTAGATCAAGCCCACGACCAGCCCGCTCACGATACCTTCGCGGCGAGCCTCCTGGGGGTAGCGAGTCCGCGGATCGTTGGGCGCGTCGGCTATGTACACGACCTCACCTCGGATCGCCGCCCGGTCGATGGGATTCTCCTCGACGGTGACCGCACCCTTGTTGAGGTATTCTTCCGAGAGATTGTGAACCGCGCGGATGACCAGAGTGCCGCTGGTCTCGTCCAGCAGACGGATGCTGCAGGCTTTGACGTGCATCACCTCGCAAACCATGCGGGCGGTACGATTGAGAATCTCCTGCAGGTCCATCGTCCCCGACAGCAGGTTGGCGATATTGTACACCGCGGTGAGTTCTTCGATTCGCCTGCTGAGGCTCATCTCCTGCAGGCACAGTTCCGCGAGCAACTCGGTGAACAGGCTGGCCATGTTACGGGCGGCCGATGCTTCCGCAGGGCTCCAAGGTTTAAGCTCGGCAGCGGCCTCGTGCAGTTCACCCGCCGCCAACCCGGCCGCGGATTCGATCCGCGAAATGGCTTCGGGCGACAGGGGAGCCTGCGGCCGGTCTCCAAGCGTGAGCGTGCCCGCGCACTGGTCACTGTGGCAGATCGGGATGCCATATTGCTCCAGGCATGCGGCGGTCAGGGCATTATCATCCCGGGCTGGCACTGCCACAGGCGATCTTCCGCCAGTGAGGTTTGCAGTTTGTCGGTGAGCCGAGATGACGAGTTCTCGTCCTTGGGGCGTGCTGAGCACGCGGCGGATCAGGGCATTACCTGCCACCGGGCCGACAGCCACTTGCCCGTCATTGTCGAAAAGTATGACAGACGCTGAAGTTGCATCTGCCAGGACGTCGAGGGCATGGCGCAACGAGCTGTCGGACAGAGTATCCCTCAGGTGTCTGATGCAGAACTGTGGCCCCGTCATTCAACACTTCCCCAGGCGAGTTGTGGCAACCAACCCGCCAATTGGTGCCCATTATAGGCCCTTGTCGGGAATGGGGCAAAAGCCGCATGACCGAAAGATGGCTGTCGCCGGCATTCCGGCGTTTCTGTGCCGTGATGACATCAATATCGGCGGCTGTCTTGTCATGAAATGACCTGGCCTNNGAATCAGCATTGGCTCTGAGACCTCTGTGCATGAGGGTTTCATCAACGTGCGCGCGGGGTCTCACATCGCACAAAAGCACAACGGCGGATGCGCTCGGATTCTTGACCCTGGCGTCACCCGCCGTTGGCGTCTTTATTTGGCCCAGGTTGCGTCGGCCTGCACGGTCCTGGTGCCGGACCCTATCGGGGTCCTTCTCTGAAAACACGGCGCCTCTGTTTCGAGGCATCACCGCAGTTGTTTCTGCGAGTCTTGTTGTTTGCCTCCTGTCTGTTCTTACGTTTCAAGCCTCCTGTTTGACCCTGCGATCTGGCCGCGGCCGTTGCGTGTTGCTGATGTTCGTGGCTTGCCGCGACCCCCCTTTCCCCAACCGACGCACCTACGGAGGTGCTCGCTCTCCTTCACCAGAGAAATCGCAAAGCCGCAATCGCAACGGGGATGAGTTCATCCCCGATTTTGCACGTACCCTCTTCGGGCAAGGCCGCCGCCGATTCTCGCGCGCCTCGCCGCGGTTCTGTGTCTTTTCCTCGACAGGATCCAGCGTACCGACCTGGGATTCGCCGATGATCTCCGGAATACCGGGCATCGCTCGCACCTCCCATTCAGCCGCATATTCGCGGGCTTCGTGCCCGCGTTCACATGTCTTGACTCACCTCGTGGCCCCTCGGCCATCCACGGCAACGTGACGCTCGATATGGCCTTCTCTAAAAATCAGTATAAGCCAAAACCGGCCTGATAGCAAGGCTTTTCTTGCGAATTTTGGCGATGGGGGCGGAACGGCCGCGGTTGCGGTGCCTCGGCCGGTGTGGCATAATCCGCCCGATCCTGCCCGGTGACGGCCGGGGCACGGATGCCGCCGAAGGTGTCTTTCCTCTTGTCCGAAAGGAGATCCCATGTCGCGACGGTGTACATTGTCCGGTTGCTGGCTGCTCGTCCCAATGGTGTTCATTTTCGGTTGCCAGGGGCAGGGAACCTTCTCATCCGGCGGGGTCAACGCCGCCGACATCGATCCGACGCTGCCAGTCATCCCGGATAGCGCGGTGAGTCGTGCGATCACGTGGGAGAACCGGACGGGGGCCGTCGGTGCCGGCGGCATGAGCAAGAGCGGGCTCGGCACCGGCCGCAAGGGCTCGCCGTGCATTCCGGAGGTTAAGAATGGCGAGACCGTCACGCTGATGGATATCGACGGTTGCGGAGTCATCCGGCACATCTGGATCACCATTCCCGACCGCTCGCCCGAGGCGATGCGGAACATGATCCTGCGGATGTACTGGGACGGGAGCGAGGTGCCCAGCGTCGAAGTGCCGCTCGGCGATTTCTTCGGTGTGGCTCACGGACAATGTCGGGTGCTGACCACCGCCTATGTCACCCAGGTCCTGGGCCGTGGATATAACAGCTACTTCGCCATGCCGTTTGGCACTCACGCGAGGATCACGGTGAGCAATGACATGCCCAACGGCAGGGATTTGGGATCTTTCTTTTATCAGATTGACTACGAGTTGCGCGACAAGCTTCCGCCGAACACCGGCCGTTTCCACGCCCAATTCCGCCGCGAAAACCCGACGGTGATGAAACGGGACTACGTGATTCTCGACAACGTCGAGGGGCCAGGCTGCTTTGTGGGCTGTGTTATCGGTGTGAGGGTTCTCGGGCCGCACTGGTGGGGCGAGGGCGAGATGAAGTTCTATATGGACGGCGACACCGACTACCCGACGATCTGCGGCACGGGCACGGAGGATTACTTCGAGGCCGCTTGGGGCATGGGCGAGTACCAGACGCCGTATGCCGGCTGCCCGATGCATCTGACCAACAACTTCTTCAAGTACCCGCTGGTCAGCCTGTACCGCTTCCATGAGAAGGACCCGGTCTACTTCCGAAAGAGCTTCAAGGCCACCATGCAGCAGATCGGCTGGAACCAGGGGCTCTTCGAGCGATGCGATGACTGGTGCAGCGTTGCCTACTGGTATCAGCTCAAGCCGGTCAAGCAGATGCCGCCGCTGCCGGACCGTGCCGCCCGGACCGCCGATATCATCGAGCCGCCCAAGCACAAGCAGGACAAGCCCAAGGCGGGTGTCGGTCAATTCGTTCCGCTCTTTGACGGCAAGACCCTGAACGGCTGGACCATCTACACGCATGAAGGCGCGCAGGTCGAGCCGAAGAACAGCTCGTGGAGCTTCCCCGAGGAAGGCATCCTGCATACCACCGGCGACGAGAGCAAGGACTACTGGATCTCGACCAACGAGAAGTACGGCGACTGCGTGCTCCGGATGGATTTCAGGGTCACCCAGGGGGCCAACAGCGGCATTTTCCTCAAGGTGCCCGGCCACGACCGCCCGGCGTACACGGGCTTTGAGGTCCAGATCCTCGATGATGCCGGCAAGCCGGCCGACAAGCACAGCACCGGTTCGATTTACGACGTCTTTGCCCCGATCGCCAACGTCTCGCGGCCGCTGGGCCAGTGGAACAGCATCGAGATCACCTGCAAGGGCCGGCTGGTCACCGTGGTCATGAATGGCCTGAAGATCATCGACTGCGACTTCAGCCTGATGACCGAGCCGATGGGCAAGTTCGATTTCCCCTATGCCAAAATGCCCGCGATCGGTTACATCGGCATGCAGACGCACGGGAATGCGGTGTCTTTCAGGAACGTTGCGATCAAGAAGCTGAACTGAGGCCCTGGGGGGCATCGACATTGAACCGAATGGGCGGGTGTCACCGGTTTCGGTGAGTGCCACTGGCAGCTCGCCTGCCAGTGCATGCTGCATCAGACGGCCGTACCGGCGGTCAAGCCCCCCGCGGCACCCGGTGCGTGCCGCTGCATCGACTTGCCCCCATCGTGATGATAGAATCGTTGCTTTCTGCTTCTGCCCGTCGGCCGATGGTGAGCCGCGGTCACAAAGGGTTAGTGTGATTCTGCCGTGCACTGCTCACAGAGCAGTGGCACACCCGTGCCTTCAACGGCGGCTGTGAGTTGGTGTTTGAATGTCCACATTGGATCAGTTACCCCCGACGTATGACCCTCAGAGTGTCGAGCCCGAGATCCGCCGTATCTGGGCGGAGTCCGGCTGCTTTCATGCTGACCCGTCTGCCGGCGGCAGCGAGGCGTACACCATCGTCATCCCGCCGCCGAACGTGACCGGGGCCCTGCACGGCGGGCATGCGCTGAACAACACGTTGCAGGACATCCTGATCCGCTGGCGGCGGATGCAGGGATGCAACACGCTGTGGATGCCCGGCACGGACCACGCGGGTATCGCCACCCAAGCGGTGGTCGAAAAACGCATCTTCGAGACCGAGAAGAAGTCTCGTCACGACCTCGGCCGCGAGGAGATGGTCCGGCGCATCTGGGAGTGGAAGGAGCAGTACGGCAACCGCATCATCGAGCAGCTCAAGCTCATGGGCTGCTCGTGCGACTGGGACCGCACGCGGTTCACCCTCGACGAGGTCTGCGCCCGGGCCGTCCGCCACACGTTCTTCAAGCTGTTCAAGGACGGCCTGATCGTTCGCGGCAAGCGCCTGGTCAACTGGGACACGCACCTGCAAACGGCCGTGGCCGACGACGAGGTTTACCACGAGACGATTAAGGGCCATTTCTGGCACTTCAAGTACCCGGTGAAAGACCCGCGGCCGGGCGAGCCGACGCACGTCCACATCGCCACCACGCGTCCCGAGACCATGCTGGGCGACACGGCCGTGGCCGTTCATCCCGAACCCGACAAGGCCCTGGATAAGGCCGAGGCTGAACTGCACGAGAAGCTCGCTGAGGTGCCCGACAAGGAGAAGCGGGACGTTCAGACGGCCATCGACGAAATCGCCGAACGCCGCAAGACCATGCTCCCGCTGCTGCTCAAGCTTCGCGACATGGCCCGCGACGGCCGTAAGCTCAACATCCCGCTGGTCGACCGCGAGATCCCGCTGATCTGCGACGTCTGGGCCAAGCCGGAATTGGGCAGCGGCTGCGTGAAGATCACACCGGCTCACGACGCCAACGACTCCGAAGTCGGCCAGCGCGCCGGCCTGCCGATGTGCAACGTGCTCACCCCCGACGGCAAGGTCGCCCGGATCATCGAGCCCGACGGCTCGGTCAACCCGAATTCGAGCAAGTACGAAGGCCTGCGTTTCGCCACTGACGCCCGCAAGAAGGTCGTGGCCGACCTCGAGGCCCTCGGCCTGGTCGAGAAGATCGAGGACCGCATCGTCGAGATTGGCCATAGCGACCGCAGCAAGACACCGATCGAGCCGTTCCTTTCCGATCAGTGGTTTGTCCGCATGGGTGATCTGCCGAAGGATGAGGCCGCCAGGATTGAAGGCCTCCGCGGCAGCAGCGGCTTGGCCCAACTCGCGATGGACGCAGTGTGCGAAAAGGACCACGCCTCGCCCGCCGAGCGCAAAGCCTGCGGCAAGGTCCACTTCTTCCCCGAGCGATATGCGAAAACCTACCTCGACTGGCTCGGCGAAAAACGCGACTGGTGCATCAGCCGGCAACTCTGGTGGGGGCATCGGATACCGGTGTGGAGCGGACCGTACAAGATCCGCCAGCAAGCTCACGAATTGCCGCTGAATAAGCTCGCTGCCTGGGCAGAGGCCGGGAGAGTCGCATTTTATCGCATACCCAGCTTCTCCCAAGGCGCAGACTTCGTCGATGACGGCAAACCCGTCAAACACATCCACTATGATCTGACGTTATATGTTTGCGTCAAGGATCCTGATGATAGCGAAGTCATAGGAGAATTGGAGAAGAACGGAATCATCCAGGACCCCGATGTCCTCGACACGTGGTTCAGCAGTGCCTTGTGGCCTCATTCGACGATGGGCTGGCCGGCGCCGAACCCGGTGTTGCCTGAAGCGGACAAGCTGCTTGCTCGATACTACCCCGGCTCGGTGCTGAGCACCGCCCGCGAGATCATCACCCTGTGGGTTGCTCGGATGGTGCTCACCGGCCGTTACAACATCGGCCAGGTGCCGTTCCACGACGTCTACATCCACGCGGTGATCCAGGACGGCCAGGGCCGGCCGTTCAAGAAGACCCTCGGCAACGGCTTTGACCCGGTGGACATCATCGATGCCTATGGGGCCGATGCCCTGCGTTTCACCATGGCCAACCTGAGCACCGAGACGCAGGACATCCGCATGCCGATGAAGAAGGTCAGGCTCGACAACGGTCGCGAGGTGCAGTCCTCCGAACGCTTCGAGCTCGGCCGCAACTTCTGCAACAAGATCTGGAACGCGGCCCGCTTCGCGTTCATGAACATCGAGAACACGCCGATGAACCGGCTCGATGTGGCCGGTCTGCCCATTGAAGACCGCTGGATTCTTTCCCAGGTCAGCCGAGCGGCGGTTGACGTCCAGGATGCCCTGGAGAAGTTCCAGTT
>MTKZ01006136.1_pt1 | contig 10472 bp, 10 predicted proteins | sample 1042781 | NCBI WGS metagenome assembly MTKZ01 (sample SAMN06212207, study PRJNA360539) | anaerobic digester metagenome | biome: Wastewater treatment plant; material: sludge; isolation source: anaerobic digester fed with sludge from wastewater treatment plant | place: Denmark: WWTP Viborg ...
TCGACGATCGCCTGGAGGTCATCAGCCCCGGCGCGCCGCCAGCGCCGGTGACTGTTGAGGAGCTCAAGTCGGCGCAGCCCATCCACGCCGCGCGCAACCCGCTCATCGTGCGCGTGCTGACCGACCTCGGGCATATGCGGGAGCTCGGTGAGGGCATCCCGCGCATGTTCGATGAGATGGAGCGGGCGGGCTGCAATCCTCCCGGCATCGACCTTGACGGCGCCTCTCGCCTGCACGTGGTGCTGCGCAACGAGGTCGTGTTCGATGAGGAGACGCTGAAGTGGCTCGGCCAGTACGACGAACAGGGCTTGTCCAGAGACCAGCGGCGCCTGCTTGCCATGGCCTACAGTCACGGTGGCACTTTCACCAGTCGCGAGTATCAGAAGCTGGCCGGCACAGACATCTACGGTGCGTCGCGTGACATCAAGGACCTGATCCGGCGTGGGCTGGCGGTCAGCGAGAAGAAGGGAGGGCGCGTCTATCGAGTTCTGGAGACCGCGGCTCCTTCGACTGTTCCCGAGGACCTGGAGCCGCTTCTCGCTCCGCTGCGAGCGAATGGATTCATCAAGAACGCGGACGTGAGGGACAGGCTCGGTATCACCCGCCGTCAGGCGCTCGTGTTGCTCACGGAATGGACCGAGGGAAAATGGCTCGTACGTCACGGCAAGCGGAAGGCCACACGGTACCTCCCGGGTCCCCACCTGCAGTTATGACCCAGCCTCGGGACGAAGTCATAACTCGTGAGACATGCGCATAACGGTGAAGGCACTATCAGCGGCAAGACCATCCGTATCGCCCTCGCCGAGATCAGCAACTGGACCGGCAAGGAGCTGGTCGCTCCGCGCTCCCAGCTCGACCAGCTCAGCAAGAGGGAGGAGGCCCGGCGCACCGGCGTCTACCTGCTCGTCGGACCCGACCCGGACGACCCGTCGCGAACGTCTGCCCACATAGGCGAGGGCGACAACGTCCTCGGTTCTTCCTCTGCCATGTAGCGATTGTCACTCTGCCCACAGGCGGTAGTGGGCGCTACCATCGGCGGCGTGAAGCACCTCTTCCTCGACGAGTCCGGCAGCCACAACCTTCACGTCGTCGACCCAGACTACCCGGTGTTCGTGCTCGGCGGAGTCATCATCGACGGCGATGCACGGCTGGCGACCGTTGATGCTGCCGTGCGCACCTTCAAGACCCGCTTCTTCGGCGAACGGAACGTCACACTGCACACCGCCGACATCAGCCGAGCCCGCAACGGCTTCGAGGCGCTGCGTGACGGTACCGTCCGTCACGAGTTCTACTCCGGTCTCAATGCGCTTGTAGCCTCGCTCGAACTCAAGGTGATCGCCTGCGCGATCCGCAAGGCCGCTCACATGGAGCGGTACGGGCCACTCGCGGTGGATCCCTACATGCTGAGCCTGGGCGTGGTGGTCGAGCGTTTCTGCTTCGAAATCGGTCGACCGCCCGAACACGGCCGGATCGTCGTGGAACGCCGCGGCCGGCAGCTCGATCGAGCCCTTGCGGTGGCCTGGGGCGCCCTGCGTCTCGGTGGCACCGCGTACGTGCGCCCGGTCACGATCAACCGCCGCATCGAAAAGCTCGAACTGCGCAGCAAGTGTCCGGACGAGATCGGGCTTCAACTCGCCGACCTGGTTGTGAGCCCGATCGCGCGAGCGGTCCTGGGGAAGCCCACACATGAGGACTTCGAGGTCATCCATTCCAAGTTCAGGCGCTCGCCCGACGGTCACATCGAAGGAGCGGGGCTGGTGATCCTGCCCAAAGAAGGAGGCCGGGGTCCGCTTCGCAGCTCCCGGCCTCACGACCAAAGATAGGTTCCAGCCCGTGCACTGTCAAGGCGCTAGCTGCGGTCACTGCTCCGGCGCGTGGGTTTTCGGACTGCCGGCGGGACGGCTGCTCCCGTCCACGCCGCGCGTGACCCGCTTATGGGGCGCAGCCTGCAATCCCCCCGACATCGACCTCGACCTCGGCGGCGCCTTTCGCGACATCAAGGACCTGATCCGGCGTGGGCTGGCGGTCAGCGAGAAGAAGGGCGGGCGCGTCTATCGAGTTCTGGAGACTGCGGCTCCTTCGGCTGTTCCCGAGGATCTGGAGCCGCTTCTCGCTCCGCTGCGAGCGAATGGATTCATCAAGAACGCGGATGTGAGGGACAGGCTCGGTATCATCCGCCGTCAGGCGCTCGTGTTACTCACGGAATGGACCGAGGGAAAACGGCTCGTGCGTCACGGCGAGCGGAAGGCCAGACAGTATCTCCCGGGCCCCCATCTGCAGTTATGACCCAGCCTCGCGACGAAGTCATAACTCGTGAGACATGCGCACAACGGTGGAGGCACTATCAGCGGCAAGACCGCCCCTTTCTTCCTCGCCGAGATCAGCAACTGGACCGGCAAAGTGCTCGTCGCTCCGCACTCCCAGCTCGACCAGCTCAGCAAGAGAGAGGAGGCCCGGCGCACCGGCGTCTGCCTGCTCGTCGGACCCGACCCGGACGACCCGTCGCGAACGTCTGCCTACGTAGGCGAGGGGGACAATGAGCTCAAGCGACTGCTCCGTCACAAAGCAGACCTCCACCGGCGCCAAGACGACCAAGGAGGCGCCTCCTGTCTTCGTGTTCAACAAGGTTGGCGTGTCTGCACGGGCGCAGGAGATCGACGGCCAGTTCGTCGTCTTCATGGGCTCGACGGCCCGTAAGCGGGGTGTGCCTTCCTGGAAGTCCTACAAAGCGCTTCGGGAGAAGCTCGTCGCCGACAACTCACTCGTCGAGGGCCATGACCGGACCTGTCTCGTGTTCAGTGAAGATGTCGCCTTCAACAGCCTCAGCGCGGCGGCGCCGGTGGTCAGGGCGCGAGCCTCGAACGGGCGCAAGAACAGGCAGCTGGAGACGACCGGCGAGACCTACGCGCAGTGGCAGGACGTGAAACTCACGGCGTCAGGAGCCGACGTCGCCGACGCCGACGGCGGGGAAGAAGGCTGAACACCGCCGCCTCACGGAGGATGCAGCCCGCTCGGGCTACGTGAGGACCAGCGTGACGCGCGTAGGGGCCGACTCGCTCCGCTCCTGAGGCTGGCCCGGAAGCGGGGACACGGCCTTCGAGGTGTGCGTGTCCAGGCGGAGCCCCAGAACACCCGAACGGGCAGCCTGAGCCGGCTTGTCGGCGAGGCAGCGCAGGCCGAGCCGGAGGGTCTCCGAGAGTGTGCGCCCGCTGACCTCAGAGAGAGCGACCAGCAACTCCATCTCATCCGGCTTGAGTCGCACCGAGACGACGCCGCCCGGCTTCGCGCCGTTGCTGGCGCCAATGATCTCGTAGTCGCTTTCGCCGTCGTGTTTCTTCGCCATGCTCGCCCCTTAGGAGTGCTTGTCGAGAAGTGCGGTCTGGGCCTCGGTCGCGGGAAACGCGGTGATAGGCCGCCAGATTCCCGGGTCGCGTGTCTTCGCCAGAGGCACGGAGAGCACCCGTCCGCCGTGTGTGCGACCGATCAAGAGCACTGGAGCCCGTCTCCTCTTCCGGTTGCGCACGATGATGTGAGGGTTCTCGACCATTTGATTGACCTCTCGCGGGGTCACGCCATGCTCGGCGATGTGTGCTTCGGCCTCATCATTCCAGCTGAGGACGCGGACCTCGACGGCCACTTGTCAGTCTCGGTGTCGCGTGTATGATGTGTCATACAAAATATGACATCGACAGAAGAAGGTCAAACCATGAGCGACCCGGACATCATCTCCCTGGACTACCTGCTGGTGGCCGATGCCGCGGACGTCGTGAACGGCAAGCTCTATCTCCTCGGCGCCGGCTGGGACAGGCTGAAGGTGCCGCGACTGCCCGGCCCGCCCGCCGTTCCGTTCGCCGTAGCGGTCGGCATCGACGTTCCGTGGAGCATGGCCAATCGCAAGCTTGGGTTCAGTGTCGATGTGGTGGATGCGGATGGCGGTGAGGTAGTGCAGCTCGTCGGCGGTAAGTTCGAAGTTGGGCGACCGCCGGGCCTGCGCGCCGGGACGCCGCAGCGCTTTCAGGTCACCGTACCTGCGCAGCCGCAGTTCGGTGCGGCGGGGCGCTACGTCATCCGTTGCTCCGTAGACGGCAGCGAGCTTGGTCATACGGCAATCGAGGTCTCCTCCGCGCAGGGCGAGGCCTGACGCGGGTTGGCAGAAAGCGCGATGGCGGCACCGGGCGCCACGACATTAAGTCGGTGCTCGGAGCGGGTCAAGGGTGACGTTTGACTCGACCGCTATCCATGCCCCATCTTCACCTCGAGCTTGTACGATGGGGTACGGAGGGTTCGGGACTGCAACGGCCCTGACGGGGAGGCGCCGTGACAGCGGCGGGGATCATCGAGTCGCACGTCGAGGAGGCGATGTTGGCCTGGCTGGCGCAGCTGGGCTACGTGACCGCCTTCGGTCCGGACGTCGAGCCGGAGAAGTTGGGCGCCGAGCGGGACGACTTCACCGAAGTCGTCCTCTCTCGGCGCCTGCGCGCCGCGCTCGAGCGCATCAACCCGCAGCTGCCGCCGTCGGCGATCGACGACGCGATGAAGAGGGTCCTCGCCCCGGACTCGCCGAACCTCGTCGAGAACAACCACCGCTTCCACCGCCTGCTCGTCGAAGGCATCGACGTCGAGTACACGCGACCCGACGGCAGCATCGCTGGCGACAAGGCATGGCTCGTCGACTTCGACGACGTCGACGCCAACCACTGGCTCGCCGTCAACCAGTTCACGGTCAAGGAAGGCAAGACGACCAAGCGGCCGGACGTCGTCTGTTTTGTCAACGGCCTGCCGCTGGCCGTGATCGAGCTCAAGAACCCGGCCGACGTGACCGCCACCACGAAGAAGGCCTTCCAGCAGCTCCAGACCTACAAGAACACCGTCTCGAGCCTGTTCGTCTGCAACGAACTGCTCGTCGCGAGCGACGGTATCGAGGCGCGCCACGGCACGCTGACCGCTCCGTGGGAGCGGTTCATGCCGTGGCGCACCGTCGACGGCGCTGAAGTCGCCGACAAGGGCGCGCCGGAGCTCAAGACGCTCGTCAACGGCATCCTGGAGCAGCGCCGCTTCCTGGACCTCGTCCGCTACTTCAACGTCTTCGAGACTGATGGCCCGAGCGTGGCCAAGAAGATGGCCGCGTACCATCAGTACTGGGCCGTGAACAAGGCAGTGGAGGCCACCGTCCGCGCGGTCGAGGAGGACCATCGCGTCGGCGTCGTCTGGCACACGCAGGGCAGCGGCAAGAGCCTCTCGATGGCGTTCTACGCCGGCAAGCTCGTGCAGCAGCCGCAGATGGCCAACCCGACGCTGGTCGTCCTCACCGACCGGCTGGACCTGGACGACCAGCTGTTCGGCACCTTCGCCGCCTGTCACGAGCTGCTGCGTCAGAAGCCGGTGCAGGCGCAGAGCAGGGAGGACCTGCGCCTCAAGTTGCAGGTCGCCTCGGGCGGCGTCGTCTTCACCACCATCCAGAAGTTCATGCCGGACGAGCGCGGCAAGGCGCATCCGCTGCTGAGCGAGCGCGCCAACATAGTAGTCGTCGCCGACGAGGCGCACCGCAGCCAGTACGACTTCATCGACGGGTTCGCCCGGCACATGCGCGACGCGCTGCCGAACGCCTCGTTCATCGGCTTCACCGGCACGCCCATCGAGCTCACCGACAAGAACACGCGCGCCGTGTTCGGCGACTACATCGACACCTACGACATCCAGCGGGCGGTCGAGGACGGCGCCACCGTGCCTATCTTCTACGAGGGCCGCCTCGCCGAGATCGACCTCCCCGAGAGCCAGAAACCGGTGGTCGACGCGGCGTTCGAGGAGCTCACCGAGAGCGAAGAGGTGCAGCGCCGCGAGAAGCTCAAGAGCAAATGGGCACGCATCGAGGCCATGGTGGGGACGGAGCGGCGGCTCGAACTGGTCGCGAAGGACCTGGTCGAGCACTTCGAGGAGCGTCAGGCCGGCGATCCGGCAACGCCCATGAAGGGCATGGTCGTCTGCATGAGCCGGCGCATCTGCGTCGATCTGTACGCCGAGATCGTGAAGCTGCGCCCGGAGTGGCATGGGGCGGAGGCCGGCGCCGACGCGGGCGACGAGGTCGGCGCCGTCAAGGTGGTGATGACCGGCTCCTCCTCCGACCCGCTCGACTGGCAGCAGCACATCCGCAACAAGCCGCGCCGCGAGGCGCTGGCCCGCCGCTTCAAGGACCCGGACGACCCGTTCAAGCTGGTCATCGTCCGCGACATGTGGCTCACCGGCTTCGACGCGCCCAGTCTCGCGACCATGTACATCGACAAGCCGATGCGCGGGCACGGCCTCATGCAGGCGATCGCCCGCGTGAACCGCGTGTTCCGCGAGAAGCAGGGCGGCGTGATCGTCGATTACCTCGGCATCGCCTATCAGCTCAAGCAGGCTCTTAACGACTACACCGACGGCGGCGGCACGGGCGAGCCCGTCGTCGACCAGGCGGCGGCTGTGGCGGTCATGCTCGAGAAGTACGAGATCGTCCGCGACATGCTCCACGGCTTCGACTTCGTCGACGTCTGGCTGCAGGGCACGCACGACGAGAAGCTGTGCCTCATCGGCGACGGCAAGGAGTTCGTGCTCGGCCTCGAGGACGGCAGGCGCCGGTTCGTCGAGACCGTCACGGCGCTCAGTCGCGCCTTCTCCCTCGCCGTGCCGCACCGCGACGCCCTCCGCATCCGCGACGAGGTGGCCTACTTCCAGACCGTCCGCGCGGCCCTGATGAAGGGCGACTCCGCTGGTCAAGCCTCGAACGAGGCGCTGGACCTCGCCGTCCGGCAGATCGTCTCGAAGGCCGTGTCCACCGACGAGGTGGTCGACATCTTCGCCGTCGCCGGTCTGGAGCACCCCGACGTGTCGGTGCTGGACGAGAGGTTCCTCGCCGAAGTACGCGACATGCCGCGCCGCAACCTCGCCGTCGAGATGCTCGAGAAGCTGCTGCGCGACGAGGTCAAAGTGCGCTTCCGTCGCAACCTCGTCGGGTCGCGGCGCTTCTCGGAGATGCTGCAGAGCGCCGTGATCCAGTACCGAAACCGCGCCATCACCTCGGCGCAGGTCATCGAGGAGCTGATCACGCTCGCCAAGGACATCCGGGAGGCCGGGGAGCGCGGCGCGGAGCTCGGCCTGACCGAGGACGAGGTCGCCTTCTACGACGCGCTGGAGACCAACGACAGCGCCGTCGCGGTGCTCGGCGACGAGACGCTCAAGCGCATCGCGCAGGAGCTGGTCGAGACCGTCAAGCGCAACGCGACCATCGACTGGAACCTGCGCGAGAGCGCCCGCGCGAGGATGCGCGTGATGGTCAAGCGCCTGCTGAAGAAGCACGGCTACCCGCCGGACAAGACCGAGCACGCCACGGCCCTGGTGCTCGCCCAGGCCGAGGTGGTGTGCGAGGAGTGGGCGGGATGAGCGACCTCTCCCTGTTCGCCTCGGTCCCGCGCGGGCTCGAGTCGATGCTCGCCGGCGAGCTGCGGGCGCTCGGCGCGGCGCACGTGAGGCAGGTCCGCGCCGGCGTCGCGTTCCGGGGCTCCCTCGAGACCGCCTACCGCGCCTGTCTCTGGTCGCGGCTCGCCGGCAGGATCCTGTTGCCGCTGACGGAGGGCGTCGCCGGGGACGGCGACGAGCTGTACGCGGTCGCGCGGGACGTCGACTGGAGTGGGCACCTCGGCGCCGACGAGACGCTGGCAGTGGACTTCAGCGGTACCAACCAGCGCATCCGCGACACCCGGTTCGGCGCGGTGCGGGTCAAGGACGCGATCGTCGACCGCCTGCGCGAGGAGTGTGGTGGGCGCCGGCCGTCGGTCGACCCGCACGCCCCGGACGTGCGCGTCAACGCGCACCTCGCCGGCGGCCGCGTGACCCTCTCGATCGACCTGAGCGGACAGAGCCTGCACCGGCGCGGCTACCGCGCCGACAAGATGCAGGTGGAGGCGCCGCTGAAGGAGAACCTCGCCGCCGGCATGCTGCTCTACGCGGCCTGGCCGAAGGAGGCCGCCGCCGGGGGCAGCCTCCTGGACCCGCTCTGCGGGTCGGGCACGCTGCCCATCGAGGCGGCCCTCATCGCCGGCGACGTGGCGCCGGGGCTGCTGCGCNNGGCGGGGCCACGACGCGCGGGTCTGGTCCGCGCTGCTCGCCGAAGCGCGCGAGCGGCGCGACGCGGGCCTCGCCCGGCTCGCGGTGGCACGACCGGGACCCGCCATCCACGGCAGCGACCACGACCCACGCGCTGTCCGTCTCGCCCGGGACTGCGCGCGGCGGGCCGGGCTGCGCGACCTCGTGGCCTTCGAGCAGGCGGAGCTGGCCACGGTCGTGCCGTCCGCCGGCCGCGGGCTGCTCGTCGCCAACGCGCCGTACGGCGAGCGGCTCGACGCCACCGAGGCCGAGGCCGTCTACCGGCAGCTCGGCGAGCGGCTGCGCGCCGCCTTATCCGACTGGGCCGCGGTCGTGCTCGCCGGCGACCGGCGTCAGCTCGGCGCACTCGGCCTCGCCGCCAGACGCGAGACGGCGCTGCGCAACGGGCCCCTCGACTGCGTGCTCGCCTACTACATACGCGGCGCGGCCCCGGCCGAGTCGGCCGCACCCCGCAGCGCCCGGGCGGCCGCGCGCTCGTCCTCCGCGGCGGCGGCCGCTGCAGCGGAGCCCCCGACCGGCGCCGCGACCGGCGGCCCCGGCGCGCCCGGGGCCATGCTGAGCAGCGGCGCCGAGTATCTGGCCAACCGGCTGCGCAAGAACCGACGTCGTCTCGCGCGCCGCCTGCAGCGCGAGGGCATCACCTGCTACCGCCTCTACGACGCCGACCTGCCCGAGTACAACCTGGTCGTCGACGTGTACGGGGACTGGGCTCACGTGCAGGAGTACGCGGCGCCGGCCGAGATCGACCCTGACAAGGCGCGCCGCCGCCTCGCCGAGGCGCTCGACGTGATCGGCGCCGAGCTCCGTCTCCCCCGCGCGCGCATGGTGCTCAAGCAGCGCCGCCGGCAGCGCGGGTCCGCGCAGTACGAGCGGGGCTCCGGCAAGCCCCGCCTCCTGGAGGTGACCGAGGACGACCTCGCGTACCTCGTCGACCTGGAGACGTACCTCGACACCGGCTTCTTCATCGACCAGCGGCTCACGCGGCGGCTGGTGCGCAAGCTGGCCGGCGGCCGCCGCTTCCTCAACCTCTTCGCCTATACCGGCGCCATGACGGTGAACGCCCTCGCCGGAGGCTCACCCTCGTCCACCACGGTCGACCTCTCCGCCACCTACCTCGACTGGGCGGGGCGCAACCTGGCCGCCAACGGGTTCGAGGCCGTGCGGCGCGACTGGCCCGTGGAAGCCGGCGGACGCGGGCACGAGCCCGCCGCCCACACGCTGGTCCGCGCGGACTGCCTGCGCTGGGTCGCGGAGGCGGACGGGCCCTACGACCTCATCTGGCTGGATCCGCCGGCCTTCAGCAACTCGAAACGGATGGGCCGCGCCACCTTCGACGTGCAGCGCGACCACGCCGACCTGATCCGCCTCACCGTGCGCCGCCTGCTCGCCCCGGGCGGCGTCCTCCTCTTCGCGACCAACCTGCGCAACTTCCGCCTCGCACGCGCCGAGCTCGGCTCCCTGGCGGTCAAAGACCTCTCCCGCGCCACCCTCGCCTTCGACTGCGAGCGCGACGCGAACCGGCACCACGTGTTCCGCATCGAACGGCGCGCCTGACCCGCTGCCCGCGCGCTCGGACCGAACCTCCGGCCCGTGCCGCGCGTCTCTGCGACGAGACGCACCGGCGAGTGGGAAGTGCGTGGGGAGTGCGTCTCCCCGCCGCGGCGGGTATACCACCGCGAGGCGCGCCGATCCCGGCCGCCCGACCGCGCGAGGAAGGAGACCTCATGGGTTCTGCTCACAGGCGCGTCACCCGGTGCCGGGCGCCGCTCCTCCTGCTGCTGTTCGCGTTGCTGGCGCTGCTCGTCGCCGCCCCCGGGGTCTGGGCAGGCCCGCCTGACCCGACCATGTCGCTCGACGAGCTGCGGACGGAGCTGGAGGCCGGGCCGCTCGACGGTCACCTGCTCACCACCATGAAGGGCACCACACCGGAGAGGATCACGGTGCAGGTGCAGAGCGTCATCGACTACTCCGACGGCAGCCTGATCCTCTTCGAGGCCTCGGGCCCCTGGATCGACCGCATCGGCGGCATCGCCTCCGGCATGAGCGGCAGCCCCGTCTACGTGGACGACGGCGGCGTCGACAAGCTGGTAGGGGCGCTCTCCTACGGCGACATGTTCACGCTCAACGGCCTCGGGCTCGCCACGCCCATCGAGTTCATGACGGCGATCCAGGACACCTACCCCCTGAGTGCGCTGCGCGCGGTCGAGCGCGCCCGCCCGCCGGCGGCCGGCGTCTACAAGCTGAGTGAGCCGGTCCGGACCTCACACGGCGTCGTCACCAGCGTTCGGGTGGCGCGCAGCGCCAGGGCCGCCGCCAAGGTCGAGGCGCCCGCC
>MTKZ01125867.1_pt2 | contig 10471 bp, 6 predicted proteins | sample 1042781 | NCBI WGS metagenome assembly MTKZ01 (sample SAMN06212207, study PRJNA360539) | anaerobic digester metagenome | biome: Wastewater treatment plant; material: sludge; isolation source: anaerobic digester fed with sludge from wastewater treatment plant | place: Denmark: WWTP Viborg ...
AACTGTTGAACCACTTATTTCTAATTTCTTCTGGTGCAAATGACAAATGAACAAACTTGTCAAATGTGCAGTCATTCACTTTAAATGATCCGCATAGACCGCCGTATGTGTCATTTTGCTCAAAAACTACTACTTGCTTACCTGCATCTGCTAATGTTCTCGCCGCGGCGATTCCAGCAGGTCCTGCTCCAATTACTACATAATCTGCTAATATTCTCGCCGTAGCGATTCCAGCAGGTCCTGCTCCAGTTACTGCATAATCATAAGTATTTGTCATTTTTAATTATACTAATAGTGTTTAATCATATCGACAATATAAGGTGTTGTGTCACGATATACGCCATCATTAACAATATATTTGTCGTGTTTTGTTAGTGATGGATTTTGTTCAATGTAATATGTATTTTTTACAGTCAACAACGGTCTGTAATCAGGATTCAGATTTNNCTATCAATATATTAGCTACGTCAGTTGTTAACAACCCCCGTTTGGCCGCAATATTTATTGGTCCGATAAATACATTTGCGTGGTTAGCAATAAGCTGATACAAATCTGTAGCAACAACTTCAACTGGCGTAAAATGTGTACAAACCAAACCATTCTTAATTGTGAATGGTTTATTGTTTTTAATTGAATTGATCAGTGTTGGCATAAAGCATGTTGGTCGCATATAAGGACCAAACGCAGAAAAAATTCTAGGCCATATAAAAGCAATATTATGCTCTTGGCACATTTTGTGTAACACTTTGTATGTTGCGTATTTGCACATACCATAGATAGAATTCGGGTTTAACACATCACTATCAAGTTCGTACAAATCATGTATGTGGAAATTTTCCGAATATTCTGCATTAGTTCCAGCAACAATCAGATTCTTTTTACCATCTACGGCCGCTTCAATAAATGCACGAGAAATATTCAATACATCATACTGAGAATCAATAGACGTCAGCGCTGAATGACAGTTTGCTGACACATCCCAAACAAGATTCAGCATAGTTGTGCACTTATGCTGTTCTAAAATTTGCTTTAATTGTAGAATGCCGCCGGGTGTATGCAGATCAATTGTATACTGGGTGAGATTTTTCCAAAGGAGTTGTTTGTTTCTACTGACTCCAATGACTGACCAACCATGTGACAGAAATTCTTCTACCACATGGCGTCCAATGAAACCTCTATGTCCAGCAATTAATATGGTTTGTTGCATATATTAATATACACAACAAACCTAAGTCTAAACACAATTAACCTTTAAAGTAAATTACATTGCTGCGCTGAGAACCGTCCGCATTTAACACCACAAACGCAAATTCTGAAACATTAAGATACGCCGGTTTCCATCCAGCATAACTATCTTTAATATTCTTAAAATCTCTAAATGTTCTACTGGTTGATATCCATTCAAATTTGCCGCCGATCCATTTGCCATTGACTTTACAAAACAGACACGCAATGCCGGTTGCAGAAGCTTTAGGATATCCCCAAACTTCCATACCTACATCCCAGTTCAGTGTCATGTTGTTAGGTTTATTGACAACTAAGTTGCTGATTCTGACATTAGATAATTTGGCGTTTTTACCATTTACACCACCGCATTGCCAATTTAGCTGATCAAATGCTACTTGATCAACTTTGTTTGTTGGCGAATGTGGTTTATCTTGCAATAGATAAATAATCACTGCAGCAATACCAGAAGCAGCTAGAATCCCTAATATAATCCATAAATACATATAATTTTATTTCCTTTGTTCTATTTATTCTTTGTTAGCATATAATTATATAAATGATCGTTGAAATTGTTAAAGGTTTGTCAAATGATGAATTAAAAATTGTTGGACCTAATGTTGGTAGTTTGATATCTGATCTCTGCAAAGTATTTTCTGCAAGCAACCCCGGCGCTTTCTTCATGAAACAATATGGGTATGGCGCGCCGTCTAAAATTTATGCAGTAAATCAATTTGGTTTTTTCAATGATGGTTTGATATTTGAAGTGCTGAAATACATCAAATTAAACTATCCATCAGCAACTATCAAATTAGCAGATCATACAAAAACCGTAATTTCTAACAGATTACCGTTAAGACAGTTTGCTAGTAATTATATAGGTGTTGAAAACATATCAACTAAAATTGAATTTAGACCATATCAAATTGAAGCTATTAATGCAGTTATCAAACAAGGTTATGGCCGATGCATGTTTGAATGTCCTACCGGTTCTGGTAAATCATTCATTATTGCCAATCTTATTCATACATTGAAATCGCAGTACAACAGCAACATTCGTACATTGTTGTTTCTGCCAAACAGTCAGTTAGTTAGTCAGTTTACAAAAGACTTAGCTGACTATGGTTACACTGACAAAGATATGTTGGCCTACACGCCGTTGACAATTAAAAAGCATAAAACACAAGAATTTCTAGATTGTCCGATTATCATTTCTAATAGACAGTTTTTGTTGAATCGACTTAAGCTCCTTGGTAAATTCGATTTGCTAATAGTTGACGAAGTTCATTCATGTAGTCCTGGATCAAAAACAGAGACTATGATTAAATCAATCTCAGCACCGATGAAAGTTGGCTGTTCTGGTACGGTGCCTACTGACAAACTTAAGTACTGGAATCTGTTGCATTTGTTTGGCCCTGTTGTCTATCGAGAATCTATCACTAAATTGCAATCAGAAGGTTATTTAACCGGTGTTAAATTCACCCTCATTAAAGTAAAGGACACGGTTGTTGAACGAAATAGGAACTTGTTGTTCAACATGCATCCGTTAGTCAAATACAGTGAAGATTCAGAAATAGCGTTCAACGCAGCATACACAGCCGAAACTGAATATATGTCAGAAAACTGTATGAATTTGTATTCGCCTGTGTTGCAGCAAATGCAGTTAGCGCAAGGCAATACATTAATATTGTTTGATAGAATTGAATTTGGCAAAGCTTTGTTTGAGTTTTTAAAGACTTCAAAGTACAATGATGCAGAATTCTACTACATCGACGGTTCTATTGCTGTAGATGATCGTGAAACAGTTAGGGCGGCCTGTGAAAGCAACAATAATGTCATTGTAGTTGCGCAGGTTTCTATTATGTCAGTCGGTATCAACATCAAAAATTTGACTAATCTGATTATGACAGGATCTAACAAGTCTCATAGTAGAACAATTCAGGCCATTGGCCGGCTACTTCGATTGCATGATGAAAAGGAATTCGCGCATGTGTACGATGTGGTATTCAACTATAAATATAGTCGTAAACATTATGCAGAACGTAAAGCACTATATACGAAATACTATAACAAATCTAAACCAGATGACGTGGTTTCAGTTACCTTAGACTAAGGTTTAATTGGTAAATAGAATTAACAATTAATTCTATGGCCACATATCCAAGTATCAATTTCAATTCTACTACAGTCAATCAGAACAATGTAATATATCTGCCTTCAAATGTATTCATCTGTGGATTCACTGCTAGGGGTCCTGAACAAAAACAAACAACTGTAACATCACTTACAGACTTTGCAAACATATATGGCATACCAAATACTGCAGCAGAATATTCAATGTATGAAGCTGTTAGAAACACAATTCGCGGGGGTGGGTTGGCACATTGTTATAGAATTCCATATGTAGAACAGCAAGACATATCAGCCAATGCACAATCTGTTACATACTATTGTAGTGTTAGTGATACAAGTGCACTAAGTGATATAGTTGAATCATACGATATATCTTCTAATTATACATCGACAGCTGTTGCATATAAATTAGGACAACAGTATTCAACATCTACAGCATACAATTGGCATTTGAATCGTGATATTAGTGTTGATACGCATGAATTAACAATATCATGTAAAACTAAAGCTAGAACCATATTTGATACTGACATTAGTGGCAACGTTTCAGTTGATGTTAATGCTAAGCAACGATCACTTGGAATTGTACCAGTATTCATCGGTTCGCTTAATACCTTATTGGTGTCTACAGGCTATGCCGGCATACAGGACGCGCTTAAAGCGACGCTACAAACTGCAATCTACTCTACGGTAATACAGTCAAACATACTATGTTATGATGTTAGTTCTTCAACAGTGCTATTAGCTGAATACAACCATTTAACAACATCAAATGACATATACGTGATGTGTCTAGATATTGTAGCAAACAACCTAGCAGAAACATTGACAACAACTACAAAAAGTCAATCAGCAATGCTAGTAGTAGAAATCATCTTAAATGACAACAATGAAATAACGGCTAAGCTGTTAGAGTATTTTATAGGCACACTAGACAACAATGTAACGCATGGAATTTCAAATCTAATTGACCTCATCAACAATCAGTCAAATTTTATATCTGTAGAATTTAAGTCACTTAGTGACAGCAATGATACAGCTACACCGTTTATTGACGAAGACGTTTGGCATTATGTTGAACCACCGACAGAAATGAATCCGCTATATGCATTTGGCATTAACTCAAAAACATATGATGTACAGGTTGACGAAGAAACAACTGCGTATGAATTTAATAGTGACAATCTGTTTGGCTTAGGTGGAATATCTGATCACATCATTGATATGTCTAAGAAAACATACATTGACAATAGAATTTTAGATTACATTGCACTGCCTAGTGTTGTTGATTGTTTTAACACAACTTTAAGCTCAACACAACCTAGTGCTGAAACATACAACGGTATTCAATACAAATCAAATCAATACTACATACCACATGATTTTAGTAAAACAACATTAGATAAATTTGACATTGACACCCTTAATGTCAAAGCATTGTTGAATTGCGCAGCAAAATTCGCAGAACTTGACAAAGACAGCACGGTGTTTTTTGATTTGCCGTTAATTACAACATATGAATTATCATCTATTGTTGACACACACAAATCTGACGCTACACAAACTGCACATATTATAGCAACAATGTCTTCACTTGATTTAATACCGGCTTCAAATGTGTTTGTTTCTCCTATGTATTCAAATATCATGTTTGTTTTCAACCATCAATATGTTGACAAGTTTGGAGAAACCGCTGAGTATATGATTGTTCCACCTTCTACAGAGATGCTATATGCATATTGTTATGCTGATTACTATAGAGCAGCGTGTCCATTGGCTGGCTTAAGTGTTGCTGATTGGTTTAACCAGTGTCATAGTGGTGTAATTAATTCTAAGAATCGAAATATATTTAAAACGTTGTTTACTACATATCTGATCAACAGTCTTATGACAGATATAAACAATCAAGTGATGCCTAATCAACAAATGTTGTATCGCCAACAATCTAAAAGCATATTTGCGCAACATCACGCATTTAGATTGGCCAAATATCTAAAACGACATTTAAGACAACTTGGTACAAGTATTTTGTATGAGCCACATACGCCACAAATACGAGTAGTTTTTACAAACAATATTAATTCACTGCTAGCAAAATACAAATCAAACAATGTAATAGAAAATTATCTTGTAATTTGTGATGAAACTAACAATCCAGCAAATGCTATAGACAACAATGAATTGCAGGCTAAAGTATATGTTACAATACTTGGCGCTGTTGTTTCAATAAATCTCAATATTACTCAAATCGGTGTCAACATAGTACTAGATTAGTACTATTCATTGAACAATAATTTAAGCTTAGCTTCTAAACCGTCTGGCGTAGTCGTTTTTTCTTTAGAAAATTCTTTAGCAAATGCTGTTGCTGCTTCTGGTGTAGATTTAATTGCGGCATCAACAATAATCTCATTTACTGCCGGCATAGGTGTCACCGGCGTATCTATGCCAATGTAGTCAGCTAATCTACATATATCATCAGTAATTCGCTTCAATAATTTATCTGATCGTGACAAATCTTTAACTAGTGACTTATTATGATTATTAGCATATTCTATTTTGTTGTTTAATGCTGCTTTGACATTTGCAATAGCTATTTTACTGACGTCTTTAAGACCATTTTCTATAATATTTGCTTCAGCCTTAATCGGTTCTTCTAGTAAAGTTTTATATGCAGAAACCGCGGTGTCAAATATCTCCTTAACCGGTCTAGAGGTAGTCAATAATTGTATTATATTGTCAATTTTAATAGAAAGGATATTTTTAAAAATATCCAGTTTAATACTTAATGATCCAACCAGACTGTAAAATATGTTGATTTTAGTGTTAAGCTTGTTAAGTGGCGCTACTATTTTATTTTTTATTAGCTTTTTATCTGACCGTTCTTGCCAAGTAGTGACAATGTCTGAAAACCAGTCGTTAATTCCGCGTATTGTTGAGGTAACAGAACTTTTAACTAACTCAACAGCCGTCATTACAAACTTGCCAATTGTGTTTAACACAGTTTTAATTCCTACAATAAACTTTAAAACAGCTTCACGTCCGATTAAATTAACAATAAACCCGGCAGCAAATGCAACTAAACCACCTACAGGCGGAACAAATGGCAAGCCAAAAGGTAACCACTTCAAACCGTTAAATACAGCATTCATAAAGCCACGCTCACCGCCGGTTATAACGTTTGCTGATCTTGCTGCAATATTTGTAAATTTACTAGATGGATCATAATTTTTGCCAAGTGTTTTAGCTGTCCATTCAGTTGGATCTGATATAAATTGTCCGACACCTTCTACTACACTTAGTGCAATACCTAGTGGAGATGCTTTAGATAAGCTGCCGACAGTTTTAGTGTGTCTTAATTTATTAAGTATATGCGTGTATTTTTTAACTACACTAGCTGTTTTAATTGCACCATAAGATTTAAGCAACCTACGCAAGTTAAGCGCGGCTTTAAGCTTATGACTATAGATGGCAGATTTAACACCTTTAAATAACAACAATTTACTATGCCAAAGCTTATGAATAATTCTACCGGTTCTAGCTGCAGCAACAATAACGTTTTCTGAAATTTTAGCTAAACCTAAAAATAAAGCCGACGCAGCAATAATCCACAAACTTAATGATGTCGCAGATTTAGTAATTTCAGATTTACTTTCATCTGCAATAATCGGTTTACCTACCGTTGTAGGCTTAATATCAAGAATTTTTCTAGTTTTTGTATAGGCTACATTAGGTTTTGGCAATTGTTTGTCAATCACTGACAGTGTTTTAATTGATTGTTTATTGATGTTTGTTAATCGTGTAAGTACAGATTTCATTGTGATATCTGTCCACACATTAGCAACTTTAAGTTGTTTAACAAATGATTCTACAGTACTAGTCTGTTTGTCTAAATCTTCAGACTTAGACACATTTTCTGCTTGTGGTGGAGAATCTTCAGTCGGCGGAACAATTGGCACTGTTGCAGGAAGTTCATTTTTAGGTTCTTCTGTTTTTAAAGCTTTACGTGTTGTTTCAAGATCTATAGCAACCTTTTCGTTTTTACCATTAATTTTTTTAGCTGCTTTATTGACAAGCAATGAATGTGAGTCAATTGTCTTTTCAAAAATTTTTGTTAATTCAATTAATGGCTTCGCTAATGTATTACTAAATTTAGAAGCAATCGCTGAATCAAGTAGTTTAAAATTTACTTCAATGTTCGGATCATTTGTTGATAGTATTAGTTGGTCAATGTCATTAAATGCATCAGCTATTAGTTCTAATGTTACTTTATCATATGATTTAATGATGTCATCTATAGCAGTGCTAATATCTGTGTTTAGCGTGCTGTTGTTAGTAGATTTAAAATAATCAGCTATTGCTAGTACAAGACTAATTCTTATGTCTTCTGCATCTACTTGATTAGTTGATTTATACTTTGATTTAATTGAATCTATTACTTGGTTGCCGATTTGCTTAGCAGCATTGCGAATTTGTTCAGCAGTGATATCTGCAGCAGTCAGTAAACCTCGGTTGTCACTAATTAAATTGACAATAGCATTTAAAATAATTACTTCAGAAGTATTGTCCGGATTATCTATAGGTTTAATTGACAAACTTTGCTGCTGTACAGCAGTTCGTAAGTTTGTTGTTAAACTTAGTGTGTCTGAACTTCTAGGTTGAATATTAGTATCCATACGTTAATGCTGCTGAGGATCTAGGTTTAGTTAAAATTTCTTTTATGCGTTTTGCTTTACTTAAAGCAGGTTCAGCCGGCTGTTCCATAATGTATCGTATAGGCGCTGTTATAGTGTCTTCTAAAAAGTCAATTTGTTTAGTCAATGATTCATATTTTTCTTTATCGACGATTACAATATCAGACTTATCACTGTTGGCATCAATTGCAGCATTTTTAAATGCATCTTCAGCGGCTTTTAATCTTTCAATCTGATTTCGTTGTTCTAATTGCGCGTGTCTTACATCACTTAACGCTTTAGTACCTTTTTTTCTATGAGTTCTTTAAATTTTTCTGGCGAATGTCTATCATCACTAAGAAATTGTTGTTTAATTTTATCAGTTGGCAGTGTATTAACCAGTACTTTATTTAATTCAGTAAGTTTATTAACAATTTGTTGCGCAGTACTTCCTTTATGTTGTACGTTGACATTGTCTATATTAACGGCCTTTTCACTAATATTCATATGTTCATCATATGTGTCAAGTGCTGTTACTAATTCATCGGTTATTGCGTTTAATTCTTTATTAAGTGTTTCTTTTTTAGATGTAGATTCTAGTTCTTCTACAGATGTTTTAACGTGTTGTTCGGATTGTTCTTTTAAATCAGCCGATGTTTTAGGACTGTCTGGGTCTGTTTGAGATTTTAACATATTGATGACGGTGTCTCGTATATCGTCACCGGTATTAGTAGACTGACTAACCAATATATTATCTACGTCAGTCTTTTTTATACTATCTGCTAGGTTTTTAACTATAGTTGTTGTAGATTTTTTAGGTATATTAACCGTTGCCTTTGTTACTTCATCTGTTATAGCAACATTATTTTCATCTATAGTTTTATTAAGCACATCAACTCGATTTTTGTCGGCATTGTCAATATCAGACAAGGTGATATCTACGGCAGATGTGGTTTCCGTTACATTTTCGTCAAATGCCAGTTTTGTATCTGAAATTAATTTATTGTCTTTAGCATCATCAGCTGTAATATCTAATAATGATGGTAGATTAGCAATACTTGTAGGCGGATCATCAGCTTTATTAAAGCCTGGTACGTCTGGTAGTTTTAAATTGATGGCTGCTAATTTTTGTTGATCTTCAGATGATCCAAATAAAGCAAACAGATTTTGAAGTGCTGGCCACAGTTTGTACAGACCATAAGCAAATGTAGCTAGGGCGGCCACGCCGGCTAAGCCGGCTAAGGTTTTCATAAACAGACCGCCGGTTATATCGATGTCAGTATTTTTTTGTTTTGTTTTACTTGTACTTATAGCCTGTCTGCTTTCATATCCACTAACTATAGGATAAAACACATTAGCAAAATTACTAATGTCTTTGTAAATTTTCGTGCTATTTTTACGTAGTTGATTAATGACATCATGTATTTTTTCATCAAGTTGTTTAACTTGTCTACCTATATGTTTTTCTTTTAGCTTTTCTTTTTTAGTTTTACTGCCAAATATGAATTTCCAACGACCTACCCACAAGTCTTTAGTTTCATTCCACACAGCTTTAGCAGTCTTTTTAATGCGATCTCGTCTATATTTTCTGCTTATGACTAAATGAATTGTATTGTCATACATTTGTTTAAAACCTTTACCCAACGCTTTTATGTATTCAATACGTTTGGTATGTTGGTTTTTGATATCACGCCATATTCTTTGAAAGATATTGCCGGTAAAATCATCAGTATCTAATGTCTTGTTTAACGTGATGGTATCTAATGTTAATACATCAACATTTTGTTTAAATACTTCAATTTGACTTTTAATAGTTTTCGTCAACGCTGACTCTATTAAATTGGTAATATGGCTTTGTAATATCGTTTTATATTTGGGAGCATTATCTATTGTTGTTTGAACGGCTTGTTGTCTAAGTCTTTCAATTAAATCAGTACCAATGCTGTCAATTGTATTATCAACAGGTTTTTCATCCGGTTGTTTAGCCGATTCATTGTCGTTTAATATAGCCTGTAATTCAGATTCTATAGCATTAAGTGTAAGATCTAATACGGTTTTATCGTGTTCAACCTGATTGTCAACTGACTGAATAATAGCATCAGATATTTCTTTTAATTTATTAGATACATCAAAATTAGGTAATGATACATCAAGATCGGCCGGTGGATTATATGTATTACCGACAGTTTTACCGGGCTGTTGTGCTAGTCTAGTAGATACTATTCTAGGTCCGCCTAGATTTTTATTTGTACTATTGTTAGCCATTACTACTATTTACCAAAAAATGCTATCCTACGTAAGATAGCATCTATTATAGCTGGTGAAAGTAGACTAGATATTATAATGGCGAAGCTAACAAATCAAATTGCAAATCAGCAAATTCTACTTCTTTTGTGTCGTTATTCAACACGTCTGAAACTACGGTAGTAATACTTGATAGCAAC
>MTKZ01127762.1_pt1 | contig 10469 bp, 7 predicted proteins | sample 1042781 | NCBI WGS metagenome assembly MTKZ01 (sample SAMN06212207, study PRJNA360539) | anaerobic digester metagenome | biome: Wastewater treatment plant; material: sludge; isolation source: anaerobic digester fed with sludge from wastewater treatment plant | place: Denmark: WWTP Viborg ...
AGGGAATGAGGCGTCGGCCGCTCCAGGCGCGCGGGCTGCTTGATGGGCACTTCGGTCTTCTTGATCTTCTCCTCCTGCGTGATCTCGATAAACGGCTCCACCAGGGGCTGCAACTTCTTGATCTTGGCGAGGTTCTTCAGAGCCTCCTGCGAGAGATTAGCCCACGAAACCCGCTCATACTTGCCCTCGCCCACCTTGATCTGCACTCCCGCGTCACTGGCCGACGCCGTCAGCAGTTCGCCTGTGAGCGTCGTGCCATCGGCGAGCTTGAACTCTTCGGCGTAGGCTGCCCCGGTTAGCCATCCGCAAAGGAGGATGGCTCCGATCAAACATAATCTGCGCACCATGGGAGTTCTCATAGCAGATGGCCCCGTCCAAAGAAAGGAAAAATCCAGCGCCCCATTACCCCAGGGCGGGCGACACAGTCCGGCAGGCCGCCACCACCTTTGTTGTGGGCTCCTGGCGATCAACTCCGGACCGATGCCGCGGCAGCCCGCCGATGTTATGCCGTGCCGTGTCCGCTTGCCGGTTACTGGCCTCTTACCGTCCCGAGGGCTGCGGCCAAATCCTCCATCACCCAGTTGGCCCGCGTGGCCTGGAGGTAATCTGCCACCGCGCCGTGCTGCCACACCGCGTAGCGAATCGTCAGCAGCGGATCGGCCCGCAAATCGGGTTGCGCCACCAGGCCCGCGAGATAGCCCGCCAGCACGTCGCCGCTGCCGCCTTGCGCCAGATAAGGGTTTCCGGAGGAATTGACATAAACATCACCCGTGCTCCTGCCAATGAGCGTCTGATGCCCTTTGAGCACTATCCAGGAATTGCCAAATCGCCGCGACACATTCCGCAAGGCTGCCAGCCGGTTCGCCTGCACCTGCGCCGGGTTTCCGCGCAACAGCCGCGCGGCCTCTCCCGGGTGCGGCGTCATCACACGCAGGGCATTCCGGGGCACCGGGTCCAGCGGCAGCCAATCCAGCGCGCTGGCATCCACCACCACCGGCAGAAACGAGTCCCGCCACAAATGGCGCGTCATCATCTTCATTGGGTCCGGTATGTCGGCGGCCGCCAAGCCGGGGCCGACCAGAATGGTGTCGTGCCGGCCCGCCAATTTGCCGGTCGGCGCCCACACAGAGACCATGATCGCGTCGAGTTGAGCCGCGACCGCATGATAGACCGTTTCGAGCGTGTGGAGCGTAATCAGGCCGGGCTGCGCCCGTTGTGCCCCGCGCCCGGCCAGCACGGCCGCTCCGTGATAACCCAGGCTTCCCCCCACGATCGCCAGGTGACCATAGTTTCCCTTGTGCGTCGCCACGGCCCGCGCGGGCGGGAAAGCCGCGAAGTCCTCCGGCAGGGTCCACTGGAGTTCGCTTTGCTGCGTGCAAGGCGCCAGCCCAACGTCCGACGCGACTTCCAGCCGCCCCACAAACGGCCACGCCGTCTCCTGTAGCATGCCGGTCTTGGGCGCGCCCACGGTCAGTGTCGCCGCGGCTTTGATGGCCGCCCCGTGCGGTTGGCCCGTATCGGCGTTCAAACCGGATGGCACGTCCACCGCCAATATAGGCACCCGCGCCCCATTGACCCGCTCGATGAAACTCACCCACTCCGGTCCCAACGGCCGGTTCAGCCCGATGCCGAACAAGCCATCCACCAACAACGCAGGCCCCATCTCCAGCAGCGAGTTCAGCTTCTCCAGGTCGCCTGCCGTTCCTGCCGCGTCCAGCACTTCCACCCGGCGCGAAGCCAAATGCTCGCGCGCGGACCGGGCGTCCTCGCCGTTGTGGCCTTTGCCGGCCAGGATCAGGATCAGGTCCCCCGTTTGCGTCAACTCCAGGGCGCGGCGCGCGACGCATTGCCCGACGCAGCGAATGACCTCCGCTTCGGTGTGACCGGCGGCCCAGGTGGCCCGCTCCCAGTCGCGCATCTGTGCAATACTTATTACCGGCACCGGCATGGCGAGGGAAGATACACCGTTGCGCCCGGGACGAAAGCACAAACCCTCCGCCCTTTCCCGCTGCTGCACCGGCAGCCCGTTTGCTTCCTCACGCGGCGGGTGGTTCGCTAGGACTTCGCCGGCCCGGGAGGCGGTGAGGCGAGTTTACTCCTGCGCACGCCGTAGGCGAAATAGATCACCATGCCGATTAAGAACCAGGCGATCAGGCGCAGCCAGGTCGTCAGCGGCAGGGCGGACATGAGGACAATGGCCGAGATGGCCCCAGCGGGGGCAACGAACCAGACCGCAGGGGTAGTAAACCGGCGTGGCAGGTTGGGCTCGCGCACGCGGAGCACCAGCACGCCGATGGAGACGATCACAAATGCCAGCAAGGTGCCAATCGAGCAAAGGCTCCCGGCTTCGCGCACAGTGAACACAGCCGAGAAGCACGCCACCCCCAGCCCCGTGAGGATGGACGTAATCCAAGGCGTGCGGAAACGCGGATGGACCTGGCTGACCACCGGCGGCAACAGACCGTCCCGGCTCATACTGTAAAAGACGCGAGATTGGCCCAGAAGCATAACCAGAATGACCGAGGACAGCCCGGCAATCGCGCCGAGCTTGATGAGCTTGCCCATCCAGCCCATGCCCGCGCGGTCAGCCGCCACTGCGATCGGGTCCGGCACGTCCAACTGGGAATACGGCACCACGCCTGTGGCAATGGCCGAGACCAGGATGTATAGCACGGTGCAGATGAGCAGCGAGCCGATAATGCCGATGGGCATGTCTCGCTGCGGATTCTTGGCTTCCTGAGCCGCGGTGCTCACGGCATCGAACCCGATGTAAGCGAAAAAGACAATGCCCGCGCCGGTCATGATGCCTGACCAGCCGAAGTGGCCCGCCGCGCCGGTATTGACAGGAATGAAAGGTTGCCAATTGGCGGTTTGGATGGCTCGCGCCGCCCCTGCGATGAACAGCAGCACCACGGCCACTTTGACAAGCACGATGATGTTGTTGAAGTTGGCGGATTCGCGGATGCCGACCACCAACAGGGTGGTGACGACGAAGATGATCAGCACGGCCGGCAGGTTGAAGATGGCGGTGGCCTGGGGGAGCACGGCAGGGTCGGTGCCAAGGGCCACGATCTGATCCGCGAGCCCCACACTGAAGGCGGCCCAGCCCGCCTTCATCTTCAAAGCTGTCGCCAGGGTTGCCGGAAGTTCGATGAGTTGCGTGCCCCGAGCGGCGGAAAGCTCGGGCGGCAAAACGATGCCAAAGTCGCTTAGGAAGGACACCACGTAGCCCGACCAGCCGATGGCCACGGTGATGGCGCCGACCGCGTATTCAAGGATGAGGTCCCAGCCGATGATCCAGGCGAACAACTCCCCCAGGGTGGCGTAGCCATAGGTGTAGGCGCTGCCGGCCATCGGGACGAGCGAGGCGAACTCGCTGTAGCACAGCGCGGCGAAGATGGAGGCGAGCCCGGCCAGCGCAAACGAAAGCACCACCGCGGGGCCGGCATTTTGCGCCGCAACCGTTCCCGTGAGCACAAAGATGCCGGTGCCGATAATCGCGCCAACGCCCAGGGCGGTGAGGTTCACCGGGCCGAGCGCCCGGTGCAGGCTCTGGTCCGCCAGCGCCTCGGCCTGCAGGTCAGTAACATTCTTGCGTCGGAACAGATTCATGTCTTCCGCGGATTCTTCGAGTGTCTGATTGCTGGCCCGGCTTAATGGTCTGCCGTCGGTGGGAAGTCAAGGGAATATGCAGAGAATGCGCTGAAAAATGGGCCAGGAACAATCTTGGCCGCCTTCTCCAGCCCAAGCCGCCCACTCCCAAGCTGAAACCAACCTGAGCCATCTTGTCCCACACCCCGGCCACGGCCTGTCCGCACGGCATTTTCGCGCGCTCTTTTCACACNNACGGACCGGCCATGCGCCCGGCCCCGCGTAAACGCTGAGCGACTTTCTGTCCGCGCGCGGAACGGGCATCCATGCGCAGGCGCAGCGCAGTTGCGGCGACTCAGATCGCCTTCTGGTACACCCGTTGAAATCCTTTTCGCCCACCCGCTCTATACGGGTCCAAGATGGTGATCCCCTGCTTGCCGAAATGCGCGGTGACGGGCGCGCCTTTGCCGGCACGCAGGTATTTGAAATTCAGGTCGCGCACGATGCGGGCGGCGTGAACAATGGCCACCGTAATTCGCGCCTCTTCCGCCGTCGGGTACAGGCCGGCCACGCTGGCGCGGCTGGCGCCAAAGAACTTCACGCGGCAGATCGCCGCCAGCCCCGCCGTGAGGCTGTCAATACCATAGCCGACATAGACCGCGGAATCGTCCGGACGCTTCACGTCGCGCGTGAAATGGTTGTTCGCGGTGCGGCTGCCGCCGCCCTGGTGCCACCAGCGCAGGCCGCGGTATTGCTGATCACTCTCCACCTTGCCGTCCGTGCCGACGATTTCGTGGCCCTGGTTCACCGGCCCCTCGAAATCGGGCGGAGTGATCCAGTTATTGTGAAAGCTGATGCTCATGCCGTTGGCGAAATCCACCCGCACCTGCACCGCGTCGTAGGCGTTGATGCCCTCGCGCACCAGCCGCCGCTTCTGGCCGACCGCGGTCAGGGACACGGGCTTGCTGCGGTAGTAGTGGTAGATCAAATCCACCCAATGTGTGCCAACGTAGCTGAACGGGTCGCTCTGCGCGGCCCACTTGAAGGTGCGGGTCGAGACGTGCAACGGCTCCTCGAGGTAGGCCGCTCCGTAGAGCGGCGCGCCGATGCGCTGCCTGATCTCCTCGCGAATGCGCACGTGGTCCGGGTCGTAGCGCTTGTGCATGTCCACCGCGACGATGCGGTTCTTCCTCCGGGCCAGCTCGATGATTTGAAACGCCTCGGCGATGTCCAGGCACATCGGCTTTTCGGTGATGACATGGACCCCGGCCCGCAAGGCGGCGAGAATGACTTCCGCGTGCAACGGGTCCGGCGTGGCTACCGCCATGACGTCGAGGTTGGGAAATTCGCGCAGGATGTCCCGCCACGGCTTCCGGCCGGCGAACGCCTTGGGCGCGTGACCTGTCCAATGCTTGAAACNNCAATGCTTGAAGTTTCGTCGGGCGCGGCGGGCGGATTTCTCCGTATGCGCGGCTACCGCGACCAGTTCGAACCTGATCGGCGCGAAGTCTCGCGCCCAGCCGTCCAGCCCCACCCGCCCGAGTTGTGGGCTGAGCCCGGCGCGCTGCAAATCCGCGTAGGTCCGCGCGTGCACGTCGCCGCCGAACATCCCGGTTCCGACCAGTGCGATTGTGACCTTTTTGTCCATTTCCAAAGCAGGCCGGGCGTCCCGCCCGTCCCGCGTTGCTCGTTGCTGAATGTGTCGCGTTGACCAGGCGGGCGCAATCCATTTCGCCACCGCACCCTGGTTCGCAAAACAGTCCTGCGGGGGAGTGGCCGGCCTACTGATTCTCCGGGGCGCCAAGCGTCTCCGCGTGCCAAGACTTTCGACTTTGGTCTCCGGGCTTTGGCCTCTACCATGCCATGGATGATCGGCACTGCCCTGAATGTCGCGGGAATCCTGATCGGCGGCGTCGTCGGCCTGGTGCGGCGCAAGCCTTTCTCGCCGGCGCGTGAGTCCTTTTTGAAGGTTGCCCTCGGAGCTTTCACGGTCTTTTACGGCCTGCGCCTGACGTGGGTTAGCCTCAACGGGTCCTTGTGGCAAATACTCAAGCAACTCCTCATCGCCGTGCTCGCCCTGATGCTGGGGAGACTAACCGGGCGTTTGCTGCGCCTGCAGAAGATGTCAAACCATCTGGGCCGGGAGGCCCGGGAGCGCATCGCCGCGACCAAGCCCGCCGACCCGGGCCGTCTGAGCGATGGCTTCAAGACCTGCGCCGCGCTCTACTGCGCCGCGCCGCTGGCCCTGCTCGGGGCCTTGCAGGACGGTTTGAGCGGATACTATTACCCGCTGGCGGTGAAGGCAGTTATGGACGGGCTGGGCACTATGGGCTTCGCGCTGTTGTTTGGCTGGGGGGTGCTGATGTCGGCGCTGCCGGTGCTGGCGTTTCAGGGCACGATCACGCTCGTGTGCGCGCAGTATCTGCGGCCGTTCCTGGAAGCGCACGGGCTGGTGGATTCGGTAAACGCCGTGGGCGGACTGCTGGTATTCTGCGTGGCGCTGCTGATCTTCGAGATCAGGCGGATCGAGGTGACGGATTACCTGCCGGCACTCATCTTCGCGCCGCTGCTGACATTCCTCCTCAAGTAGGACCGGATCAGCAAGCATGCGCGAGCTTGAATTTGCTGGGCAAACGGACCCTGCCGGCTAGACTCTCGCGCATGAACAAAGTGCGCTTGGGCATCATTGGCCTGGGGAACATCGGCCAACACCATTACGGCTACCTCAGCGCGGGAAAGGTGAGCCGGGCCGAGGTGGTCGCCGTCTCCGACGCCACGGCGGCTAAGCTCGAACAATACAAGCCCCTGAAGACGTTCACCGACGGCGAGGAGCTGATTCGCTCCGGCCTGGTGGATGCGGTTATCATCGCCACGCCCCATTACCAGCACACGACGCTCGGCATCGCCGCCCTGAAGCAGGGCCTGCATGTCATGGTCGAGAAGCCCATCTCCGCACACAAGGCCGACGCGGAGAGGCTGATCGCCGCGCACAGGAAGAAGCCCAAGCTGGTCTTTGCAGCCATGTTCCAACTGCGCGCCGAGCCGCGCTACCTGAAGATTCGCAAGCTGATTCAGGACCGCAAGCTGGGCGAGATTGTGCGCATGAGCTGGATCATGACGGACTGGTTCCGCACCGAGGCCTACTATGCCAGCGGCGGCTGGCGCGCCACGTGGAAGGGCGAGGGCGGCGGCGTGCTGCTCAACCAATGCCTCCACAACCTCGACACCATGCAATGGCTGCTCGGCATGCCGGCCCGCGTGCGCGGCTTCTGCCAGCTCGGCCGCTTCCATCAGATCGAGGTCGAGGACAATGTCTCCGCGTACCTCGAATACCCGAACGGCGCGACCGGCACGTTCGTCTCCTCCACCGGCGAGTCCCCCGGCACCAACCGCTTCGAGATTGTTGGCACGCGCGGCAAACTGCTGCTCGAAGCGGACAAGCTTACCCTGGTGCGCAACGAGTCAGACATGATCGAGTTCAGCCGCACGGCCAGGCTCGGCTTTGCCAAGCCCGAGGTCTGGAACGTCGAAATCCCCTTCGGCCCCTCTCCCAACGGCCACGCCGTTCTTATGCAGAACTTCATTNNCGGAGGGCATTTATTCCGTCGAGCTGGCCAATGTGATTCTCTATTCCTCGCTCCTTGGTCAAACGGTGGAGTTGCCCATGGACAGCGCGGACTACGAGAAGAAGCTGAGCCAATTGATCGCGGCATCAAAGGTGGAGAAGAAGGTGGTGGCAATCACCAATGAGGACTTCACGAAGTCCTTCAGGAGGTAACTATGAAATACATGGGCATCGGTGACGAAGGCGCCAACAGCATAGACGGCCAGATTCTGGCCACACAGGAACTGGGTTGGAAACTGCTTGAGCCCCGGGGCGTCGAAGTCCCCGGTTTTGCCAAGGCCAACTTCCACGACATTCCGGACGAGGCCTTCGACCTCGCCGTTCGCAAGCTGGAGGCGGCGGGCGTTGGCGCCTACTGCTTCGGCTCCACCATCATGAACTGGGCCAAGAAGCTGGGCGACCCCTTCGACATCACCCTCGCCGAGGTCAAGCGCGCCATCCCGCGCATGCAGCGCGCAGGCGCCAAATACGTACGCATCATGAGCTTCAAGCCGGGGGATGATGAGTGCACAATCCCCGCCGAGGTCTTCCGCCGGGTGAAAGAAGTGACGGATCGCTTCCTCGATGCCGGCCTCCAGCCCGTCCACGAGAATTGCATGAACTACGGCGGCATGAGCTGGCAGCACGCCCTCGAGCTCCTCGACAAGTGCCCCGGCCTCAAGTGGGTCTTCGACACCGCCAACCCCATCTTCAATCCCGACCGTTCCAAGCCCAAACCCTGGCCCAAACAGGACCCGTGGGAGTTCTGGACCCACGTGCGCGATCACGTCGCCCACATCCACATCAAGGACGCCACCTGGAACCCCGCGAAGAACGACGCAGACTACAACTGGCCCGGCGAAGGGCGCGGTCAGGTGCGCGACATTCTCAAAGACGCCTTGTCGCGCGGCTACGACGCCGGCCTGTCCATCGAGCCGCACATGGTTGTCGTCTTCCACGACGCCCAGTCCAAAGCCGCCAACGAGGACGCCATGCGCCAGAACTACGTCGAATACGGCCGCCGCCTGGAGAAGATCGTTGCTGAGATCAAGGACGAGTTGAAGCGCGTCTCACCGTAGCCTCGCCCCAGCCCGGCCGCATACACGAGCGGGAGGCCACCTTGAAAACCCCGCCGCGCTTCGAGGACTGTTGCAGGCCACGGCGGCGGAGTTCTGGCTTGTCCCGGTAATCCAAGGCCTGTCACCTCGTCTTCCGCTGTCTGAAGGGCTTTGCGGGCGCCGGCTGGTCGGTGTCGCGAGTGACTTTCACGTGCAGGACGCCCCGGCTGTCGAACCACAGCGGGTCAAGCGCGAGAAAGCGGCGCCAGTTCACCTCGGTGTTCCACTTCTGGTGGTAGAGCATCCAGAGCTTCCCGTCCGGGCCTTCCACGACACAATGGTGCCCTGGCCCCGACACATTGCCGCCGCGCTGGGCGATGGGATTGCCGGCGTACTTCACGAACGGACCGGTGGGCGACCTGGACGTCGCGTAGCCAATGCCGTAATTCGGAGAGTCGGCACCGGAGCCGGAGTACATCAGGTAATACATGCCCTTGTGTTTCAACATGAATGGCCCCTCCGTCACCTCGCCGCTGCGCTTTTCCCAGTCCTGGGTTGGACGGATGACAGGCACCGGCTCGCCCGCCTTGCGTATCGGATCTGCCATTGGCTGGGCCATGATCTTGAAACCGCCGGTCAAATCCACGTAGTAGAGAAAGAGCCTGCCGTTGTCGTCCTGGAACAGATGGGCGTCAATTGAGTGCGTGGCCAGCACTGCCTTGTCAACAAACGGGCCGAGCGGGCTGTCCGCCACCGCCACGCCGATCTGCTTCTCCAGCGGACCGCGCCTTGGCCCGCCGATGTTGTCCGTGTAGTAGAGGTAGAACCTGCCATCGCCGCGCCGGTTGTGAAATACCTCCGGGGCCCAATCCCCGCCGCGCGGATCGCTAAACACCCGACCCTTGTTCTTCCAGTCCACCAGGTCCTCGGACACGAACACCTCGTAACCGCGACCGTCGGTGGTCGAATAAAGGTAATACTGGCCGTCAAACCGCAGGACGAAAGGATCTGCAATCTCGCGCTCGGGCAGCAGCGGGTTGCGGTAGGTCTTGACCGGAGCATGCGCCGTAATGGGCCCATGTTGAGTGCAAGCACAGGGCAAAGTCGCCAGCGCAGCCAGGGCTAAGACAGTTGTCAGCGTCTTCATAAGGGGGGTGACAATAGACGATGCCGTCCTCCGAGGAAAGCATTTGACGCGCGTGCATCCACGCAATCGGCGGGAGGGCGAGCGTCCCCGCGAGCCGGAACGTCTCCGGAAACTGGAGGAAATCAAGGCTCGTGGGGACGCTCGCCCTCCTCGACCTCGAGGTTGTGCAATCGGTGTCTAATCGCGCTTCCCCGCCGCAATCGCCTTTGCCTCGTCCTCCAGCCAGTTCCTTACGTTGGCCGTGATGAAGGTTGGGACCTCCTGCCGCTCGATCAACCCCAGCTTCAAGTCGGCCAGCGTGTAGAACAGCGCCAGCACCTCATCCGTGTATGCCCGCGCTTGTTCCAGCCGCGTGCGGGCCTCGTCGAACCCGCCTGCGCGGCGAAGACGCTGGATTTCACTCCGCTGGCGGTGAACCTCCATCAGTCGTTCGGCGAGCGTGTGCAGCTTCTCGACTTTGCCAACCCGGTGCGCGAGCGGTTGATCATTCGCTGCGAGATGCGTTGCCGGCTCAAGCAGACGCTTGCGCTGCTCGGCCAGCTTGGCGCGGTCCTGGTCGCGTGAATCGCCGCGGATGCGGTAGCACAGTTCGGGCTCGCGGGCCCAGGCCTCGAGATACTCCGCCAGCAGCGGCCCGGCCTCCAGACCGAAGTAACGCCGCGCGTAGTCTTTCAGCAAGTCGTAGGGGCTGAGCGAGAAGTCATAGAAACAGCGGCCTGCCAGGTAGCCGTTCAGGCCGTGATTCCACCAATAGCCGCGCGGCCACATCAACATATAGACCGAATCAATCTTCTCCTGGCGGAAATAGCGTCTATCGCCTTCTATGGCTACCGTGAATGGCGACATTACCCACGGCTCGGCGAAGTTATCCGTGTAGTACTGGCAAAGCGTGATGCCGCCCCGCGCGGCGCGCCGCCACTTGGCGAGGTTGTCCTTGCGATCATAGCGGGGATCGTCGTAGCCCATCGTGTAGTTGCGGCCCCAGTGCGCCCAAACCACGCGCTGTCGCGGATGAATCTGCGCCGCTTCCGGCGGATCGGTCATCGGCCCGTAGCCGCCGACCGTCTCG
>MTKZ01014956.1_pt1 | contig 10468 bp, 5 predicted proteins | sample 1042781 | NCBI WGS metagenome assembly MTKZ01 (sample SAMN06212207, study PRJNA360539) | anaerobic digester metagenome | biome: Wastewater treatment plant; material: sludge; isolation source: anaerobic digester fed with sludge from wastewater treatment plant | place: Denmark: WWTP Viborg ...
TTTTCAAGGAACTGATCGATGTTGACAATGAAGCGCTCGTGTACTCCGCTTCCAATTTCTCCATTTTCATCTGAAACGACAACATGGAAAACAAGTCTTTTACGGTCAATTTCAATCAGTTCGCTTTCACAAGTAACAGTGGATCCAATTGGTGTTGCCGCTTTGTGCTGAATATTTACAAGCGTACCTACGGTTGTCATTCCCGGGTCCAGATATGGTTGAACACTGTATAGGGCAGTACCTTCCATCAATGCTATCATGGCTGGTGTGCCGTAAACATCCAAACCGCCGCTTCCCAGTGAACTGGCTGCTTTTTCCATGGTCACAATTTCTGTATGTCTACCTCTAATTCCAAGTATCAGCATGATAAACCCTCCGTTTGAATCTGGTATTTATTTTGGTAATTCTAAATATCAAAAGGATTTTTTGTTGTTCTTATAGTTTTTCGTTTCACGCACAACTATAAGAACAACTATAAGAACAACTGATTTTCTTTCTTAATTCAAAAAGTCAATCCATATTTCGAATTACTGTATCCGAAGATTATAAAAGAAATCAGGAATTCAATCGAATAACAAAGAATTCTTTTCATAAAACAAGTAATTATACAAAAAGGAAAAAACTAATCATTGAATTTACTAATTCTCTGTGAAAAAATATCAAAACAATAAAGGATCCTTTCTAAATTTTTTAATTTCCAGAATAAGACTGGTCTTATAAAATAGAAAACAGGATAAAATTTTTTTATGAAGAATTTTTCCGATGAAATCTCCAACTTCAGGCAAAATAGAAAAACAATTTCTTAAAAATCTATTTTGGTAATCGCAAGTATTTTAGGAACAGGTATAATCCTTCTGTATTTTTGCTGATTCAGAACCGTGTTTGTCATTGAATGTACATCGAATTGGGGAGTTTTTATGACAAAATTTATTTTTGTAACAGGAGGGGTTGTTTCCGGCCTCGGAAAAGGTATCACGGCAGCATCACTCGGCCGTTTGTTAAAAACACGCGGTCTGAAAGTCGCTGCGCAAAAACTGGATCCTTATATCAATGTGGATCCAGGAACGATGAATCCATATCAGCATGGTGAAGTTTTTGTTACCGAAGACGGTGCAGAAACCGATCTCGATCTGGGGCATTACGAACGATTTATTGACGAGGATCTGAACAAGTTTTCGAACCTGACAACTGGAAAAGTCTATTGGAATGTATTAAATAAAGAGCGCAATGGAGAATATTTAGGAGAAACAGTTCAGGTTATTCCGCATATCACCAATGAAATCAAATCCTTTATTTATAATGTTGGCTCAAAATCCAATGCGGATGTTGTCATTACAGAAATCGGCGGAACGGCCGGCGATATTGAAAGCCAGCCATTTTTGGAAGCAATCCGCCAGGTTGCGATTGAAGTCGGACAGGAAAACTGCCTGTTTATTCATGTTACTTTGGTTCCATTTTTAAAAAGTTCGGGGGAACAAAAATCCAAACCGACACAACATTCCGTAAAGGAATTGCAATCAATGGGAATTTCTCCCCGTATCATTGTTCTGCGCTGTGACGAACCCATTGAACACGAAATTATCAATAAAATCTCCCTGTTTTGTAATGTAAAACCTGATTGTGTTATCGAGAATAAAACCATTTCCGTATTATACGAAGCGCCTTTAATGCTCGAAAAGAGCCATTTTTCCGAAATTGTGTGCCGGGAATTAGCGATTAAAGCATCCGACCCAGACCTTTCTGACTGGAAAAAGATGGTGGATCGAATTGAAAAACGGAACAAGACAGTAAAAATCGCTCTGGTAGGCAAGTACACGAAGCTGCATGATGCGTATCTTTCTGTGATGGAGGCGCTGCAGCATGCAGGTTATGACCCNNGGATCGAAGGTGGAAATCAACTGGGTCGATTCAGAATGTGTCTGTGAAGAGACCATCGATCAGCTGCTTTCAGGTTGTTCTGGTATCATCATCCCCGGGGGCTTTGGGAACCGTGGAATTGAAGGTATGATCCTGTCCGCAAAGTATGCTCGTGAAAAGAATATTCCATACCTCGGATTATGCCTGGGTATGCAGATTGCCGTTATTGAGTTTGCGCGTACCATCTGCGGTCTGAGCGATGCAAATTCAAGAGAGTTTAATGAAAATTCACAGAATTTGGTTATAGACTTTATGCCGGATCAAAGCAACGAAATTGCCAAAGGCGGGACCATGCGGCTTGGCAGTTATCCCTGTAAAATTGTGAAGGGTACCTTGTTGGAGCGCTGCTATCAGCAAGAACTGATTTCGGAACGCCATCGCCATCGCTATGAGTTTAATAATGAGTATCGGGAAATGATCGAGAAGATGGGAATGAAAATCAGCGGGATTTCTCCGAACGGGCACATTGTCGAAACAATTGAAATTCCTTCAAATTCATTTTTTATTGGTGTTCAATTTCACCCGGAATTTAAGAGCCGTCCGAATCGGGCTCATCCGCTTTTTCTTGGTTTTGTGCGCGCAGCTTTGGAAAAACAAGGATCTTAATGGAATGATAAATGAATGACTGATCGAAAAGGAATGAAAGATTTTTAAATGATTGATCAGTAATTCATAATATAAACCATTCTTTCGAATCAATCGAGAAGATTTGTTGTTGTGATGTTTTTGCACAAAGTAAAAAAACATCACAACAATAATTTAACAATAAATAATTCTCCCCATATTTTGAATTAATACTGATCGATAAGCATCATATAGAAAAATTGGCTGTCCTGTTTCTTTAAAATTTTCTACTAATGACTTAGACTTGGTTCTTCGATTATTCGGTTTAAAAGGAAAAAAGAAACGCGCTCATTTCGAGCGCGTTTCTTTTGATCAGCCATAGTACGCTTTCTTATACAGCTCCTGAAGCTCGGAGATCAGCGGATACCTTGGATTTGCATTGGTACACTGATCTTCGAAGGCATTTTCTGACATTTTTTCCAAAGAAGCGAGAAATGTCTTTTCCTCAATACCGCATTCCTGGATACTTTTTGGCAAAGCCACCCGTTCCATCAAGTTTTTAACGGCTTTTATCAGATTTTGGATTTGTTCTTCTTTTGTTTCGCCTCCAAATCCCATAAACCTTGCGATCTGAGCATATTTTTCATCAGCTACAAATTCCGAATATTTTGGAAAGGAGGTGAACTTCGTAGGTTTTTGCGCGTTATATTCGATGACATGCGGCAATAACAGTGCGTTGGCTCTGCCGTGCGGAATATGAAACTCTCCTCCCAATTTATGAGCCAGTGAATGATTGATGCCTAAAAAGGCATTGGTAAATGCCATGCCGGCGATACAGGAAGCGTTGTGCATCTTTTCGCGAGCGATCTCATCCTTTGGATCATCCCAACTGCGGGGCAGATAATGGAAGACCAGTTCGATCGCTTTCAACGCCAAACCATCGGTATAATCGGAGGCAAGTACCGATACATAAGCTTCAATTGCATGCGTCAGAACATCCAATCCAGTATCAGCTGCAATTGATTTCGGCATCGTATCCACAAATTGCGGATCAATGATTGCAACATCCGGCGTTAATTCGTAATCAGCGAGCGGATATTTAATATTGCCGTTCTTTTTGTCGGTGATGACAGCAAAGGATGTCACCTCGGATCCGGTACCGCTTGTTGTCGGAATCGCTACCATCTGTGCTTTCTTTCCAAGATTGGGAAAATGAAAGGCACGTTTGCGGATATCCATAAATTTCAATCGAAGCCCGTCAAAATCTGTATCGGGATTTTCGTAGAAAAGCCACATCCCTTTTGCTGCGTCGATTGCGGACCCGCCGCCTAAAGCGATAATGACATCCGGCTGAAAGCGATTCATAGCTTCCACGCCACGTTGAATGGTTTCAACGGATGGATCGGATTCTACTTCTGAAAAGACTTCATAATGAATATGATCCGGACGTTTTCCGAGATAATAGGTTAATTTTTCTACATATCCTAACTTAAGAATGATCGGATCTGTGACGATGAAAGCCCGCGTGATATTTGGCATCTTCTCCAGATATTGAACGGATCCTCTTTCAAAGTAAATCTTCGGAGGTATTTTGAACCATTGCATATTGACTCTCCTTTGAGCCAACCTTTTCTTATTGATCAAATTTACACTGGAGACATTGGCAGTTGTCGAATTCCGTCCATATGAACCGCAGCCTAATGTAAGGGATGGCGTATTCGTGTTGTAGATATCTCCGATCGCTCCCTGCGAAGAAGGCGAATTGACAATAACTCGCCCGACTTTCATTTCCTGACCGTACCGAACGCATAAATCCTGATCGTTGCTGTGAATGACGGCGGAGTGACCGAGCCCTCCCAATTCCAGCATTTTTTTTGCATATTGAAAACCCTGTTCGGAGTCCTTACACACAAAATAGGCTAAAACCGGAGATAATTTTTCCAATGAGAGCGGATAATTCAGCGATGGCTCGGGTAATTTTGCCAGCAGAATTTTCGTATCGGCAGGAACATGGACTCCTGCTTGCGCTGCAATCTCAGCGGCCGGATGCCCGACAATCTTTGCATTAAGCGAATGCAAATCGGGAGGAAAGATAAAATCCGATACCTTTTTCGTTTCATCTTCATTCAAGAAGTAGCAATGATTCTCTTGCATGAAAACTTCAAATTCAGCTTGAATATCCTGATCAACGATGACTGCCTGTTCGGAGGCGCAGATCATCCCGTTATCAAAGGATTTTGAAAGAATCAGGTCTGTACAGGCGCGTTTCAGATTGACGATTTTGTTGATATAGCAAGGTACATTTCCCGGACCGACACCCAGGGCTGGTTTACCGGCGCTGTATGCTGATTTGACCATTCCTGATCCGCCCGTTGCCAGAATCATAGAAACTCCCGGATGATTCATTAATAAATTCGTTGCTTCTATTGAAGGGACCTCAATCCATTGGATACAATGTTCTGGCGCTCCATGCTTGATTGCTGCTTCTTTAAGAATACGGGCAGCCTCTGAAGAACATTTTTGAGCTGACGGATGAAAACCAAAAATAATCGGATTCCTCGTTTTAATACAGATCAAACTTTTGAACATCGTAGTCGATGTCGGATTGGTCACCGGCGTCACGCCTGCCACAACGCCGACTGGTTCAGCGACTTCTATGTATCCTTCCATTTCGTTTTCATCCACGACGCCGACGGTTTTTTGGTCTTTGATCGAGTGCCAGATATACTCAGTTGCAAAGATATTCTTGATATCTTTATCTTCAACAATGCCGCGACCAGTCTCTTCAAACGCCATTTTCGCCAGTTTGAAGTGATTTTCAAGCCCTGCGAGTGTCATGGCATGGACGATTTCGTTAATCTGCTCCTGATCCATCTTCAAAAATTCTTTCAGCGCTTCTTCAGCGTTTCGGACCAGTATGTCGATCATTGTTTTGGGTTCCATATTTTCTGTTTCAAGACTTATTTTTGTTTTCATTTTCCCCTCAATCTTCTTCGATTTCATTCAATAATTTGCATTTCGAAAGGTCGTTCCACATTTCGAATTGCTTGAATTCAGTCGTTTTTCTTCAGTTTGACTGACAAATGTTTGGACAGGATCGCAAGCGAAACGGCCATATTTTCATTTTGAACCAGGATATCTTGCGGAACATTCAATAAAACGGGTGCGAAATTNNGGTGCGAAATTCCAGATAGCGCGAATTCCGCTTTTGACAAATTGATCGCAGACGAGCTGTGCATAAGCTGCCGGAACGGTAATAATTCCGATCTGGATATTCAGAAGATGACAGATTTCCGGCATTTTTTCTATCGGATAGACCATTTTCGCATTTACACTTTGATGGATTACAGCCGGATCTGAATCAAATGCCGCCAGGATATTTAATCCATATTCTGAAAAGCCATCATAAGAAAGTAGTGCTTGTCCCAATGTTCCTGCGCCTGCAATGACAGCATTGTTGACATCATCGTAACCGAGATATGCTTTGATATCTTCAATCAGCATATGAATATCAAAGCCTTTCCGCGGTTTTCCGCCGGATGAGCTGACTGCAGCTAAATCTTTTCTTACTTGAATTTCGTTCAGATTCAGATCACTGGCAATTGCGGAAGCAGAAATTGATTGACGTTCTTGTAAATCTAAATTTTTCAGATATAGAAGATATGCCGGCATGCGGTTCAATGTCTGTTTGGATATTGGCGCTTTGTTTTGTTCATTCCTATTCATGCAGATCTCCTTTGACTATTCGATATATATTTATCGATATATTTATATCGATAAATATATATCGAATAGTCAAAGACGTCAACATCCTTTTTGCAAAGAAATGACAAATTTTTAGAAGGAATTCGAAATACGGGGAAATTTTTGTGTTGTTGTGTTGTTTTTGCGCTTTGCGCAAAAAACACCACAATAATCGTTTTTCTTTTGCTATTCGAGAAGTTTGTCCATATTTCGAATTTCTGTTTCTCGAGTCAGGTGATTGACCCTTTCACTGGTCAGAAGCATAATGGAAGTAAAAAGAAACAGAAAAAATGGCAAAATTACCATGGAAGTCCGTGCTCCGATAAATCCGATGATTGGGGGAAAGAAAGTGGACCCAGTATAAGCCGCAGCCATCTGAATACCCATGATTTCCTGCGACTGATTTTTTCCAAATCGGACTGGTGTCTCATGCAGAATGCAGGGATAGATCGGAGCGCAGCCAAGTCCGGCAAGTAATATCCCTGCTGGCAGGAAAAATTCTGGCAGCGGAAGGATAATCACCAGCAATCCGATCAATATTGTGATCTGCCCAATGCGAATTATACGGATGTTATCGATTCTTAAAGTGACAAATCCGGAGAGAAATCGTCCGACCGTAATACCTCCAAGAAAGAGTGAAATCCAGGCTGCCGCTGTCGATACCTGAATTTCGTGAATCCGGATCAGGTAGGTAGCCCCCCATAACATCATGGTTTGTTCAGTCCCGCAGTAGAATAACACTGAGAGGAGCACTGCGACAACTCCTTTTAATCGGAACACTTCTTTTAATCCGGATCGTTTTTTCGGATTTGTTTTTTCAATTGATTCCAACGGGAAAGCTTCTTTTTGCAATGCATCTCTTCGCGCTACTTTTTTCCACATTGGCAAGGTCAGGAATATGACGACAGCCAGAGTCAGTTGAATGATGGAGACGATTTGATACACACTGCGCCAATTTTGACCTCCAGCCAGTAATTGGGAAAGCAGAATCGGCCCTGCCATCGCTCCTACTCCCCAAAAACAATGCAGCCAGCTCATGTGACGGGATTCATAATGCTCTGCCACAAATTCATTCAATCCGGCATCAATGGACCCGGCGCCCAACCCCAGAGGGATTGCAAAAATTGGCAGCCAGAAAAAAGAGGGGGCAAAGTGAAATCCCATTAGAGAAATTGCAGTCATCAGAATGCTGATGAACGTTACATTCCCGGTTCCAATGCGGCGAATAATCTTGCTGCTGAANNCGATAATCATGGAGATGATCCCAGCGCTGTCGGTGGAAACTTGAAAATCCGCTTGCATCAAAGGCCATGCTGTTCCCAGGAGAGAATCCGGAAGCCCCAGGCTGATGAAAGCGGCATAGATGATGAGGATAAAAAAAGTTGTCATGGTGTAGGTTTTCTATTTTTTTTGTATGAATAAATTTGGTTCAAGAACGTTGAGAGTTGTTTCGATCATACCGTTCTCAAAATCCTGATGAAATGATTCTGTAAGAAAAAATTTTGGGATGGCACGAGAGTCCAGGTCCATTTTACATTGACGGATAATTTTTTCTGCATACGATTCCTGAATGGTAGTGCCGGACAATACCACAACATGCGGACTGAGAATCGCGCAAATACCGATAATGAATTGTGCGATTTTTGAACAATATTGATTCTCGTTTTTCAAGAATTCTTCATCCGTCCAGGGAATATGAAAGTAGTTTTCGCGTATTTCTCCGGCAAAATTGCGGAATCCTTTATGGATCTTTCCATTACAGAAAATTGCAGTTCCAGGACAGTATTTTTTCGGGAAAAATAAATACAATACAGTCTGTTCAGGATCAATCTGGTGGCTGCGACAATAGCCCAGACAGGCAGCATTGACGTCATTTTCAAATATGGTCGTTTTTTGAAATTTATTCCGAAAGAATTCCAAGAAACCTGACTGGTTTAAATCGGGGTAGTCGCAGTGAAGCTGCCCATTAAATTCAAGTCCCGGCAATCCCAATCCGATCACCTGAATGGATGGAACTTGATGAAACATATCCTGAAGCAGCATTTCCAGCGTTTGTAATGAGATACGGGTAAACTTTTTTTGATAACTGATGACAATATCCCCGTACAAATCTACAATTCGAAGGAAAATCGTATCTTCTGCTACAAATTCATGAGCATAGAGAATGGCAGCATGCGCAAATTGATGATTGAAGCGGAACAATTGTGCAGGTCCACCTCCGCTTGAAGGGCTTTTTTCCACTTCAAAAACCTCGCCGTTTTGGAGCAGTATGTTTATGATGGAATGAATGGTTACAACACTTAACCCTGTAGCTTTTGCGAGTCCTTGAATACTGGCTGTATGTTCTTCTTTTAGCGTTTTCTTCACGAGATTGATATTGATCTCTTTAATCATTAAGGAATTACAAGACAAATTATCCATTGCAATGATCATCTCCCGTTTTAGAATTTTTAAATACTTGCTTCGAAATTTATAAAAATATATTAGAAAAGTGAGAAAAAAATTTCTCTCATATTTCAAGTTGCTGATTCCGAAGCGGGATTACTACGATTATATGGTTTTAAACCACAACAACCAACTTTATAAAATAGTTTAATAAACTACTTTATAAAGTATATCATTTTATTACCTGAGTTTCTCACTTTTTAAAAAATTTCCCTTTTTATGTTCAGATTTGGAGATTTCAAGGCACTAATTCGAGAAACGCAGGATGACACACACGGCAATTTGTCATTGCGAGGAGGGCGTCAGACTGACGAAGCAATATCTTTTCGTGCGGTAATCTTTTCTTAATGAGGAAGGAAGATTGCCATGCCACTTCGGGGCTCGCGATGACAGGTTTTTTCGGGATCGCACGCATTAATTCGAAAAATGAAAAGAATTATTTGTTGTTCTTATGGTTTTGTTTAAAGTGCAAAACCATAAGAACAGCAAATTTTCTTGATTGATTCGAAAAATCAGTCCATATTTTAAATTTACTGTACTGGTATTTCGAAATTTGGTTTGGCTTTCCGAATTGCAGATTATGCAAATTAACTGGTCTTTTTCTCGGAATATATTTTTACAATTTCAACGATCATATCTGCGCAACTTTCAAGGCTTTCTGCTGTGATATGCTCAAAAGGACCGTGAAAAGCATATCCGCCGGTGCACAAATTGGGGCAGGGAAGCCCTTCATACGTCAGTCGGGCGCCATCTGTTCCTCCGCGAATCGGGACAAGAACCGGTGTAAAACCGACATTTTGCATCGCTGTAATGGCTGTTTCGATGAGATGGCGGTGTGGTTCGATCAATGCTGCCATATTTGCATATTGATCCTTAATCGATAGCTGAACAGTCCCTGTGCCATATTTCTCATTGATCACTTTTTCGATATGTCGCAGCATTTCTTTACGTATTTCAAAATATTCATTGGAATGGTCTCTGACAATATATTCCAATTTAGCATTTTCGACCGTTCCTTCCATTTTTGTCAGATGGAAAAAGCCTTCATATCCCTCTGTATTTCTGGGAGTATCAGCACAAGGTAACATACTGTTAATTTCAAATGCTACAAGGGAAGCATTCACCATGATGTTTTTTGCGGAACCTGGATGGACATTCACACCATGAATTTGAAAGACTGCTTCACAGGCATTGAAATTTTCGAAATTTATTTCTCCTTCCTGATCACCGTCCACGGTAAAGGCAAATTTTGACGTGAACAAATCTCTGTCGAAAAAATCTGTCCCTTTACCAATTTCTTCATCCGGAGTAAAGGCAATACATAGCTTTCCATGTGGAATTTTTTCTCGCATAATAATTTCGCATGCAGTCATTATCTCGGCAATTCCTGCTTTATTATCGGCTCCCAATAACGTCTTTCCATCTGTTGTGATGACCGTTCTTCCTTTCAATAAAGACAGATGCGGAAAATTATCGACTGACAAGCAGCGATTTCCGTTTTTCAGCCAAAGGTCATTTCCATCATAATTTTCAATAATCTGCGGATTAACGTTTTCACCTGAAAAATCCGGACTTGTATCCATATGGGCAATAAAACCGGGCATGGGTGCATTTTCATAACCTTCTGATGCATCGATCGTTCCGTACACATAACAGTGGTCAGTCACAACGACATTCTTCATTCCCAGCTTTCTCATTTCTTCAGCAAGTTCATTCGCAAGGTCAAACTGTCGGGAAGTGGATGGCGTTATATTTGCGGTTGGATCGGAAGTGGTATGTACCTTTACATATTTTAAGA
>MTKZ01125744.1_pt1 | contig 10466 bp, 8 predicted proteins | sample 1042781 | NCBI WGS metagenome assembly MTKZ01 (sample SAMN06212207, study PRJNA360539) | anaerobic digester metagenome | biome: Wastewater treatment plant; material: sludge; isolation source: anaerobic digester fed with sludge from wastewater treatment plant | place: Denmark: WWTP Viborg ...
CGGCTGGTCATGGTTCTCATGATGATTCCGGCCATCGCGGTGATCGCGAGGCTGGTGCAGCTCCAGATCATGGAGGGTGATCGATACGCAAACAAAGCCGAAGCGATGCTCATCAAGCCGATGCGACTGTACCCCTGCCTCAGAGGCGAGATCGTCGACTGCGAGGGCACGCGGCTGGCATATGACGCGGAATCCTGGGACATCTGTGTTCACTACGGGATTCTCTCGGGTTCCGAGGATCACCTTCGAGCCATGGCCCGCGAGCGGCTCAGGAAACAGAATCTCCCCCGCACCGCTGACAACGTCGCCGAGGAAATGCATAAGCTTGTTCTCGAGATCAACGAGTCATGGCGNNGAGTCATGGCGTGCCATCGCCCGTCTGACCGGGAAACAGGTTGAGGATCTGGATGCCGTTCGGGAAAGACGTTTGCGGCAGGTCCAGCGAATTAAGGAAGTGGTCACGCGGCGACGGAAGATCGATACGGTGGTCGACGAAGAGCGGACCGTTCACCCGATCGTCCAGGGCCTGAACCACCAGATGTGCGTGGAAGCGAGGGTCCAACTGGCGGAGTACCCCTGGGTGGAGGTACTGGTCAGTCACACCCGTCGGTATGAGGGCGGCGATGCCATGGGACATCTCTTTGGCACGCTCAACGAAGTCGGCGCCGACGACCTGAGAGAGAACGGCAACAACGCGGACATACTCTCTCGATACCTTCTTGGCGATCTGATCGGGCGCACCGGTCTCGAGCGACTTGGAGAACAGTGGCTCCGCGGTCGCAGAGGTTGTGAACAGGAAGACCTGCGAGGGGTCCCCACCACGCAGCCCGTCGCACCCGTCAACGGCAACACCATGCGGCTCAGCCTCAACCTTCGCCTGCAGCAGTACTGTTATCACCGGCTCCAAGCGGCGGTCCGGGAGCATCCGCCGAGCACCGNNAGGGTGCTGGCCCTGGTAAGCTGCCCTGCGTTTGACCCGAATGTGCCGGACACAGAGAGGGCCAAGCTGGCCACACAAGACCCCTTTGGCAGGCCGCACCTTTTTCGCGTCGTCCGCCAGCACTATCCCCCGGGCTCAACGGTCAAACCCATGATCCTGGCGAGCGCTCTGGCCGAGGGCAAGGTCGGGCCGGGAACAACGTTCGGGTGCGTGGGCCACCTTTTCCCGAGCCGACCGGACATATGGCAGTGCGACGCCAGGCGGGCACACGGAACAGTCGACCCGATCCTGGCCATTCAGAAGAGCTGCAACGTGTTCTTTTACCATGTCGGCGAGAACATGAAACTGGTCAACCTGGTGAAATGGATGGAACGATTCGGCTTCGGACGAACAACGGGCATCGGACTGATCGAGGACGNNCTCCCCTTCAGGTTGCCAACATGATCGCCACGGTGGCCTCGGGCATCTGGAAACCGGTGACGATCTGGCCGGACAACCCTGGCCCATTGTCCGAAAGCTATGAGTTGCCCATCGCTGCAGCCCACTGGCGGCTGGTTCGGGAAGGCATGTATAAGGTGGTCAACGAGCAGGGCGGCACGGCGTACGGCCCGCTCCGAGCGAAGCTGACCGGCGCCGACGAGTTCGTCCTGCTCGGGAAAACGGGAAGCGCCGAGGCCCCGCCCCTGGAGAGTCTTTACCGCTGCCGCTTTCCTGACGGCAGCGAGAAGACCATCAGGGGCCGCACGTTTCGCGAAGTACGCAGCCGCTATCCCGAAGGGCAGAAACCGGAGTATATCAGCCAGGAAGACGCGCAGGCCTACCCCACGCATGGTTGGTTTATAGGGTACTTGACCAGCAAAGGACAGTATCTTGAGCCGGCGGTCAACGGCGAACTCGACGTCGCGATCGCCGTCATGATCGAGTACGCCGGACACGGTGGTGCCGTGGCCGCTCCCGTCGCGCGGGACATGCTGCAGGCCATGATCACCTTGCACCGAGGCGGCACCATCGAGACCGCACCGGCGGACCAGCCGATCAGCCGGCCGGCAAACGCGATCACCGACGCCGCGGGGCAGAAGGAGCGGCCATGAGCGCACTTCTCAGCACCCGCAGGGGCTGGATCATCCTTCTGCCGGTCCTGCCACTGTGCGTGGCCGGACTGCTGACGATCCAAGCCACCAATTCGTCCGATCAGAGCGGCCAGTTGGCAGACGAGACCGTCAGGCAGATCGCCTTCGCCGCGGCGGGCATCGGCTGCATGATTCTCACCGCAACCGTGGGATACCTGAGAATCGGGAGGTTCTCCTACATCATCTTCGGGCTCAGCATCCTGGTGCTGGCCTGCCTGGTCATCGACCGGTGGGTCGATTTGCCCTTCGTTCCCGTGAAACGAAACACCCGCCGGTGGATTCAGTTCGGCGGTCTCCAGGTTCAGCCGTCAGAAATGATGAAGATCGCCTACGTGCTGGCGCTGGCATGGTACCTGCGATATCGAAGCAACTACCGAACGCTCCTCGGGTTGGTGCCGCCGTTCCTGCTCACACTGGTGCCGATGGGCCTGATCAAGCTGCAGCCCGATTTGGGCACTCTGCTCCTCTTCCTGCCCGTCCTGTTCGTCGTTCTCTACACCGCCGGTGCCAAGGCCAAACACTTGCTGGCCGTGATCGTGATGGGCTTACTGTGTTCGCCCCTGTTCTGGACGAAGATCGAGCCTTACCAGCAACTTCGCATCACCAGTGTCATGCTCCAGAACAAGGCCGTCCGTGATTACCTGAGCGAGCCGATGCCGTCTCGTCCCGATCTGCTCGCCCGGTGGGAGTACTTCCGGCCCCAGGAGTTTTCACGAAGCCGCTGGATGCTCGAATTGGTCAACTGGGAGAACGTCACCGGCTACCAGCTCACCCGCAGCAAGATCGCCATCGGCAGCGGCGGCCCGTTCGGGCAAGGCACGGGGCGCGGGATCTTCGTCGAGTACGACTTCCTGCCTGAGAAGCACAACGACTTCATCTTCGCCATGATAGGCCACCAATGGGGTATCATCGGGGGCCTGCTGACACTTGCGTGCTACAGCCTGATCGCTGTCTTCGGCTACGAGATTGCAGTTTCGACTCGTGAGCCGTTTGGCCGTCTGGTGGCTATCGGCCTGACGACCATGCTGACCGTCCAGGCCATTACCAACATCTGTATGGCCGTCGGCCTGGGACCGGTAACCGGTGTGCCTCTCCCCTTCGTCAGTGCCGGCGGCAGCAGCCTGGTCATCAACTTCATCTCCCTGGGATTGATTGTCAGCGTGGCCCGCCATCGCCCCTTGCTCTTTGCCAACAGGCCGTTTGAATTCAGCAGCGAGGAGGAGGAGCCATGAGGGGCTTGTCCGCCGGGCGTTGCGGCTCGCGAACCCGCCGGGCGTCCGATAGCATGTCGTATCTGATTTGAACGCCCTCAGGGCTCGATGGTATATTGTGGCAGCACGTGCATGCAGACTGCTGCTTTCGCAGTCGGTGACGGTGGGCCTATCGCTCGTGCGACGGCCCGGAATCCTGCAGAAATGGACGCAGACATGGCTGATGACCAACTCACCCCGGAGACGCTGAACGCCGCTCAACCCAAGAACATGGCCGTTGCCGCGAAGATGCGGGAGTTTCTGGCCCAAGGTCGCTGGGCCCCAGGCGACCAGATCCCGACCGCACGGCAGCTTGCCCAGATGTTCGGCGTGAGTCTCTCTCCGGTCTTACAGGCCCTCCAGATACTTGAAAAAGAAGGTCTGCTGCTTCGCCGGGCACGGGTCGGCACGTTCGTCGCCGAGCGACGGGCCAAGAAGGACCTGCTCGCCTTCATCACCGCCACGTGCGACCTCGAGCCCTACATCCACTCGCTGTGGGGTTTTGAGGAGGAAGCGAACCGCCGCGGTTATCACATCCTCTTCTGCAACGCCAACCGCGTGCCCGAACACCTGGCTCAACTGGCCAACGCCTGCATCGAGCAGGGAGCCGCGGGCATCGCCTTCACGCCGCCCGAGGGCAGCTTCTACATAGACTGGAACCGGGCCTTTTACAAGGGTGTTGCCGAGCACGGCACGCCCCTGGTCGCCATCACCAGTCAGCCCTTCCCGGNNCAGCCCTTCCCGGAGGAGGATCCGGCGATCATCTCGGCCGCCATCCCTGACGGCATCTGGCAGGGCCGGCGCATGGCCGCCCACCTCATCGACCAGGGCCACACCCACCTGGCGTTTCTCTACGGGCGATGGTCTTGCACGATCGAGGACCGCAAACAAGGGGTCATCGCGGAAGCCAAGGAACGCGGCCTGCCGCCCGTCGATGTGCGCAGCGTCTCGCCCGAGGAACTGCTGCGAACGGGCGAGGTGTACGATGTGACCGCCATGCTGGGCGACTGGCTGGGACAGGATCCGCCGATCACGGCCGTGGTGTGCTGTTCGGATTACGCCGCCAGAATCGTCTATGAGCACGCCAGCACGCTGGGCATGTCGATCCCCGAGGACATCGCGGTGGTCGGGTTCGACGACTCGTCGTTCGCCCCGCTGCTCGGCGACGGCGGTCTGACAACCATTCGGGTGTCGTACATCGAGATGGGCCGCTCGGCCGCGGAATTGCTCATCGCCCAGATCAATGATCCCGGACGTCCGCCCCGCATCCTGATGTCCCGCGGCGAACTGGTGGTCCGCAAGTCGTGCCGATTCCTCCCCTCTCAGGTGGAGAGCGACCGGAGCTAAGCCTGAGCCTGGGAGGCAACGTCCCGCACAGAGAACTCTTCGGCGATCAGATCACGGCCGTCCGCCAACCGCAGGCAGCTTGCTCACGACTTGTAGACGTTCTTCTTCGGGCCCTTGACTCGGACGCACGCGTTGCGAGTGTCCACGACCACCTTCGCGTTCCGGACGATCATGCCGTAGTCGTAGCAGTCGTGATCGGTGGAGATGACCACGCAGTCGTACTTCCGGATACTGGCCGCCGTCAGGGGGACCGATTTCATTCTCAGATCATGCTCGCGCTGCTTGTGGGTGGTCGGAATGTACGGGTCGTTGTAGTCGACCTTGCAGCCGCGTTTCTTGAAGATCTCGATCAGCTCGATCGAGGGCGATTCGCGGATATCGTCGATGTTCTTCTTGTAGGCCAGCCCCAGCACCAGGATTTTCGAGCCCTTGAGTGGCTCAGCTCGCTCGTTCAGGGCCCTGGCCGTGTGCTCCACCACGTATTCCGGCATCGCGGTGTTGATCTCGCCGGCCAGCTCGATGAAGCGCGTGCTCACGCCGAACTGACGGGCCTTCCACGTGAGATAAAACGGGTCGATGGGAATGCAGTGCCCGCCGAGGCCAGGCCCCGGATAGAACGCCTGGAAACCGAAGGGCTTCGTCTTGGCCGCCTCGATCACCTCCCACACATCGATGCCCATGCGATCAAAGAGCATTTTGAGCTCGTTAACCATGGCGATGTTCACACAACGGTACACGTTCTCGAGAATCTTCGCGGCCTCGGCGACCTCGCAACTCGCTACGCGAACGACGTTCTTGATCGCTTGGCCGTAAAGCGCAACGGCCACCCTGAGGCTCGCCGGATCGTAGCCGCCGACCAGTTTGGTGATAGTTTCGGTCGTGAAGTCTCTGCGCCCCGGGTCCTCGCGTTCCGGAGAGAAGGCGAGAAAGAAATCCTTGCCCGCCTTGAGGCCGGTCTTTTCAAGAATCGGCTTGAGCACCTCTTTGGACGTGCCGGGATAAGTCGTGCTCTCCAGCGAGACAAGGTGACCTTTTCGAAGTTGCGTCGCAATCGTTTCGGTGGTCTTGATCACGTAGGTCATGTCCGGATCGCGCGTCTTGGACAGCGGCGTCGGAACGCAGATGATCAGGGCATCACATCCGCGCAGCACCTTGGGGTTGGTGGTGGCCTCGAAATGCTTCGACGATCGCATCGCCGATACGGCACCGTTGGGAATATGCTTGATGTAGCTTTTGCCGGCCTTGAGCATCTTGATCTTTCGGGGATCGATGTCAAAGCCAATGGTGGGCATCCCGACACTGCAAAAGCTCTTCGCCAGAGGAAGGCCGACATAGCCCATCCCAAGAATGCCCACGCGGGCCTGTTTGCGGTTGATCCTGCTCAGCAGTCTGCTCTCAAGCATCAGAATACTCCCGATCGTTGACTGGTCGTCAGGTTAAGGCAGGGCCCCGCGGAAACCAAGCGCACCCGCCCGATAATCCAAGTCGGACACCCCGCTCATTGTCTGGAATATGTCGGCGAAAAGGGCAACACGCTATAATGGCCATCCTGTATGTGTTGTTGAAGTTGAATCATCGTGGAGGATTGGATGGAAATCACCCTATCGCGGCCGGATATCACTCAGGCCGAACGCGACGCCGTCCTTGAGGTACTCCAGACACCCAACCTGTCGCTCGGCCCGAAGCTGCCTGAATTCGAGCAGGTGATGGCCCAGTACATCGGCAGTCGGTACGCCGTCGCGGTTAACAGTGGAACGAGCGCCCTTCATCTGTGCATCCGGGCCATCGGCCTGAAGCCCGGCGACGAAGTCATTACCACACCCTTCTCCTTCATCGCCTCATCGAACTGCATCCTCTTCGAAGGCGGCAAACCCGTCTTTGTCGACATTCATCCGGAGACCTGGAATATCGATCCGGAACGCATTGAAGCCGCGATCACGCCGCGAACCCGCGCCATCCTCCCCGTGGACGTCTTCGGCCAGGTCGCCGACATGCCGAAAATCCGACAGATCGCCGATAAAAACGGCCTGCGCGTGATCGAGGATTCCTGTGAGGCCATCGGAGCCTCTCTGAACGGCAAGATGGCCGGTACCTTCGGCGATGCCGGGGTCTTCGGTTTCTATCCGAATAAACAAATCACAACCGGCGAGGGCGGGATGATCGTCACCAATGATGATCAGATCCGCGACTTGGCCGTCTCCATGCGCAGTCAGGGACGCGGCTCCGGCAGCGGATGGCTTGCACACGAGCGACTGGGCTACAACTACCGGCTCAGCGACATCAACTGTGCCATCGGCATTGCCCAGATCAAGCGGGTCCATGAGATACTCTCCCGAAGACGGACTTCCGCCAGCTACTATTTGGCGAGGCTGCGCGACGAAAAGCGCATCTCAATGCAGAAGCCGCTGCCAGGGAGCCAAGTCAGCTGGTTCGTGATGGTCGTCCGTCTTAGCGATGACTACTCTGCCGCTGACCGCGATCGGATTCTGGTCAACCTTCGGCAACAGGGCATCGGCTGCAGTAACTATTTTCCAGCCATACACTTACAGCCCTTTTATGCCCACGAATTCGGATACAGACGCGGGCAGTTCCCGATCTGTGAGGCCCTTTGCGACCGAACGGTTGCCCTGCCCTTCCACGGTCTGCTCCGCGAGGAAGAGGTTGACTTCGCCTGCGATGCGTTCCGCCGACTGCTGTAGGTGGCCGATCGGTATCGCCTTGGAATGGTCGTTTGACAGCTTTGCGGACCGCTTGCTAGCATCTGGACCCCCAAGCTACCTTCCAGCGCGAAAGATGCGTTTCTGACCACGTGAAAGGATGACACCCATGGCATTGCCGACCCCTACCGCCGGAGACCCGATCCGCAAGTCTGGTCCCAGATTGGANNTATCGCAGGCGACGGCACCGGCCCGGATATCTGGCGGGCCTCGCAACTGGTGTTCGATGCGGCCGTTGCCAAGGCCTACGGCGGCAAGCGAAAGATCGCATGGCACAGGCTCCTGGCCGGCGAAGAGGCATTCAAGGAGACCCGGAACTGGCTGCCCGACGAGACGGTCGAGGCGTTCAGATCCTATCTCGTGGGAATCAAGGGCCCGCTGACCACGCCAGTCGGCGGCGGCATTCGTTCTCTGAACGTGGCCCTGCGGCAGTTGCTTGATCTCTATGTGTGCCTGCGGCCGGTGCGTTATTTCAAAGGTGAGCCCTCCCCCGTCCGCAGACCCGAGCTGGTGGACATGGTGATTTTCCGCGAGAACACCGAAGACATCTACGCAGGCATCGAGTTCGAGTCGGGTACGGCGGACGCCGAGAGGTTCGGCAAAATGTTGGAGGAGGCCTTCCCCGATCGGTTCAAGAAAATCCGTTTCCCGGCGACGAGCGGCTACGGGATCAAACCGGTCAGTTCCGAGGGCACCAAGCGTCTCGTCAAGGCGGCCATCGAGTTCGCAATAGCCAACAAGCGCAAGAGCGTCACCCTCATCCACAAGGGTAACATCATGAAGTTCACCGAGGGCGGCTTCAGGGACTGGGGCTACGAGTTGGCCAAGGAGGCATACGGAGCGACGCCCGTGGACGGCGGGCCCTGGTGCCAACTGCCGGCCGACAAGGGCGGGATTCTGATCAAGGATGTGATCGCCGATGCGTTTCTGCAGCAGATTCTGACGCGCCCGGCCGAGTACGACGTCATTGCGACGCTCAACCTCAACGGCGACTACATCTCCGATGCTTTGGCGGCCCAGGTTGGCGGCATCGGCATCGCCCCCGGCGGAAACATCAACTACGATTCAGGCCACGCCATCTTCGAGGCTACCCACGGCACCGCCCCCAAGTACGCTGGCAAGGACCAGGTCAACCCCGGCAGCCTCATCCTTTCGGGCGAGATGATGCTGCGGTACATGGGCTGGACCGAGGCCGCCGATCTCATACTCAAAGGTATGGACGGCGCCATCTCCGCCCGCACGGTCACCTACGATTTCCATCGCCTGATGGTCAATGAGGGCGTGGATGCCAGGCTGCTCAAATGCAGCGACTTCGGCCAGGCGGTCGTGGAGCATATGAGGTGAGCTCGACAATAGGTGCCGCAACGCCGCGGGATGGTCCAGTTGAACGCAAGCAGCGGCGCGGGGACGAGAAGAGTGCTCAGTTGTCAGTTCTCAGTGGTCATTGGTCAGCCGGCAGAGCCGGAACACAGAATCAGGAACTGAGAACTGATCGCTGATGACTGATTGCTTCCGTGCGGCCTCCGCCCCTCTGAACTCTGCGGTGAGACACTGCCCTCTGACCGCTGAGTGCTGATCGCTGACCGCTCCTGACCACCGCTGAGTACGCTGGTCCCGGATTCCCATCCGGGACCCCCGGGTCGACGATTGACATCGTCATTCACGCGGGAATGTAGAGAGGATTCGCTACTGACGGCCGACCTCTTCACTACTTCTCCGGCCGCTGAAAGCTGATCGCTGAGTGCTGAACGCTTCAATCGAAAACGCCGAGACAGGAAGAACCCGAAGCCCCGGCCCGCAGATCATCGGATTGACGCAGATGGAAAACAAGTGGGGCCGACGCCCTCGTCGGCCCTTCCTCTCGCCCGGTGCCACTGGCTGCCGGCCCGCCCGTGCTCGATCCTCGCGCAGAGCCGCAGAGATCGCGAAGGCAAGCGTACCGTGCTCAGGAGGCTTCTACCACCCGAGGAAAAGAGCTGCGTCCCCTTTGACCGCCCCCGTCCCCTTTGACCGCCCCAGCACGGGAACGCTGAAGGCTTCCACAAGGGACTTTCGAAGCTCAATCGCATGGCTTTCGGACTCGCTGTCTACGCTTCGCAGCATGGGTTACCCCATCACCACGCAAGACTCGCTTCCAGGTGCCGGCTACGCTCTCCTGGGTGGGCTCTATCCACAGGGTCTCAACGAAAGGTTTCACTGTCTCAACTCATTCACATCCTGCTCTCGCAGGTTACTTGGCGCAATCCCCGTTTCCGGTCTTTTCCGGTCAGAGTCTCAGGTATAATGAGGTCCCCCGTCAGTGAGGGGGTTTCCAGGCTGTCGGTGAAACCGTAGGATGGTCACTCTATCGGAGGTGTCTCAGTTGCGTTTCCACAAGTATGCGTTCTTCATTCTGTCCGTATCGGTCTTGACATCCGCCATGGCAGCGACCGGACAGCGAGCGGTGCTGTCTGGGAAAGGTATGCCGTCGAAGCTCGGGCTGCTTTATCTGGACGGCGGGCGGCCGTCGGAGCATCTGCTCAGGCTCGTGGACGGCGGCAAGGTTCCGATCATGAAGATCCCCGCCGGCGACTTCGCCAGACCCGATAGCCTGGGCCTTCGGCTCAAGAAGGCCAACCCCAAGGCGATTATCGTGGTCGGCGTTGGCGCTCAATCAAAGGAGATGAAGACCGACCGCGAGCCGGCCCAGGTCTATGAGAACTGGGCGAAAGAAAAGCAAGGCGACCTGCGCACCCTGGCGGCGCACAAAGACAAGGTGGATTACCTCTCATTCATGCCGAACATGTGGGAGCCGAAAACACCGGAGCAGGCCGAGTGGTATTGCCGGTACATCGCCTACGCCGTGCCGAGGGTCGCCGAGATGGGCTTTCGCCCGATCATCCTGCAAAGCGGCGTGGGGGGCTTGCCGATCGAGCCGCAGATACTGAAGGCGATGGTCCCCGCGATGCGAATCGCGAAGAAGTATGGCGGTGCATGGGCCTGTCACGGATACACCCTCGGCTACACCACCGACCCGAAACCTCGACTTTTGCCATTGTAGCGGATCAGGCTGCCATGGATAGATCGTCGAGTATTAGGTTTC
>MTKZ01017348.1_pt6 | contig 10464 bp, 8 predicted proteins | sample 1042781 | NCBI WGS metagenome assembly MTKZ01 (sample SAMN06212207, study PRJNA360539) | anaerobic digester metagenome | biome: Wastewater treatment plant; material: sludge; isolation source: anaerobic digester fed with sludge from wastewater treatment plant | place: Denmark: WWTP Viborg ...
CATTTGGCTGGCATTCAGTGGTCGCCATGGGCGATGGCTGTTTATTTGGGCGTGGCGCTGGTCATAAACCTTGCCGGCGTGCGCAAGGTTTCGCTCAGCCCCTTCCGCTGGCGGTTAGGGGCAGGTAGCTTGTTAATCGCCCTCACCGTTTTTGCGATGGGGCTGCAACTCTTGGCGGTGAAAGATTTGCCCGCCGGTCTCTGGGGCGACTCGTTGCATCACACCATGATGGCGCAATTGCTGGTGGATCATGGCGGGCTGTTCAGCTCGTGGCAGCCGTATGCGCCAATGGCGACCTTCACCTATCATTACGGCTTTCACGCCAACGCCGCGTTTTTGCACTGGCTCACCGGCATCCCAGTCATAAAAACAACGATGTTTTCCGGCCAAATTATTTTGGCGGCCAGCGCGCCATTGGCGTATTTGCTCGTCTCGCGGCTGGTGAGGCTGGGGCGCATCACCCGCCCTCAACTCCTCGCGGGGAGTGGAGAAAATTTGGCGAGCGCGGCAGGTTTGTGGGCAGCGGTGTTTTTGGCGTTTTACAACACCATCCCAGCCTGGTTGATGAACTGGGGGCGTTACACCCAGCCCACCGGCCAGCTTGTGCTGGTGGTGGTTTTGGTGTGCTGGATGGAACTTCTGGAAGCGCAGGGATGGAATCCCCGCCTGATGGCGCTCACCGCGCTGCTCACCGCCTGCCTTGCGCTCACGCATTATCTGGTGACCATTTGGGGCGTGCTGGGCGTGGGCGCGCTCGCGCTGGCATACATCATGCGCAAGCCATCTGCGCAGGTGATGGGGCGTGTGGCGGGCGTGGGCGCCATCACGGGGGCGCTGGCGGTTGGGTTGGCGTCACCCTGGCTTGTCAACATCGCCAGCGGATACCTGGCAAACAACGCGCAGGGTTTTATCTCCGGCTCGGTTGGCGCGCAGCGCATCGCCGAGTATTCCGCGCTCGTCCCAATCACCCCATTTTTTATAAAAGACGCGCTGATGGTTCTGGCAATTGCCGGAGTTTTGATGGCCTTTGTGATGCGCCAGTGGCGGGTTGCGCTGCTGGCGGTTTGGGCGGGTCTGATTATTTTGACGATCACACCACAAACATTTGGCCTGCCCGGCGCGGGCATCATTGATTCGCTCACGGGGTATGTTGGGTTGTATACGTTCATCGGGCCGCTGGCAGGGTTTGCCGCTGGCGTGGTGCAGACCGTGTTTGATGCGCGCCTGGCCACGCGGGGAACGGCGGTAAAGATGGCGCCCCGCGCGGCAGGCGGGCTTGCCATGCTTGTGGCGGTCGCGGCGGCCATCGGCTGGCAACCGCAAATGGCAAACAGCAACTACCAGCTTTTGACCAACGCAGACGCAGCCGCGATGACGTGGATAAAGACAAACACGCCCAGTGACGCGAAATTTTTTGTGAACGCATTTCCATCATACGGCGGCACGCTGCTGGCGGGCAGCGATGGCGGATGGTGGCTGCAATTTCTCACCGGGCGCGTCACCAACCTGCCACCTATCACGTATGGCAGCGAGAAGATGGAAACAGCGGAGCAAAAACGCGCCGTGAACAAACTGGGCGTGAGCCTGCGCGGCAAACCCATGGCCGATCTGACACCGGCGGCGCTGGATTTAACCACGCCTGCGCATTTGGAGACGTTGCGCCAAAATGGATTTACGTATGTGTATATCGGGGCACATCAAAATCCCCCCGCGTCTCAGGCCGATGCGATTGACGCCAACGCCTTAGANNCTTTCTCAAAGGGTCAAGGCAGCCGCTGAGGCAGTTCCACTTCTGAAACAAGGCCAATGCGGATGGTGGCGTTTTGCTCGGTGATGAGAGCGGTATAGCCGAAGAGCGGCACCTGAATGCGCACGGGGCCATCGTTTTGCGCAGAGAAGCGCACCAGCCCGCCGCCATCTGTGCTGGATTGCGCGAGTGGCGCGCCAGTTTGTTCATCAGACAGACGAACCGAAACGCCGCTAATTCCTTCGCCCAAATCAAGGGCGCCATTGTGATTGGCATCGTTAAACACCTGCACGTTGACCGAAACCATACGAGGCGTGGGGACGGGCGCGGGCGTGGGCGCTGGCACGTTGCGATCCACCGGGCGAACGCTCAGCGCGGTTGGTGGGCGCTGGGTGGGTATGGCCGTTGGCGTTTGCGGCGCAATGGGCACGCCGGGGCCGCTGCCTGCTGGGCCGGGTGTTGAGGTGGCGCCGGGCGTGGGTGTGTTGGGCAACCCAATTTTGCACATCAGGGTGTAGTCTGTCCCGCCTGCTTCATTGGCTTTGTGCGGGTAAACTTCGCCCACCAGAACATACACAAAACCGGTGTAGGTCGCCAGCCAGGTCACACGGCTGCCAAATTTTCCCGCGTTGCGGTCTGCCAGGGAAACATCATCGTTTCCGCCAATACCAACCCGGTCGCTGTTATACACAATCATGTTTGTGTCCACGCCGGGGGCAAGTTCGCTGGATTCGCAGGTGTAGTAAATGCCCTGCTTCACCGGCAGGCGGAAGAAGTCATTGTCCACCGCGTTTACGCTGGATGGGTTGTAAGGCACAAAGTTCAAACCTTTGTAGGCAAAATCCGGCGCAATCAGCGTAGCGTCGTCAAACGAGCCATTGCCGTATGTGCCAATGCCAAGGTCAAATTTATCTGGCGTTCCGGGGAAGGGCGTGCGCGCAACCGTTGGGGTAGCTGTAACCGTGCCGTTAACTATTTCTAACAAACTAAGGCTATAAGTTTGTCCTGCCACGCGGGGCGATGGGTCGCGGTTGATCACTTTTGCCCAGTAAAATCCATCCACCCCAGCCTGAAACGTGACCTGAGAGCCAAGCTTTCCGGCCACGTAGCGGTCATTCGAGCCAATCTGAGTCGCGTTATCCCCTTGAAAAATGGTGAGCACGGTATCCACACCTGGCTGAACATTGCTGGTGGTAACTTGATNNGTGGTAACTTGATATACGCTACCAGACCGCCCATAAAACTCAAACCAGTCAGCAGTATCGGGAATCGTGGCGGTCCTGTTGTTAAAGTTCAACCCGGCAATGGTTTGCCCATTGCTGATGAAGCTCGCTGTGGTGCGGCCATATGTTGAAGTGCCAAGCGCTTCGAAGATGTTGTCGTTTGGCTCATACGCATCTGGCCCAAACGATGACGTGGTGGGCGTGGGTGTGCTGGTGGCAATCGGCGTGGCAGTTGGCACAGTGGTTGGGGTGGACGTGGGGGTGGCTGTTGGCGGCGTTAACGCCGAACTGCATATCGAGATGTTATACGGATATTCTTCCAATTCCCCAATGGTGTAGTTAGACGCCATCAAACTCAGGCGAACCGTTGTCACCTGCGCCACGTAGATTTTTGGAATAACCGGGTTAGTGGTATACGACGCACCGAGAAAGTTGCCGCCATTGTCATATAACGTAAAACGAATGCTGACTGGCGTGGTTGAGATGGCCTGCTGAACGGTGAACGTGTAATAAGCTGGCTGCGTAAGCTGAACCGTATAAAAATCTATGTCCTGCTGGGAGGGATCGTATTTATAGAAACTGGCATTGTTCACAACCTGATTCTGAATGGGGCATTGAACAATACCCACCGTGCTCAAGGGCGAGGCCGTTGAGACCGTGTCGTTGGGTTCGTAAACATCGGTATACACTCCGCTTGGGGCAAGTGGGTCGTTCACCACATGGCGGCCCAGCCCGCTTTGCAACACAGGGATGGCATCAAGGCCGGCATCGCTCGCACGCGCGGGCGCGGCAGTTGCGGGCGCAGGCGCACCAAAAACCATCAGCGCAAACATACATGTAGCGCTGGCGGCGCGCAGCAACAAACTTTTTTTCTTAATTACAGCCATCACGACCACTCATTGTATAACGAACAGCGACTTGCCTCGCCTTTGCTTATAAACGCGGCTTTGCCTTTGCGCGCTGGCACAATTAAAAACGTCTATCTTCCCGGCTTTTTGAAACAATCCACGATAATAAAGCGCGGGATGGTGGTCTGGCTGCCATCAGCCTTGGTGACAAAAATGGTCATCAAATACACACCCTTGCCATTGATGGAGAAGTCAATCCTGCCGCTAGGCATGGTCAAATTGGTAGGACTGTTCAGGTTGCCCGGCGAGACCGTTCCCGCATCGCCCAACGGGCAATCGTAAATATCTGGCACGCCACCCGGAACAGACACTTGCACATACGCCGACTTTGCCCCGTTGATCGTCCATGCCAGTGTGCTGGATTTGGTGTTTGGGTTCATCCCCAGCGGAACATCACCCAGGTCATCGCGCGGCTCAAAGCGCATGTTCTGGCTGTATGGCAAAAACGCCGATGGCGGCATGTTTGGCGTGGCGGTGGGCACAATGGGCGCGGGGCCGGCGGTCGGCACAATTTTCACCACCGGCGCAACAGGTGCGGCTGGCGCAGAAGCCACTTTCACCGCGTTTGCATCGCCCGTAAAGGTCACAAGCTGCGCAAATACCCATCCAGTTTTGCCAGCAAAAGAAACTTGCCACCATTGCCCATCGGCGTTTTTGCCCGTCACCGCCGCAGATTCATTTTGTTTGATCTGCCCCAGGATGTCATACGTTGTGCCCGGCCCGGAGCGCACGTTTACAAATTCGTTGTCCACATTCTTTACGCTGGGGCCAGTGGGCGCCGCGGTAGGCGCGGGCGTATTGGTTGCCACAACCACCGGGGTTGCGGTGGCAACGGGCGTGGCGGTGGCGGGCGGGGGCTTCACGGTCACAAACACCGGCTCAGATTTCAAAATTTCCTCGCCCTTGTCATTTGCGCCCTTGAGTTGCAACACGTGAATATTGGGTGTGTTGGGCGTCCACGGCGCGTTAAGCGCAAATGTCCCATCCTGCCCCGGCTGACCAACCCCGGCAAATTTCTGGCCGTCCACATACAGATCAACGCTCTTTAAGCCTGTGCCAGCGGCTTTTGCCACAATTTGGGTGGGCTGACCCACCTGCAAAACGGTTGTGGAATCCGGCGCAGTAATAGACGCGCTAAGCGGAACACTTTGACCGCCGCCGCACCCAGCCAACAGCCCCGCCATCATCGCCGCCAGCCCCATCAAACGAGGAAATGCTCGTGTTTTCTGAATCATGTGAAGTTTTATCCGTGTAATGAGTAATGCGTAATGTGCAACGCGCAAGGTGCAATTGACAAGAAAAAGTTTCGCTCGTTCCAGCCTTTCACACGCTCCACCTCACACGTTACGCACTACATGATTTCGCCAAATCTTAACACGCGCCAGTCGTTTTTTCAGTCGGATGGAGCCGTTTTTTGGTTTTCGCTCACCCGCCCATTTTCCATTGCCAAGACGCGGTTTGCCACCGCCCAAACAAAATTCTGGTCATGCGAGGCCATCAAAATGGCCGCGCCCTCCGCCGCCCGCCCGCGCAAATAACCCGCCAGCCGCGCCCGCTGAGGTTGACTCAGCCCGCGCGTCGGCTCATCCAGCAAAAGCAATTTTGGTTTGCGCCGATCCGCAATCAGCAAGGCCAGCAATTGCCGCTGCCCCGCGCTCAAATCTCGCGGATGGCGCTGCAAATACCCCGCCAGGCCAAACTGCTCCAGCAAAGGAATCAACGGCTGAGGGCTGGGGGCCAGCTCCTTCTCCACCGTCTCGGCATACAAAAACGATGACGCGTTTTGCGGCAACATGCCCCAACCCCCAATCCCCAATACCTCAAACTTGCCGCTGGATGGCTTAATAAACCCCGCGACCCCGCGCAAAAGCGTGGTTTTGCCAGAGCCATTTGCGCCCACCAGCCCCACAATTTCGCCTTCGCGGGCGTCAAAAACAGCCCCAGAAACAATCACGCGTCCCTCGCGCGCAAGGGTTGCCTGCTGCGCGCGCAAAACCACATTTCCGGGTTGGATGGGTTCAAGCGGGGGCAAAACAGGCGGCTCGGCAAACTTTTCTTCACGCAAAAAGCCATCGGCCAGGAAAAATGGCCTGGCATTTTGCAAAGTGTCCGGCAAAATCTCATGCTCGGCCAAAATTAGGGTTGCGCCGTCATCCACGCGGCGGTTTAGCTCGGCCATCACCCGGCTGATGGCGCTGGGATGCAATTGCGCCAGCGGCTCATCCAGCGCCAGCACGGGCGCGCGCCGCGCCAACGTCCCCGCCAACGCCACAAGCTGCCTTTCGCCGCCAGAAATGCGATCCAGCTTGCGCGTTTTGAGCGCCCCAATTCCCAGCCATTCGGCAACGTCATCCACCCTCGCGCGAATTTCCAACGGAGGCAAGCCTGCCAACTCCAGGCTGGCCGCAATATCCTGCTCAACGGTCGCGCCCACGCCAAACCCCTCCACCAACTGAGGCAAAAATGAAACATGCGCAGACATGCCCGAAATCCCCACTTGCTGGGGGATGAGGCTGCGCACGCGCAAAATCCCATCCACCCGCCCACCGGTTGAAAGCGGCACGATGCCCCCCAGCGCAGACAGCAGCGTGGATTTGCCGCTGCCGATGTCTCCACGCAAAACAACGCGCTGGCCGGGCTGCCAGCGGCAACTGGCATGGCGTATCACCGGCGCGGGCGCATCCGGGTAGGCAAACGACCATGAATCAAATTCAATCATCTCTTGACAAACAAAACATTTGTTCTATAATCCCAGAACGTCTGTTCTAAAAACTCTTTCAGTCTTTGATATTACACGTTCAGGTTAGAGCCATGAAGTATCAGCAAATGAATTACACCGCCGATAAAGTGGAAGCCGTGTTGCGCAACCGCAAAGCCCCGGTGAGCGTGGTGGGCGGGCGCAGCCTGCCGCGCTATTTGGAGTTGTTTATGAAGCCAGAGGGCACCACGCGCATCAGCCAGGTGCGCAATTTGGCCGCAGATATTGCGCTGGCGGTGGGCGCAGGCTCGGTGCGCATTGGGCAAGAGGGCGATTACCTGACCGTGCAGATCGCCTCGCCCCAAACCAAAAGCGGCAAGCCAGATGTGCATTTGAGCCGGTTGATGGCGCGGATGAAGGAAATTCCGCCGCACACCAGCCTGCTGGGTCTTTCGGCAGATGGCGCTCCGTTGCTGCTTCATCTTCCATCACCAGATGTGGGCCATGTGCTGATTGCAGGGACCACCGGCTGCGGCAAAACGCAGCTCGCGCTCAGCATGTTAATCAGCCTGGCCAAGTGCAACCGCCCGCGCGACCTGGGCTTTTTGGTGATTGACCCCAAGCGGCGCGAGGACGACTTGTATAAAAAACATCTTGGGCCGCACCTGCTGGCCGCGCCCGCGCATACGCCATCCAGCGCGTCAGAAATTTTGCAGCAATTGTGCGATGTGATGGATCAGCGGGCGCTTTCCCAAGACCCGTTGCCGCGCTGCGTGCTGTTTGTGGATGAGTTGGCCGACCTGATTTTGACCGGCGGCGAACCCATCCTGACCATGCTCACACGCATCACGCAGCGCGGGCGCGAACATGGGATTCACATGATTGGCTGCACTCAAAAGCCAGGCTCGGCGGTGCTGGGGTCGCTTTTGCGCGCCAACATGCCCATCCGGCTGGTGGGGCGCGTGACCTCTGCCGAGGATGCCCGCACCGCCACGGGCCGCGCCGCCACCGGCGCAGACAAGCTGGCGGGCAGCGGCGATTTTCTGGCCGTCACGGCCACCGAGTTAATTCGTTTTCAAGCGGCGTTGCCGATGTAAAAATTTAGCGCCCGGGCGCTAAGGAAGAAAACACACAGGAGGAAAAACATGGATAAACTGATTCGAGCCGCGAGCGCGGCGTTTGTCATCTTCGCGGCGGTGTTCGCGTTCATCGCGGGGCAACGCATAGACCAAATGACCATCGCCTTGTTGGGGGGTGTGATGATTGGCCTGCTGTTCACCATGCCTGTGCTGGTGGTGGTCGTGATTGCGCTCAACCGCAACCGCCGCGCCGAGGAACCCATCGCCGCGCCAGAGCATTATTACTCGCCCATGCCGCAGCAACCGCCGCAAATGTGGCTCACGCCCGCGCAAATAAAGCAATTAGAGTCGGCGCAGCAACCGGCGTATCAAATGCCGCAGGGCTACGCCGCGCCGCCGGTGTTTCAGCTTCCGCCCCAGCGCAAGTTCATGGTCATTGGCGATAACGGCGAGATGACCGAGGCGTTTTGAAGAAACGGGGAAATGAAGAAACAAGAAATTTGGGCGACACGGGCTTTTACTTGTGAGCCGCCAATCTTTCTTATTTCTGGATTCACAAAAAATTCCCCTTAAAGCCGCACAACGGCGGCGAGGGCAATCATCAACCTCGCAGGTTGGCCTGCGAGGTTACCCCCCCACCCTGTTTGCCAGCTTGCCCAGCAATTTGTTCGGCGCAAAATCCCACGCGCCAATGCCCTCCACAAACTCTGCCCCAAAACCCTGCTTCCAGCGATACACCCCCCACATCGAATCGGTCTCATCCAGCTTGTCTGGCGCGCCCCACCAATCGTAAATGGCATAGCCGTTATCTCGCGCCCAGCGCATGGCGTGATATTGCAGCGCAAACGTGGGCATGTGCTCACGCCCATCGGTTTTAGACATGCCATAAAAATACCAGGCGCGGTTGGCAAAACACAACAAAACCACCCCGGCCAGCGGCTGTCCCTCGCGCTCGGCCAGCAAAGGGATGGCGCTCATGGTTCGCCACACGTCAAAATAATATGCCGCCTCGCGGATGACAAAGCCATCGCGCTGGCCGGTCTCGGCATACATGGCGTAAAGCGTCTCATAATCGGCCTCGGTCGCACAGCGAACCACCACGCCGCGCCGCTCGGCCAGGCGCACGTTGTAGCGCGTTTTCTCCTTCATCTGTTTAAGCAGGTCATCATCACTGCAATTTAGAGAAGTGAACATGGTGTTGCGAAACTGCACCTGCTGGGCCGAGTACGCCCAGCCGCGCTCGCGCAGCCGCGCCCGCACATCATCCATGCGCGGGGGGGAATCATCGTAAAACGGGTCTCCATCCACCTTGGCCCACACCACCAGCGGATGTTTGGCCTTGCGCTCCACAAACGCCAGCGCGTCCTCATACGCCGCGAGGTCGCGGGCGCACGGCCCCTTGGGCGCATACAACACGCTCAGCGGGCCAACTTTGCGGCGCAAGAGTTGAAGCATGGCGCGAGGGTTGCCCTGGTCGTCATCAAGCCGCCATCGTTCCGGGCGCCATCCCCAGCGCGACTTTAATTCCCCCCAGGCCCAACTTTGCAGCACATGCGGGTTGGGCAACTGGCAAAGGGCGTTATCCCATGCCGCGCGGTCATTAATTATTTGCCAGCTCATTCGCGCCATTGTGCCAGCATTGGGATGGCGGGCCGATTTGCCAAAAATTTGTTTCCCAATTTCGTTTACAAACTGAGCACATCGCGCAGCATGGCGGCGGCGGTTCCACCGGGGCCTTCCTCGGCGCAAATGACCTGCATTCGCCCATAAATGTCGCTGTAAAAAATCACGCCCATTTCATCCAGCCGCTCGCTGCCCACCTTGGAAAGCGGATGCCACACCGGCACGATCATCGGCTCCACGCTCAGGTCGTATTTTTTGCCGTTCCAGTTTGCCACCGCCAGCAAAGACACACGCCCGCCCTGCGACCGCGCCCGCTGGAGCATGTCTGCGCCCACCCCGCGAATGCCCGCCACACTCACATTCTCCAGCACGGTGGGCTGGTTTAGCACCGCGTTGGCGATGATGACCAGCTTGTTCGCCAAATCCCAGCCATCCACATCCAGCGAGGGATCCGGCTCGGCGATGCCAATGCGTTGCGCCTCTGCCAGCGCGGCCTCAAACGACGCGCCGCTCATCATCATGCCGAGGATGAGCTGAGTGGTGCCGTTGAGCGCCGCCTCCACCCGCGTGATGAGACCGCCTGCCAAATCGCGCCGCCCCACGTTGATGCTGGGCACCGCGCCGCCCACCGCGCCGCTAAACCGCAACGCCGGGCCACTGCCTTTTAAATCGCTCAACTTCGCCAATTCCTGAAACGCCAGCGCCAGTGGCCCTTTGTTGGCCGCAATGACCGGGATGCCCTTTTTGAGCGCGGCGCGGGTCAAATCCAGCCCCGGCTGGCCGTGCTCCAAATTCGTGGGCGATGCATCCAGCACCAAATTCACGCCCGGAACATCCAGCAACGTTTGCGGCTTGTCCGCTTTGCCGCCCGGCATCAAAACCACGCCGCGCCGCGTTTTCTTTGCGCTGGCGATGGCGCTCACGTCGAGGCCATTCGCGTCGCTCAAACAACCGGTTGAATCGGCCACGCCAACGCACACCAGTTCAACGCCGTATTCATCGCGCAGCTTTTGCTCGCGCGCGTGAACCATCTCCAGAAAATTGCGGCCCACATTGCCCAGACCAATCAGAACATAGCGATAAGTTTTCATTAACGTGCGATTTTACTCTTTCGTTCGCCTCGCTGTGCGATTGAAATCGCGCCTTGTGAGCCTTTGGCTGAGCGTCCGCCTGCGCGGACGCAACC
>MTKZ01020855.1_pt1 | contig 10461 bp, 7 predicted proteins | sample 1042781 | NCBI WGS metagenome assembly MTKZ01 (sample SAMN06212207, study PRJNA360539) | anaerobic digester metagenome | biome: Wastewater treatment plant; material: sludge; isolation source: anaerobic digester fed with sludge from wastewater treatment plant | place: Denmark: WWTP Viborg ...
TTTATCCTTGGAATAACTGCATATGTTACTGTAAGGGCTCCGGCTGTTTTATTGGTAAATTTATCAGTGGCAATTGCAGTTGCAAGCTGGTCTGCTCCTGTTGTTGCATTACCTGCTGCGGGTATAAGTTCTGCCGGTACAGTAATTGATACTATATTATACCGGTTGGCAAGTCCGTGCTCATCCGAAAGAGTTATACCTGTAGCTTCATCGCTACAAATGGGCTTATCAAGATCTTTCAGGTCAGGTTCGGGATTTACTGTTACAACAACATTTTCCTGATCACCTATACAACCTCCGCTTATTCGTGGTATGATAGCATATATTACTGTGAGGGCTCCGGATGTTTTATTGGTGAATTTATCATTGGCTATTGCAGTTGCAAGCTGGTCTGCTCCTGTTGTTGCATTGCCAGCCGCAGCAGTAAGTCCTGCCTGAGGAGTAATTGATATTATATTAAAACTGCCGGCTAGGCCATGTTCATCCGAAAGAGTAATACCTGTAGCTTCATCACTGCAAACCGGTTTATTTAAATTCTTCAGATCAGGCTCAGGATTTACTGTTACGATTACATCTTCCTGATCACCAATACAGCCTCCGTTTATCCCTGGAATAATTTTATAAGTTACTGTCAGAGCTCCGGCTGTCTTATTGGTCCATTTATCATTGGCAATTGCAGTTGCAAGCTGATCTGCTCCTGCTGTTGCATTGCCAGCCGTAGCAGTAAGTCCTGCCTGAAGAGTAATTGATACTATATTAAACCTGTCGGCAAGGCCATGTTCATCCGAAAGAGAAATACCTGTAGCTTCATCGCTGCAAACCGGTTTATTTAGATTTTTCAGATCAGGCTCAGGATTTACTGTTACAACAACATTTTCCTGATCGCCGATACAACCTCCATTTATTCTTGGTATGATGGCATATGTGACTGTTTTAAATGTCGCTGTTTTATTATTCCACTTATCATTTAAGATAGCATTGGCCATCTGGTCTGCTCCTGTTGTTGCATTCCCTGCTGTTGTTACCAGTCCTGCCTGAGGAGTAATTGATACTATATTAAACCTGTTGGCAAGGTTATGTTCATCCGAAAGTGTTATACCTGCAGCCTCATCACTACATACAGGTTTATTAAGATTTTTCAGGTCAGGTTCAGGATTAATTTTAACTGTAACATCTTCGGGAGTTCCGGAACAACCCTGGGTACTCACGGGAACGATTGTATAAACTACATCTGCAATTGCGGCAGTTTTATTAGTCCAGGCGTCATTTGAGATCACATCGGCTGCAAATCCAATCCCTGTAGCCGGACTGCCTGCTGAAGCCGTTAATCCACCGTCGGCAATGTTTGTAATATTATAAGTAATTCCCGAGCAATATGCTCCGGAGTTGGTTATTAAAAGAGTAACTCCATTAGGCATATCACTGCATACTGAACCACTAAGCGGAGAAAGATCTGGTGTATCATTAATATTTATTGTATGTTCGAGAGACCAGGGATAATCAGCAGGAACATTACAACCGTTAATTCCTGCCACCTTGATAGTATGACTACCTATTGCGACTCCTGTTAAATCAATATTTATTGCAGGTAAGGCAGTTATGGCATCAATACCTGCTCCTGTCCACGAGTAATCCCACACATACTGGTCAGCATTGGTGACATTCTGGTATGTCATGGTTATTGTTGAGTTTTTACAGGTATTTGATGGTCCTGAAAGTATTTTGATTTCAGATGTTGCTGAAGGGTAAACAGTCACTTTTATCTCATTGGAATTTGCAGATCCGCAAACACCTGCAGACGTAACTGTACGTATATAATATGTAGTTACGGAAAGCCCGGCAGGAGCATCATAAGTTACTCCATTGGCACTGCCAATGTTATTATATGGTCCCCCACTGGTGGTTGAAGATTTCCACTGGTATGTTAAAGGTGCGAGACCGCCGGTTGCAGGAGTTAATTCGGTAAAGAGATCCGGATTAGCTGGATCGCATTTCGACTGATCTGAACCAATAGTACCTGGTAATAAAGCCGTTTCCACACTCAGAGTTACATTCTGAGCAAAGGGTGCAGAGCAATTTGGCGATGCACTTGTGATAGTGATGCTTGTTATTTGTAATATCTGTCCGTTATTAACAGTGGTAAGTACCGCTGTACTAAAGCTGGCCTGGCCTGCTCCATTTGCAATAACATTGGAGACAGGTGTCTGAGGTGTCCCGTTAATTGAATATCCTATAGTAGAAGTACTGCCAGCCAGCAATCCTGTTAAATTAACTGTTGCAGCCGAACCTGAACAAACTGATGGTTGAGAAGCTCCTCCCAGGGTTGGTATTGGTCTGACAACAAGTGTTACATTCTGAGCAAATGCTGCAGAACAATTTGGCGTAGAACTGGTGATAATAATACCTGTTATTTGTAAAGTCTGACCATTGTTAGCATAAGTCAGCACCGGAGTTGGGAAACTGGCCGCACCTGAAGCATCGGCAACAACACCTGACACAGGTGTTTGTTCTATACCACCAATGGAATAAGATATAGTCGAAGTTGAGTTTGGCCTAAGACCTGTTAAGTTTATTGTTGCGGAGGAACCTGAACATATTGCAGGTTGAGATACTCCGGTTAATGTTGGTACCGGATTAATTACCACCCTGACTGTTTTTGTACCGGTACAACCATTTCCATTCCTTATTGTCATGGTACCATTGTAAGTTCCTGCAGGAACATTACCCGGAATAGCTATATTATCTATTATCCCTGGTCCTGATCCGAATGCAAAGGCAGTTGTTCCCTGGTCAGTCAGGCCTGCAGAATTGGCAGTATTATCCCAATTGATAGTATATGATATCGGTGTATTTGCAGTTGCAGTATAANNTTAGTTCCTGTGCAACCATTTGCATTTCGTATTGTCATCGCACCGTCATATGTTCCTGCAGGAACGCTTCCTGTAATAGTGATATTATTAACCGTACCTGAGCCTCCTGCACCAAATGCAAAGGCAGTACTGGTCTGATCTAAAAGTCCTGCAGTATTTGCTGCATTATTCCAGTTAATACTATAAGAGGTCGGGTTATTTGTTGTGGCAGTGTATGCCATAGTTGTAGACCGTGATGAAGTACTGTAACATACAGCTGATATTGTAGCAGGAGTTGCTGCAGTAGTAATAGTCGGATTGGGATTGACTATTACTCTCACCGTTTTTGTACCTGTACAACCATTAGCATTCCGTATCGTCATAGTACCATTATATGTCCCTGCCGGAACATTAGCTGAAATGGCAATATTATTGATAGTACCAGCTCCACCTCCAAATGCAAATGTTGTATTGGCTTGATCCAAAAGCCCTGCACTATTGGCTGTATTATTCCAATCAATGCTATAGGAAGTGGGATTATTTGTAGTTGAGTTATAGGCCATTGTTGTGGTCTGGTCCGAAGTGCTGAAACATACGGATCCCATGTTCGCCGGTGTACTGGTAGTATTGATAGTCGACAAACCATATACTGTAACTGTTGATTTGTCTGTCAATTCGGCATCACATCCGGTAGCAACTATTGTAGCAAGAACATTATATACCGTCGTAGAAGCAGGTGAAACATTTATTGTAATTGTTCCACCTGTCCCATTGACAGGTGTTCCAACATTGCTGTCATTTGAGTCGAGTCTTAACTGATATCTTGTACCTAAAACCGAATTAGCAATACTTATTGAAGCTGTGGTTCCTGAACACACAGCAGGATCACTCACTGAAGGTGTTATGTCTGGAAGGGGAGTAATTGTAAGTGTAACAGGAGTAGCATCACTTACGCAGCCATTAATAGTCCCCTGTACCTGAGTTACATAGAACGTAGTTGTGCTTGCGACTGCATTACTTATTCCGGTATTGTAGGTATTTGAATTATTTGAACCCGGAGCAATCGTGGTAAGTCCCGGATCAGAATACCAGTAAAATGCAGTAGCCTGAGGGGCGGCAACAGTTAAAGCAGGGACAGGGTCATTTACACATAAAGTCTGGTTGTTCGGAGATGGAGGCGGAGGAGTTCTGTCAATGTAAATAACAATTGAATCCCAGACAGCAGAACCATCCCACTCATTAGCAGCACCGGTATATGGATTACATTTATTCCAGTTCTTGAAGTAAACATGCATCTTTTGTTTATAGACTGCAGTATTCGGGATCCTTATTACATCACTTTCAGTATGGGGATTTGTAATAGGGTTCATTGTCGCAGTCGAGATCTTAATCACCCCTGAAGCATGTCCTGCGGCCGTTGTTGCAGTTCCGGGGTATGTACCACTTATATTAACCGGCCCGTTAATCGTGTTTTCGACAGTTTTAGTTACAGGATGCATTCCATAAACAAATTGAACATATCTGTCACTTGAATTCATTTCCCCGGGAGGATATATCTTGAAAGTCTGATCACAATCCCAGATACCATCATCACGTAAAGTAATAAAAGCTTCCTGGCCCTCGCATACTTTTATTGTATCAGGACTCCCTGTTGCAACATTAACCAATAGTTGTGATCCATTACCATCAGGGTTCCAGTCTCTTCCGGCAAGGAGCACATCTTTTCTTTCTGTCTGGAATCCGATTGTAGAACAACCTCCCGGATTTTTAATTGTTAAAACAGCTCTACGATAGCATGAATCGTGCACAGTATAAGTATGGGAAATAGAAAGAAATTCATATCCCGGCATAATTGCTACACCCGGACCATCATTATCATACAATGAAGTATAAGTATAATCTGGAGTTCCATCTCCCCATGTTATTGTCCACGTAGCTCCTTTAAGTACATTTGAGTAATTACCACTAAAACCATTATATGTTGATAAATCATAAGTTTTGGTCGCACCATCACCATTAACACAACGATCGGCATTATTAAATGCTGTACCAACATAAATTGACGGGCAGGAAGGCGTTGTAAAAGGATAAATTACAAAAGGTGATGCCTGAAGAAGTCCTCCTGAAGTTTCGGCTACAATACTTATAGTATAAACTGAAGATGGAGAAAGTCCATAAAAGTTCACTGTCTGAGGACCGGTTACTCCAAATAATCTTTTACCAAAACGAGAAGGTGGTACATCAGCCCACCCGGAAATTGTCTTTATTTCATCTGAAGTACGACTGGAATAATCTCCTTTGTAAACAACAATATAAATACGATTGTTTGAACCAGATAACTGAAAATTCAGGTCAAATGATATTGCAGTTACGTTAGATGTATTTGGATTAACTACCCATGTTGGTTGTCCAAAAACTTTTACTACAGAGAATAAGAATATAGAAACAATAAGGAAAAATGCTCTGTGTTTCAAATAAACAAATTTATTAATATCAGAAGCCATGGACTGATTCATGTCAGTTAATTTTAATTGCAGATAATAAAACAGACAGTTTCCCGGAAATTAAGACTAAAAGATAAGGTAAAAGGTTGCACAAGCGAATTTTAGAAATTATATTATAAAATTCACTAAAGGTTTTATGGTACGAAAGTGTGAAGGTTCGAAGGTATGATGATGCGAATGTTTGGTAGACTAAACATTCGGAATTTATTTGGTAAGAATAATCAATTGATTCATTATTAATCATATAACGACCGAATAAGGTCAATTTATGATATGCCTGGACAACAATTCGAAGGGGATAACAGGACATAGTAAACAAATGAAAACAACTATAGTATGACTTTCACTATCATTTGTACGGAAAAAATTAGTTAATGTTCGGCAGGGGGAGGGTTTTTTAGGGGTACGACGGTGCGACGGTGTGACGGTACGATGGTAAGAAGGTGCGACGATGCGACGGTGCGAGGGTGCGACGTTGTGAGGGTTCAAAGGAATACAGGATTCTGCTAATAAGAAAATTATTATTTTTACATTATCGTGCTAATTCTTATTTATTAATCTAAATCGCTGTAAAATGGGAAATTTTCAAAAACTGCGTGTATGGCAATTTGCCAAAGATCTTGCTGTGAAAATCTACAAGCTGACAAAAACATCAAAATTGGCTAAAGATTTTGGGTTGAAAGACCAGATTCAGAGGGCAGCCATTAGCGTTCCCGCTAATATAGCTGAAGGGGATGAACTTGGGACAAACAGGCAATCTGTCCGTCAATTTAGTCTCAATAATTTTGTTACATCAATTATTTTCTCAAGGGTCAGGGAAGCGTAATTGGCTGAATCCTTTGAAATATATTCAGCAATTGATTTTAAATCATAAAGGGATCTTTGGGTCCAGATTATTTTAACCATGTTTTAAGTTCTTTCTTAACCTGATTGGTTGTAAAGACTCTCCCTTGCTCAATATCATTCAATCCTTCCTCAATTTTATTCAGGAGAATAAGTTCTTCCACAACCTGATCAACAGTGAAGTTCTCAGGTAGCCTGTCGATTGTCTTTCTTACTTTTTCCTTAGTTAACATAATGTCAGAATATTTATACAAAGATATTGAAAAGCAGGACTCAAAAAATGCTATTTTATTTAATTCAATCCTTCGAACCGTCGAACCATCATACCATCGAACCTTTCACCCTCCATAGCTTTCTTTGTCCTCCGAAATAGAATGAAGGAGGGGTGCGACGGTGTGACGGTATGACGGTGCGAAAGTATGACGGTACGAAGGTACTATAACCGTCGAACCATTTTATTTTATTTATAAATTACTTTGGGAAAAATTTATAAATATCTTTCCTATGCAGACATCGGATAAACTTAATTACTTCATCTTCGATTATTAATCCAATCCGGTAATCTCCTATCCGTATCCGATAAAATTTGTTTGATCCTTTCAGCTTCTTAATATTTTTTATTGATGTAAGCTTATCGGCATCTTTTACAATTTCGATTGTATCAGCGATTTTATTACGTGTTATCCTGTCTTTAATCTTATCTGTATCTTTTTCGAAGATCTTGTCAATTTTCACAATCATCTCCGTAGTTTTTTCAGATAAGTTTCATTATCAATAAATTCATCTGTTTCACCTTGTTGTATGGCATTGACTAAACCTATATCCTCAATTTCAGTTTCTGATAAAATCCTTGCATTAATGCCAATCTTTCTTGCTAAATCTAATAGCAGTTTCATGTCTGATTTCGAATCACTATTTAATATTACAGCTTCCATAGTTATTATTTTTGTCCATCATACAAATTTACTCAATTCATACCGCATTCAGAAAAATTATTATGCAAAAGTTCTTCAATGTCAGATTTTCACAAACTTCATTTAAAAACGTTTAACCCTCTAATGTTGCTGAACAGAACCTTCGGGCGAACAAACTATCTGATCCTGGAACCTTTCACGCTCCGTAGCTTTCATTGACCTGAGAATCCGCCAATCAGCGGAGAAGTCGGTAGTGAAGGTGGAATCGAACCGTCATACGGCCGAACCATCAAACCGTCATACCGTCGAACCATCAAACCTCTGAACTTAAGTCTTTTTGCTTTCTGTTTTAGTCAGCCATTTCCATACCGGAATGAGTTTAATCAGAGATCCTTTCTCCCTGAGTTCTGATTCATTTTCCCAGGTTAACAACAGAAGATTTATACAGGAAACTTCCCCGGAAGCTTCTACCAGGGCATTAATCTTCCGTTTAAAGGTATTTATATCTTAAATGTTATGTAATCATGACTCAGTAACTCATTCCGATCCTGATACTGTTGATTTATTATGTTTATAATCATATATGGTATCCGATTACTTCTTGGAAGGAGCAAACAAAATAAGTATCTTTGTACTGTGAAAAAGCGCTCAAATATAGGATTGGTCTTTGAAATCGATGAATTGACCATTACACTGAAAGTCTTGGAGCAATGCATGTTGGCGGTCGTCTTATGATCATTGATTCAGTCGCTGCATTAAATTTGATTAATAGATACTTTTCAAATATCCAGAGTATAAAAACAAAGAAGGTAGAATTAGATGTAGATTTTATTGGGGAACAAACTTCTTTGAGTAAGGAAGAAGAAAAAACCATTAGTGATTATATCAAAAAAAATAAGGCAAGAAAAGCGAAAGGTCTTTCTCGCAGTTATAAAAACACTAAACAATTGGCATCAGGTAACGCCCACTAACTATACCGCCGGGCCATCATACTTAACAAATTTTATCTTTTTTGTTCAGTACAACAATAATATTACATAAATTGACAACCGTCAAACCGTCATACCATCGAACCGTCGAACCCTCGGGAAGTGAGTAAATCAGCACATTTTATATTGCTTTCAGAAAAGTTCTTCCGGATTGATTTTAATAAATTCCTGCCATGGCAGTCTCATTTTATCAATACAAATTGTTTTTACAGGACTAAATATCTTTTGAAACGCTGACATTCCTTTTTTACTCCTTGAAACAGAACTTTTAACTTCAATGCCAATCAACCTTCCATTACTTTCAATAACAAAATCAACCTCATCATTTCTGTCTCGCCAGTAATAGAGATTAAACCTGACCACGCAATGATTCATTTGCCAGATAAGTTCCCACTATGGATTCGATTACTCTCCCCCAGGCATCAGGATTATTTTTTACATATGCAAATTTCAATGGATTTTGTGAGCTAAGTAATGCATTATTATAAACCTGTAATTTGGGGCTGCTCGATTTGGTACGTACAGGTGAAACAGAATATTTCTCTATACCCCCTAATAAACCTGCTCCTCCCAGAAGAAGAAGGTAATTCGCCAGGGTTGTTGCATTACCTGCATCATGAAGCTGTCCAAGCATTTTTGAATAAGACAGTATCTGGCCTGAATAAAGGCATCCTAGTTCAAATAAGTTTTTCAGCAAAGCGGGCTTATTAACCCGGGTAAGCATCAGGATATCTTTTGAAATGCTTGTTTCTATAATAGAATCCCTGATATATCTTTTCCATCTGTCTCCATCCTTTATCAAATCAGCGCTGCCCGGATAACCGCCATACCATGCATAAGTATCTTCATCCCATCCAAATGCTTTGTTCATTTCAGTGAATGACCAGTGCGGAAGGGTAATATTTTCAAACCTGCCGGTAAGGGATTCCGTTAATCCCTGCTGTAAAAGAAGTCTTGAAGAACCCAATAGAATAACCTTAAGGTTTGTCTTGTTAAAGGAGTCAAAATCCCAGTTTTTCTTTACTGTTTCACTCCAATTGGGAATCTTTTGAACTTCATCAATAATTAAAATATACTCTTCTGATCCCTGGGATTTCATTCTTAATCTTGCTGCTTCCCAAAGTTGATCAAGCCATAATGTATTTCCCGGAGGAATTGCATCAGCAGATTCATATAAAACAGGAATTTTAATCTTATTGTACAGTTGTGATATGATTGTTGTTTTTCCGACCTGACGTGGACCGGAAACTACCTGAATGAATTTTCTTGTCTCAGTTAAGCGCCCCTGAAGTACCTGAAGTTCTGATCTTTCAAACATATTTTACATTTTATTCAATATATTGAGCAAATTTACTCAATATATTGCTGATTACAAAAACAAAGGTTCGTGCTACTTAACCAACACTTTCCTTCCGTCTTAAATAACTTTCGGTTCCAACTCCAATCTATCCAACCTTCTAACCTTCTAACCGCCATACCTTCGCACCTTTTTCATACCTTTGCCTCACAATCAACCAGAGGTATGCCCGACTTCACACCACATACTTACAAACTGCTCCTTTCGTCCCTCCTGGATCAGAATTATTCCTTCCAGTCATTTCTTAAATTCCTTAAAAATCCGGAATCAAGATCAGTTATCCTGCGACATGATGTTGATGCAAGAAAAATGAATTCATTGAAGTTTGCACTGCTGGAAAATGAACTGGGAATTCGGGGAACATATTATTTCAGGATGGTTCCGGAGAGCTTTGATACGGAGCTCATAAAACAGATATATGATCTCGGACATGAGATAGGGTATCATTATGAGGATTTAAGTGTAACGGCGCAGAGGCGCAGAGGCACAGAGGCGCAATGGCAAAAAGGCAGTGCTTATGAGGAGCTTTTAGCTAAAATGGCAATTAAAAACTTTAAAGAAAATCTGGAAAAATTCAGAAAGATTGTGCCGGTAGAGACGATATGCATGCATGGCAGTCCCCTCAGCATATGGGATAACCGGCTTTTATGGAAATATTATGATTACAGGGATTTTGGTATCGTCGGGGAACCTTATTTTGATATAGACTTTGAAAAAGTGCTATATCTTACCGATACCGGGAGGAGGTGGGACGGGGGCGATGTCGCGATACGCGACAAAGTAACGGGGAAAGAAGAAATGATGAGGAGAGGGGGTGATGAGGGGAAGGGGAGAGAAGAAATGATGAGGAGAGGGGGAGATGAGGAGATGAGGAGAGGGAGGAATAATGGAAGAGGGGGTGATGAGGAGAAGGGGAGCGAAGAAGTTATGAGAGGAGAGGGAGATGAGGAGATGAGGAGAGTGGGAGATAAAGAGATTCGGGACAATACTATCCCCCCCTCTCCT
>MTKZ01037163.1_pt1 | contig 10459 bp, 10 predicted proteins | sample 1042781 | NCBI WGS metagenome assembly MTKZ01 (sample SAMN06212207, study PRJNA360539) | anaerobic digester metagenome | biome: Wastewater treatment plant; material: sludge; isolation source: anaerobic digester fed with sludge from wastewater treatment plant | place: Denmark: WWTP Viborg ...
GATCGCATTGTTCGGAGCGCCCGGCGTCGGAATGGTGAAGGTCTTCCAGCTGCCGTCGCTTTCATCCCGCCCGAAGCTATGGTCGGCCGGCATCGTTTCATACGTGATCCGGTCCAGCAGCTGCCCCTGCCGGGTGGACAGGGTCAGCGTCTCCCCTTCGCCTGAAAGGGAAAAGTCTGCATGGGGATAGCCCCCGGGATTGCTCCTGTTCTTGCCGGAGGCGAAAACAAGGTAGTATCCGTTCGGCGCGATGTAGGAGCCTTCGGGAAAGACCCACTTGACCGGCCGCTGCTCGTTGTCAGACAGGGCAAACCGGCTCAGGTCGATGATCTCTCCGCTGTTGTTCTTCAGCTCGATCCAATCGCTCAGCTCGTCATCCTCATCCCGGAGCCCGGACCGCGGCGCTGGGCAGATCTCGTTGATCACCAGCTGGCCGGAACTGATGATGTAGCCGCTCATGTAGGCGTCATAACCTGCCTGGTCATTGGGATGACCGGGGGTATACAGATCGCTTTTCAGGAAGGTCCCGTCATCCTGCAGTGCCCAGGTCTCATTCGCGTTCAGGGTCGGAACGTTTTCAACCTTGTCCAGCGCGTATCCCGTCGTATCAAAGAGGTACACATTGCACGAGATGCTGGAAAGCTTGAACTTCGCGTGAAAAGGCTTTGACGGGTCATTCTGGTTGGTATTGTCGCAGAAAACGATGACGCGCCCGCCTGGTTCAAGGCTGAAAGCCGGGAAGATGAACCGTGCCCTGTCCGGGCGGTTGGACAGGGAGAGCCCTTCCAGGCTGATGGTGTGGTCTGATATGTTGACCAGTTCCACCCAATCGGGGAAGTTCCCGGACTCATCCGGCAGCGCGGAGGCGTTGTCAGCCATGATCTCGCTGATTCTCAGCCCTTCGTGGACGCTGGTCAGCGTTCCGTCGGGATTGAGGTTCAGCGCCTTGTTGGTCGGTTCCTTGGGGGCGAGGATCAGCAGCAGGACAATGATGACCGCGCTGAAGAAAAGCAGTCCGAGGCGCGGTTCGCTGCGCCGCTTTCTCTGGATCCTCGGCCTGTTTGAACGGTTGGGCATCGTCACTCCTTAAGAGTATAACTCCCTGAGGACAAACACGGTCTCTCCGGGGTTCGGTGTGTTTTCAACGCGCAGGACGCGGGGGTGGTGACTGAACTCGTTCATGACCATGTCCTTGATCGTGCTGCCCTGACGGTAACCGTGGATGACACGCATACGATAGTCAGCGGATGTCGCTCTCCTAAACGCGCCGGCAAGAGCGATCCGCGCCTGGTACAGGTTCATCCCGTGAAGGTCAACGTCCAACCGCTTCACCTCGCCTGAAAACGCCATCAGTATAAACCATGGAAAGCCTGTTATCAAGTTGACGGGATCCCGCCATGGGACCGGTGCTGATTCAGCCCAGACGGTCAAGGATGAGGTCGAGGTACTCGCTGACGATGTCAATGCCGTTTGCGTACAGCATCCGCGTTCCCACCGCGTCCTCGATCTCGTTGAAAACGAGCCTGCCCCGGTGGAAGATGAAGTCGATCCCCGCCAGGCCAAAATCGAACAGCGCCATGATGTCCTGAACCATCTTCCGTTCATCCGCCGTCAGTTCATACGGCGAGAAGCTGCCGCCCTGGCCGATATTGCTGCGGAAATCAACGGATGAAAACCGAAGCATGACTTTTCTGATCCGGTTGCCAAGAACATAGACGCGAACATCCCTACCCGGCGTGTCACATTTGATCTGGGCCAGCGCGCCGTCGGGGCGGATCGCCTCAAGCGCGGCGCGGAAGGTTTCATGGCCGCTCACCAGATAGACCTGGCGGCCTCCGCAGCCCTGTGCGCTCTTTAGTACGAAGGGGTAGGGGAAAGGCGGATCCTTCTCCATTTCGTTCATAAACACGGTTTCCATCATTGGCGCAAGACCTGATACCGCCTGGTGGGTCAGCCGCTTGTCGTTGCAGATCCGGGCGACGTGCGCGTTATTGAAGCAGGGGATGCCTGTATGTTCAAAATGCGCTGTCAGCAGGGGCCTGTTCAGCCGCATCACCGCCGCCATGGGCAGGGGAAGACTGTCCCGGTGAGCGATGAATGGCTTATTCTCCCTGATGCCGCAGCGGATCTCATCATCCATCACCAGGCTGATCCCGACGCCCCTCCTCCTGGCGGCGTCAAACCACCGGTCGATGAAGAACCGGTTCCGCTCCACGTTGCTCCGTTCATAGACGAGCCAGATCGGTTTCATAAGCTGTTTTTCACAAGACTGACGATATGATCGGCCGGGTTGACGCCGGTGGCGGCTGTCAGCCCGAGGAAATGCGCGTTTGAGTTGACTTCGCAGACGAGCGGGCCATGATCGGAGACCAGCAGGGCGACGCCCGCGAAATCAGCGCCGCAGGCGCGGCATGCCGCGACAGCCAGCGATGCTTCTTCCCTTGTGGGCGCGTAGGCGCTGGCTGTTCCGCCATGCTCGATATTGGCGCGGAAATCCCCTTTCCGGTTCTCCCGCTGGATCGCCGCGGCTACCGCGCCGCCGACCACGTAGACCCTGAGGTCATGTCCCGCGGATTCGCTGATGAAACGCTGGAACAGAAGGGGCTTATCGTCGATCCTGTTCAGCAGCCGAAGAAGATCATCCCTGTCACTCAGCAGATACACCTGGTTTCCGAATGAGCCGTGACCCTCCTTGACCACCATGGGGAAGCCGAGACTGTTGATGACCCCGTCAAGGAAGCGGGTGTCCGGATATCCGACGCCCGGAAAAGTCTTTGGACAGAGGATGGTCTCAGGCTGCGGCAGCCCCGCTTCCGTGATCGCCAGCGCCGTCGCGGTCTTGTCGTCGCAGACGGCGATCGCGCGGGCCGGGTTGAAAAGGCGCATGCCGGCTGCCTCCATGCGCTGTGCCAGACGGATGTCCTTATCAAAGAACAGCGCGGCGGGAGGGCTGAAATCAAGACAATCGGCGGCAATAAAGGAGTCGTTCGTCATCACGCGCATGCGAAGGCCCGCGCGCCGGGCTGCGGCAAGCAAAGCGTTTTCCGTCTCCCTGAAAGTGCCGCTGCGCAGAAAGGCATTGACCACCAGCCAGGCTTGTTCCATCTTGATCCCTCCGGGCGACCATATTACCATGATGCGAACTGAATGAACACCTGTTCCGTTGAAAACGCAGTGTGAACAAACTGAAATAAAATGATCGGGAAAGAGATCAAGGGCATTTCAATTGTCCGATGAACATGATATTATCCAACATAATCAATGGGAGATGTATACATTGCGAGGAGGGGATCAGGTTGGAAATATTGATACAGGCGAGAGACTTTACCTGGTATGAAGCGCTGATCCGGCTGATCGCTGCCGTGACGGTCGGGTGCATCATCGGGATCGAGCGGGAGTATAAAAACCGTCCCGCCGGGATGAGGACGCACAGCCTGGTCTGCCTGGGCGCGGCGCTCGCGGCTGTGCTGGAATGCCTGCTGACAGAATCGATCCTCACCTTCGGCAGCGAAGGGATGGTAAGCGTTTCCATCGGCCGCATTTCTGCCCAGGTCATCTCCGGCATCGGTTTTCTGGGAGCGGGGACGATCTTTATCTCACAGAAGAAAATTTCCGGCCTGACCACCGCGGCCAGCCTGTGGAATGTCGCCTGCCTCGGCCTGCTGATCGGCTTTGGCTACTACTTGCTCGCCCTGATCATCTGCGGATTCATCATGATGGTGCTGATCGGGCTGCAGCAGGTGATCCATGTGAACACGGTTAAGAGGGTCGAGATCCGCTTCACCAACCGGCCGGCCGCGCTGCCCTATATCAATGATTACCTTCAAAAAAACAATATAAAAGTGCTGGATATCGACTTTCACATTGAACACGTCCCTGAAGCCGAAAAGCCGGAGCAAAACGTATATACAAACCTGTATACGCTCCACCTGCCTTCGAACCTTCATTTCTCAGACATGGTCAGTCAGCTGTCTGAGAATACGGATATTCAGACGGTCCGCACCAGGAACGTATAGACCCTTCGGCATCCGGACAAAATGCAGAGGCAGACTCCGCGTTCTGTCTATTTATTCATGTGTACAGCGTATTGCCGCCGATGAACTCACGCAGGATGCTCAGCGGCGGTATCTCGTTGAACACTTCTTCCGGTACCGGTAGCAAATAGTTGAGGATCTTGAGGATCCGGCTGCACTTGATGTAGTGCGGGTCGGTTTTGGGAATCGATTTGAGCATGTTATAGGTGATGGTCTTGAGGATGGGAAGTTCGTAGTGCAGGGCTGAGTTGAACACGATGTCAGCCTTCTCCTGGAAGGGGAAGACCCATTTCTCTTCGCCTTTGCGCACCTTGTCCCACATGGCCAGCGTTTTCTCAGGCGGGGTCGCCCGGAACTGATAATCACGGACAATGCGGCGCAGCAGCCTGGCATCCGTCGTGCGGATGCGGTTATGCCAGTCGAGGTTCAGGGTGGTCAGCTGACTGATATAGATAAAGCACATCATGCCCTTTTCAAAGGGCTCATGCAGTTTGGGATTCAGGGCGTGGATGCCTTCGATGATCAGCGGCGTGTCCGTACCGATACGGATCCGGACGCCATCCGCCGCCCTTTTCTTTGTGGTGAAGTCAAACCGCGGCAGCAGGGTCTCCTGACCTGAAAGCAGGCTGTTCAGGCAGGATTGCAGCAGGGGAACGTCCAAAGCGTCCAGGGACTCAAGGTCCGGCTGTCCGTCCTCCTCCAGCGGTAGGCTGTCACGGTCAAAATAGAAGTCATCCATGGAGATGAGAAGCGGGGTCAGTCCGTTTACACGAAGATGGATGCTCAGGCGGTTGGCGAAGGTGGTCTTCCCGCTTGAGGACGGGCCGGAAATAAAGATAGCCCTCGCGCCGCGTTTGGTGATGTCCTCGGCGATCTCGGCAAGGGATTTGCTGTGGAAGGCCTCGTTGACACGGATGAAGTCCCGCAGCTTATTCTGCTTGATTAGCTCATTCAGGTCAGCCGCGGTGGAGCAGTTCAGCACCTTGCACCAGTAGTTGGACTGGGCGAGAACCGCCATATGTTTGGGGAGGCTGACAAACTCGGCCACTTGATCCGGCTTTGTGCGGTCCGGCAGCAGCAGCACAAGGCCCGGCGCGTATGCCCTGAGGGCAAAGGCATTCAGCATGCCGGTGGAGGGCAGCATCGCGCCGTAAAAATACTCTGACATTCCCCCGCAGGAGTAGATATCAAAAAAATCGTAGGGGCGGTACATGAGCAGCCTGGCTTTGTCCATGTCGCCCTCATCCTGAAAATAGGTGATCGCCTCTTCCTTGCTCCAGCGGCTGCGCGTGAAAGGGAGGTTTTCGGCGACGATGTCATGCATCATCATTTCAAGCGACTCTACGTCTCCCTGGGAAAGCCGCATCCTGTCCAGCTCGATGTAAACGCCCTGGCCGATCGAATGCTCGATGCGCACCTGATAGTCGGGGAACAGCCTGCGCGCGGCGATGAGCAGCACGAACCGCATAGAGCGCTCATAGATCCTCCGGCCTTCCTCGTTGGCATAGGTGATGGGGTACAGTTCCGCCGACTCATAGATCTCAGCGTTAAGCTCTATCACAGACCTGTTGATGAAACAAGCGAGGACTTCGTCTGTTCTTTCGGGGATCATCGCTTCCACGATCGCCTTAAGCTTCTGCGGCGCCTGAAAGGACATCGTTTTTCCGTTCATTGTGATGTTCATGCGTAGACCTCTTTCTGCCTGAGCGAGGCGACCTTGGCTTCCCACTGCAGATGCTTTGTCCGGACGTAGGCCGGATTCTGCTGTTCGCAGATCTGCGCCCGGCGCCTGACTGGATTTTTGCCTCCGGCATTCTCCTGGTTCACCAGATCTATGAAGACAAGACCGTGTTCTGGGCAATCCGCCAGCGCGCGCCAGGTGCCGTCCCGCATCGGTGCGTATCCTTCAGGCACCGTCATACGCTTGCCGCAGGCCGGGCAGTTGGGGTGCAGGGCTTGGGGGCTCATCAGGGCAAGATCGATGCTGGGAGCGCTCAGGTCGTCCAGCTTTTCGCCTTTCTGAGCCTTGGCCGGGGGGAGTTCTCGGGCCTTCTGTTCATACTTGAGCACCTCGCTCGCCTGCGGGAAGCGCTGGAATACCAGCGCGGTATAATAAGCGTCGCTGACCGCGCTGTGAAAGGGATGGTCCATGCTGGCGGTGATGCCGTATCGCTTCATTGCGCTCTGAAGCCCCGCCCTGTTCTTGCCGGCGCTTTCCAGGTCCCCGAACAGCCGCTGCAGGTCATATACCGGGGGAACAGCGCTGCCGTCGTTCAGGTAGAAGTCAAGATTCTGCTGAAAGACCGAGATGTCATCGCTTCCCCACGTCGCCAGCGCGAAAACATCCCCGCACCATGAGATAAAGCGTCCGAAAGCGCCCGGAAAACCCGGCGCCGCGCGCAGATCCTCCTGCGTGATCCCGGTGATGCGCGAAATCCGGGGATGCAGCTTCTGGTAGCACCCCGGCTGGATGAACTGATTGAAGGAGGCGAGCATCCTTCGCTCCTCATCCAGTTTGACAGCGCCGATCTGAATGATGTCAAAGATCAGCTTGCTGCCGAACCGCTGATACTGCGCGCTTCGGTGCGAGAGGGGCTGGTTCCATTCCAGGTCCATGATGATGTAGTGCACGTTATGCTCCGTCAGTATGAATTGATCACGCTTCTGGCCGAGCTGTGCCCGGCAAGCGCGCCTGTGGAAAACGCGATCTGCAGGTTGAATCCTCCGGTCAGCGCATCCAGATCCAGCAGCTCGCCCGCGAAAAACAGCCCTTTCACCAAGCGGGATCCCATTGTGGAAGGGTTCACTTCCCTGACGTTCACGCCGCCCCGGGTGATGACCGCTTCTGAAAAGGGCCTGAGGCTGCTGAAGTGCAGGGGAAGGTGCTTCATCATGAACACAAGGTCCGCCCTTTCACGGGCATTGAGTTGATTGAGCGTCTTGCTTCCGGGGACTCCCGCGATCTGTGGAAACACCATCGCGAGGCTGGAGGGCATGTATTCAGGCAGCAGGCTCAGCAACGCTTTCCTTCCGCTTTGCGCAGCGTCCGATTCCAGCCTGCGTGCAAGCACAGACTCCTCAAGCGCAGGCTTCAGATCGATGAAAGCCTCGGCCTTTTCAAGCGGCAGGCCTGACAGGTAACTGCTCAGCGTCAATGCCAGAGGGCCGGAGATCCCGTAATGGGTGAACAGCATCTCGCCGCGCTCGCAGAAGCGGCCCCTGTCAGGCCACTTTGCTGTCAGCGAGACGTTCTTGAGCGACAGGCCCTGAAGGGACTTCGGCCAATCCTCGAGGGTCTCAAGGCCGGTGAGCGAGGGAGAGAGTTCGCTGACCTGATGGCCGGCGGAGGATGCCATCAGGTGCCCGCCGCCTCTGGAACCGGTCAGGGGATAGGATACGCCTCCCGTTGCCAGCACGACAGCTGATGCCGGAATATCCTCGCCTGATGAAAGATGGACTCCCCTGATATGGCCTTCATGGATCAGCAGGGAGTCAACGCCTGCGTTCAGCCGTACTTCATCCTTCGTCAGCGTTCCCGCCAGCGCACGGGTCACGTCCGAGGCCTTTTGGCTTACCGGGAACACCCGTTTTCCACGTTCGACGATGCTCGGGCATCCGAGCGTGTCCAGCCAGTCCCTCAGTTTCTGCGGCGGCAGGAAGTCCAGCGCGGCATACAGGAAGCGCGGATTGCGCGGCACGTTCTCCAGGAACTCCTCGCGCTCGCACAGGTTGCTCAGGTTGCATCGCCCTTTGCCGGTGATATAGAGCTTTTTCCCAAGCTTCTCATTCTGCTCAAGCAGCAGCACCCTGGCCCCCGCGGCCTTGGCGAACGCTGCGGCGGTCATCCCCGAAGGGCCCCCGCCGACGACGGCGACGTCAATCCCTGAGGACATCTTCAAGCTTCGGATAGTAGAGCTTATTATTGTCCACAAAGCCGCCGACAAAGGTCACCGTCATGTGGCCGGCCCTCAGCAGCTGGACGTCAGTCCCGTCCTCGGGCGATTCGATCTCAGCCTTGTCCTCGATCCAATAGTAACGCTGCCCCCTTGGATTGACGCGTTCGACATAATCATCTATGTAGAAGCCCTGAGCGAGCGGAACGATTTTAGCCGGTTTCACCTGCTCCCTGGGCAGACTGGGCGCGTTGAGATTGCAGAAGGTCAATCTGGGCATGGGGTGCTTCATGATATAATCCATGATCAGAAGCGCATGCTCCGCCAGCATGAGGCGCATATCTTCGTCCGCTTTGGTCTGGATGGAGACGGCCATGCTGGGCAGATACAGCATCGACGCTTCACGCGCGGCGGCGGCGGTGCCGGAATAGAACAGATCGGTGCCCAGGTTGACCCCGTCGTTGATCCCCGACAGGCAGAAATCAAAGGGTCTGCTGCTGAGCCTGCGACCGATGCGCACGCAGTCCACCGGGGTGCCTCCGATGGCATACGCCTCAAACCTGCTGTCAAGATGCATCTCAGTAACCATCAGGGATTCATTGATCGTCAGCCTGTGCCCTGTCGCGCTTTGCTGGGCGGCTGGCGCTGCCACCACCACGGAGTGCCCGGCGGATGCGGCTGCCCTGGCAAGGGTCAGGATCCCCGGCGCGCTGACGCCGTCGTCATTGGTGATCAGAATGTGCATACTGTCTCCTTAATCCTGAACGTTCTTCGAGTCGTTTGGCTTAAAACTGCTGAAAAGCGCTGTTGCGACGGTCAGTGCCAGCGCGATGGCGCCAATGCCGGCGAGGGTCTCTATCCCGATTGCAAGCGCGCTGCTGTAATCCTGTCCGGACAGCGCCATCATCGAACGATAAAGGCCAAGTCCGGGGACCAGGGGAATGATGGCGCTGATCAGAAAAAGCGTCGTCGTTCTCTGCGCCGCGCGCGCGGCCAGCTCACATAGCACGCCGACTGTGAGGCCTGAGAGGAAATAGGCCAGCAGCCCCCCGCCCAACAGGGTATAGACCGCATATCCGAGCAGTCCGATCAGGGCGGTGTAATGAAGTGTGGATTTTGGCTGATGCAGGATCAAGCCAAAGAAACAGGCCGCGGCCATACAGGCGAGAGCCTTGATCAGCACGTCCATCACAGTCCTCCGATCAGCAGGGCCGACGCGACCCCCGTAGAGAGCAAAACCGCGGAAAACAGGGCTTCAGCCCCCCTTGCCAGACCGGAGATCAGATCGCCACGCATGGTGTCCCTGACGGCGTTGGTCATCGCCAGTCCGGGCAGCAAGGGCATGATGACCCCTGTGATGACCGCCTCCTGGGAGCCTTGTATCAGCCTGAGCCCCGCGACTGAGGCCAGCGCGGTAAACAGCCCTAATAAAAAAGAACGAAGCTGGCTTGGGTAGCGCAGCCTGAGCAGAACTGTCTGCGCGAGATGGGTCAGGGAGCCGACCAGAAAGCACAGCGAGAACTCGCGGTATCCGCCGCCGAACATCACGCTGAAGAATGCGGCGGTCAGGGCATAGGACAGATTGATCTTCCACATTCTTTGCGGGGCTTCGCCGTGGATGGCCAGCAGCCTTTGCAGCGCACCCTCTTCGTTCAGCCCGGCGGATACGACCTCACGGGACACCGCGTTCACCTTGTCGATCCTGTCCAGGCGGATGCTGCGGTCCTGTACCCGGAACACGCGGCTTTCCTGCCTGCCGTCCACCTTGGCAGAGAGCACGAAACCTGTCGGAAACGCCATGATCTGCGCATCGCAGAGACCAAAGGAAGCACAGATGCGAAGCGCCGTCTCCTCAGCCCTGTAGGTCTCCCCGCTGCTTTGCAGGATGATCCGGGCAGCGAGCGCAGCGCTGTCAAGCGCGGCCATGCTCTGTGCGGTCATGAAAGGCTCCTTTCATCATTTTATCCTATCATACCCATGAGACAGCAGGCAAGCATCCCATTGGCGCTTGCGTACAGGACCCGTGGGCTTTATACTGCCCCTGAGGTGGAATGGATGACACACGCAGCGCTGTATGATAAAAGGCCGAACAGGGACCAGGCATTGCTGAAGATCGTTGCGATCCTGACCATGATGGTAGACCATGCCGGCGTCATGTTTTTCCCGTCCGTCACTTTTCTTCGCGTGATCGGCCGGATCGCTTTCCCGCTGTTTTGCTGGGGGATCGTCGTCGGTCTGGAAAGGACGCGCGACTGGAAGCGCTATGCGCTCAGGCTGCTGGCTTTCGGTGTCGTTTCGCAGCCTTTCTTTATGCTGGCTTTAAGCCACAGCTGGATGCAGTTCAACGTCATGGCCACCCTGCTGCTGGGATTCCTGGCCATCAAGGGGATCCGGTCGAAGTGGCATTTCAGCCAGGTCTGGGGCCCGGTCATCTGCCTCCTGATTGCTGCCGCCTTCCGCATGGATTACGGATGGCCGGGCGTTCTGCTGATCATCCTGATGTACCTGGCGCGGGACAGCCGCGGCGGCCTT
>MTKZ01053186.1_pt1 | contig 10456 bp, 10 predicted proteins | sample 1042781 | NCBI WGS metagenome assembly MTKZ01 (sample SAMN06212207, study PRJNA360539) | anaerobic digester metagenome | biome: Wastewater treatment plant; material: sludge; isolation source: anaerobic digester fed with sludge from wastewater treatment plant | place: Denmark: WWTP Viborg ...
GCCGTTGCGGCGGCGCCGACGTTCACAGCTACCGCCTCCGCGAGAGCAAACAGCGCCTCAAGAGGCACGCTCCCAAACAGCCCTAACAAGCCTAGACCAGGCAGGGAAAAAGACCATCGAGGGAGTACACTAACAGTAGGACACGGTGTCGCAGTCTCCGGCTGTCCCCCCACCGCACGTGTCAACCGGCGTATGCACGGGGTTCCCGGCGAACCCCTGCCAGGACTGAGTCCACCACGGCCACAGAGGCTACGGGCTACCGAGAGGGACAGGCCCTCCGCGTGTCAGGAGTAGGTCCATGCGCACACTCACCCTGGAGGGTACGTGGCTTGTCCGCATACCCCGGGCAGCGGCCTACGAGATCATCACCGACTTCGAGCGATTCCCGGTCCACTTCCCGGCAGTCACCAGGTCGGTCCGGGTCGTCAGCCGAGAGGGCCGTCGGTTCGTCGTCGACGCGCAAACGAAGGCGTTTCCCGGAAGCAAGACGTACCATGTCCGGATGGAGGGCGAGTTGTAGCCGCCCGACGGGTTCCGGTCCACGAACACCTCCCGCATCGGCGTCGAGCACGAGAGCTTCATGATGGAGGACGTGCCGGAGGGCACCCGGATCCGCTACACCAACGTCGTCGAGCTCCGGAACTGGTTCTTCCGTCTCTTCGGCTCAATGCTGATCAGGCATCTGGCGGTGCCATACTGGAAGTGGGCGGTCATCGACCGGCTCGAGGCCATCGAGGCGCAGCGACGCTCCCACGTCGCGAGCGGTTCGTGACTGAGGCCAGCCCTGTGGCGAGGAGTGAGCGCAGTGGAGAAGGGAACGTGTGTGAGCATCGTCGGGGGAGTCCTGGCGTGGCTGAGCTGTGGCGTCGTCGCGGGCGCGCCTGTTTCACAGCCCGAGATGCGGCAGGTGAGGCCGGAGATGCGCCTGTCGTCGCCAGTAACCACCGGGGGGCCCGTCCGCCGGACGTGGACCATGGCGTTCGTGCTGGCGGCCAATCCCAGTGAAGACCCGCGCGCGCCTGACATCAAGGCGCGGGTCCACAAGGTGAACCGCATGCGCGATGCGGTAGATCACGCCTTCCGGGTCGCTACCGGTGGGCTGGGGGCCATCGAGCCCTCGCCGTGTGTCTACGTGGTCAAGACCACGCCTCCGCCCGGGGGCCTTAGCGATGAGGGTGAGGTTCAGGCCTTCGCGCAGCGGGTGGCCTGCCGCCTGTACGAAGAGACGCCGGACCGCTGGGACTTTATCGCCGTGTACGAGGCCTATCGGAACGTCAAAGTTGGCTCGCGTCACATCACGGCGAGGAACGACTCGACGCGCTCCGGGCTCCGCGCCCCCGACACCACTGCCAGCTTCGGCAGCAGCGGCCGCCTGCTAGGAGTGGGGTTGATCGCGGACACCGACGACATGCCCATCGCCTCTTCGAGTGCGGATATGGACATGCAGCTCCTGCTGCACGAGACCATCGCCCATCAGTACGGCGTCTTCCGGACCGCGTTGGACGGCGGCGGCTGGCACTTCGACGCGGGCATCGAGTCACCGTCCTTCACCGTCTTGTACGGGCGGCCCTGGGTCCGCATCGACGATACCCACTTCACGACGGCCGAGGTCCGCGACCCCCAGACGGGCAAGTTCCTGATCACGTTCCACCCATGGATCCTCTATGCCATGGGCCTGAAGGAGCGCAACGAGGTGCCGGCGCGGCTCATGAAAGTGCATCCGGACAGGGCACCGGCCCACCGCTACGATCTGGTCACAACGACCGGGACGTTCGAGTGGATCACCTTCACCAGCGCTTTCGAGACACAGTAGGTGAGATCGAGCGCAGAGACCATGCTCACGGCGCCGGCAGCATGGTCCAGATCGGGNNNCTGCGGCCCGTAGATGGTCTGGAAGGCCAGGGGATGTCCCAGTTGCGCCTCGTCTCTTCTAGCGGCTCAAACAGGTGGGACCGTGGCGCCGCGCACGCGCGGTTGTGTCGAGGACCCGGCCAGAGCCGGCGGTAGCAGTCCCGGGTCGTCGTGGCAAATGCCAGGCACTGAGATCCCAGGATGTCGCCATCGTCGTGCGTGTGCCCCATGCGGTTGACCAGGCGCCCCCCCCGACACGAGGTACGACCTCGTTGAGACCGCCGTCTCCGAGTATCTCTCGACCGCCTCGCGTGACGAGCGAGTGAGAGCCCCGCAGGCCGCCTGGACCTCGTCGACTACATCGCCCCAGGGGGGCGTCCTGCTCGATACGGGTGATCGCAACGGCAATGCAGACCAAAGCAGGACGCAGACCAGCATACTAACTAGCAGGGGCATTCGCCACGAGGGACACAAACCCTTCCTCGAAGGAGCGGAGGCGTAGAGCGGTACCTGGGGGGAACTTAGCGATCTCGCAGGCGCTATGCGGGTACCGCTCAGGAGTGGGAACAAGTGCCGGAGTTAATGCCCGGTTGGAGGCCGTGAAGAGGCCCAAAACGGGGCACTTACTGGCGTACAGTTCGGCTTACAGACCCACTCTCCCCGTTTACTGGCCAAAGCTCAGGGATTATCAGCCAGTACGGACTGGGTAGGAGGCAAGGATTACTACCCAGTGAGCAGTACCTGTCAGACCCCTGCGGCAATCTACCCAAGGGGTGATGACAGATGACGTTCCCAGCAGCAACGAGCGAGTTCTTCCGGTATCTGGAGTATGAGCGCGGATGCACCGCCGCAACGGCCAGCGCCTATGGCGCGGACTTGCGGCGGTGCATCGCGTTTCTGCAGGAGGTTGGGCTGCCTGTCGAAGTCGAGGCGCTGACGCACCAGGTACTCAGGCGGTACGTTGTGTGGATGGGGGAACGGGGGTACAAGCCGGCGACCACTCGGCGGCACGTGGCGGCGGTCTCGTCGCTCTGCCGGTATCTCGTGAGCGCGGGGAAGCTGCCGAACAACCCGGCGCTGGGGCTGGCGCTGCCGAAGAAGCGGCGGCGGCTCCCCTCGGTGCTGTCGGTCGAAGAGGCGCGGCGGTTGCTGGCGGCCAGCGAAGATCACCCGAACGTGCGGATGGCCTTCCGCAACCGCGCGATCATCGGGGTGCTGCTGTACTGCGGGCTCCGTCGCTCGGAGGTGCTGGGGTTGGAAGTGCGTGACGTGGACCTGAAAGCCGGGGGGCTCAAGGTGCGAAGCGGGAAGGGCATGAAGGACCGGCTCATTCCGGTTCTGCCGGAAGTGTCCGGCATGATCGGCGACTGGCTGGAGTTCCGGCCCGAGGTGGCGAATGGGGCGCTGTTTGTCGGACGGCAGGGCAAGTCGCTGGCGCTGAACAGTCTGGTGCGGCTGTTTGAGCGGGTGTGCCGGCTGGCCGGGGTCAAGCGAGAGGGTGTGACCCTTCACACCTTGCGGCACACCTTCGCTTCGCTGCTGTTGCAGGAGGGCTGCGACCTCGTGTCGATCAGGGATATGCTCGGGCACGCGGACCTGGCGACGACCTCGATCTATCTTCAGGTCAGCGCCCCGCACTTGCAGGCGGCGGTGGGGCTGCACCCGCTGAGCTCGTCTGGGCTGCGACAGCAGTGAACTCGCGCGTTCCTCGGCGTGGCAGTCACTTGCGCCTAACTCATGCACGGGCGCGAGCCGTGAGAGGCAAAGGGGGCCTGCCTCGGTGCTTTGAGGAGGAACAGCGGCGAACGAAGCGTTGTGGAGGCGCTGAACTACACAGACGGTCAGCTTCAAGAGATAGCCTGAGCGGAGCTGTTGTACGGTTTTTCGTGCTCGGGGACCGCGAGGGCCTACCTCGCCAGTCCCCTAGTCCGCCTCGATCGTCCAGTACCTGTACAATGGCTCCTTCAGCCACTTGACGTGTCCGTCGACAAACGCGGCGTTGAAGCCGTCGTTGTGGCGCAGGGAGGCGGCGTTCTGCATGCCGGTCACGATCCCCCAACTCCCGGCGGGATCCGCCCGGTTCCCCGAGCAGTACAGGTCGCTGACGTAGATCGTTTCCGCGGGCGCCGCCACGTCAGTCTCGGCTCTGCCGGCGCCAAGATGTAAGCCCACGACGCCCATCGAGTTGCCGGGCCAACTGCACGGCATGTCGTACGACGGGTACTTCGGCCGGGCTACCCCGAAGGTGCAGTCGCACTTGGTCTTGTCCCACGGGCGGCTGGGGCACAGCAGGATCTGCTCGTTCTTCATGTACGGCATGATCAGGTAGTACCAGTAGCGGCTCATGTCCGCCGCGCTGCGGTTCAGGCACTTAAGCACGTACAGCCCGTCGTAGTCTTGGAGGTACATCGCAAGGGCGGTGCCGATCTGGCGGAGGTTGGAGGTGCAGCTCGCCGCCCGAGCCTTCTCGCGGGCCTTGGCGAACACGGGGAAGAGGATCGCGGCCAGGATCGCGATGATCGCGATCACCACCAGCAATTCAATGAGGGTGAAGCCACGTCGTACCATAGTCAGCCTCCCGTGGTACGCAGTCTGGCTGCGCGCGCTCGCCTTGGCCACCGGAGACCGTAAAGTGCCCGGGCCGGGGCTGGTGACGCGCCAAGACGCGGTCCAAGCACGGCGGGAACCAGGGCGGCGGTGACACAGTGCGCCCGAATCCTCACCATGTCAAGAAAGATATACCACAAACGGTAGTTCGCCGGCAGAATGGAGCCCCATCTCGACGCTCTGAGGCGGCAGAGGCAGCGGGGAGTCGTCTCCCCGCTGCCTTTCCGGCTCACCTGGTGGCCCCCAAAGCGATAAGCCTCCCGTTCGCCGTGGGCCGTGGCCGTTGTCGTGGTCGTCCTGGTCAGCCCTGGAGGAAGGGCATGAGCGTGAGGCCGAAGTCCACCCTCCCGGCCTGGCGCTGCACTTCCTCGAAGTCATAGCTCAGGTACTGCATCGTGACCTGCAGGTCGCTGTGGCCCAGCAGAAGCTGGACCTGGCGGATATTGAGGCCACCCTCCAGCCAGCGCTTGGCAACGAACCTGCGGAAGCTGTGGAGCGTGTAGCGGTTGCCGGTGTCAACGCGAAGGCCCGCTGCACTGAGCCACTTATTGAGCCATGCTTGCAGGGCGCTCTGCTGGAGAGGTCTGCCGAGGCGTCCGCAGAAGACCGGCCCCTCCGTCGGGAAGCCGGCCTGGGTCTGTAGGGCATGCAGCGCCACGAGCAACTCCTCGAAGATCGTCACCTCGCGTTGCTTGTCGCCCTTGCCGTGAATGCGTAGGCGCCGGCCTGGGAGGTCAACGTCTCGCCAGTCGAGCGCCAGTAGCTCGGCGCGGCGCAGGCCGCTGGTGGCCATGGCCAGGAGGGCGGCGCGCTCGGTCGGCCCCTTGGTGGCGTCGAGTAAGGCGCTCACCTCTGCCGGCGAGGGGCAGGGCTGGACCTGCTGCCGCTTCCGCGGCCGCTCCACGAGATCAACGGGGTTGGCGCAGGCGTAGCCGCAACGGCAGGCCCAGCGAAAGAGGCTGGACACGGCATTGAGGGCTCGTCGCACGGAGGCATCCGACAGCGCGCGCATCGAGGCAGTCCAACGCTCCAGCAGTTGCGGACTGATGTCGCCCAGAGCGGTAGACTCTGGATGGTCCAGGAAGGCGAGCAGCCGCCTGAAGTCAGCGCGGTAGCCCTGGACCGTAAGCGGGGAGCGGCGCGCGACGGTGGTTAGGTAGTCTAGGTACTCGTCCACCGCCCGGGTCAGGGCCACGGTGCCGTCGTCAGGCTCCTCGCCTGTCTGGGGCTTTGGTGTGGCGGTTCGGTCACGCGTTCGTGTGCCATCGGTGTATGGTGCCATGTCCAGTCTCGCCTCCAGGGCCTCGTGCGTCCCGGCTCCGCTGCCGGGGGATCATGACCCGCTGTGTATGCTCCGAGTACGCCTCGCGCGCGGGTGTGCGCGCGCTCCTCCGTTCCTCCTCCTTACGTCACTGGTACTACCCTCGTGGTACTCTCCTCCCACTGTCTTGAGTGTCGTTGCCGTTGCCTCTGCCGTTGCCCTATGCCTTCTCCCTCAATATCAACCTTCCGTGGGAGGGTGTTGTGGTACTACGTTGCATAGTGCTACTACCTCCCTGAAGTGTACGTCGGACGGCAGCGGCAGCGGCAGCGACAGCGGCAACGGCAGCGGCAACGGCGGACCGGGCTCGCCGGCTGTGGGCCGTCGGCCCGGTCGTGCGACGGCGCGCGCGGTAGTTGCCGTCAACGGATCACGGCCACGGCGGGCGGCCGTTGGCCCGNNGCCCGCCGTGGTATCCGATCAGCCGTGGACGTGGGCCGCAGACCACACCATGGTCCGCAGAACCGAGGGGCGGCAGGCCCACACGACTGAGGGGCGCCGTAGCAGCCGCCGCGCTCGTCGCCGTGGCCGTGGTCGTCCAGCTCTGCTTGCGCCACCGGGGGGACTCCACAATCGGTACCCACATGCTCCTGTGTTCACCCCATCCTGCTCTCGGAAACGGAAAACGAAAAAACGAGAAGTGGCGAACGGCAAGCGGCAATCCCCGCCCCTGACAGGGCCGACAGGCAACATTACATACGCACATGCTTGTGTGCTTCGCTCGGGTGCCCCGTGTGCATATTGTTCCACCTCAGGCAGAGATGGAGTCTTTTCGGCCGTTGCCGCAGGTGTAGCGTCGCCGCTATCCCAGCCGCCCGGGGCCGGACACCCCGCAGCCGCGGGAGGCCCCGGGCGGCGGCCGGCTCAGGCCTTCCTGGCCTTGGCTCACTCCGCATTCCGGGCTATCATGCCCGTCACGGAGGAGTAGACCGATGGCCAACCTCAGACCCAAGCACCAGGCGATCCCCGAACCCTCGGGCGAGACGGTGAAGCTGATCCGTCAGACCCGCCAGTCGACCCAGAAGCGGTACACCGCAGAAGAGAAGATCCGCATCGTGATGGAAGGCATCCGCGGCGAGATCTCCATCAGCGCCCTGTGCCGGCGCGAGCACATCCATGCCAACCTGTACTACCGCTGGCTCAAAGAGTTCATGGAAGCCGGCAAGCTGCGCCTGAAGGGTGAGGAGACGCGGGGCGCCACTCGCGGCGACGTCGATAAGATGAAACTCGAGAACGAGCGGCTCAAGCAGTTGGTCGCCGAGCTCTCGCTCGAGAACATGTTGCTCAAAAAAAGTCTGCTCTGATCCTGCCGCGGGCGCGCATGAAACACCAACGCACCCCGGCGGCCGAGAAGGCTGAGATCCTGGAGCTGGTCCGCAAGTCGCCGCTGAGCATCAAGGAGACGCTGGCCCAACTGGGCCTGCCACCTTCGACCTACTATGCCTGGCGTCAGCGCGAGGCCGTCGGGCGCCTGGAGGATCGGACGCCCGCCCCCGGCTCGGCCTGGAACCAGCTGCCCGAGACCGAAATGGCCCAGATTCTGGCCTACGCGGACGAATACACCGATTTGAGCAGTCGCGAACTGGCCTGCAAGTTGACCGATGAAGCCGGTTTCAGCGTCTCGGAGAGCACCGTCTACCGCGTGCTCAAACGGCATCACCTGATCGCTCCGGCCCCGGTGGTGTCAGTCAAAGCCGGGCCGGAGTTCACCCACAAGACGCGACGGGGGCACGAACTGTGGCAGACCGATCTGACCTACTTCTTCATTCCGGGCTGGGGCTGGTACTACGTCGGCGGGCTGCTGGACGACTACAGCCGGTATCTGATCAACTACCGGGTCGTGCGGGACATGACCGGCCCCACGCTGACGGACCTGGTGCAAGAAGCGGTCGAGATCACGGGCATGGCCGACGTGCCGGTCGAGCACAAGACGGCGCTGCTGAGCGACAACGGCAGCGGATACATCTCCAAGCCCTTTAACGAGTACTTGGAGCAGCAAGCAATCAAGCACATCTTCGCGGCGCCGTTACATCCGCAGACTTGCGGAAAGTTCGAGCGGCTCAACCGGACGGCCAAGGCCCGAATCCAGGTAGTGATCTACACCTCACCGGGCGAACTGGAAGCCGCCGTGGCCGACTTTCAGCAGTGGTACAACTACGAGCGCTATCACCAGGCGTTGGGCAATCTGCGGCCGGCGGACGTCTACAATGGCCTGGAGCGAGCGATCCGCAGTAGGAGAAAACGCCTCAAAGAACGAACCCTAGCAGCAAGGCGTCAGTATAACCTGACGCAGCGTACCAACCGGAGTGATGCAGACGCCAGAGAGGCCGACTATACCTGTGCGAACGCGGTCAGCGAGTCCATCTTTGACTGAAGCCATACAGCTCGCAACCTGGTCCAGATCAAGCCAGGTCTCGCTGATGATCTCCTCCACCTTGTACTCATCCCGAGGGAGTTCATCGACTGCTGCCACCATCTCTTCGGTGATGAGATCCTCTTCCGCCTCACTTTCGTCCTCGTCGAACTCCATCTGATGCTGCTGCACATACCCGACTAGGTCAGGATGCTGTGCCCGCCATCGTTCGAGACGGCGCCTCTCTGCGTCAGCCTGGCAATGCTTCTGCATCCAGGCGAGCAGCTTCAGCAGTAGCCGCTCGCAGGACTGCTCGAAGGCCCGGACCGAGCTCTCGAAACGCTTGAGGAACTGGATCCGGATGAGGGCAACGACTTCCTTCTGTCGGTTCTCGGCCAAGGGGTCAATGGGCTCAGCCCCCTGGTAGTAGGCCAGTGGGTAGTAGATGCCCAGGACAAACAAGGGCTTGGCCCTGGCGAAGGCAGTGTCCAGTTCGGCCAGGAGGCGGCCATACGTCTTCTTGATCGAGTAGTCCGCTACCCGCGGCGGCTGGCGCTCAGGGAAGACTGCGCCGTCCTTGCCGGCCTGCTCCTGGCTGGCCTTCACGTAGGCGCGGCTGCGCTGGACCACGAGGCTTTGGAAGAAGCGATCGGAGTTCAGGAGTTCACTGGCTTCCGCCATGTCCGTTGAGAGGGCGAGCTGGTCATCCTCATCTCTATATCCCGTCGCCCTGAGCAGGCTCTTCTCCAGACTGCGGAAGTAGAAGCGGAGATTGTGGATGCCGAGCTTCTGGCTGAAGTAGTCCTCTCGCGCGCCGGTGAAGAGCTCGACCATGTGGCGGAAGTCGTCGAGCTTGTTGTTGACGGGGGTAGCCGTCAGCATGAACAGCTGCTTGCCTCGCGCCAGCTCGGCCAACAGCCGGTAGCGGGAGGGGGTACGGTCGGTCGTGCCCTTGTAGCCGGGGTTGCGGAAGTGGTGGGCCTCGTCGATCAGGATGACATCGGCCATCTCGCGGATGCGCTCCAGACGGCGCGGGAACTCGCCACCGCGGCCGAGGTCGGTGTGGTTCAGGATCGAGAGGTTGTTGAAGTCACCACTACCGCTGAGGTTGGGCAGGTAGCGGTCTGTGGCGACCTCCCAGACATCCTTCCGGGCGGACTTGGGCACCAGCAGCAGGACCCGTTTGTGATCGTGGACGATCAGGCGCTCGATCAACATCAGCCCCACGAACGTCTTGCCCAGACCGACGGCGTCGCAGAGGAACGCTCCCCCATAGTCCGCCGCAATCTCCATGAGGTTGTGATAGCCGTCCTGCTGGTAACCGTCCAGCACGGGGAACATGGAGGAGGAGGCCTCTTCCCACTCCGTGTCGGTCAGCCGGTAGCCGCGGAAGAGCTCGTCGAGGGCCTTGGTGTAGACCTCAAACGGCGTGTACTCATGTAGCTGACGCTCGACGGTCCTGAGAACCTCGTCCGTGACATCGTCTGCATCATCCCAGTGGCGCTCGTACCAGTCCTGGAGAATGCCGACTTGTGCCCCCGTGAGCTGGACGTTGAGTTCAACGTTGTCAGTCAGGCCGGGGAGGGTGAAGTTGGATGACCCAACCAGCGCGAACGAGCCGATGACGGCCTGACGGGCGTGGGTGATGTAGGCTTTGGCGTGGAACTTGGCCTTCCGGTAGACGCGGCAGGCGATCTTGCCACTGCGCAGGCCCTCCACGATGGCCGGCACCCCGCGCAGGAAGTCGTTGCTCTCCTTCTCCACCTCGATGCTACTGTCCAGTCGACTCGCCGTCTGCTTGAGCCAGGCGCTGAAGGTCTGCTTCGTGCGCAGCGTAACCTCGTCCCCCATGAGGATGCGGGTACGGTCAACCTTCTGCCATTCGCCGTCGAGCCCGAGCAGCGCACCGATCTCAAAGAAGCCAGACGCGATGTCCATAGACTGGGAGAGCTGGCACCAGTCGTGCAGGTAGCTCAGGACCTTCCATTCCTGGTCGCTGTTGTCCACGATGAAAAGCTCGGTGCCGGGCTTCCGCGATTCTGTGGCCATGGTGGACGTCGCACCCCCGCTGGCGCTACCTGCGGACTGAGAAGTTGCGCAGCAACATTCCTCGGCGCGGCCAGGGAGTCCTCCGTGGCCTGAAGTGCCCAGCAGAAGCGACCGGGCGGCGCATCGGGCGAGGGGCGGCACGAAACACGGGGCCGAGACGGCACCGGGGCTGGGTGAAGAGGAGGCACGGGCTCTGCGGCTCTCGGCGCATGTGGTGCCGGGGGCTCCCGGCCAGCTCCGATCCCAGCTCTGGGGGCGGATCGCGAAGATCGCGG
>MTKZ01002075.1_pt2 | contig 10455 bp, 18 predicted proteins | sample 1042781 | NCBI WGS metagenome assembly MTKZ01 (sample SAMN06212207, study PRJNA360539) | anaerobic digester metagenome | biome: Wastewater treatment plant; material: sludge; isolation source: anaerobic digester fed with sludge from wastewater treatment plant | place: Denmark: WWTP Viborg ...
TAGGAATTCGAGGAATTATTATCACCAAAAATTAAAAAAAGTTTAATAGTCTTCTTCAGTGATGTTTCCCCAATTCTTAATATTGGTTTCCCATGCGAGTGATGTATCTGTTGTGCTTCCATCATAGGCACTACTGTTGCCAATATCATCCTTGAAGGCTTCATCATTAAAGACGCTGTTATTCAAATTCTGTACATCTACCACGCTTCTGACGACATCAGAAGTGGCTTTTACTGCATCCAATGGGGGTTCCCGCTGCTGCAAGTCCCATGAATCCAATAATCACAAGCACTGCAATTATAGCTTTCATGCAATATACACATACTTGCTAATGGTATATATAGTTTTCGTGCTGCCAATCTAATAATGAAAGCTCATCATTTGTAGCCAATGGGCATCTAGCACTTGGCTTACTATAACCGGTTCCGATATGCCCGCATTTCACGCAAAATATCGGATGATGGAAATCATGATGTGCTCGCCAATCATGGTTGCATTTGTTTTTATTTCCAAACCAATATGCTATTACATATGCAGCGGCAAGTAAAATAAATATATCTAAACAGGCCATTACCATCCCTCATGTCGTCGTGGTCTATCATTTCTCTTTTTTGCCATGTCCCATCCAAAAAGGAATGCAAGTGTATTTATAAATATATCTGTGATAAATTCTATCGTATTTATCCCCATTGATCTGCCATTGCGTTTGCAACGCCTTGATAATATCATGCTTAATTTGTCCAATCAACGTTGTTTCGTTAACATTAACTGGTATTCTTCTATTGCCCGGAAGCTGAATTGCAATCTTCATTTGCTTCCTCAAATATTTGTTTAGCTTTTCTCCACATATCAAGTGACCACCATTTTATTTCGGAAAACTCACCAGAAAGCAATGGCTTTTCATGATTACATTCTATTAGCATTCCATAAGAGTACGGAAGAGGCTCCCAAAAGGGAACCTTTATTTTTTCATCCTCTGACATCTACTTCACCATATCTATGTCTGTCCATAAATTCTTGCTTTTTTGCGGCGTTCCATTGACTGATTGGCTCTAGATAACCAGTTATCCGGCTGAAGAAATCAACATCTGTGGATTCGCACTTTGGACACTTTTCATTGACTCCCGGTGTGATAGCATTGCATGAATTACATATCGTGGAATCTTTAGTAATCGCCAAGTAATTAATCGGCGTTGTTCTAAAGATCTTAAATATATATTCCATGGTATCATCAACATACGATTGATGTATTTCACCAGTTCCAATTTCGCTGGCTCTCATCATCGGCGCAATGTCATCCAAGAACACGTGGAAAATATTTCCACCTTTTAGGATCTCAAAGAAGCTGCCTTCGATCTCGATTTTCTTTTCTAATGTTACAGGTGCGTCAACTGCTAGATGAGTTCCATTGCTATACTGTATCGGAACATCCCTCTTGTATGGCAATGCCTTAATAGCTTCTTTGATGTTACCCTTGACATACTTTTTGGCATACTTTGGATACCGGATTAAATCTTGTACGGCAAATCGCTGTGCTGTAGTCTCAGCTGGTGTTCTTGCCAAAGCAATTACCATGTCATTTTCATGTCCGACTTTACCACAATATAAATTCAGTGATCCTACTAATCGCTGTCCCATAATAACTGCATCATCAGATTCATGCAACTGTTTCCCGGTCAATGCTTGTACAAACTCGTTAAGTCCTACCACANNTGGTGACTTCTTCATTGGATCATTGGGGTCCACAACCTGTTGTCTCATGAAAGGCGATGCTTGCTTTTTCATAAAGTCGCGTTTAATACCAAAAACTCTAACAGCACAATCAATCTGCTGTCTGAGATACTTTAATGCGGCCATGAATTTATCTTCTTCTTCGCCTTCCAGAGCCACATAAGAAGCTCTTGGTAAATTCAATGATACTACTTGCATTGATCCCAATGAATCTATATGCGCTCCATTCGTAAAGTCCATCATATCATTAAATCCGGTTGTTTCTTCTTCACTTAAAGCAAAACTATACGCACAACATTGAACACAACTAACGGTAGTCAACGGATTTTCTTCATGGTATTGTGACTCGAAATATGGCGTACCATTAACCAAGGCCAGCTTAATAGCGGCCTGATATAGCTCTTTATAGCTAGGAGCAAACCATTCGCCGTTTCTCCATGTAACCGGTTGATCAAACTTGGGAGAATCCATGAACTCCTTTGAAAACACTACTTCAGCTTTCGGGAATGTAAATGGCCGTCCTCGAATATCGCCAGTTGTATATATTTCCATGAATGCTCTAAATAACAATCTGGCCTCTCGATCAAACTGACCATATGTTTTTCGTGGTACTACTTTGGGTTCTGCTACCACCGGAGTTGCGATTATTCTACGATTAAAAAACAATCTGCCATCACCGGTTTTACCGCTATAACACCATACATGGTCCTCTTGAGTACTTGGTTTAGATGTTCTAGGTTCTCCGTCCCATATTTGACCCTTGTAAACCACTGGCCTGTCCCACCATACAGCAGGGACACCCGGATATAACTGAATACTACTGAAGCATGGCTGTGCGCCTCTTGCCACAATCATCTGTCCCATTTCATATATGAATAGCTGCGCCAGTTGTTTAATCTCATCATAAGACTTCATATATAGGTATGGAGCAATCAGCACGTTAAATGAATTGTAGCCCTGTCCACCGGCACAATTACACTGACTGCTACCAAGTGCTTTAGCAGCATGTAAAAATGCCACCTCAGCGGTCTGAGCAGCCCTAGCTACGGGCAAAGTCCTGCCCACGCCATCAGGCCATAATCCATAGTACAGAATGAATCGAAGATCAGAGTCGAAGCAGTTTGATACATAAATACCACTTCCAGCAATGAATTGGTGTTTAATCAATTCATCTTCTGGCGCATCGAGAACAACATCATGTACTAATTCAGATGATGCTGGAATATGAGTAATTTTTGAAACACAGTTTAGATTTCTTGGTTTTTTACTCATTCGTTTAACATTACATAAGAAATCTTCCATGTTCGTATGCTGTATTCCTATAAATTCAATTGAATCCATATGCTTTAGTAAGGTTGATGTAGTAAGTCTTACTTTGTATTGTGGTCCATTGGCGTGATATTGCGTTTTTCGAGTATTTGTTCTAATCCGGTTACTAATTCCACTGTAGTGAAGCCACAATGATAGTTGTTTTGCTAACAACTTGGAGCTAGTTGAACAATATACTTTTAGACAAGATTCTGCTTTCACATATTGTACAGATCCACCACCCTTGAACATCGCACCAATCATAACGGCTTGTGTATGGTTGTCGAACAGCCAAAAGTTATATGGCAAGCACTTATTCAAAGCACCATGCATAATGCCATGTTCGAGTAATAGCATATCATATACTTCTTTCTTTGAAATGATGTATTGCGGAGATTTACCTTCAATCAAAGATTCTGTTACATGATAACCATATTTATTAGCATAGTTATATACAATTTCTTTGGTTAATTCATCGTTTCCTGTAATGACTACTCGATATCCATTTCTGGAATTACCATTGTAATGACCTTCTGCGATGAAAAGCCCGATGAATCTAGCATCAACATCATCTAAATGAATACTACCATTACATCCATGATGAGCTATAGGCAATAATTCATCACCTATTTGAATTTCAGATGCCATTTTACGTTTTCCGTTTTTCAATAAGATACGATGCTCAGGTGTGGTTTTCACCATTCTACCGTCTGCTGTTTCGATTTCGATTAATTTACTTGGTGACGGTCTAGATGTAACCAGTTTAACTTTCATCCAACCCATAGGAGTTAGTAATTCAATGTGAGTTGCATCTGCAATTTCACCAATTGGTAAGATATGTGTTCCAAGTTTATCACGAATGAGTACTGTTTCATCAGCTGGCAAGCAAAACTGCCTGTTCACGAAGTACTCCATGTCATGGCAATGGAATGCGCCTTCAATATGTCCTTTAGCTATCTCACTGGGCAGCATAGTAAGCACTGCTTCCTTGCACATCTTATCTGCAATATGCTTATGCTGTGTTTCCTGATTCATGCCATCAAGATTAGCATTATCATGGACGCTATCACCCTCAACTTGCCAAATGGACATCATATCGGCTACAGGCATTCCGACCTTAGCACAAGCCTTGTAGACATCCTCCAAACCAAGATCTAGCATCTCAATCAGAGACACGCTTCTAATTAAACTCCCTGTAAGATGCTTTGGTTTCATCTCTTTAATACTTTCTTCTGTGTTAGTAGCAATGGTATTAAGCTGTTTTTCAGTAACATCTACGCCCATTGCCGCACAGTTCTTCCTGACCTCTTCAATGATCTTTGTTTTATCGAATGTAGAGCTATAGCCATCAGATGTTAAAACTTTTTTGTGCATTCTGTTGTCTCCTTAATACAATACGTTTGGCTATCAAACACAGCATCACTTACTGCATATAAATAAACTTGCGGCGTTGTCATTTCTCTTTCCCAATATACATGTGGATCAGAAATCTGCGGCATCATAGCTGGCTTTGGTTTCTTCTCAGGATATACGATACCCTTGCGACATTCATTGCACCAACCATCATCAGTAAACCGCATGTCTTTAAAGCCATGTTCCCAAATGTTCTTCAGGCCAGTAGTTACTATGTTGCCATAAGTTGTTATTTTGCAATGATTACTTGCTCTTTCGGATAAGCATGGTACAACTTCCCCATCATATGTGATTCCACACATATTAATACCAGCAAGGCATTTTCGATCTGGATCTAAGTTATCAGCAAGAACAATTTTTACATCAGATGTCTTACTAATTTTATCCATTAAGTATTCAATACCATCGGCTGGCAGCATGAATTCACCCATAGTTAACTGAATCTGCCAAGTGCCAAAGTCTTTAGCAATCTCAGCTAAGTCATCGAAACTCCAAATATTATGCGTACCGAAATTGGTAATCATCGTAGTTCGATACTTATTGATACGGCAATACAGTTTTTCAAAAACTTCAGTGTCATCTAATTTGTTAATAGATAATCCTATTACACCAAGTTTTGAATTGGGATCTACGTTAAATATAGCACCATTTGTAACAATATTAACTCTGCATTTTTCAGACAATTTATCAATAGCGCTATTTGGCACATCAATTGGTAATGCTCCTGGCTCTCCACCGGTTATAGTTATTGTTTCGGGTGGATACTCCAAAATCGCATTTACAATAGCATCAATTTGTTCTTTTGTTGGATTTGACAAATGACTAATGCCATGTGAGCCGCATTCGATACATCCTTTATTACAATNNCATCTCTTAACGTTAACATAATAACTACTCCTTATGCACTATGTGTGCTTCGTTCTCATGGCGACATCTCCACACAATTTAAAGCAGCGTACTCCAGTTTTAGTACACATTAATACTTCAGCACCACATTTTGAGCAATGACCATATGTTGTTCTCATTTAAAGCACCACACTAAAGTCATGTTGTCCTACTATGAATTCATATAGTCGCTTAAGTTCTTCGACTGCTCTCTGTCGCTCGGTGTCAGGGTACTTCTCAGAAAATCCCGGCTGAACTGTACATATCGCAATGAAAAGAGCTTCTGCTAACTTCATTCGTGGAAGTTTAATTTCTTCTTCTATTGCCATATCCTTTTCTTTATCTAATTTAATAATTTCATCTAATGATGGCATTTATATCACTCCGAATTTATCTAATGTTGTTGGCTTGGATTTAACCAGAGGACACTCTGGAAAAGGAAGCCAGTATTTTGCCCTTGGTAGTAAGCACATAGTTGATCCAAAGACAGCTATTTCCTCATATCCATTGAAAAAACTCCCACTAATTGTTCTAGTGCAAACTCCATACGTTTTACCATCGTCGCATGCAAGCAACACACGTTCCCCAATAGCAGGTTCATTATATGATACCGGCTTCCACTTAAGCATTAAGCAATTCCTCCAATGATCTCATTCGCAGCTGGAAAATCAGTCAGATGTATATGCGGATTCCACGAATTGATCTGTAACGTTCCAGGTTTAGATTGGGTGGCAATTGCTATATGTTCTTGAATTTTAAAACCCATATAACCATTAGCAGGGAACCCACCAAACATGTCATGACTTCTAAACAGCATTCTGAAATTTAGAAAATCATTACGAATAGTAGCATTATATGCTGTCCAACATGGCACATCAATATTTACAGAATCGGTATCAGGGAACCACAAAACACCTGTCGCCCTGCGTGTATTTCTGTCATTATTGAGTCTTGTAATAGTGGCAGCAATCTGATCAACAGCAGATGGACCATAGCATCTAAGTCTTTCGCCATACGTGTACTCAAAACCAGTGTCATTGATACCAGCAAGTACATTGGCGGCATATATATCCATTTGATCCTGCTTGAACGTAAATCTTTTGTGCATCATATCCTTGCCCGGATGTTTTATGATCGTGGATATATTTTCTTGTAATTCTATTTTATTCTCTATATGTTCTCCCTTTAAAAGCACAGCTTCTAAAATAGGTCGCCATGCTCGCGGGATAGTATCTACTTTTATTTCAACCATAAATCAAAACACCGACCATATATTGGAGATCATAGTATTTAAGAGTTGTGCTTATGAAAAAAGAAGATGTCAAACCAGAAGATGTAGTACCATTCGCTAAAAAAAGGCGTAAGATAGCTACTTCATGCCCACAATGCGGCAAGAACATGAAATGCACCAGACACACATCAAATATACTAACTTGTGAATATAAATGTCCTAATTGTGATTGGGAGGGAACCAGTTGGCAATCTCTTCAAATTCAAGGCTATACGATGTTTGGTGACGAAGCAATGCCATATGAGAAAGAACGTATGAGACATTACAATAGGGCAAAGAAAAATAAAAATAGATTTATTAAATGAAATGCACCACATCATCAACTAGATCATCGTCTGGCAATTTATCGGAATATACATCGAGGAAATACCACGAAAGCGCCAATTCCGATGCATTATCCAGTATTGCATCTCGNNGTTTATATGACATAACATCATATTGCGAAAGTCGTGTTTCATGGAGCTTATCTTCGATATTTAACATTTTTGCCAGCGTCCTCACAACTTTATCGGCAAACATTTCTGATCCTGTGGTTTCAATCACACAAGTCCCAATTAATTCACATAGACTAGTCGGAGACTTCGTAAGATCAACATCGCCGTCCCATAAAATACCACCATCTTCCGCTACATCAATTTTAGCCATGCCGTGAAACCAACTCATCGGCCAAAAAGATGAGATATACCGATTCATCTCGAATCTAGCTCCTCTTTAAACATTTTTAGATCTTCTTCATACTTTGCTGCAATCCACTCAAGATAATCAGTAGGCACATCTTTAAGTGGCTGATCTTTATACTTCCCGAAGGTCATCTTTTTCGCTGTCAATCAAATCACTCTCACAGAACATGTAAGTAAACTCTCCTTCTTCTGCATCAACATGCTTTGACATAACCATCACATTTTGTGCAGATTCTGTACTATTTCCAACTTGTACATATATATTAAATGGTACTTGAGTTAATACCTCGTTAAAAATATCTTTGCCACCAGCTATTTCAACGTGGTCCATTATAATACTGCCAATAACTGAACCATCGGCTCCCTGCGCCCATTCAACATTCTTGGCTTCGATTTCTTGCATCGCACCTTTTCCGTTATCTATTTCAATTGTTACTTTCATTCTAAACATCTCCGGCACATAATTCTAATTCTTCCTCGAAATCGGAAATACATGATAGTATCGCCAATGCCCCTACAATATGATCCCATTGTTTTCTTGATATTCGTCCTAACGTGATATTAATATCTACAAAGCCTGAAACCAAATCAGTATCTTCACAATATTCTAACTTGATGCCAGAACTCTCTGCATATATCATACTATATCCTCCGGTATTTGATTTACCTTTAATTCACTTAAGTTAGTTTGATTATAGAAACATATTGCTCGGAATTCAAGACCCACGACACTAGCATGTGTCATCAATGCTTTCACAACTTGATCAAGTTCGCCAGTTGTTATTATGGCAATCTCATCACCGGAAAACCATCGGCCTATTAAAATTGGATATGCAGTCCACATAAATGTAGCAAACATGTTTTTAAACATACTATTTACAGCCTCATATCCAAGCAATCGATTCAATAACCCCACGCCTCTGAAATCCAAGATAGCCACATTAAACTTACCATCTATATTATCTTCAACTTCAATTTCTAAAGCATTTCGGGTTAAAATCCCGAATGCCTTGTCGGTGTAAAGCCTATTGATAATATCTGTGATATTCTTAATACAAATCCCACCTGTTATTATAATCTATACANNATCTATACAAACATCAAGGCAATTCTTATTACATATGGGATCAGTGCTGCTATCATGCTCAAGATACCAGTCCATGCGGTCCTGCCACATCTCTTTTCCTACCTTGCCAATTGGCTTTCCATTTTCACGCATGTATATAATGCATGGATAATGATATCCATTACATACAGCAACATCATCCATTACCAGCCCGCATTTGTGACAATCGTCCGGGCCAATACCACGAACATGCCGTCCTTCGATTGTATTCATTACCCTGTATCGCAGAATCGGATGGTCTTTCAGCAGATTCCAATCAACTTGCCTGAGATTATCCAAAGTCCTATCCGACTGCGCTGAAGATATCACTCTGATATCAGCAACACCAAGGTCATGTCCGAACTTTACTACCTCCGGCATAGTCTCGATAGTGTCATCAGTGAACACCATACCCAAAGTAACGTATGTTAACTTGGACAGTGCCTTGATATTATCAACTACATGCTCCCAAGCTCCCGGAATACCACCGCACATTTCTTCTCCAAAGGACGCACAGCAAGCATCTAAGCTAATCGAGAAGTCATTAACACCTTTCTCAATCATCATCTCATAGAAACCCAACTCAGCTGATCCATTGGTAGAAATAGCAATATGATCGCACTTCCACTTCTTAGCTAATCCAATGAACTTGAAGATTTCTGGATGCAATGTTGGCTCTCCACCTGAGAACCTAATGTTCTTAAGTCCTCTACCACCATTCACGTATCCAAACTGCTCAACAAACTCATGGAACTTTAGCTGCTTGCAATCAATTCCCCTGCAATACGGACACTTGAAATTGCATTGATTCGTAATTATAAATTCTGTTCTATACACCGGAGTATGAATCGACGACGTTCTCACTCGATTTTCAGTCAAAGTATAGAATCCGATATCATCCATCTTTCTCATATATCATCTCTCCGCATTTGTTCGCATTCTTCGCATAGCCAACGATATTCTTCACGATTCTCAACATCACTTATAAATGGATCAATCACGCTGTAAGCGTCATCACTTCCGCATATCTCGCAACAATGTTTCGTCATTCTTCTTCAAGATACATCAGCAACTCCCTAATCAGCTGTATAGTCTGCCTTCTAGTAAGCTCGATAGAAGCAAGTACTTCAATATCATCTTCGATAGTGAGTATCTTGGTACCACCAATCACATGATTAACTCTAATTCTAGCTTCCATGCATTATCACCAATCAAACAATGTTTTTTGCGTACTCCTATCTCTGTCGATGCTACTATTTAAAAGCATCGCTTCAGATATCCCAAGTACACCTAGCATCNNTGGCTTTACCAGCTGCTTTTGTATATAGTAATCTCTATCAAGCTCGATATCATGTTCCATCGCATATTCAGGATCTTCTGCCTGTTCGCGGAACTTACCGCGATGGTCATCACTCATCAGCGACGATGCACCAGTAACTACTACATACTGTACTCTATCATTTACTTGATAGTCCATTAGATTCCGTTTTCGCATTTTCTCAACTAATATTAAGTGCGCTAGTCGTGTCTCTGCTCCCGGTTTGTAGTCACTACCATATTTCTTGGATAACACTAATTTCCAGAAAATATCCGGGTCTTTAAGATTTCCCGTCTTTATCTTGCTAATAGCTGTTCTGGCAATTTCCAAGGCTTTATCAGTATCACCATCAATCAGAATTGTGTTAAGAATAGCATTTAGGGTTTCTGAAGTATACTCACACCAATCACGCCTAACGGTTTCCAAGCCTTTAGTCTTGATTTTACCCTTGTCCTTATGTTCAAATCTATAACAACCGTAATGTTTTTTCGCTAAGAATAAAATGCGTCTACAATACGCTTCTGGTACTAATTCCATGGGTGGAGGTAACTGTGCTGTAGCTGCCTTAGCTATAGTATCGGCAATTTCCATGGACTTATCGAAGTCAGTTACCTTAGTTTTTACAAATAATGAATCTGTATTCGAGAGAAGTATATTACCACACGCATCACAGAATGTGTGCGCATCTTCTACGTCAAGATCATATACATATCCAGAATATTCC
>MTKZ01005426.1_pt1 | contig 10455 bp, 10 predicted proteins | sample 1042781 | NCBI WGS metagenome assembly MTKZ01 (sample SAMN06212207, study PRJNA360539) | anaerobic digester metagenome | biome: Wastewater treatment plant; material: sludge; isolation source: anaerobic digester fed with sludge from wastewater treatment plant | place: Denmark: WWTP Viborg ...
CCCCCCGGCCCTCGCCTCAGCTTCAATTGGGTCCACACGCCGCTCTGGTGTCGCCGGGACACATTTGAATGACACTTCGGGGGCGGACGGCCGCCTCAGGCGAGGTGCTCCAGGATCATCGGCGCCACCATGTCGGCTGCGTCGTCGGGGATCCAGTGGCTGACGCCCTCGAGCACTTCGTACCGATACGGCCCGCTCACGTAGTTCTCGGTCAGGTCGGCCGCCTTTCGACTGAGCGCCACATCGCCGGTGCTGTAGATGTACAGCGTTGGCACTGCGGTCGGGTGACTCTCCTGACGGCCGGCGAAGGGCAGTGCCCGGTACCAACCCAGCGCACCTCGCGCTGCCCCGTTTCGCAGCAGTTCCATGCGGTCGTCCGCCTCGTTGGGCGTCATGCCGGCGTCGATCAACGCCCCACGAACCCGCTTGCCGCCACGGTTCGACTTGATGATCGCCTCCGGCAGCCAGGGCAACTGGAACGCCAGCATGTACCAGCTCTTGAGGGCCTGATTGCTGCGCACCATCGACGCCACCATCGCCCGTGGATGGGGCGTCGACAGCGAGGTCAGCGACAACAGCCGCTCGGGGTGACGCTCGGCGAGGGCCCAGGCGGCGCCGCCTCCCCAGTCGTGCCCGACGACGTGGAACCGTTCCAGGCCGGCCACGTCGGCCAGTGCGACGACGTCCCCGACGAGGCGGCCGATCCCGTAATCGCGCCGACGCCTGGGGCGGGCGCCGGGCGAGTAGCCCCGCTGGTCGGGGGCGAGCACCCGGTAGCCGGCATCGACCAGGTGCGGTGTCAGCCCCGCCCAGCTGGTGCGCGTCTGGGGAAAGCCGTGCAGCAGCACGACCGCCTCGGACTCACCGCCGCTGTCATCGACCTCGAAGGTCAGCCCGTCGTTGCGATACGAAGTGAGCGCCATGAACGGATGCTAGGCACCACCGCGGGCAACCCGTCCAGGTAGGCGGTGACCGTCTCGCAGATGTAGGCGACGCCGTCGTCGTCGATCGCATGGTTGCACGGTAGCACCAGACCGGTCTCCATCACGCGGTCGGCGTTGGGCAGGCCATCGGCCGGCTGGCGGAACGTGATGTCGACGAACGCCGGCTGACGGGTGGCGTTGCCGGTCCACACCATGCGGGTGTCCACGCCCGCCCGCTCCATGTGCAGCTGGAACTCACCCCGGTCGATCGGCGAGTCCGGTCGGATCTGGATGGGGTACATGTGCCAGGCGGTGTCGATGTCGGGCGTGAGCCGGGGCAGCACGAAGTGCTCGGCGTGGCCGCCGAAGAACTCGGTGAGCTGGGCCTCGTTGGCCTTGCGACGCTGGAGGAACCCGTCGAGGCGGCCCATCTGCACCACTCCGAACGCAGCCGACAGCTCGGACGGCTCGAAGTTCCAGCCGAGCTCGTCGAAGATGAACAGGTCGTCGTAGGTCTGCCCGTCCGGCAGCTGCGAGAAGAACCGCCGCTCCCCCTCCTCGACCGGGGCGCCCCGTTTGGAGCCCCACAGCGCCACCTCGCTTCGGCGACCCCAGCGGCGCAGCTTCAGTGCCCGGTCGACCCACTCGTCATCGTCCAGGCAGATCATGCCGCCGGTGCCGGCGGCGGTGATGATGTGCGACAGGGCGAAGCTGGTGAGCGACATGTCCGCTCGGGCGCCGGTCGGCGTGCCCCGCAGCGTGGCGCCCATGCAGTCGCAGCTGTCCTCGATGACGACGAGGTCGTGGCGGTCGGCCACGTCGCGGATCACGTCCCAGTCCGGACAGTTGCCGATCAGGTTGGGCACGAGGATGGCGATGGTCCGGTCGGTGACCGCCTCCTCCAGCCGGTCGGTGTCGAGCTGATAGGTGTCGGGCGTGACGTCGACGAACACCGGGGTCACGCCGGCCCGGGCCATCGGCGAGATGTCGGTGGAGAACGTCACCGGCGAGGTGATGATCTCGTCGCCCGGCTGGGGGCGGAGCAGCTCGATCGCCAGGTACAGGGCGGAGGACCCGCTGTTGACCATGACGCCCCGTCGCTTGTCGAAGGTGGCCGCCACCAACTGCTCCAGCCTGCGAACGTTTTTGCCGATGCGCATAGCGGTCGACGACCCGCTGAGCACGTCGACGACGGCGGCAATCTCCTCCTCGCCGTGCACGCTGCCCGCGTAGTCGATCCGCTTGTCGGATGGCTTGCTCATCGATCTCCCCCTGTTAGTTCGTGGTGCTGTCATCCGGTGCCGTGCCGTCGAGGCTCCGAACCTCGATTCCCCATTCCTCGAGCAGGTCAAGGCTGACCAACGATGCGCCGGTGACGTCGGCCGGACAGTCACAGAGTGCCACGACCGCCTCCACCATCTGCTCCAGGGTCTCCACCTGGTGGGCCCGAAGCGTGCCACCGACCAGCACATCGGCGCCCTCGGTCAGCACCGCCGCCCGGGGCTCGATCGTGTTCACACGGATGCCGGTGCCGTGGAGTTCGGCGCCCAGGCCATTGGTCATGCGATTGAGGGCCGACTTCGAAGCGCCGTAGGCGGCGGTGGTGGCGCCCTGGGATCCGAGGGCGAACGGCGGACCAGCCCATGACCGGGCGGATGCGCTCGACACGTTGACGATCCACCCCTGCCCCGCCGAACGCATGGCCGGGATGGCCGCCTGAGCGAGGTCGAACGGTGCGTGGACGTTGAGTTCGAAGAGCAGCCGACGTCGCTTCAGCGGCATGTCGGCGACGTCGCCGTACATCGCCGCTGCGGCGTTGTTGACGAGGATGTCGATCGGGCCGCCCAGCCGCTCGGCAGCGGTGTCGACCACCTTCGCCCGGGCCTCGGGGTCGGACAGGTCGACCGGCACCAGCGCCACCGGCACGCCGTAGGCGGCCAGACGGTCGGCCGTCTCCCGAAGGCTGCCGGCCAGGCGATCGTGGCCATCCACCGTGCGGGCGATCAGTGCCACCGCTGCGCCTTCGGCCGCCAATCGCTCGGCCACCCCGGCACCGATGCCCCGGCTCGCACCGGTCACGATCGCCCGCCGCCTAGAGAACCGACCGGTCACCACGCGTACCGCGCTACCACCACGGTTTCCACGGTTCATCCTCGATCGACTCGACGGCATGCCGGCGAGCGTCCTCGATGTCGCTCTCCGAGTCCGGGTGCCGACGAACGCCATCGGCGAATGCTCGGTCGATGGCAGCTTCGCGTTCCGTTTGCCTAAGCAGTTCCAGCCCTGCCCTCACCGCGGCAGAGCGGTTTTTCACACGACCGCGTCGCACCAGGTCGTCCACCGACTGCAACAGCGCCTCAGGCAGTTTGACGGCGATCTGGGCGGTCATGTGCGGAGAATACCTCGACGCATACCGGACAGCTCGACCTACCCCCCAGTGATGGACGTTCACCACTCCGCGGCATCCCAAACCCGTCCGGTCGACGATCGCAGAATGCTGCGCAGGACGCTGTTGGTCATCGCTGCCTGGAATCTGATCGGCAACCTGGTTCTCCCGAGCGGCTGGTACATCCCGGCCAACCTCGCCGTTGCGGGCTGCATGGTCGCGGTGTCGCGGCGCTCCGGGTTCAGTTGGGAGGACCTGGGCCTGAGCGCGGCCAAAGCGACGTCGGGACTCCGGCTTGGCATGACCGCCGGCTTGGTGATCCTCATCGTCTTGGCGTTGGGCTTGGCGATTCCCGGCCTGGAGAACGTCATGGCCGCCGACCGTGTCGCCACCGACAGCTCCTTCGACCGTTGGTTCGTGCCCCTCATTCGCATTCCGCTGGGCACGGTGGTGATGGAGGAGGTGCTCTTCCGGGGCGTGCTCCTGGCGGCGCTGATGCGGCGCCATTCCGTTCGAACATCGGTCGCCGCCTCTGCGCTCGTCTTCGGTGTGTGGCACGTCGTGCCCGCGTTGGAGACATCGACTGGATCGTCGCTGGCCGTCGCCACCGCCGTGGCAGGCACGGTGGCGATCACGACGGCCGCAGGGGTGCTGTTTGCGCTTCTGCGACTGCGATCGCGGAGCCTGATCGCCCCGATGCTGGCGCACTGGGCAACCAACGGCCTCGCCTACGCCACCGCTCTGATCGCCCTCCGGAGGACGTGATCGATCGTCCCGCTTGGATACCCTGCCGCGCATGACCGCCAACGCAACGAGACGGCTGTTCAACCGGATGGGCGAGGCGCTCGATGGAATGGGTCCCTTCGACAGTGCCGAGGAGGAGGCCGATGCGCATCGGCACCTGCTGCGCCTGTGCTCGGCCGGCCTCGACCTGTTCGTCGAGCGGGCCGACCCGGCGCGGCCGCTGCCCACCGTATGGATGTCGCCGACCCGAAAGTTCCTCGGCGACAGCCCCGACACGATCTACACGACCATGCCGGTGTCGTCGTCGCACTCCTATGCGTTGACGATCGAGCTCGGCAACGCCATCTACGTCGGCGTGGTCGTCTACGCACGCGACGAACCTGGCGGTCCGGTCCGGGCTGTCTCCACCCTGGTCGACACCGACATGGCCAGCACTGAGGGAACGTTCGAGATCGAGGTTGGCGCCTCGGTCGCCCCGGACGACGCACGGGGCCTCCACCTCGACGACCGGTCGTTCTGGATCATGGTGCGCGAGTACTTCGTCGATCCGCACGATCAGCAAGCGTCGGCGATCGTGATCGAGCGAACCGACGGCGAGATCATCGACGGTCTGCCCGACCCGGCCGACTTGGCGGCCGGCATCGATGCCGCCTCCGACTGGATCCGCAGTCAGGCCCGGGCCGACGCCGCCCTGTACGAGCTGGTTGCCTTTCCCGAGGAGTCGAGGATTCAGGCCGACCCGAACGTGAAGGTCCCCGATGACCTGGTGTCACTGTTCTACCCGACTCCGGACATCGCCTATCGGGGGTGCCGGTTCACCCTCGACGCCGACGAACAGCTCGAGGTCACATTCACGCCGCCGGCGTGCCGGTTCTGGTCGGTGGTGGTGTCCACCCCATGGTTCGAGTCGTTGGAGCAGCGATCGACCCCGGCGTCGATCAACAGCGCCACCTTCGAGACGTCCGAGGATGGGGCCGTGACCGTCGTCGTCTCCGAGCTGGACCCGGGCGTGGCCAATTGGATCCCGCTGCGCGGGTACCGCCGGGGCCAGGTCGCCTACCGGGTGTTGCTCGGCGAAAAGGCGTCACCTGATGCCACGTACATCATCGGCCCCGTGAACTCCCGGCACCGCTGAGCACCCATCCCGGCCGGATATCCGCGCCGATCCTGATATATACTCACTCCCTATGACCAAGCGGCTGATCGATGTTGACGACGATGCCCTCGGTGCCGCCCGTGCCGAGCTCGGCACCACCACCATCAAGGACACGGTGAACGAGGCCCTCAAGCGTTCCAGTGCAGATCGGCAGGTGCGAGTGGCCGATTCATTGGCCCTGCTTGCCGAGGCCGAACTCGACGGCCGGGATCACGGGTGGCGCTGACCCACCTCGTCGACACCAGCGCGCTCAAGCGACTCCATCACCCTCCGGCGCACGATCGCATCGACGGGCTGGCGGTGGTTGGACAACTGGCTCGACCCACCATCTGCGATCTTGAGGTTGGCTTCTCGGCCCGCAACGAGTCCGGGTGGGACGCGCTGACCAGGGCCCTCAAGATCTTCGATCTCATCGAGACAACGACCGATGACGTTCACCGGGCCCTTGGTGTTCAGCGGATGCTGGCGGCAGCGAGCCAACGCGGCCGCAAGATTCCCGATCTGCTGGTGGCGGCCGCCGCTGAGCGGAAGAACCTGACGGTCCTCCACTACGACACCAACTTCGACCTGATCTCGTCGGTGACCGGACAGCCGTGCGAATGGGTCGTGCCGACCGGCTCGGTCGACTGACCCCGGTCGGTCGACCTACCCAACGTCGCGGGCGGCGCCGGCGAATTGGGCGTTGTACAAGGTCGCGTAGGCGCCACCGGCGGCGAGCAGCTCGTCGTGGTTGCCCTGCTCGACGATGTGGCCGTCGTCCATCACCAGGATGATGTCGGCGTCGCGGATCGTCGACAGGCGGTGGGCGATGACGAAGCTGGTGCGGTTGGTGCGCAGCGCCGCCATCGCGTGCTGGATCAGCACCTCGGTACGGGTGTCGACCGACGACGTCGCCTCGTCGAGGATCAGGATCGCCGGCTGGGCCAGAAACGCCCGGGCGATCGTCAGCAACTGCTTCTCGCCGGCGGACACGTTGCCGCCCTCGTCGTCGATCACCGTGTCGTACCCGTCGGGCAAGGTGCGCACGAACCGGTCGACGTAGGTGGCCTTGGCGGCCATCATGATCTCTTCCTCGGACGCCTCGAGGTTGCCGTAGGCGATGTTCTCGCGGATGGTCCCGCCGAACAGCCAAGTGTCCTGGAGCACCATGCCCATCGCCCCGCGCAGGTGGTGGCGGGTCATCTGGGCGATGTCGACCCCGTCGATCGTGATCGTGCCCGAATCGATGTCGTAGAAGCGCATCAACAGGTTGACCAGCGTGGTCTTGCCGGCCCCGGTCGGGCCGACGATCGCCACGGTCTCGCCTGGCTGGGCGACGAGCGACAGGTCCCGGATCAGCGGCCGGTCCGGTTCGTAGGAGAACGACACGTCGGCAAACTCCACCCGACCCTGGCGCTGCTCGGTCATCTCGGCGGGGAGCACCGGGTCGGGCGATTCCTCGTCGACGTCGAGCAGGGCGAACACCCGCTCGATCGACGCCACGCCCGACTGGAACACGTTGGCCATCGCCGCCACCTGGGTGAGCGGCTGGGTGAACTGCCGGGAGTACTGGATGAACGCCTGCACGTCGCCCAACGACATCGACCCCGAGGCCACCCGCAGGCCGCCGATCACGGCGATCGCCACGAAGTTGAGGTTGCCGAGGAACATCATCGACGGCTGGATGATGCCCGAGATGAACTGCGCCCCGAAGCTGGCCTTGTACAGCTCCTCGTTGACGTCGTTGAAGCGCTCCTCGGTGTCGGCCTGACGGCCGAACACCTTGACGAGGGCGTGGCCGGTGAAGGCCTCCTCGACGTGGGAGTTGAGCGTGCCGGTGTGCTTCCACTGGGCGATGAAGCGCGTCTTGGACCGAGCGGCGATGAACTTGGTGAGGAACAGGGCGCTGGGGATGGTGATCAGCGCCACCATGGCAAGGAGCGGCGAGATGATGAACATCATCACCAGCACACCGACGATGGTGAGCAGCGAGGTCAGCATCTGGCCCAGCGTCTGCTGGAGGCTTTGGGCCACGTTGTCGATGTCGTTGGTCACCCGGCTGAGCAGGTCACCGCGCGGCTGGCGGTCGACGTAGCTGAGGGGCAACCGGTTGATCTTCTCCTCGACGTCGGTGCGGATGCGCGACATGGTGCGCTGGACCACGCCGGCCAGCAGGTAGTTCTGCGCGTACGACAGCACCCAGGCCACCAGGTACAGCCCGACGGCGAACAGCAGGATGTTGTGCAGCCGGGCGAAGTCGATACCCCCGCCGCCTTTCACCCCGGCGAAGATGACGTCGGTGGCGCGGCCGAGCACCTTAGGGCCGATGACGGTCAGCGTGACGCTGACCACCGCCACCACCATGACGACGATGGCGCCCATGCGCTCGGGGTGCATCAGGCCGGCCAGCCGCTTGACCGACCCGGTGAGGTCCTGGGGTTTCTCGGCCGGCATGCCGGCCGCTGCGGCGCGGTTGGGCCCGTGGGACGCCGAGGCCCGCGATTCGGCTGCAAGCTTCTTGGTGTCGTTGGCCGATCCGGCGTCGGTCGTGTCGTCGTTCATGCCAGCTCCTCCACCCGCTGGGACTCCACGATCTCCTGATAGGTGGGACAGCTCTCGACCAGTTGGTCGTGGGTGCCCAGCCCCACCTGCTCGCCGTCCTCCAACACCAGGATCTGATCGGCGGTACGGATCGACGACACCCGCTGGCCGACGACGATCACGGTGGCGTCCAACGTCCAGGGCACCAGCGCCTCGCGAAGGTGGGCGTCGGTGGCCAGGTCGAGTGCCGAGAACGAGTCGTCGAACAGGTAGATGCCCGGCTTGCGCACCAGCGCCCTGGCGATCGCCAGCCGCTGGCGCTGGCCGCCGGACACGTTGGACCCGCCCTGGGCGATGCGGGCGTCGAGCCCGCCGTCCATCTCGGAGACAAAGTCATCGGCCTGGGCCACCTTGAGCGCCTCCCACAGCTGTTCGTCGGTGGCGTCCGGGTCGCCGAAGCGTAGGTTGGTGGCGACGGTGCCGGAGAACAGGTACGGCTTCTGGGGCACCATGCCGATGCGGCTCCACAGCAGCTCGGGCACCACGTCGCGCACGTTTTCGCCGTCGACGAGCACCTCGCCGGCGGTGGCGTCGTAGAAGCGCGGGATCAGGTTGAGCAGCGTGGTCTTGCCCGACCCGGTGCTGCCGATGATCGCCGTCGTCTCGCCGGGCGAGGCGGTGAAGGTGATGCCCTCGAGCACCGGCGCATCGGCGCCCGGGTAGCCGAAGCCGACGTTGCGCAGCTCGAGCGAGCCTCGCCGGGTGAGCGACTCGACCGGCCGGTCGGGCACACCGATCGACGAGGGCGTGTCGAGCACCTCCTGGATGCGATCGGCGCTGACCGCTGCCCGGGGGATCATCACGGCCATGAAAGTGGCCATCATCACCGACATCAGGATCTGAATCAGGTAGGACAGGAAGGCGATCAGCTGGCCGATCTCGAGGTCGCCGGCGCCGATGCGGCTGCCGCCGATCCACACGGCCGCCACGCTCGACAGGTTGAGCACCACCATGACGAAGGGAAACATGAAGGCCATGTACCGGCCGGCCTTCAGCGAGGTGTCGGTCAGGTCGTCGTTGGCCCCGGCGAAGCGAACGCCCTCAAAGGGCTCCCGGACGAACGCCCGCACCACCCGGATGCCCATCAGCTGCTCGCGCAGCACCCCGTTGACCACGTCCAGGCGCTCCTGCATCGCCCGGAACTGGGGCACCAGCCGGACGAGCACCAGGCCCACCCCGATCACCAGGGCGGGGATGCTCACCAACAGCAGCGCCGACAGGCCGACGTCCTGGCGCAGCGCCAGGACGATGCCACCGATCGCCATGATCGGCGCGGCCACCATCAGCGTGGCGGCCATCACCAGCACCATCTGCACCTGCTGGACGTCGTTGGTCACCCGGGTGATCAACGACGGCGCACCGATGGTGCCCACCTCCTGGGTGGAGAAGCCGGTCACCTTGTGAAACAGGCTGGAGCGCACATCGCGGCCGAAGCCCATGGCCATCTTTGCGCCGAAGTACACGGCGACCGAAGCGAACACGACCTGGGCGAAGGTGATGATCAGCATCAGCCCGCCGACCGACCAGATGTAACCGGTGTCGCCGGTGGCCACCCCCTTGTCGATGATGTCGGCGTTCAACGTGGGCAGAAACAGCGTGCCCAGCGTCTGGAGGAACTGGAAGAACACGATGCCCACCAGCAGCCACTTAAACGGGCCGAGGTGGTTTCGTAAAAGTTTGATCAGCAAGTTGGAATCACCAAAATCTCGGGGGAACGCGATGCGAGGCAACGAGTGGACTCATCGTGCGGCGCTCCGCCGCACAGCCAGTACGTCAACAGGTCTGGCCGCAGGGTATTCCCATCTGGCACGACTGTCAGTTTTCGGCGCCGTTGCGCTCACCTCGTGTGTCGCTACCGTTCGCCTCCGGTGCCGCTCACCGTGGTGTGCGCAAGCGACTCGACGTAGTTGGGCCAGCCCGCCTCGGAACGGGCCGGCCAGGCAGGCGCCACCGGCCACGGGTGGGCAGCCTCGACCTGGGAGGACACGGCGATCAGCCGGTCCTCCCGGCCGAACGGTGCCACCAGCTGCACGCCGATCGGCATGCCGTTGGAGCCGACGGTCAACGGCAGCGACGCCGCCGGTTGGCCCGTGATGTTGAACGGGCCGGTGAACGCCGAGTAGGTGGCGGCCCGCTCGAACATCGCCTCGATGTTGCTCGTGTCGAGATACCCCAGCGGCGGGGTCGGTTGGGCCAGCGTCGGGCTCAACAGCAGGTCGTGGCCAATCATAAATTCGCCCATCGAGCGGGCCATCTCCTCCAAGGCGACGAGGGCCGTGACCAGCCCCTTGCCGGTGGTACCGGCGGCCGAGTCATAGAGAACGCGGCTGAACGGCTCCAGGTCATCGTCGGCGAGGCCTCGCCCCAGCTGCGCCAGCCGGGCATCGACCTCCACCGCCATCGGTGTGGCCATCAACGAGCTCATCACGATCATCAGTTGCTCGACCGACCAGGGCGGGTCGGCCTCGACCACCTCGTGCCCCAGCTCGCTGAGCGTGGCTGCCGTCGCCTCGACCGCAGCCACGCATTCAGGGTGCGCTACCTCGCCGCCCGGCGCCGTGAGGACCATGGCAATCCGCAACAGCCCAGGGGACGCTCCCACCTCCTCGACCCACGGCCGGGAGGGCCGGGCGATCTCGTAGGGATCGCCCGGCATCGCCCCGGCG
>MTKZ01022829.1_pt1 | contig 10455 bp, 9 predicted proteins | sample 1042781 | NCBI WGS metagenome assembly MTKZ01 (sample SAMN06212207, study PRJNA360539) | anaerobic digester metagenome | biome: Wastewater treatment plant; material: sludge; isolation source: anaerobic digester fed with sludge from wastewater treatment plant | place: Denmark: WWTP Viborg ...
GGGCTGTCCCATAAGTTTTCCGCACAAATCGTGCAGGGCAATGTCCACAGCACACTTGGCTGCAGTATTGTTGGTCGTTATATTGTCCACATAGGTCAATATCTCTTCCAACTGGAAAGGTGAACTGAAACGGCTCAGATCTACTCGACTGAGAAATTCCATCACAGACGCGGTACTTTCTCCCAGATAGGGCGGCATAGAGGCTTCCCCGTAGCCCACATGTCCCTGGTACGTGATCCTGGTCAGGACTATGGGCGTAGTGGAACGGGAGGAACCCGAAATGGTAAAAACATGTTTCATTCTTGCCTCGAAAGGCTCGAAGGTAAGTACCATCTTATCCGATGAGGCGGCTTTTTTTGATTGGAGTGTCTTTTTTGCATTTCCGGCAAACAGTCTGGAGGGGCTGGCAAGAGCAGCCGCTGCGGCCATGGCCATGGATGTTTTCAGAAAATCGCGCCTTGTTGAATTCATTGTTTAGTCAAGGTTATGGTACATTATTGAGTCTTGATCCCGTACCAGGGATGTTCCCTGACAGAAACCACTTGGGTTCCGTCATCAATATGATTCAGGATCCTGGCTGCCCTCAGCAACCTGTCTGAACCTTCATAATAAATGTCACTGGCAGGATCCAGCGAGTTGATCCTGACCCTCCCGGCTGAATGAATAAAACGGCCGTCTCCAATATATATTCCTACGTGGGTAATGCTTTCCTTCCTGTCCTCCGTGGCTTTCCTCCCGAAAAATATCAGGTCACCCATGGTCAGTCGTTGCCAGCCTTCGCTTATGTCAACCTGTTCTCCCATGCGTGCCTGCTGCGATGCATCCCGCAACAGGACAATCCCGTTCAGGTAAAATGCGGTTTTTACAAGACCGCTGCAATCCATTGCCTTGATGGAAGTTCCGGCCCAAAGATAAGGGAAGCCCACAAACTGCATGGCCGTTGCAATGATATCTTCCGGCAGGGGATTTCCCGATCTGGCCCATGCCTCAAAGGGTTCTGCATCATAGCGTGGCAGGTATGCCTGTTTTCCATCCGGTAGCCTTACCTTATAAAACAAAGGTGTTTGCCCTTCCAGCTCCACAATATTGCCCCACACCCCGTCAGACACCACAGGTGCTCCCGGAAGAGGCTTCTCCCTGAATAAGGTATAATGTTTATTTACAATGACTTTGGGTGCTTTCATCCATTGACCGTATGTTTGTTCATCCATCTCCTGCAGGCTGGACGAAGAAACCCAGGCTATATAACCTTCCGGTGTCCTGACCCTGGTCCAGCTTCCTTTCTTGTCCAGAATGCGCAAGGGCATTCCCATGAGTGTCTGCGTGGCTGACTCGGATGAATAGCGTGGTTCATAGCGCAGGTTGGCCACTGACAGGCTGGTAACACCATATATACGGCCTTCCAGGGCAGGATCGGGCAACAAGACAATGCTGTCTGTAAGCTCTATTCCTTGTGATGCAGCGGCAGCAACCAGGGCGGGTACCACGCCGGGTTCGGTGGTAGAGCCTTTCATAACATAAGTTTTTGAACCCTGTAGTTTTACGAACACGATCTCATAAACATTATCGCGCCTGTCCGGAGTGAAAGCAGTTTTCACATTGTCGGAAATGTTGGAAAGTTTTTCCAAGGTCCTTGTTTTCGTGCATCCGGCGAGTACGGCCAGAGCAGCTGAAATTGCGACAAGATAATAGAATTGCTTTTTCATATCTTACAAATTTACGGCAAATCTTTGATTTGACAAGGCATACTTGTTACCTTTGCATGATGCAACGTTACAAATCCTTTACGGGTTATTTCATAAGCCGGTACGGAACCCGCCTTCAGAAAGTAGTCGTTGATGCCGGTTTTTCCTGTCCCAACCGTGACGGTACCACAGGTACAGGAGGTTGTACCTATTGCGACAACCGGGCTTTTCATCCCGGCTACAGCACACCGGATAAAAGCCTGACCCTGCAGATAGATGAGGGCATTGAATTCCATCGTGTGCGCTACTGTAAAGCGGGAGGTTATCTTGCTTATTTCCAGCCTTATTCCAACACACATGCCCCATTGGAGGACCTGCGCAGGATATACAAGCCTGCCCTGGAAGATCCCCGCATCAGCGGAATTGTGGTGGCTACCCGTCCCGATTGTATTGATGCACGAAAGCTGAAGTATTTCAGGGACCTGTCACTTGAAAAAATCGTTATTCTGGAATACGGCGTAGAATCCTGCTATAACAGGACACTGCAGCGCATCAACCGTTGCCACACCTGGGAACAATCTGCCGCTGCAATCCGTGACACCGCTGCCCTGGGGATTCACACCTGTGTTCATATGATATTCGGGTTACCGGGAGAAAGCAGGGAAGAGATGCTTTCGGAAGCCGGAATCCTTAGCCGGTTGCCTCTGACAAGCCTCAAACTCCACCAGTTGCAAATTGTGAAAGGAACTCCCATGGAAAAGGAATTTGCGGAAAAACCCGGAGACTTTGTCACTTTTTCACTCCATCAGTACCTGGACTTTATCATAGATTTTCTGGAAAGGCTGCGCCCCGATATATTCATTGAACGTGTGGCCGGAGAAGTGCCGCCCCGTTTTGTGCATTCCAATCCCTGGGGACTGATCCGCAATGTGGAAATCCTGCGTCTCCTTGAAAAAAGGCTGGAAGAACGCAATACCTTCCAGGGCGCCCTGTACGTCAATCCCACAGAAAGTGCAACTGATGGCAATCCTCAACCGCCTGCAGGTTTGAACGAAAACGCTCCGGCATGAATCCCGCTTTTACCATATGATCCAGCTGGGCCAGCAAAGGATCATAATAGCCGCGAAAATTGAGCATCACAATGGGCTTGTCGATTTTTCCCAGCTGCTTCAGGACCAAAGCCGAGAACAATTCATCCAACGTTCCGTAACTCCCGGGAAAAACCACTATGGCATCGCAGTCTTCTATGAGCTTTTTCTTGCGTTCCTCCAGTGTTGAAACCAATACCATCCGGGTCAGGTGATGATGGGCTATGCGTTTTTCTTCGATCAGCGAAGGCATCACCCCCTCGACGCTGCCCCCACAGGCCAGTACACTGTTGGCCAGAACGCCCATGATGCCAATGTTTGTTCCCCCGTAAACAAGTTCGATTCCTTGCTCTGCCAGGATGGACCCCAGGAGTTCTGCCTGCTGTATTATTCCCGGGTCGTTCCCCGTATGGGAGCCGCAAAAGACACTTACCCTACGCATACATCTTATCCACTATGACGGCAATGGCCCCGTCACCGGTTACATTGCACGCCGTTCCAAAACTATCCATCGCAATATACAGTGATATCATCAATCCTGTTGCCTCGGGGTCAAAACCCAGAACAGACTGAAGTACCCCTATAGCAGCCATGATGGCCCCCCCGGGAACACCGGGTGCTGCTATCATCGTAATAGCCAGCAGGAAAATAAATCCCACAAAGACAGCCGGGTCAACCGGTATGTTCATCATAATCATGACCGCCAGGGCACAGGCGGTTATCTTTAGCATGCTCCCGGACAGGTGCACCGTTGCACACAACGGGATGACAGATCCTGCTATGCGCGGATCTATGCCTAAACTGATGGTCTGGCGCAATGTCACCGGAATGGTTGCCGCAGAGGACTGCGTCCCCAGTGCCGTCACGTAGGCGGTAAGCATGGTGCGCAGCATGGTAAAAGGATTTCTTCTTGCTACCAGGCCGGCAACCGAAAATTGAAACACCAGGAGGATAACGGTCAGGATGAAAATCAATATTACAATCTTAACGAACACTCCCATTACCTGGACGACATGGCCTTCGGCTGCCATTTTCATAAAAATGCCGAAAATAAAGAGAGGCAATAAGGGAATAATCACCCCTGATATGGTCTTGTTCACAATTTCACGGAATCCCAGGAGTGCCTGTTTCAGGACATCCCCGTTGTTGATGATGGTCAGTCCCAGACCCAGTACAAAGGCAAGAACCAGTGCCGGCATCACTCCAAACAGGGGGGAAAAATCCAGGGTGAAATACGGTACAAGCTGCTCTCCGGCAGACAATCCGTTTTCTGCCGGAGATGCCATGGTCATGGCAGTTTCTGCTCCATCCAGCAAGATTGGATATACCAATTTACAGGCTAATAAGGTAAAAAAACCGGTCAATACAGTGGAACCGTACGCCAGTGCCATGGTTGTGCCCAGCATTTTACCGGCACCCTTTCCCAATTCTGCGATTCCCGGGGCAATGAGGCCCACTATAATGAGCGGGACAATAAAATCAAGGAAGTTGCTAAAAAGACCGTTGAATGTCAAAAAGATCCGTAACGCCCAGGTTGGGAAGAACAATCCCGACAGAATTCCGAGTATGATGGCTATGGCAACCCGGGCAAGTAAGCCGATCTTCCATTTCTTCATGGTTACAAAGATAATACATAATCAGTCGTTTTCTTTATCTTTGCAGGATAAAATCTTAGGCCATGAAATCAATAAGTGATCGGATACTCTATGAAGGGCTCACCTTTGACGATGTGCTGCTCCTGCCTGCCGCCTCTGCTGTTCTTCCCCGGGAAGTGGACCTGACTACACGTTTTTCAAGGAATATCATACTCAGTACCCCTATAGTGTCATCTGCGATGGATACTGTGACAGATGCCACCCTTGCCATAGCCATCGCGCGTGAAGGCGGCCTGGGGGTGATCCATAAGAACATGACCATTGAACAACAAATGGAACATGTGAGGAAAGTAAAGCGATCCGAGAGCGGGATGATCTATGATCCCATTGTCATAGGACCGGAAGCTACCGTAGGTGATGCACTCCGGCTGATGGCCGAGAACAGCATTGGAGGAATACCGGTGGTTGACAGTAAGCATAGGCTTATTGGCATAGTGACCAATCGTGACCTCCGTTTTGTGAACAATGACTCCACTCCCATCACAGAAGTCATGACAAAGGAAAACCTGATTACCATCCGTAACGGGGCCGATCTGAGCACTGCCACAGAATTGCTCAAGAAGTACAAGATTGAGAAACTACCGGTAGTAGACGAGAATTATAAACTTATANNAAGTACAAGATTGAGAAACTACCGGTAGTAGACGAGAATTATAAACTTATAGGACTGCTGACATTCAGGGATATAAGAAAAATCAAGGATAATCCCAGGGCAACCAAAGACAGCAAAGGACGGCTTCGTACGGCAGCAGCTGTTGGAGTACGGGCCAATACCCTGGAACACATAGAAAAACTCCTGTCAGTAGATATTGATGCGGTAGTCATTGACACAGCGCACGGTCATTCAATCAGCGTTCTGGAAACGTTGCGTAAAGCAAAAAAAGCATTTCCTCACCTTGATATTGTAGCCGGTAATGTGGCCACTGCTACCGGCGCACTCGCCCTTGCCGAATGCGGGGCAGATGCTGTCAAGGTTGGCATTGGCCCCGGTTCTATCTGTACCACACGCGTGGTTGCAGGTGTAGGAGTTCCGCAATTATCGGCAATCATGGGAGCTTATAGCGTGCTTAAGGACAAGGGTGTTCCTGTAATTGCCGACGGCGGCGTGCGGTATTCGGGGGATATGGTCAAGGCTTTGGCGGCAGGGGCCGATACCGTTATGGCCGGATCGCTTTTCGCCGGAGTGGAAGAGTCTCCGGGTGAGACCATCATCCTGAACGGAAGAAAATTCAAGAGCTACCGTGGCATGGGATCCCTGGAAGCCATGCAACAAGGGTCCAAAGACCGTTATTTCCAGGATGCCGAGGAAGATGTGAAAAAACTGGTCCCCGAAGGCATTGTCGCCCAGGTTCCCTACAAGGGAACATTGAGCGAAGTCTTTTACCAGCTGGCGGGAGGACTTCGTGCCGGAATGGGATACTGCGGCACACCGGACCTGGCATCACTGAAAAAAGCAGAATTCGTACGCATCACATCTGCCGGTGTCATAGAAAACCATCCGCACGACGTGACTATTACCCGTGAAGCTCCCAATTATTCCAGATAAAAACGGTCATGAAAAAGTGGATCCTCATACTACTCCTTTTGACAACGCTGACTTCCTGCCACCAGATCAGACGATGGTTGGGGAACGAACCGGAAAGGGTGGCCCAGATTGGAAAAGAGATTCTCTACATTGACGAGGTTGAGGGATTGTTGAAAAGCGCCGCCACTTCTGATGATTCTCTGAACCTTGTCAATCACTATATTGACCTTTGGGCCATCGATAACCTTTTGCTGAAAAAGGCCGAGGCTGATCTATCCAAAGAAGACAAGGATGTGGACCAGGAATTGGCCGATTACAGGAAATCCCTGCTGGTCTTCAGGTACCAGAAAAAATACGTGGAAGAACGTATCGACACGGTCATAGAACAAGAAGAGATCTTGGCCTATTACCAAGACAATCTTGAACTATTCCTGCTGGACGATCCTCTTCTCAAGCTCAGGTTGATAAAAATGAGGCTCCACTCGCCTTACCTTCCCATGGTGCGCAATATTTACCGATCCAACACCATTGAAGACCAGACGCAATTGAGACGTTTGTGCGAAAGCTCTGCAGAAATCGACACGGATTATGAAGGCAAGTGGCTTACCGGTCAGGAATTGGCACAGGATTTGCCGGTTGGCAACATGGACAAGATACAGGCATTGAAAGCAGACGGATACATAGATACGCGTGACAGCCTGTATGCCTACCTTGTAAGGGTATATGACTTTGTTCCGGCCGGTGAACCTGCACCCATAGAACAGACAGAAGCAAGAATACGCCAGATCATCATAATTAAAAGAAAACAGAAATTGCTGGAAGACCTTGAAGTTGAGGTGTTGAAAGAGGGCTGGAACAAACAAATGATAAAAATCTACAGAAAAAATGAAGATTAATAAAATTGCTTCAAGCCTGCTTTTTTTCCTATCAATAACGACTTTCGCATTTGGTCAAAAATACGCCAACGGCCTGGTAGATAAGGTTATCGCACTTGTCGGGAACGAAATGATCCAGCTTTCAGCCATAGAAGAAGAAGTGCAGATGCAAATTATGCAGGGAATCATCACCGACAAGAACCTGCGCTGCGAAATATTGGAGAACATGCTGGTATCCAAGCTCATGCTTAATCAAGCCCGCTTAGACAGCCTGACAGTCAATGAAGAATATGTGGAGCTGGAACTGGAGAACAGGCTTCAGGAGATCAAGACACGTCTGGGCGGAGAAAAAGCAACGGAAGACTATTTTCACAAACCGATTTTCAAACTGAAACAGGAATGGCGGGACCTGTTCCGCGAGCAGAGCCTCACACGTGACATGCAATATGCCATAACCGATAAAATCCCCGACATGACACCCAAGGATATCGAGGATTTTTACGACCGTACCTCAAAAGACAGCATGCCCATAATTCCCACCCAATACCAGCTCAGCCAGATAGTTCTATACCCGCCCAAAGAGGAAGCCATCCTGCTGGTCAAGGAGCGTCTTCTCGAGTTCCGTGAAAGAATTATCAATGGGGAACGTTTCAACACACTGGCCACACTCTATTCACAGGATCCTTATTCGGCCATGCGGGGAGGAGAACTGGGCATGGCGGCCAAGCAAATGTACTGGCCTGCTTTTGGTGATGCAGCCATTGTCTTGAAAGAAGGACAGGTATCACAAATTGTGGAAACCCCTGACGGATTCCATCTGATCCAGATGATTGAACGCGAAGGAGATATGTTCAATGCACGCCATATACTCCTCAAACCCGACGTGCTTACTGCAGACAAGCTGAAATGCCTGGGACGCCTGGACAGTATTGCCACAGCCATCAAATCGGACAGTCTCACATTTGAAAAGGCTGCCATGAAATATTCCGGAGATCCGCCTTCCCGTCTTAATGGGGGACGTATGTCGGACGAAAACTCCGGGTCCATGCTCTTTGACAAAGACCAGCTCAAGACAAATGATTATAATGTGCTCAAAGACATGAAGGAAGGCGATATTTCCTTTGCTTTTGAAAGCCGGGACAATGAAGGACGTGATGGGAATGTCATCTATAAGATAATCCGTCTGGACAAGATCGTTCCCTCCCATGTGGCCAATCTCCAGGATGATTACTACATCATTCAGAATATGTCTAAAGAGAAGGAAAGCCAGAATGCCGTAGAAAGATTCATCAAAGAAAAACAACAGACCACATACATCCGTATTGACCCCCTGTTCAGGGATTGTCCCTTCAAGCGGGAAGGCTGGATCAAATAATGAAAAAACACCGGGTTCTGCTACTTTTCCTTTTTTTGGCCGGGTTGATCACAGCCCGGAGCAATACAGTCCTGACCATAAGACAGGAAAGGACAGAGGAAGACAAAGTACACCTTATCAGTGCCCAGATGGCCGAGATGTATGAACTTTTTGGTGTCAGTTACCGGAAAATCACTGGTCCTGCCCGTTTCCTTCACAATAACACGTATATTCTCTGTGACACAGCTATCTGGAATACAGCAGAAAACATAATAGATGCTGTGGGAAATATTCAAATCATCCAGGAAGGCACGCGGCTGACAGGAGAAACCATTCATTACCTGGGGGACCTCAACACGGCAGAAGTCCGGGGTCGTGTGGTTGAACTCATAGATAAGGAAGAAAACCGGTTGCGTACTCAATACCTGAATTTCAACACGAAAGATAGCATAGCCTATTTTTTCAATGGTGGCAGCGTGGTCGACAACGAAGGAACCATACTGGAAAGCCGCAGGGGTTATTATTATTCAAAGGAAAAACTTTTCTGCCTGTATGAGCACGTGGAAATGGGCACCGACACACTCAGGATAAAAGCCGATTCCCTGTATTATCATTCCGATTCGAATTTGGCAGAATTCTGGGGAAATGTACAGGCCTGGCATACCGATGGTTTCCTCACCTCCCGGGAAGGCACCTATCACAGAGATGAAGAATTGTACCATTTCCTGGACGATGTCTTCATCCGCTCGGACGAACAGGAAATCAGGGCCGAAGATGTGCTGTACAACAAGGGAAGCAATTCCGGCATATTGCGCAATAATGTACAGGTCAGGGACACGACCCAGCAGATCCACATCCTGGGCGACAGGCTGGATTTCCGGAGAGAACCGGATTGGGTCAGGGTAACGGAAGATCCCGTTTTGGTCGTCTGGGAGATTGACAGTGAAACGAACCGCAGGGATTCGCTATTCCTTCGTGCCGACACCCTGCTCGCCTATACATCCACATATGGGAAAATGGACTCCCTGGAGCGTGTGCGTGCCTTTGAAAGGCAGGAGATTCCTGAACGGAAGAGACCGGCAGCTGCCCCTGATTCCATCATACTTCCCGATTCCTCTTCGCATGCAATGCCCGGTTCTGTAAACCTGCCAGGATCCCCTGCCCTGCCCGAAAAGGACTCCCTCCCGCCTGCAAAGGACTCCCTGCCGTCCGGCAGGGATACCATCCCGGATCCCACGGCAGAAGCGGCCGTAAATTACCTCAGGCAAAATCTGCGTGATGTGCAGGTGTTCCTGGTCCGGGCGGACAGCACCCTCCTTGCCGATGTAAAGATTTTGGGTGACAGTCTGTTCAATACTACTGACGTGCACTTTTTATACGGTTACAACAATGTCAGGGTGTACAAAAGTGACATACAGTCTATATGCGACTCCTTGGTATTCAACAGCATAGATTCAGTTGTGCGGCAATATGGAAAGCCTGTACTGTGGAATGAGGAAAGCCAGTTAAGTGCAGACAGCATCCAGTTCCGGTTCAGCAGGGATTCCCTCTACCGGGTTGATTTTCTTTCCGCCGCATTCCTCATTTCCCAGGAAGAACAGGTGTTCTTCCACCAGATCAAGGCAGACCTCATGTACGCTCACATCAGCGATAATGATGTCAACCGGTTCGACGCCCTGAAAAACACTAGGGCTCTTTTCTACATTCCCGAAGACAGCATCATCACTTCCCTGAACATTAAAGAATGTGAAGAAATGAAAGTCATCCTGAAAGACAGGCGGGCTCAGCGCATAACCTATAAAAAATCGGTAAAGAGCGATCTGATACCCCTGTATGACCTGACCAAAGAACAGGAGCGGCTATCGGGTTTCGACTGGAGAGGCGCTGAAAGGCCACTGGACCGCACTTCCATAACTTCACGTACTATAGAGGAGACCTTTTCAGAACCAGGGATCATTTATAAAGAACCCTTGTTCCCCTATACCCTTAAATATTTTCCATTTGTCCACGCCTTGCCTTCAACACTGCGTACCGGTGTAACCACAGATGCCGTGAAGGAACTCAGTCAGAGGGAAAGGGAAAACAAGGTCAATCCTTACATTCCGCTTAAGGAAATACCGGCAGCTCCTGCACAGCAGGACAACATTCCGGCAAAACGGGATACCATTCCGGCTCAGACCAGGAGAATAAGACCTGTTCAGGAGCGCAGGCAGCTACAGATTCAGGAAATTGAATAATTGTAACGCATTCTTTGCGTCATTCAGGTTCAGCTT
>MTKZ01034662.1_pt2 | contig 10451 bp, 13 predicted proteins | sample 1042781 | NCBI WGS metagenome assembly MTKZ01 (sample SAMN06212207, study PRJNA360539) | anaerobic digester metagenome | biome: Wastewater treatment plant; material: sludge; isolation source: anaerobic digester fed with sludge from wastewater treatment plant | place: Denmark: WWTP Viborg ...
CCGTTGATCATGGTCGTGTGGCTGTCTGTGCCCACCAGCGTGTCTGGGAAAGCCACGCCGTCCTTCACCATCGTCACACGGGCCAGATATTCCAGGTTGACCTGGTGCACGATGCCCGTGCCGGGCGGCACCACGCCAAAGTTTTGGAAGGCGTTTTGCCCCCACTTTGCAAATTTGTAGCGCTCGTTGTTGCGCTCAAATTCAATGTCCAGGTTTTTTTGGAAGGCATCCGGGCTGCCAAAAAAGTCCACTTGCACCGAGTGGTCAATCACCATATCCACCGGCACTTGCGGGTTCACTTTTTTGGGGTCGGCGCCTTTTTTTGCCAGCGCCGCGCGCATGGCGGCCAGATCAACCAGACACGGCACACCGCTAAAGTCTTGCAAAATCACGCGGGCCGGGCGGAAGGGCAAATCGGTGGGCGAGACGTTTTTCGCATCCCACTTGGCAATGCGGCGCACATCTTCCTCGGTTGTCAGAAAGCCATCGCACTGGCGCAGGGCCTGCTCCAGCATCACTTTCATGGAGAAAGGCAGCTTGCTGATGGCCCCCGCGCCGGATTTTTCCAACGCGGCAAGCGAATATATTTTCAGGGTCGCATCACCGGCCTTGAGTGTGGTTGCGGTATTTTCAAATGGATTTTTGCTCATTTTGTTATTAGTTGCTAGTCACTGGTTGTTAGTGGCTAGTCGCTGGTTATTGGTGAAAGATGCGAACGTTCAAACATGTGAGCGTGATAACGCGCTGGCCAGGCTCACAAGCCGATGATGGACCTGAAACGCTCAATCACCGCGCCTTTGTCCGAGAAGTTGGCGCGCGAACAGCGTTCGTTGTTAAAGCGAGGGAGGCTGAGTATGCTCGTGCTTTTCATGGAACGCATTTTGTTGTGCAGGTATTTTAATACCGTTTTTGAATAATGTTTAACGATCTTTGCGGCAATAAATAAACCAAAAACCAAGCCAATAAATGCGAACAAACAAATTCCGATAATTTCCTCGAAAGCATTATTTATTTTTACCCAAACCCATAAGTTGTGGTCTGAATCGAGCGCAAAGGCAGCACGACCCGTAGCCTCAGCGAGAGGTGTTTGCGTTTCGAGACAATCTACGATATTTTTAGGATGATTTACAAAGACGCTGAATTTAGGGGAGAACTTATCGCAAACTCTGGAGGCGTTATAAGTGGGGAAATAGCCGCTTTCTTGAATATTTTTACAAAAGGGTTGGTAGGGAAAACAAATATATTCTTCATTGCTTGATGTTTGTACCAGCACATTTTCCTGCCAGCCATACATTAGTTTTTGGGGAACAAGTGTTGAGGTTGGAATTTGTTGCCAAGGTTGAAAATAACCTGCATTCAAAGCCAAAAACAGCCCCAAGCCTATCGCCATTCCAGCCATGGCACAAACTAGGGCAATTAATGAGTTGCGTAGTACGCGAGAAAAATTATTCATTCGTTCAAAAGACTGGCGCTCAAGACACAAAAACTTTATTTAACGAATGCCTTTTCTGCGGCCTGAATTTTAATGTCGTTTTGGGATTAGCGCGATGAAAAGACCCAAAACTGCGCCTATACAAAGCCCACAAAACATGAATATCACTCCATCAAACACATAAGTCCAGTATGCCCAACTCCACAAAACACCCTCAGAGTCAATCACAAAACTCGCATGTCCATTCCCCTCCGCATACATGATTTTGGATTGTAAACAATCCGCTTGGTTTGCAGGATAGTTAAATGGAAACCCAAATTCGGTGGATGTTTCACTGCAAGGTTTTGTAAAATTTCCGCCTTCTCTTGTTTTTTCAATGGGTGTCTCATCACAAGCGTGGCTATAAGCATTGCACAAAAATATTTGATTAGTGGATGTTTTTACGTAAACGCTGTCTTCAAAACTGCTTATAAGTTCTTTGATTGAACCCAATTTTGGAGGCGCAATTGATTGCCAGCGTTCAAAATAGCCTTTTTGATGAAAAGCGGTAAGAAGAATACCTAACCCACAACCAAGAATAGCCCACAAAATGATAGTTGATATTTTAGAGGTTTTCATTATTTTGTGGAATTTCCAGTTTGTGCCCAAAAAGCAGGAGATGGCATTACTTCAACGCTTTTGTCATTTTCACAAACTCATCTGGCGTGTAAACCGCGATCTTAGAATTTCTAAATCCCTCCCCATCTCGCGTAATGATGGCTTGCACACCGGCGTGCGCGGCAGATTGATATAAAACGGCGTCCTCGAAGTCAGCAAATTCCGAGGTTAACGCATTTTCCAAAACAGACCTGTTTACCGGAGCGACTGAAAACAAAGCCAAAAGTTTGGATATTGCGCCATGCGCGTTCTTATTGCCAATGGCTTTGTTCGACAAATAAAAGACGGTGGTGATTGTGGTCGCGCCCAAAAAGCCGGTCAGAATCCCCTCTTCTACCCAACTAAAAAGAGTTTGGGCTGTTTGGAAAAAAGGCTTGCGCTCCAGCAATACGTCCAAAACCACATTGGTATCAAAAAGAACATTCATTTGTATTTGTCCTCAAGATATTTGCCGTAATCTTCTTCAGAAACAGCTTGGCCTTGATTCTTCAGAATTCCACTTAATTCGCGTGTGAGTTTTGGTATTTGTTGTGGCTTCTCAGACAAAGACACGTCAATAAGCGCGAAATAATTTGCAACCAGTTTGGAAACAGATTGCCCGGTTTTCTCGGAATACTTTTTGGCGCTGTTTATCAGATTTTTATCCAGCCGCAAGGTTAATTTTGAATTCATAGCCACTCCCAAAAAGACGTATTGATAATAAAAAAGTATACGTCAATGCTAAATCTTGTCAAATCAATCTCCAATCCTATTTTCACAATCATTCTTTTCATATACTCCCCGCCTCGCCTTTGTCAACCAACAACCAATAACCAACAAGCGCCACTCAACACGTTAAAATCACCCAACCAAATGAGCGAAGCCGAGACAAAACCCGCCCAACGCGATGCGCTGGAGCAAACCGACGCCTGGCGCGGCGTGTGGCAAATCGTGACCAGCAACGCGGCGTTTGCGCTGGTTTTTGCGCTGGCGTTGCTGGTGATGATGGCCCTCGCGGCGCTGCCGCAAATACCCGCTGGCGGCACGGCCAGCGCCGCGGCATACAGCCAGTGGCAGGCCAAAGCCCGCGAGATTTCTAGCGCGGCTTTCCCCGCGTGGGATGCGCTGGGGCTGTTCAACATCGCGCAATCGCTTTGGGCGCGGCTTGTGTTTGCCTTGCTTTTGGCGATGGGATTCGCACGGGCATTGAGCGCCATTTTTGAGCTGCGCGCCGTGCGGGCGCGGCAACCTGGCCTGCCCGCCCTGCAAGATGAGGTTCGTCTGCGCGTGACGGACGCCGCCCCACCCATCCCCCAGCTTGCCGCCGCCCTGCGCGGGTTGCGCCACCGCACCCAAGACGATAGCGAGGCATGGCTCATCGCCGACCGGTTGCCCATCACCGCAATTTTTTCTTTGGCGCTAAACGCGGGCGCGGCTTTGTTTGCGGCGGGCATGTTGATGAATCTCGCGCTGGGCTGGGTCTCGCCGCGCATGTTGGTAAACGAAAACACACCCGCCACCTTGCCCAATGGCACACAACTTCGGTTTGATGAAATCCCCCACGCGCTTATGCCCAACGCGCCCGCGCTGGCGTGGCTGGCACAGCCGCCGTTCGCGGTGCATGTGCTGCAACTTAACGCAGAGGTGCGCCTGACCGCCCAGGACGCGGCAGGTCGCCCGCTCAGCATCACCGAGTCATCGTATGCCAGCCCGGCCCAATCGGCGCTGGTCTCGCTCACCGGCGACACGCCAGAACGCCTGCTGGGCATTGAGGGCGCAAACATGGCCGCCCAAATTTTGCCCGCGGGTGATGGCCGCGCCCGCGTGTTTGAAGTCCCCTCCGGCAAAATTTTGGCCGATGCCGCGCTTGCGCCATCGTTGCAGGTGAATGACGTGACATTGAAATTTGAACGCATCCCCGGCGCGGTAATTGAGGCGCACAACTTGCCCGGAATGCCATTTGTGCAAGCGGGGTTGGCGCTGGCCGCGCTGGGCTTCATCGCGGCGCTGGCCTACCCGGCTCGGCGCATCCTCATCCACCAGCACGATGGCTGGACCGAGTTTTATGGCCGTGGGCGCGGCGTGGGCCAGGTGGCGCGGAAGCTGTAGCCCAGACAGGAGGCGGTTAAGCCGTCCTCCGTCTTCCGTCTCTCGTCTCCCGTCCATCGTCCCGCCAAAATGGTACACTTACCCCAATGTCCGAGACACTGAATACACTGGAACAAACCGCGCTGGAAAGTTTGCAGGCGGTGGATAGCAACGACGCGCTTTTGGCGTGGCAAGGCAAGTATTTTGGCACCAAGCGCAGCAAAGGCGAGCTGGACGCCGCTTTGTCGGCGTTGGGCACGCTTCCGCCCGCCGAGCGTCCATCTTTTGGCAAGCGCGCCAACGAGGTGAAACAAAAACTGCTGGCCGCGCTAGACACGCGCAAAGAGCAAATCAAACAGCTTGAGCTGGCCAAAGAATTGCAAAGCGGCGCGGTGGATGTGACCTTGCCGGGCCGACCCATCCGGCGCGGGCGGCTGCACCCCAGCACCCAGGCGCTCCGGCGCATCACCCGCATCTTCGGGCAGATGGGTTTCGAGGCGTATCAGTCTCGCGAGGTGGAGACGGACGAACTGAACTTTGAACTGCTCAACATGCCCGCCGAGCATCCGGCGCGGGACATGTGGGATACGTTTTACACCACCACGCCCGGCGTCATTTTGCGCACGCACACCTCGCCCGGCCAAATTCACGCTATGCGCGAGCGCGGCGAGAACGGCACAAAACCCATCCGCGTGATATTGCCCGGCATGGTTTACCGCTACGAGCAAGTGACAGCCCGCAGCGAGATGCAGTTCAATCAGGTAGAGGGCATCGCGGTCGGGCGCGGCATCACCCTGGCCGACCTCAAGGGCGTGTTCGTGGAGTTTGCGCGGCACATGTTTGGCGCAGATGGGCAAATTCGCTTCCGCTGTTCATACTTCCCGTTCACCGAACCCAGCGTGGAGATTGATGTGTGGCTGGGCACGGCCACCGAGCGCGCCCGCGTGCTGACCAAAGGCACCGGCTGGCTGGAGATCGGCGGGGCGGGCATGGTTCACCCGCAAGTGCTCAAGAACGGCGGCTACGACCCCGCCGAGTGGAGCGGTTTTGCATTTGGCCTTGGCCCAGAGCGGCAAGCCATGCGCTTGTATGGCATCAACGACATCCGCTATTTCTGGCAAAACGACTTGCGGTTTTTGGAACAGTTTTAGGTCAAGCGCCCGGAGCGCTTAGGCTTTCCCCAACAAAATCTCGCGCACGGCTTGTTGGCGATACGCAAAAATGCGGCCAAGCTGGGCGCGAACCAGCGGGTAGGCCACATCGCCCAGCGGCGAAAGCGGCAGACGATACGTCACCTCATCGCGGTTGATCGTGCCGCCATCGGGCGCGTCAAAAAACGAGTGGCGATGCTCCCAAAGCGCATACGGTCCGCGCAATTGTTTATCCACAAAATAATCGTTGGGCTGCCACTCGGCGATGAGGGTGCGCCAGCCAAACGGCACGCCAAACAAACTCAAGCTGTAATCAATCAATGCGCCCTGCTTAATGGTGATGGGTTGCGGGCTGGTGATGACAAACCGCATCTCCGGCGGCGTGATGCGCTCCAGGTTGGTCGCATCGGCGAAGAACTCAAATACTTTTGGGCGTGGCAAGGGCAGCGCAATTTCCGTGCGTAGGATGTGGTTCATGGGGTTGGCAAGCGCTCCGGCCGCGTCCCAACGAGTTGGGCGAAGCGACCGGAGCGCTAGTGTTACGATTTATAACTAATCAGCGCCACGCCCACGACAGACAAGACGACGCCCGCCACGTTCACCGCGCTCAGTTTTTCGCCCAGCAGCAACACACCCAGCGCCAGCAGCAAAAGATTAATCACCACGCCGGTGACCAGATTGCCCGCGCTCAGCTCCCAGCCATTGCGATACATGAGCAAAAAGCCAATCTCGATGAGAAAGACCGAGGCCGCCAGCGCAAGCTGCACCCAGTTAAGCTGTTTGATGTTCGCCAGCACGCCGCCCTCTGGCCCGGCAAACGGCAGCGCGGCCACGCACAGGCCAATCACCAAAACATACGCGCTGATAACCGAGATAAACGGGTTGACACCCTGCGGCACCAGCTTGACAAAATACTGGTAGCCCACTGCGCCAAGAATCGCCAGCGCGGCGGAGAGGTAGAACATATTGGATCGTTTCAAGATGAGTCTAAAAAAGACGGGAGACGGAGGACGGAGGACGGAGGACGGACGTTTACCAAGTATCCGTCTTCCGTCTCCTGTCCTCCGTCCGAAATTTAATACGCTAGCATTCCGAGTAGCCGCAGCTCTGGCACTTCTTGCAGCCTTCGCTGCGCACCAGCGTGACCATGCCGCACTCCGGGCACATATCCGCGCCAGAAATTTTGACCTTCGCGCCCTCGGCGGTTTGCACCACGGCCATCGCGCTGTGGCCGTGCCCGTTGCTGCCATGGCCGTTTGTGCCATGTGTGGCTGGGGCTGGCGCCATCCCAATGACCGGCAACNNCGCCGTTTTCCGCAAAATACATTTGCTTCAGCGCGGCGGCCACCGCATCGGGAATGGACAACACCTTGTTAATGCCAAAGCCCACCGAGCGCGACCCGCCAATGCCCTCCAGTTGCGAAACCAGCAACCCCAACCGCTCGCGGCGGCTGAGCGGCGAAGCCAGGCGCAAATTGAGCGAGATCATGCGGCCCAGCGCCTCGGCATCGGCCTGCAAATCGCTGCCCGCTTTGCCCACCGTGATGAACACTTCAAACGGCTCGCCGTGCTCATCGTGCGTGCTGGTGATGTGAATCGTGCCCATCGCCGTGTGCTTGCTGAGCGTGAGGCCGGAGCGCATGGCGGGCAGCGGCGCAACCGCAGGTTCTGGGCTGATGGCTGACGCGGCGCTCGTTTCGGTCTTCTTCGTCTCGGCATTGTCATCTTTCAGCATCAACACCTGCTCATCGCGCGACCCATCGCGGTAAATGGTGCCGCCCTTGCAGCCCAGCTCAAACATCAGTTCGTAGAGCGCCTTCACCTGCTCCACCGTGTATTCGTTGGGCACGTTGCACGTTTTGCTAATGGATGAATCCACCCAGCGCTGGATGGCCGCCTGCACGCGGATATGCTCCTCTGGCGAGAGTTCCATCGCGGTGACAAAATACTCTGGCAGTTCCTCGCCGGGGTGCGCCTGCTTCCACTCTTCCACCACCGCCACGTTTTGCTCATGCAAGCCAAGCCGGCTCTTGCGGAAAAACGTCCACGAGAAGAACGGCTCAATGCCGGTGCTGGTGTCCACCATCGTGCCAATGGTGCCGTTTGGCGCCTGCGTAAGCAATGTCACATTGCGCGCGCCATACTTGGCCACTTCCTCGCGCACGCGCTTGGGCATGGCCTTCATGTAACCGCTTTGCAAAAATTTGCTTTCATCAAACGCGGGGAAGGGTCCGCGTTCACGGGCAAGCTCCACCGAAGCTAAATACGCCTCGGTCGCAATAAACTCGTATAGCTTGTCCAGCCACTTCACCGATTCCTCGCCGCCATAGCGAATGCCAAGGCGAATCATCAACTCGGCCAAGCCCATCGTGTTTAAGCCCACGCGGCGTTCCTTCAACTGCTGGCGATGGTTCTCATCAAAGAAATACGGCGTGGCGTCAATCACGTTATCCAAAAAGCGCACCGAGTAGCGCACGGTGCGGCCAAGCTCTTGCCAGGCCACATCATGCGTCTGGGCGTTGTAAAACTTGGCCAGGTTGATGGCCGCCAAATTGCACACGCCCCAGCCCGGCAGCCCCTGCTCGCCGCACGGGTTTGTGCAAATAATCGGCGCAAAATACCACGAGTTGCTCATGGCGTTGTAGCGCTCATTAAAGAAAATGCCCGGCTCGGCGCTGACCCACGCGCTCTCAATAATGGCATCCCACACTTCGCGGGCTTTCACCGTTTTATGCTTAACCACGGGCAGGCCGCGCTCGCGCCAGGCGCTCAAATCGCCATCCCAAGTTGCGTTGTAATCCGGGTGGCTGGTATCTGGAAAAACCAAATCCCAGTCCGCGTCGGCTTTCACCGCGGCCAGCAACCCATCCGATACACCCACGCTGATATTGGCGTTGGTGATTTTGCCCATAGTGCGCTTGCTGTTAATAAAGTTAAACACATCCGGGTGCCAGTCGTTCAAAATCAGCATCAACGCCCCACGCCGGCTGCCGCCTTGTTCGATGAGACCCGTGACAAACGAATACAACGCGCCCCAAGACACGCTGCCCGATGAACGGCCATTCACCCCGCGCACATAGGCGTGCTGCGGGCGCAGGCTGGAGAGGTTGATGCCCACCCCGCCCCCGCGCGACATGATCTCGGTCATTTGGGCCAGCGTGCTAATAATTCCTGCGCGGGAATCTTTTGGCGATGGGATCACATAGCAGTTGTAATACGTGAGCTGCTGGTCGCTGCCCGCCGCGGCCAAAATGCGGCCGGCTGGCACAAACTTAAACCCATCCAAAATAGAGCGAAACTTGCCCTCCCACTCTTTTTGCAATTCTGGCGTGCGCTCCACGCTGGCAATGCCTTTCGCCACGCGATCCATCATGTGCGAAGGATGCGTCTCCAGCGGCTTGTCCACGTGCTCAATGGGAACAATGATCGTGCTGCCATCGCGCAGCTCCACCGTCACGTTGGGCGGCGTCAATTCGGTCACCACGCCCACCTCGCGCTGATTGGTTTTGGAGTCCACCAGGGCCACCACCGTATCGTTCACGGCCAGCGAGGCGCGGGTCATATCTTTTATGGCGTAGCGATCCAGAAAAATCTTCTCGCCCAGCCCATTCAAGGCGTTCACATCGGTTTCAAATTGTGTGTTTACTGGCATCATAAAATCCTAAGTTCTGCGCGCCAAGTCCTGAGCAAAAAGCAAGAACCCAGCGCTCGACATCTAGCGCTCTCCCAACAATTTCTCAATTTCTTTCTTCACGCTTTCAAGGTCTTTCAAATTCAAATACACGATGGCGTATCGGATGTAAGCGACCTCATCCAGCTCCTTCAAGCCTTCAAGCACGCGGTCGCCAATCTCACGGGCGGGGATCTCGCCTTTGCCCGTGGCGCTCACCTGCGCTTCGATGGAATCCGCAAGGCGCTCAATATCCTGCGCCGAGACGGGGCGCTTGGCGCACGAAATGCGCAAACCTTCTAAAATTTTCTCGCGGTTGAAGGTTTCTCGCCTTCCGCCGCGTTTAACAACCAATGGCACGGTTTCAACCACCCGCTCGGTGGTGCTGAACCGCTTGCCGCACGCCTTGCACACACGCCGCCTGCGCACACCACCGCCTGGCTCGCGCGTGGTGTCAATCACATGCGTATCATTCGATCCACACGCTGGACATTTCATCTATTTAAATTCCTTTCCCTTCCTGGAAATGCGTCATAACCACCATATATGGCGGATGTTATGGACAAACATCCCATATATGGCCGGAATGGGCGCAAGATTTTATTCAATTAAAAACACAAAGTCAATATAGAAATGCGAAACGGCTACAAAGAACGACCTTAAATTTTCGTCCTCAACCTCTCGCGCATGGCGCGCAAGAGTTCCCTTCCACGAAGATTTTTATCTGCCACCCATGCAGACAAAATACAGCACAGATGACAATGCCCCCCAGATCGTCATGGATCCGGAGGGCATGACACAACAAATAAAAATTTAGCGTTGCTGACGGCGCAGGAACGACGGCAATTCGAGATTATCGTAATCCATCGTGGGTTTAGCGGGCGCGGGTTCGGCTTCGGCCTCAGTCTTAGAGGTCTCCACCAAAGACGGCCGCTTGACCGTTGTGCTGCGCGACGCGGACGAGCCAGCCATCGCCGGGCGGCGAATTTGGCTGCCACGCCCACTGGCGCTGGTTTGGTCAAACCCAGTGGCGATGACGGTGATGCGAATCTTATCCTTCATCTGCTCATCCACCACCGCGCCAAAGATTACGTTGCAATCCGGGTGCGCCGCAGCCTTGATGAGCGATGCCGCCTCATTCACTTCAAACAGGCTCATATCTGGCCCGCCGGTGATGTTAAACAGCACGCCGCGCGCGCCGTCAATCGTCACATCCAGCAAATTACTGGTGATGGCCTGCTCGGCGGCCGCGCGCGCCCGACCCTCGCCGCTGGCCGTGCCAACCGCCATCAACGCCGCGCCACCCTCGCTCATAATCGCGCGCACATCGGCAAAATCCAGGTTGATGAGACCCGGGACGGTGATCACTTCGCTGATACCCTGAATGCCCTGGCGCAACACATCATCTGCCACGCGGAAGGATTGCTGCAAGCTGGCGCGTTTGTCCACAATATCCAACAACTTATCGTTGGGG
>MTKZ01018489.1_pt3 | contig 10449 bp, 7 predicted proteins | sample 1042781 | NCBI WGS metagenome assembly MTKZ01 (sample SAMN06212207, study PRJNA360539) | anaerobic digester metagenome | biome: Wastewater treatment plant; material: sludge; isolation source: anaerobic digester fed with sludge from wastewater treatment plant | place: Denmark: WWTP Viborg ...
ACGTCGACGGCAAGGGTCACCCGATTGCCCGAAACCCACGCCCGGGGGCTTCCCCGCAGTGGCAGTGCGAGCTGTGGCGTCGGGTTCGGGCCCGCATCTCCGAACCGAGCCCCGCCGAGCGGTTGGCCGGGCAGATCGACGGCCTCGACCTCAACCTTCCCCGCGTCGACCTGCCACCGCGCCTGACCCTGTTCGGACTCTCGGCGCTGCCGCCGGTGTGGTTTTCGCTGCTGCCTGCGCTCGGCGAGCACTGCGACGTGGCGGTGTTGTGGCTCACCCCGTCGCTGCCACAGTGGCGAGCCATGCACGAGCGGGGCACCACGAAACAACTTGGGGCTTGGCTTCCCGACCGTCCCCGCGCCCGCCCACGCGACGGCGGCAACGCATTGCTGTCCAGGTGGTCTCGACCGGCCCAGGAGGGGGCGCTCCTGTGGGGGGCTTCGGGCCACGCAAGCGCTCCGGCACACGACGAACACCCGGAACCCGGCGAGACGACGACGCTCGGACGACTTCAACTGGCCATCCGCACCAACCGCCCGATCGGGGAGTTGGCCGCCACGCTGCCTTCCCCCGGTCGGCAGGATCGCAGCCTGATCGTCCACCGGGCCCACGGCCCCTCACGGCAAGTGGAGATCTTGCGCAGCGCGGTCGCCCACGCGCTGATGGAGGACCCGTCGCTCACGCTCGGCGACGTGTTGGTGCTGTGCCCGGACGTCGAGGCGTACGGTCCGCTGGTTGCTGCTGCGTTCGCTCCCGGCCCCGGCGACCCGACGGCTCACGCCTCTGTGGGCGAACCGGCCTCCCCTGGTTTCGACAGTGGCGACGGTCTCGCTCCGTTTCCGGTGTGGTCGGCGGTCCGTTCACCCGGCTCCGATCACCCGATCGCTCAGGCGTTTCTTGGGATCCTTGGGCTGGTTGATGGTCGGGCCACCGTCGGTGAAGTGCTCGACCTCTTGGCGTTGCCTCCGGTTGCCGCCCGTTTTGGCCTCAGCGACGACGATGTCGACCAGCTCGGGGACTGGGCCCGGCGTGCGGGCATTCGCTGGGGGCTCGACGGTGAGCACCGACGCGCTCACGGGTTGCCCGCGTCCTTCACCGCAACCACGTGGGCGGACGGTGTCGAACGGGTCCTGCTCGGCATCACCACCGCATCCCGCACCTTGGTTCCTGGTCTGGGCAACGTCATCCCGGTCGACATCGAAGGCAGCGACGTTCGGGTCATCGTCCGTCTAGCCGGTGCCGTCGCCCAGCTACGGCAGTGCATCGACGAGGTTCGAGCGCTGGACGTCGGCCCGCGGGCGCGCCCGACCGAACGGCCCGGCACGCCGCTTCTCACTCTCTCGACCTGGATCGGTTGGGTCCTCGAGTCGCTCGACGCGCTCACAGATCAGCAGTCGGACAGCGACTGGCAACGGCGCCACCTCTTGGAGGTTCTTGGCGACCTGCGGCCGGAGAGCGGCGCGCCGGAAGAAACGGTGGCCGATCCGCTGCTCAGCGTTGGAGAGTTTCGAGCTGCCGCCACCGAAAGCCTTTCGGCCGTGCGGCGGCGAGGTGGGCCTGCCGAAGGAGCACTCACCCTGGGACCGCTGCAGGCGCTGCGTTCGGTGCCGGCCAGGGTCATCTGCCTGCTCGGCATTGATGCCGATGTCCTGGGCAGCGGCACCGCCGACGCCGACGACCTGCTCGCCGCCTCGCCCGCACTTGGCGACCGTGACCCGCGAGCCGACGGCCGCCAACTTCTGCTCGAGGAGGTGCTCGCCGCCGGTGACCGCCTGATCATCACCACCACGGGTCGGGACCCGGCCACCAACGCCGAAGTTCCGCTGCCGGTTGTGCTCTCGGAACTGCTTGAGGAGTTGGAACCGGCCGAGCCGGGCGACGCCGGCCTCCCCGGCGGCAGCGCGCTCATCACCCACCCGCGCCACGATTTCGACGCGATCAACTTTCGGGCGGGAGCGCTGGCCGCCGACGGACCATGGAGTTTCAGCCCGGTCGGGCTGGCAGAGGCCAGGACCCGCGGCGGCCCCGGTGATGAGCGCAGGTCGGTGCCCTTTCTCGACGGGCCGCTCCCACCGCGCGCTACCGACGATCGCNNCGTTTGGGCGTGGGTCTGCCCCGACACGAGGAACTCGGCGACGAACTCCACCCCGTCGAGGTCGATCCCCTGCACAAGTACCAGCTCCACACCGAGCTGCTCCAGGCCACGTGGAGCGTTGGCGACCTCGATACCGCTCATGCCCATTGGGCGGCGGTCGCCCGCGCCTCGGGGGAGCTTCCGCCGGGCGAGCTGGGAGAGGCGGCCGTGGCCGACGTCGTGGCGTTCACCAAGGTGATCCTCGGGGAATGCGAACGGGTCGGGGTGACCCGCCCCGGCACCATATCCGTTCCGATCGAAGTGGAGCTTCGCGGCGGGCGGTCACTGCGGGGCGTGGTCACCGAGGTGGACCCGGCCCGGCCCGGCCCGGTGAGGATCGGGGCCCGACGGTTGAAGCCGAAGCACGAGTTGGGGTTGTGGCTCGACGTTCTGGCACTGGCTGCGCAGGACCCCTCAGTGCCGTGGCAGGCCATCGCCATCGGTCGGGCGAACGACCGAACCCAGAAGGGGATCAAGGTCCCAGCGGCGACGACGCTGCAACCAAGGATCGTCGGCCACGACGACGCCCAGCGGTCAGCCACCGCCGGTGCGGCGCTCGACACCTTGGTCGAGCTGTACCTCCGCAACCTGTCGGAGCCCCTCCCCCTGTGGCCCGAGACCGCAGCCAAGCTGTGCGGCCGCAAGAAGCTCCCCACCGGCAGCTGGGAGACGTCCCTTCCTGGCGGAGCTCAAATCGGTGACGGCAACGAGGCCGCCACCCGCGAGATCTGGGGCGACCTGTCCGAACACGATTATGAATCGTTGCCTGCACGAAGCGACGATCCGGGCAACCCGGACGAGCCGAGCCGAGCCAGGCGCCTGGCACACGTGATCTGGGCGGCATTCGACGCCTCGGTCGCCGGCTCGCTCAACTCCCAGGCTCCACAGGCGGCGACATGAGCGATCAACTGTTTCCGCCGGACTCGCTCGCTCAACCCAACGTCGGCGTGTTCTCGCTCGATGAGGCGCTGCCGCGCTCCAGCACCCTGATCGAGGCCTCGGCCGGCACCGGCAAGACCTTCACGCTCACCCACCTCGCAGCCAACTTCATCGAGCGCGACGCGCTGCCGATCAGCCAGCTGCTGCTGGTGACCTACACCAGGGCGGCGGCCGGCGAGCTGCGCGACCGGCTGCGGCGAGTGCTGCGCGAGCGGGCGGAAACGTCCACCGACAACGATGCCGGCATGCGGCTGCGGATTGCCGCCGAAGAGTTCGACACCGCCACGATCACCACCATCCACGGGTTTTGCCAGCAGGTGCTGACCACGCTCGGGGTGAACGTGCCGCTCGACCCGGCGATGAAGCTGCTCGCCGACGAGGAAACACTCATCACCCAGATCGCAGCCGACCTGCTGGCCGGCCAGGCGCTCGCCGAGAGCACTGCCGACGGGCAACTCCCAAAGCTCGCCAAGCTCACCGAGGCGATCCGCATGGGCTCCACCCACCCGGGCATCGTGGTCGCCGGGCATCCCGACGAACCCGAACACAACCGGCTCGCTCAGCTGACCGCCGACGGGCTCGACGAGCTCGATCGCCGCCTGGCCGCACGTTCGCTGATGACCTATCAGCAACTGCTCAACCGGGTTGCGGCAGCGGTCAACGGTCCGAAGAACTCCGGGGTCGTCGACATCCTCAGGCGTCGCTTCAGGGTGGCCCTCATCGACGAGTTTCAAGACACCGACCCCGTCCAGTGGGAGGTGTTCCGGCTGCTGTTCGCGGGCAGCGACGGGCCCGACAGTCCCACGCTGGTGCTGGTCGGCGACCCAAAGCAGGCCATCTACTCATTCCGCGGCGCCGACATCGCCACCTACCTCGACGCCAAACAGGCGGTCACACGCCAGAACCGTCTGGACCGCAACTGGCGCAGCACCCCTCAGCTGATCGCAGCGCTCAACTCGCTGTTCGCGGGCAGCCGGTTCGGGTCGTCGCCCGACGGCACTCACACGATCGACTACGACCCCGTGATCGCTGCTCGCAAGCACGACGCCGCAGTTCCCGGCCACCAAGCCCTGAAGATCCGCTCCTTCGACATGGCCGCCTACCACGAGGTCCATCCGCCGGAGTACCGCAAGAACGGCAACGCGGTCCCGACGCCCGTGGGCCTCATACGACATCTCGTCGGGCTTGATCTCGTCTCCCAAGTGCGTTCCACGCTCGCAGATGGCGTACGCGCCGAGGAGATCACGGTCCTGGTGACCTCCAACAAGGACGCCGCTCGGATCCAACGCCTCCTGTCCGATGCCGGACTGCCTGCGGTGCTGGGACGGGCAGGCAGCGTGATCGACTCCCCCGCCGCCGACCAGATCCGGCGTCTCCTCTGGGCGATGGAACGGCCGGCATCGTCGAGCCGGGTGCGCGCGGCGGCACTGGGCTGGTTTTACGGCCTGAGCGCTCGAGACGTCGATGCCATCAACGACGAGCAGCTGGCGCAGATCCAGGTCGGGCTGCGGGACGATTCGCTGATTCTGCGCCGTCGCGGCGTGGCCGAACTTGCCCATCACCTGCGAACGCGCGTCGCTGCGGCGGACGGCTTCGATGCGGGCGATCGTCCGGTCGCCGAGCGCAGCGCTGGATCCACCCTCGGCACCCGGCTTCTTGCGATGCCGGGGGGTGAGCGGCACCTCACCGACCTCAACCACCTGTGGGAGCTCCTCAGCGACCGCACCGGGGCCACCGGAACCTCGGCCTCCAGCGCCCTCGAGGCCCTCACCGCCTCGGCCGACCCGGAGGAGCAGGCAACCGAGGTGCTCCAGCGCCGCACCGAGGCCGACGGTGGCGCCGTCATGGTGATGACGGTGCACGTGTCCAAGGGCCTCGAAAACCGAGTGGTGATGGTCCCCTTCCTGTGGACCGCGCCCATGAGCGTCAAGGCGCCGGTCGTCACCCACGATCCGGTCTCCGGTGAGGCCATGCTGCGCGTCGCCCTCGAGGCGAAGGGCGAGGCCCGCGAGGCGGCCAAGGCCGCAGTCGCCGAGGAGGGCGACCGGCTCGTCTACGTGGCGCTCACACGAGCGAAGGAACGGCTCATCGTCTGGGCCGCCCCCGGGGCCAAGGAATCACACAAGTCGCGCCTGATGTGCCGGCTCGCGCAGGTGGCGGGACTCGACGAGCTGGCGACGATGTCGGACCTGCGCGACGCGGTCGACGTAGTGCAGGCCCACGCTCCCGAAGGCGCCGTGGCGCTGGAAACGTTCATCTCTGCACCCTTATCAGGCCACACACCTTCGGCGAATTCGTCAACGTCGGGCGACGATTTACAGATCGACATCTGGGACCGCCACATGGGGCCGCCGTCGCGACGCTGGTCGTTCTCGGCGCTGACCGCCGACCACGACGACAGCTCACGCATTCGAACCGCGCAGCGACCGGAAGATGCGACAGGCCGTGGTGACACCGCCGCTGACGACGAGGGCGACGAGCCGGCGGTCGCCGACCTCGCCGCAGCAACGCAGACCATCGATGGGACCACCGCTGCCGATCCTTCCGATGCGCTGCCCGACCCGTGGCTCGACCTTGGGGCCGGCACGGCGTTCGGCACGCTGGTGCACGAGGTCTTGGAGGAGGCCGACCTGCAGGCCCCGGACCTCGAAGACGAACTCGCCCGGGCGATCGCAGCCGGCTCACCGCCCGACGAGCTCGACCAACCGCGCCTCGCCTCGGCGGTCGCAGCCTCGGTGCTGACGCCGATGGGCGGCTCGCTCGGGTCGCTCACCCTGGCCGGGCTCCCCCGGGCCCATCAGCTTCGCGAGCTCGACTTCGACCTGCCCCTCGAGGGCGCGGCACGCCCGACCGGTGCCGACCTGGCCCGCTGCGTCGATGCATGGCTGCCCGCCGACGACCCCCTGGCCGGAAGGACCTTCGCCCTGGGCGCCGCAGCGTTCCTGCCGCTGGCGGGCATGCTGACCGGCTCGATCGACCTCACCATCCGAGTGCGCGCCTCGGACGGCGGACCGGACCGCTACGTGGTGGCGGACTACAAGACCAACCTGCTGGCGCCGTGGGGCACCGTCGACCCGGAGGCCGCCCACCCCGACCGGCTCGTCGACGCCATGGTCGCCCACGACTACCCGCTGCAGGCACTGCTCTACGAGGTGGCCCTGCACCGCTACCTGCGCTGGCGGCTTCCCGCCTACGACCCCGAGGCTCACCTCGGCGGCGCCGCCTACCTGTTTCTTCGGGGCATGGCAGGCCCCGACACCCCGGTTACCCCCAACGGGCGAACCTACGGCGTCTTCACGTGGCAGCCGCCGACCGGGTTGATCCTGGCGCTGTCCAACCTGCTGGCCGGCGCCGAACTCGACGAGGTGACGCCATGAGGTCGATCGACGCTCGACCCGCTTCGTGGGTGACCCACACCGGATCGCCGATCGACCGGCACCTCGAGGCGGTCACCTCGGTGCTCGCGCCCTACGCCGCCGTCGGCGTGTTCGGCCTGGAGGAACACCACGTCACCGCAGCGCTGCTGCGCATCGGCGGGATCGCGCTCGACGGCCCTGGCACCGGCGACCTGGTGCTGGCCATCGCGCTGGCGGTGCGGTCGCCGAGCCGGGGCCACGTATGCGTCGACCTGCGCACCGCTCCGGAGCGGTTGGTGGTCGACGGTGCGGACGGCGACGTACTCGACGCGCTGGCATGGCCCGACGACCAGGCCTGGATCGAGCTGGTCGCCGCATCAACGCTGGTGGCGCGCACCCCGCTGCCCGACTGGGCCGAACTCGACGGCGATCAGCGTCGCATTCCGCCGTTGATCCTCGACGACAGCCGCCTCTACCTCGAGCGTTACTGGCGATACGAGTCCCAGGTGATCGCCGCCGTCGCCGAGCGGGCGGGTCTTGCGGTCAGGCCACCCGATGACGGGGTCGGCGCCCACCCGATCGACCAGCAACTCCTCGCCGATCTGCTGCCGCTCGATGACGGCGGCGAACCGACCCGACAACGGCTTGCGGTGACCGAAGCGCTCAGCCGGCCTGCCACCGTGATCGCAGGCGGTCCGGGTACCGGGAAGACCTACACGATCGCCCGCCTCCTCGCGTTGCTGGTGGCCGGTGGGTCCGGTGACGGGGCTTCAGCCGGCAGCCGTCCCCCGCAGATCGCGCTCGCCGCGCCGACGGGCAAGGCCGCAGCCCGGATGACCGAGGCGCTTCGACAGGCCGTCGAGGGCGCCGGCCTCGACGGTGTGGTGGCCGGCCATCTCAACGACCTCACCGCCACCACCATCCACCGGTTGCTCGGCCACGACTTCGACAACCCCACCCGGTTCAGGCACCACGCCGGACAGCCGCTCCCCCATGATGTGGTCGTCATCGACGAGTCATCGATGGTGTCGCTGCCGCTGATGGCCAAGCTGCTCGACGCCCTGTCGCCCCGGACCCGCCTGGTACTGGTCGGCGACCCGGACCAGCTCACCAGCGTGGAGGCCGGAACCGTCCTTGGTGATCTGACCCACCGCGCCAGCCCCCTCTTCGACGCCGTGGTGCGGCTCGACCGCAGCCACCGCTTCGGTGAGCACTCGCCCATCGGCGAGCTGGCCAACGGGCTTCGCCTGGGTGATCCCGACGCCGTTCGGGCCACGATGGAGGCCTCGGACGAAGCCATCACCTGGCTGCCCGTCACCGCGTCGGCGTGGGACAACATCCCAGCCGAGATCGAGCGCCTTGCCCTCGACGCAGCCGAAGGCGTGTACGACGCCGGGCGCGAGGGCGATGCCCAGGCTGCGGTCGACGCCCTGGGCGCCATCAGGCTGCTGTGCGCCCACCGCCGGGGCGGGTCGGGGGTCGAGGCCTGGAACGAGCGTGTCGCCGAACTGTTGGCGCGGACCCGCCCAGGCTCGGCCGACCAACGCGGCTTCGCAATCGGTACCCCGTGGCTGGTGACCGCCAACGACCAGGCCAACCGCCTGGCCAACGGCGACGCCGTGGTGATCATCGACGTCGACGGGCATCCCAGCGGCATCCTCGCCGGCCCCGAGCTGCGCACGGTGCCACTCTCACACCTCGATGCGGTCGAGCCCTTCCAGGCGCTCACCATCCACAAGAGCCAGGGATCGGAGTTCGACCACGCCGTCGTCATCCTGCCCCCGCCCGGCTCTCCGATCCTCACCCGGGAGCTGCTCTACACGGCGGTGACCCGGGCGAAGTCCAGGCTGACCATCGTCGGCGAGGCGGAGGCCATCGAGCAGGCGGTGCGCCGCAAGACCGACCGGGCGTCGGGCCTGATCGAACGTTGGGAAGCCGACCAGCCCGGCCGGTGACCATGTAGCTACAATCTAGGCATGGATGTAGCCACACAGCGGGTCGAGGTCGGCGTCCGAGACCTGAAGAACAACCTCAGCCGGCACCTGGCCAGCGTGAAGGACGGCGCCGAGATCACGGTCACCGAGCATGGTCGGCCCGTGGCACGTCTCATCGCTATCGACGCGTCAACCGACCGCTTGGCTCAGCTGATCGAGGCCGGTGTGGTTCGGCCGCCCCGCACGACCGTCCGATCTGTACCGGAGCCGATCAACCCAGCGGGCACGATCAGCGACCTCGTGGCAGACCAGCGACGCTGAGCCACAGCAGTGACCACCTACGTCGACACGTCGACCCTCATCAAGCTCATGGCCACCGAAGCTGGCTCCGCCGTTGCGACGACCATCTGGACGTCCGCACCCTCACTGGCGGCCGTGAGCCTGATCGAGGTTGAGGCCGTCGCAGCGCTCGCTGCGGCGCACCGCCAGGCTCGGCTCACTGACGACGAGCTGGCCGACGCCCACCTACTCCTCGACCAATTGCTCGGTCAGGTTGGCATCGTTGAGGTAGACGCCAACCTCATCGGGTCGGCCCGTGAATTGGCGACGCGTCACGCCTTGAGAGGCTACGACGCCGTGCACTTGGCCGCCGCTACGTTGGTCGGCGCAGACGTGTTCACCAGTGCGGACAGCGTCCTCTGCGCGGCTGCAGCCAATGAAGGCATGCTCGTCGCCAACCCCCTCGACCGGTGACGGCACATGGGGTTGGCGACGCAGCGTCACCGGCTTGCTAGAGCTCAGCCAGCTCGTCGAACACCTTCGAGTGATGAAGGTACGCAGCCTTGGCCTCGTCGACGAAGGCCTGCCGCTCCTCGGCCGACCAGTCCAGCGCATCCAGGTTGTCCCGGTAGCGCTGCTTCCAAGCGCCCGGGCCGACGATGTCTGGGAAGTCGAAGACCGACGCTCCCCCGTCCGGGGTGAGGCCATAGATCTCGCGGATGCGCTTGCCGACGAAGAAGCCGCCCGACAGGTCGCCCAAATAGCGGATGTAGTGATGGGCCAGCAACCGTGGCGCCGAGTAGTTCGGGTCGTTCGCCGCCGCCTCGATGTCGCCCAGGTACGTCCGGGTGGCGGGCAGGACGGTGGACGGTGCCTGCGCACCTGACGCGTCCAGCTCGAGTTCGAGCCAGTCCAAGTCGGTCTCGATCGCCTGAAGACGCTCAAGCCCAGGGTCGTGGAACGCCCCCATCACGTCGCCGTGGCGGTCATCGTTGACGATTCCTTCGAGTAGCTCGTAGACGGCCCGCAGCTGTTGGAGATAGCCGACGTAACCGGCGAGGGGCACGTCACCACCCATGAGCGCCACGATGAAGGCGGAGTTCTCCGCTTCGGTGTGCTCGGTGGCTGTCGCCTCCCGCACATGGGAGGAGAGGCTTTCGGGGATGGTTGCTGTTGATTCGGTCATGAGTTCCTCACTCGTCGTGACAGGACTCGGCCGGAGATTCCGGCCAGGATCAGGGCCGCTGCGGCGAACACCAGCAACCGGGCTGAGGCGCCGGTCGACGCCAGCGTCGTCGGGCTGGAGCCGCTGGACACCGCGCCGAGTTGCGTCGCGCCGGCCACCTTCGGGGCAACGGCGGTCGCAGCGTTTGGCGTGGTAAAAGCCGCGGCGTTCGGCGTGACCGTCAGGGTGGTCACCGGCGTGCCGCCGGCACCCGCACCGGGGATGCTGGTCGTCGACACGGGCTGTTCCGACTCGGCCGGATCCTGCCCGGCCCAGCTGACCGGAACCCGGGCGTCGGCCGAACGGTCGGCGCTCGCCGTGTGGTCGGCCTTGGTGACGACCGCACAGCGAACCTCCAGGCAGTCGACGAACTCGTCGGCCGCAACCACGTTCAGGTCCACCTCAAAGGTTCCGTCGGCACCGAAGGGCTCGGCCAGATCGACGCCGTAGGCGGGCGGGTTGGAGGAGATCCATACCGAGCCGCCTCCGTCGGCGTCCGTCTCGGGGCCTCCGCCTCCCAGGCACGGCGCCGGGGTCACGCCGGGCCCGTTGTCGACGCACAACGCAACGTAGATGCCCAAC
>MTKZ01096679.1_pt1 | contig 10448 bp, 13 predicted proteins | sample 1042781 | NCBI WGS metagenome assembly MTKZ01 (sample SAMN06212207, study PRJNA360539) | anaerobic digester metagenome | biome: Wastewater treatment plant; material: sludge; isolation source: anaerobic digester fed with sludge from wastewater treatment plant | place: Denmark: WWTP Viborg ...
CCCAGGCTGCGCCGCATGGGCACGTAAAACTCGCGAGCATCAATGAGCTGTATTTTACCTTTGCGTTTTTTCTCCTTCCTGTTCGTAACGATCCATATATAGGTGCCGATGCCGGTGTTATAAAACATTTGCTCCGGAAGGGCGATTATGGCATCAAGCCAATCATTTTCAATAATCCATCTGCGGATTTCACTCTCTCCGGAGCCAGCCCCGCCGGTAAAAAGAGGCGAACCGCTGAACACAATGGCAAGGCGAGAACCGTATTTCTGACGATCGGGAAGGACCGGTTCGAACTTGCTTATCATGTGCTGCAAGAACAACAAGGCGCCATCATTCACACGCGGCAAACCGGCACCGAATCGACCCGCGAAACCGAGTTTCTCATGCTCCCTCTGTATATCCTTCTGCTCTTTTTTCCAATCAACACCAAAAGGGGGGTTCGCTAAAAGATAATCGAAAGTCTCCCCGGAGAACTGGTCATCGGTAAAGCTATCACCGAAACGCACGTTATCGCCGCTGCCGTTATGGTCTACCTGCTTGATGAGCATGTCGGACGCGGCAGTGGCGAAAGCCCGCTTATTGTAGTCCTGTCCATATACATAAAGACTGGCCTGGGCATGATGCTCGCGCATGTAGTTCTGCGACTCGGCTAGCATTCCGCCGGTACCGCAGGCAGGATCGAGGAGTTTTCTGACCGTACCGGGAGTAGCGAGAAGATCATCGTCACGATAAAAAAGGACATGGACCATAAGACGAATTACTTCCCTGGGCGTAAAGTGATCCCCAGCGGTCTCATTGGCAAGCTCATTGAAACGACGGATAAGGTTTTCAAATATGAGCCCCATCTGATCATTGGGCACGGATGTGGGATGGAGATCAACTTCGCAGAACTTTGACACTACCAAGTAGAGTATATTCGCCTCGCGCATTTTTTCAATTTCAACATCGAATTCGAAGAACTCGAAAATCCGCCTTACATTGGAGGAGAAGCCCTTGATGTAACTGACCAGGTGTTTTTCAATATTATCGGGGTCGCCCTTGAGCTTGACGAAGTCGAGGGGCGAGTGATTGTGAAACCGTTGGCCCGCTGCCTTGTTCAACAACTTATCAAGGGCGTCATCATTAAGCTTGCCGCCTTTTCNNTGCCGCCTTTTCGCTTTGCATACTCGGCAAGAACCTTATCTTTTGTATGTTCCAGAACACAATCGAAACGACGTAAAACGGTCATTGGAAGCATGACACGTTCGTATTGAGGCGGACGGTACGGACCTCTGAGGAGGTCCGCAATCTGCCATATAAGATTGGTGAAATAATTATGGTCGGGCATATATCACTAAACTCGCAAAACGCAGAAAAGATTGTTTATTATTAAAAACGAACAGGTAATTTCTAAATTGTATTCCGCACTTTGCAAGAAGATTTTATTATAAGATAGATTAATCAATCACGTACACATATATTTTATATTGTACAAGGAATTCCTTTTCCATTTTATCGATTTTCACCAATAAATCCACGTCTCCTCCGGAGGCATCCCGCATCATGAGCGTATCAATCCTTGACTCTACTTTCTTGAGTTCATTATTAAGCCGATTGATTACAAGATAATTCTCATAAAATCCTTTTTTCTGCAATGCAATTAGTCGTCGTTTGAGGCTTGCCTCCTCTGCGTGAAGACGCTCAATCTGGAACGCTNNCTGAGGTCTTGGCACGAAGCGACTGTATCTCCCTGCCCCGGTCCTTTTCGATCCTGATAATATCGCCGAGCTCCTGCGGCATGGCGCAGGTAAGTGTAATAAGCGATGAGGAAGGGGTATGATCCAGCCTGATATAATCTGTATTTTTAAGCTCAGGATTATAGTTTTTAATTTTAATAATACCCGATACAAATGAGCCGGCAGGGATATCAGCAAGATCAGAGAGGTTCGAGCCATTAAGGACTTTCTTCTTCATGCGCCGGGTTGTATGTGTTATATCTATTTCATTAATATCATCTTTTTTTAGTATTATCCTTTGAGATGATTCGATATTCGATATATAAACACCCTGCCCCTTTACCGACGCTTTGATTTTAATTCCATACATCTTCTCAGGATACATATTCAATACAATGAAATGTTCTGTAAGCATACTGGTGGTAACATGATCGAAGTATTCCACCTTCGCAGTGCAGAGGTAGTCACTGTTATTCTGATAATCAGTAAGGGCGCCGTCATAATGGCGGTAAAAGATTTTACTGACTGAACGGACAGCCTTGTTGAGTGAAAAGGCCTCGCCGGTAACGGTGAAGGCCAGGAATACGATCACGAACAGGGCAACATACTCCTGCCAGGATGATACTATTATCCGCAGCTCCGGGGTCCTGAAAGATATGTATTCCTTCTGGGAGAAGGGGGCCAGGAGCTTAACCCCGGAACGGTTGAAAAGGTCGATGAAGATATGACTTGAAAAGGAGAGAGTGAGGGCGGCATAAACCGAACCTGATATTAAAAGGGTAGGGGAGACGACAACCATAACTGCGAGTATTGAAAAAAGAGAGTGTGTAACCGTCCTGTGACCATATTTCTTTAAGATGTATTTTGATATAAAAGGAAACACCCTGCCAATAAGGCTCTGAGGATGGTCAATATCCGGAAGGATTGAAAGCACCGAAGCTGCGGCGGCGGTAGGTGCGGGGATCCCGGCGGCGGCGCATACGAAGTATGAAAAGGCATAATGCGTGGCCGCTGTCATGCTTTCTTCCTTGTTGAGGCTGTCGGGCTAAAGATATATTTGTAGAATATGAGCCGGAACACCACGAGGATCGCATAGGAGAACGCTACCAATGACATGGCGTAGGATTTAAGGACATAAGCTATAAAGAAAAGCAATGTTATAAGTAGAAACGGCGCTATGGATACCTGGTTCTGCTCCCGCTCCTGTGTGGTGATCTCCTCGGTGGTCTTGCCGAGCTGGAGCTGGTTGGCGATGTACTCGGCCTCCTTGATGTTGTCGCCGGCGGTGTGGAGGATGTCGTCAACGATACGGTCCTTCTTCGCCTGGTCGTTCATGTGAATCATCTCGGAAAGAATAATCCGGGTATGGTGCCGCTTGAGGGGCTTGATTTCCAGATATGTTTTAAAGAGCTTTTTATCCGAATGACGGGATGTAGCGGCCACAACAACGGCCTTTTCTGAAAGCCTAGAAACGATCTTTCGGTCAGACCTTGACAGTTCGGAGATATCATCGAAAACAACAATACGCTTGATATCTTTTATTTCTTCGAGGAGCTCATCGATGGAAAGCTTTTTTAAGGACTTTTCAGCCTCTTTATAAACATCAGGGTCGTCGATATTCTGTGAAGACAATATTATCTTTATAAGGGTCTGTTTCTTCTTAAACTCATCAATGCGGACAGGCGGAGTATCGCCGGTATCGAGGTATCGGAGAATTGCCGATTTACCGCACCCCCTGGGGCCATGGAGGATGACAGAAACATCCTTTTTAAGATAATCATTGAGATCCCGTAGTTCCTTTTCCCTGCCTACGAGCTGGGATGAGTTTTTGACCGACATATCGGTATGCCTGTTGCGGACCGGCACAATCCTGCGGAGGAACCGGAACCGGGAGCCGTCGAGGACCATGACGGCATCCCGCTTCTGCTCGATGGATATGTGGGCGTATATCATGGTTGTATCAAGCTTGGAATGACCGAGGAGCTGAGATATGCGCTCGATCTGGACTCCTTCATCGTACAGGATCGTGGCGAAAGAGTGACGGAGGGTATGGCAGTGAATATCCCTGCGGCCGAGGTTTTTAACCGCGTATTTCTTCACCATGTCATGCCAGGTGCGGCGGTTCAATCCGACAAGGAGCGACTGTTGGTTAAGATTATGGCCGTGTTTCGCGAGATACTGTTCGATGATATTCTGAAGCCTGGAGGACAGCGGCACGATCCGCTCCTTGCTACCCTTGCCGGTGATCCTCATGAAGCCCCGGGCCAGGTTTACATCCCCTACCCTGAGATTGGACATCTCCGATACCCGCAGGCCCGCATGGGACATGAGGTAAAAGCCGAGGAGATGCCGATCGCGTTTGATGTTTTTAAGGAATATATCAACTTCTTTGGAAGATAAAAACAGGGGTAATTTCTTAGAGGATCGAGGCATTTTTTTAAATGAAATTCTCCAGATTTTTACATAGAATATAACAGTACTGCCGGCCATTCAGGGCCGTTTTCGGACAAAAGGGCCATTTTGAGCGGCAAAATGCCGGACGTTACGGCGAAAAAAAGACAAATAAATTTACGAGATTTTTCCTAAAATCTCGAAAACTTCCATCTGCATTTTTAATAACTTCTTATTTATTTCCAGCAGGCTCGCCTGGTCGAGCTTCTGGACCGTCCTTACATAGACCTGCAGGTCCTTCGACAGGGCTGCTATGACAACAGGTTTCATTTTAAACCTCGATTTACAAATTGATTTGACAAAAAGTCGTTCAGAGAGGATAATAAATGAAAATAAAGACCTCCTTTCATTTACTATCCATCTCTGAACACAAACCAGTCCTTGAAACCTCCCTTACATTATAAATGACCTCTGCATACACAGAGGGACAAAATTTATTTATGGGGGAGCAATGGTTAAAAGAATTTTTATTGTTTTTGTGGTTTCTATGTTACTCGCGGATCCCGCCAGGGGAGGGGAGGTCATCGATGAAAAGGTCAATGAGTTAAGCAAGCTCGATGAAGTCATTTACCTAGCTAAAGCCCGCGTGAAAAAGACGTGGAGGCTCAGGGCAGGTGATTTAATAAAACTCATGCCTACGGTCACCCTGGGGCGCCGGGGGACCTATGAGGAGCTGCAGACCAAGGATACGCAAATAGGCATCTCTTTTAATATTAATCAATTCTGGGACATCAATGACAGCTATAACAGACGTGACGCATTGAAATTGAAGGCAACGAGGCAGATTGAGACTAATGGATTTATTATACGGAAGTATATTGACCGGAAATTTCTTTTAAAGGACCGGCTCTGGAAGTTCTCACAGATAAAGAAATCGATGGATAACCCGATGGAGATCGCCACCATGGATGAGAAGATCGACGAATTCAAGGTTAAGATACAGGAGATTGAGATTAATATCGAAAAGGCATATGCGGAGATTGAATATGCGTGCGTGGATGTGGAGAGGTGATTATCAGATGAAGGATCCTTTTTTTAATATGCACTAAATTCATCATGCTTATAACTATTTTTATCAACGACATATATTTGACCTCTTTGATGATAGTCGCGTATTTCCTTTGGATGATAATGTTCAATTATATTTTCTGGTAAGATATTTTCTTTTAATAAAAATGAAAAATCTAAATGATGGGTAGTAACCATACCCCTAGATTTATTATAAACCCACTGACGAAACAAACAAGGAAGGAGTTCTTGTAAATCACTAGTCTGTATTATTGATAAAGGAATTTTTATTTTAAAAATTGTAGGAATGCCAATATTCCTTAAATAAGGAATAAAATCAAAATTCAATATTCCAGATAAAGAAGCCGTAAGACCCATAATATATTCGCTACCATAAATCATATAATGGCCTGCATCTTCCAACAAACCACGATCATCAATAGTTAGATATAACTGATCCTCCCTTTGCGAATTATTCATTTCTTGTATAGCTTTTTCTAAATGTTCTTGTGTTATTTCTTTAAAATCATTTTTATTGAATATCCGCATGAATAGTTCATTATGCTTATTTTTATCAAGCATAAGCAAACCATTTTGATAATAACTACTAATATTAGTTGGCCTACAACCATGATATGCTAAAATATACTTATAATGATTTTTTAGATTACAGATGAATTCATCTAATAATTTAGAATTATTGAAATGACTATTGATATATTTTTCAAGAGGGCCAGAATAATCAACATACTGTACTTGATTCTTATTTTCATTTATATCTTTGGAGATAAGTGGAAATTTGGTAAGAATAAATTCATTAAAAAATACAACCCACTCTTTATAATCTTGCCAGTTTAAAATGTTAGAATTATTATTTTCCATATAATTATAAAAAGTCAGACGGTCTGACTTTTTCACATTACCCTTTCTTTTACCCCTTTTTAGGATATTACCCCTTTTTCACCCATTGAGCACCAGGACCGCGACCGAGGGGCTTGATGTCTCTCTTCTTCTTTAAATCGGTGAAAACCTTTTTAATCATATCCCGGCTGACTCCAGGGCAGAGTCTTTCGATATCAGAAACAGTAAAAGGCCCCTTATATGACTTAATGCTCTCAACTATGATACCAGTTTTAGCTCCCTTGGCGGTAACGGTTTTTTCAAAACGATCCTGAAACTCTTTATAAGCTGACTTGATGATATAGAGAATGAAATTGATATACGGCCATGGATCGTGTTTGCCGCTGTGCCAATTCTTGGAGCTTTCTTCAAGGGTTTCGTAATACCTCTCCTTGTTGTCCTCGATGAGGCGCTCGAAGCTCACATACCGACCCACGATAATATCAAGGTAATAGCTCTGCAACAGGAGAAGGAGCCGGGACACCCTGCCGTTGCCGTCACGGAAAGGATGAATACAGAGAAAATCGAGGTTGAATGCAATCGCCGAGATAAGGGGATGCACCCATTCTTCCTTGATTGACTCATTACCGAGTATGACCAGCTCTTTCATATATTGCGGCGTTTCTTTGGGAGATATGGTTTTAAATCGAATACGCTCGCGTCCATCCTGGTATTTCTGAATGATATTACTATCCTTATCCTTGTACTTGCCAGCATCCCATATTTCGCCGGATATCATCCGATGAAATTCTCGGATTGTTTTTTCCGACAGTTTGATACCCTTGCCGCTTTCATGGATGAGATTCAAGGCCTCACGATAGCCCCGGACCTCTTCCTCGTTACGATCCCGCAGGTGGGGCTTGCCGAATATGACGGTCCCGATCCTTGATTTTTCTATTTCAACACCCTCGATACGGTTGGATGAAACAGCGCTTTCGATCAGCGCGTGCTCGCGCAGGGCTTTCAGCACATGGGGGGACTGCTTTATGAAAAGGTTCTGCATCCCCTTGGCCTCGCCGATATCGGCGAGATACCAGGCAGTAATTGAAGGGATGGAGGAGGGCTTTTTAGATAATTGCTTCAATGTCATCATTGAAGAATACCGCCTGTTGCTTTATACATACTCCACCTTGATACCGTTGGCTTTCAACAGGCTCTCTATCTGCTTGAGAATTTTTGTATCAGCCACCTTGATGGTTAGATCATCCCGGCTGATCATGGCAGTTAAAGGATCCTCTTCATTCCCCGAAAAGTCAGACGGTCTGACTTTTTTAAAATCCTCGCGTGAAAGGGTGGGGGCCTTTTCGATCAATTTTTTCTGCTTAACAGGATCCTTTTCCCTGGCTATATTTACAAGAACCTTGGGGTCAACCTCATTGAATAGACCCGGCTTATTATATTCAACACAAACGTTGTACGCCTGAATTTGTTCGTAAAAATAGCCCTTGGAGATACCCACATCATTGGTGAGATAATCTTCAAAAGTTCGTCCGTCCAGGAGCTTCTTTTTGTTTTTACGCACATAGATAAGCTTTTCAATAATACTCTGCTTAAGCTCATTGACACGGTCTTTTTTCGCCTTCCACCATTCGGCTATGTCGCGCAGCTCGTCGAGGTCTGATTTTATCTCCATGGTGAGCCGCTTGAGATCGCCTTCCTTCTGCTTTGGCACCAACGCAAGGGAGGCCGCAGGCTTGACGTCGATCGCCAGCTTTCCCTTCGCCTTTTGCTTTAATAATTCCTTTTTATTCATTTTATGACCTCGACCAATTCCATGTATTCAGGAAAATTTTTCAGATTATTGCTGTCCTGGAAGCCCAGGTAGTTGAACTGGCTTACCTTGCTGGTATAAGGAATTGATATTTTTAATAACAAATCCTTGTAATCCTTTTTCAGGGTATCCAGCGCAAGCTCATTAACCGTGCGGTTCTGATAGTTAAACTGCGTCGGCAGTATATATATTTTCTGCAGGGTAGGGTTGAAGTCCTCACGTATCTGCCCGTTTATTTTGTCTATGGTAAAATCAATGGCACGAGTATCCATCTTCTCAAGCCGCGCAGGGATCACGATAACATCAGCGGCGACAAGGCCGAAAACAGTTTCGGAACGAAGATTAGGCGGCGTATCGAGTATCACATAATCGTATTGACCTTCCAGCTTCTTGAGCTCCTTTCGGAGGATCAGCTCCTTTCCAGTGCGGCCCCATTCGTCGATTTCCTCAAACTGCAAGACCGAGGGAATAACATGAAGGTTAGGGGTTATCTCGAAAATGACCTGGTTGAAAAGCTTTTCTCCCTTTATGGCCTCAAGGATGGTTTTGCCCTGGATGGTCGCTATATCATCGAAGAAAAAAGACGTAAGGGCATTCTGGCTGTCAAGGTCCACCATGAGAACCTTTTTCTTCTCAGCCAGTATAAGGCCGGTAATTAATGCAGACGTCGTTTTTGAGACGCCGCCCTTTTTTGAGGCAAAGCAGATAATCTTCATTGTCTTTTCCTCCGCTGCGGGCTTGGGAGATTTCTTCTTCTCAGTCTGCAGGTACGCTACATTTTGTGACTTCATGTGTTCGCTCCTAATTGGACCGATTGTTTTTTCTATTGGGGATCTCGATCTCGTCGCGGGACCACTTGTCCAGCAGCTTGATCACCACCTCGGAAACCGAAACCTTGTTCTTCACCGCCTTGATCTTAGCGGCTTCGATTATCTTTTCAGCCTTGCTGTCTTTTACACTTATGGACATTCCCATAGTTCAGTACCCCGATTTGCATTTTTAATTAATTCCTTATTTATATAATTGTTTAATTAATGTCAATCGATTTATGTCTCATTAGCTACATCAAGAAATTAATCAAATTTAAATAGTCATTATTAGCATAACTGCCGATAATATATTTTATGTCTCATGGGGCAATCTGTATTTTTAGTGCGGCCCGGCACGCACCGGGCCGCCAGGTCAATCTTCCTCCGGTAGCATGATGGTTATAACTGGTTCACCGTTGTCGCCTGGACCGCATAGCGCTTTAAGTTTAACTTTGTTCATTTTTCTTCCTTCCATTACATACAACACTTCAAGCATAGCCGAACCCGCGAAGCGGGTTGCCGAGAGCCCCGCCCGCAAGGCGCGCTTTAACCTCCCTCCAAATCGCGCAGCAGCTGGCGGGATAAGCGCGAGGCCGAGCACGGCAGCGAGCCTTAGCGGGCGAGGAGCGGAGCGGTTATGCTTTTTTAGGCGCAGTGTTTTTTGACACTTCCTCTATTTAAAAAATCACCTTATAATAAATTTAACCTCACAAGTCTTACCCACGGTTGCGAAATATTGGAGAACGCCACCAGTGTTTTTTGTGCAAATCGATTTGCGTTGTTGTTATAATCGTATTTCATCGGTCTGTGGGCACTGAGCTTTCAACGCTTGTAAATTTCACCGCAAGCGCGCTTGGAACAATTTTCGCCAAGACCCGGTATGCTTTGTAGAAAGCACGAGGTGTATATACCGCAGTGCCTTTCTCTGCTTTCTTCATTGCTGTTACAGTTACCTTCTGAAGATTAAGCCACGGATGCTTTGCAAGCTTTCCTTTTGCCATGCTGCGGGGATTCATCTCGGTATCCATAGCCCCCGGATTTAAAAGCAAGATGTTTATACCTGATTTGCGTACTTCCTCTCGAAGCGCTCTTGAGAAAAACCGTCCATATGCTTTGCTAGCACTATAGACTACCCGATAGGGGACTGGCGCGAACGATCCGATTGAGCCTGAGATGATCTCATAGCTTCCTTTGTGTATGTATGGCAAACAACTTCGATTTATCATCGTCATGCCCATTACGTTCAAATTAATTAATGCGAGAATATCCTCGGATTTCATCTGCCGAAAAAGACCTCCCCGATCATATGCGGCATTGTTGATGAGGACTTTAATGTCNNTTTCAAGACACTATCAAGTAATTCAAAGCTTTTGGTGTCTGAAAGATCGAGCGGCAGTACACGAACACGTCTGTCTAGATATTGTTTAGCCAATTCTTTAAGCTTGTCTTCACGGCGAGCAATAAGCCATACCTCATCAAGGGTAGAATAGCGTTCCATCACTTTTTCAAAGAACACCTTGCCCAGACCGGAAGATGCACCTGTAATCACGGCAATATTCATTAGCTGTTACCTCCTTTGTAAATGGGAGCACTTTTGCATTTGTCTAAGTTAAGTAGACTTGTTGCCCAATCAGATTTCAAGCATCAAATTTATTAATATTCCAAATACTGATGATACAAACCGGCGGTAACGGCAACGGGGAAGAAGATCCCCGCCTCCCTCGCCGTCTCCGTTACGTCGATAAGCACCCCGTCAGCGATTGCCTGGGCGCGGGCGTATGAATAGATCAGATC
>MTKZ01006855.1_pt3 | contig 10446 bp, 6 predicted proteins | sample 1042781 | NCBI WGS metagenome assembly MTKZ01 (sample SAMN06212207, study PRJNA360539) | anaerobic digester metagenome | biome: Wastewater treatment plant; material: sludge; isolation source: anaerobic digester fed with sludge from wastewater treatment plant | place: Denmark: WWTP Viborg ...
AGGATCTTTTGTGTCAGGCCGCCGGAGAAGACGATCCGGTCCCACGCACGCGTTGGTGCAAGGCGCTCTGCACAGACAAAGTAATTCTCGGCCATATCCTGGAATGCGGCGCGAAACAGGTGCCCGACGGTCAAGTTGTCTTCCCGAATATTGGCAATCTCGCCGTGATCGCCACGAAGGCTGGCGAAGAATGCCAGGTTAACGCGGAGGTCGGTGGACGGTGTCTGAGCGGCGGCGCGGGCGATGGCGCCCCAGGGATCGCGCAGTGCCACACCTTCGCCCTCGGCCAACTCGGTCAACAGCGACACCAACGCGCTCAACGCCCGGCCGGCGGGAATGTGCGTGATCAGGTTAAGATATCTGTCATCGAAGAATGGGCGGGTCTGATAGTCGCCGCGCACGAGCTGCGGACTGATGATGCTGACTTGTGAGCCTGTGGAGATATTGAGCGACAGCTCGTTCTCCTGCAGCAGTGCGCCGGCCAGGGAGCACGCCTGGTCGCCGACCGGGGTGTGGCAGGGGAACGTGCGGCCGTGATGCGCCATGAGGCCGACGACTTCGCCTGCACGGCGGACGCGCGGCCAGCGCAGACCGGCAAGCCCCCATGCTTCCAGGATATCGGGCCGCCAGGTCAAGGCGGTCAAGTCGAGCGGACCGTGGACGGAAGCGTTGGTGGCCTCGACCCCGGCCGCGCCCCGTTCCTGGCACAAACTGGCGAGCACGAAATCGGGCAGGGAGGCAGGCACAGCGCCCTCTGGCAGGCGGCCTTCCTGGGCCAGGCGGAAAAGCGCGCAGAAAGGCAGGCCAGCGTGCAACTCGCCGAGGCTGCTGTGCTGTTCGGTCGAAAGCCGATGTTCCAGTTCTTCAAAATAGGTGTGGTGTGAGCCTGGCAGTTGTTCGAGCGCGCGTTGATCGCGCCAGGAGATGCAGTTGGAGAGTGGTTGACCCACTACATCGGTGACCACCAGCCCCTGCATCTGGCTGCACATCACCAGCCCCTGGCAATCGGGCGCCAGGAAGAGCAGGTCAGTAATGAGCCGGCGCGCGGCTTCGACCACTGCGGCCGGATCAAATTCGCAGAACAAAGGAGGGCGGCCGGGGAGCGGATCAGGGAAGGGTACGCGCTGCACCGCGCGCAGGCGCAACTGGTCCAGGTCCAGGATAGCGCCTTTGATGAACGACGTGCCCAGGTCGAGCGCCAGGTAGTTACTCAAGGGCGGCAGTCACCGTCTTAATGGCAGCGGCGGCGCTTCCCTGCAGAAAACGGACGTCGCTGCCCATCACCACGAACCGGAAGCCCTGCTGCACGCGCAACGCCGCGAGGTCGGGCGCGCCGATATCGATTCCGGGGATCTTGCCGGTGTTTCGACATGCCTGGACGACGTATTCGAGCGCGCGTGCGTGCTCATCGTGTTGGGGTATCTCGCGCGGATGAAAGCCCATCGAAAGCGCGAGATCCTGCGGCCCGATCATGCAGCCATCTATCCCAGGCACCGCCAGGATCGCTTCGGCCTGCCTGACCGCCTGAGCGCTTTCGATCTGGACCGCGACAAAGAGCTGGTCGTTGATCCAGTCCGAGTAGTCTGCGCCATAAGCCAAGGCACGTCCCCAACCGAAGGAGCGTTCGCCCACCGGAGGGTAACGGCAGGCGGCGGCCATGGCCCGCGCCTCATCGACGGTGTCAACCATGGGCGCGATGATGCCCAGCACACCCGCATCCAACAGCCGCGCCGCCAGGTGGAACTGGTTGTTCAGCACGCGCGCCATCGGGGTGGCTGCGCCCGTGCAAATGGAAGTCACGCCTGCGATCATCGAGTCGTCGCCCCAGGAACCGTGCTGTGTGTCCAGCATGACGAAATCTGCACCGCAATGGCTGAGGAACTCGGCCGCCACAGGCGAACCCAACTTGGCTGAGAAGCCGAGGGCAGGTCTGCCGGAGAGCATCTTCTGTTTGGCCGTGTTAATCTTCATTCCACTACCCCCGTCAATCTCAGTTCGGCTGCGCGATGGCAGGCGACGAAATGACCCGGCTCCAGCTCCGTGAGCGCAGGAGTCTGCTGCCGGCAAATGTCGATGGCGTACCGGCAGCGCGGGTTGAAGTAGCAACCCGGAGGCGGGTTGGCCGGATCAGCCACGTTGCCCTCGAGGACGATGCGCTTTGAACGCAAGCGCGGGTCAGGCTTGGGTACGGCCGACATCAGTGCTTCGGTGTACGGGTGCTTCGGCGCGTAAAACAGGGCATGTGTCGATGCCATCTCCGCAATGCGGCCCACGTACATGACCGCCACGCGCTCGCTGATGTGCTTGACCACGCTGAGGTCGTGGGCCACGAAGAGGTAGGTGAGCCCCAGCTCGTTCTGCAGCTCCAGCAGGAGATTCAGAATCTGCGCCTGCACCGACACATCCAGTGCGGAGACCGGTTCATCGGCAACCACCAGCCGGGGACGCAGGGCAAGGGCGCGGGCAATGCCGATGCGCTGGCGTTGGCCGCCGCTGAAAGCGTGCGGGAAGCGGCGCATGTACTCGGGCCGCAGACCCACCACTTTGAGCAGTTCCGCCACGCGCGCGGTGCGCTCCTCCCGATCCGTCACGCCGTTGACCAGCAGCGGCTCGCCGACGATGTCGAGCAGGGTCATGCGAGGGTTCAGCGACGAGAAGGGATCCTGGAAGATCATCTGCATCTCGCTGCGCAGCGACTTGAGCTCGGCATCCGGCAACGTGGCCACGTCGACTACTTTGCCGGCCTCTGTGCGAAAGAGGATTTGGCCCGCCGTGGGATGGACCGCGCGCAGGATGCAGCGTGAAGTCGTGGTCTTGCCGCAGCCACTTTCGCCAACCAGGGAGAAGGTCTCACCGTGGCGGATGTAGAAAGTCACATCATCCACGGCGCGAACCTGGCCGACGGTTTTTTGGAGGAAGCCCTTCCTGATCGGGAAGAACTTCCGGAGGCCCTTGACCTCCAGAAGACGGCTGGAATCTTCGGTCGCTTTCAAATTGGCCATACCTCAAACCCGGGAGTGACACTGGCGGTGATGACCAGTGCAGGAGTCAGAATTCGCTCGTTCATACATTGTCAGGCCTTCACACCGGCTGCCCGTACAAGAAGCAGCTCGCCAACTGGCCGTTTCCAAGGTCACGCAGCTCCGGCTCGCTGGCTTCGCAGACCCCGCGGATTCGATCCGGACAGCGCGGGTGGAAGGGACAGCCGGTAGGCCGGTTGTAGGGATGGGGGATCGAGCCGGTGATGGTGTGCAGCTTGACGCGCGGGGTCATGTCGATGCTCGGAATGGAGCGCAGCAGCGCGCGCGTGTAGGGATGCTGCGGCCGGTGGAAGATGTCATCCACCGCACCAATCTCGACCACGCGGCCAAGGTACATCACCACGACGTGGTCGCACATCTCGGCCACTACGCCCAGGTTGTGCGTGATCAACATAATTGCCATGCCGCGCTCCTCCTGCAGGCTGCGCAGCAGGTCCAGGATCTGCGCCTGAGTGGTGACGTCGAGGGCAGTTGTCGGCTCGTCGGCAATGAGCAGCCGAGGGTCGCAGGAGAGTGCGACGGCGATCATGGCTCGCTGGCGCAAGCCGCCGGAGAGCTGGAAGGCGTACTCGTCGATGCGGCGCTCCGGTTTTGGGATGCCCACCTGGCGCAATGCCTCAATGGCATGCGTTCGCGCCTCTGCCTTGGAGACGTTCATGTGCAGCTGAACGGCCTCGATGATCTGGTTGCCGACCGTGTGCACTGGGCTGAATGAGGTCATCGGCTCCTGGAACACCAGCCCGATGTCGCGACCGCGCAGGCTCCGCATCTGGCGGCCGTCCGGATCTAGTTTGGCGAGGTCGGTGGCCTGCCCGTCGGTCGCATACCACAGGATTTCCCCGTTGACGATGCGGCCGGGCGACTCGACGATGCGCAGGATGGAGCGCGCCGTGACGCTCTTGCCACAGCCGGATTCTCCCACGACCCCCAGAGTTCGGCGCTGGGCGATGTCAAACGAAGCACCATCAACCGCCTTGATCGTGCCTTCGTCCGGGAAGAAATAGGTTTTCAGATCTCGAACCGACAGGAGCGGTATGTCGTTGTCTGACATGGCATCATCCATACGGATCGGCCGCGTCGCGCAAGCCGTCACCCACGAAATTGAAGGCCAAGACGGCCAAGATGACCGGAATGACCGGTAGCAGAAGCCACGGCGAAATCGCCAGGGCCTGGATGTTCTGCGCCTGTTCCAGCAACACCCCCCACGAGATGGCTGTCNNGTGGCTGGAGGCCGCAGGCCCAGTCCCAGGAAGCTCAGGGACGTCTCGCTGATGATCATCGCCGGAATGGCCAGTGTCGTGGCCGCGATGATGTGGCTGAGGAACGAGGGGACCATATGGCGGAAGATGATGCGCATCTTGCCGCACCCCACCAGCTCAGCCGCGGTGATGAAATCCTCTTCTCGGAGGGTCAAGAACCGGCCGCGCACGACGCGCGCCAGCTCGGTCCAGCCCAGAAGCGAGATAATGAGGGTGATTGCCAGGTAGATCTGCTGCGTGGACCACGAGCGCGGGAGCGCGGCCGCCAGGCCCATCCAGAGCGGAATGGTGGGAATCGAGCGCAAGACCTCGATGACGCGTTGGATCACCGTATCGATCGTACCGCTGAAATAGCCGGAGATGCCGCCGAGCAGCACGCCCAGGAACAGGCTGAGCGTCACCGCGGCCAGGCCAATCACCAGCGAGATTTGCGTGGCATACATCAGGCGCGACCAGAGATCGCGGCCGTTAACGTCGGTGCCGAGAATGAAAAGTGATTTTTCGATCGGCGCGCCTTCTACGCCCAGCAGGTGGATGTCGCCGGGGATGAAACCCAGGAGCTTATAGGGAAAGCCCTGCACAAAGAAACGAACGGGAATTTTCGTGTTCGGATCAGTGACATAGACGCGCTTGAACGTTTTGGGATCGCGGGCTCCCTTCACGGCATAGACGTGTGGATCTAGCTTTCCGTCCTGGAACCAATGGATTTTTTGCGGCGGCATCAGGCCGCGTTGGGCCTCCGACAGCTCGGGGTCCACGTAGGCCAAAGCCGGCGCGAAGATGACGACCAGGTAGAAGAGGATCAGGACGACAGCGCTGATCATGGCCAGGCGGTGCTTGCGAAAACGCCACCACATGAGCTGGCCGGCGGTCGCTACCGAGATGCGCTCCTCGGCCTCGGTCATTGCCTCTTCTGGCGCTTCAATGGTTTGAGCGGAGATAANNTTTTGAGCGGAGATAGGCAGGGATTCGGACATCAGCGGCGCTCCAGTCGGATGCGCGGGTCAACCCACATCAGCAGCAGGTCGGAAATGAAGGTGCCGATCACGGTCATGACTCCCAACAAGAGCACGATGGTGCCGGCGAGAAACATATCCTGCGCGACCAGCGCCTTCAGCAGCAGAGGGCCGACGGTGGGAAGGCTGAGCACCAGCGAGATAATGATGCTGCCGGAGACGATGTAGGGCAGCAGATAGCCTATGGTGCTGATGAACGGGTTCAGTGCGACCCGCACCGGGTACTTCATGATGACGCGCATCTCGGACAGGCCGCGTGCCCTGGCGGTCATCACGTAGGGCTTGCGGAGCTCATCCAGCAGGTTCGAACGCATGATGCGGATCATCTGCGCGGTGCCCGACAGTCCGAGAACGATCGCTGGAATCGGCAGGTGATTGATCATGTCCTTCACCTTCGCCCAATTCCACGGAGCGTCCGCAAGGTCCGGCGAAAAGAGACCTCCCACATTGGCGTTGAAATAGCGAAAACCAACGTACAGGACGATCAGCGCCAGCATGAAACCCGGCACTGCCAGGCCGATGAAACCAATGAGGGTGAAGATGTAGTCGCCGATCGAGTAGCGCCGCACGGCGGAGTAGATGCCGATGGGAAGGGCCAGCGCCCAGGTAAGGATGACGGCGGCCAGCGACACAACCACAGTCAGCATCAGGCGGTCGCCGATCACATCCTTGACCGGCCGGTTCCATTCCATCGCCATGCCAAAGTTGCCTTGGAGCATCTGACTCATCCAGCGCACGAACTGCACGGTCATGGGCTTGTCCAGCCCATACTGCTCGCGCATCGCTTGGATATCGCCTTCCGAGACGCTCGCGCCCCCGGCCGACATGGATGCGATGTAGGTGGTGCCGAAATCGCCGGGCGGCAGCTGGATGATGGCAAATGACAGGATGCTGATGGCAAACAGAGTGATGATCGCTAGAGCCGCACGGCGTAGGATGTATGCAAGCATCGCACCTCCTTACTGCAGGGGCGACCTGACCACCAAGTCACGAAGGTTCAAAGGGCAGTTTAGACGCGAAGCCTCAGAATTGTTTTAGAAGCCTTCTTTGAGGCTTCGCGTCCTTTCTCTGTGGCAAGAGCCAGCTTTCAGCAGTGGCAGCCACACGAGGCTGCCTCCTCCCCCTAGCTCTTGAAGTAGAACGTTGGCGGCAGCGAGGCGCCAGGCGTGCGGCCGTGTTGTGCGTTGATCTGGCGCTCGGGGACATTCCCCATGTTGTTCTTGACCACGCGCACACCCATGAAGGCGGGCGACTGGCCGACGGTGCCGATGCTCCACTGCTGCTCGGTGATGATCTTCCAGAGATCCTGGCCGAGCTTGATCTGGTCGGCGTCCTTGAGCGTGGGATACGTCTCGAACATCTCGAAGGCCCGCAGCATCTCGGGATCATCTGGCTTCTCGCCCTGGGTTCCGCCGGAGGCGTACCACCTGGCGAAGGCCATGCCCATGTGGCATTCAGCCGGGTCCACGGGCAGAGCGTGCCGCGGGAAGAGGAAGAGCATTTCGGAGCCGTCGTTAGCCCAGGTGATCATCTGGTGCTCGCTGTTGGCCGTGGTGCCAAACGCCTGGTTGCGCTCCATCTCCTTAACCTGCGCGTCGATGCCGATCTTCTTCCACTGCTGGGTGATCATTTCGCCGACCTGCGTGTAGGGGACGAACTGGCCGCCGACGGTGATCATCTCCAGGCGCAGGCGCTCTCCGTTGTCGGTTCGCACGCGGAAGCCTTCCGAGTCCTTCTTGCTCAAGCCGATCTTGTCGAGGATCTGATTGGCCTGGTCCGGGTCGTAGGTGCACCACAGCTTGCGGTACTCGGGGCCGGGGCTGTAGAGCGTGGACTCGGCCGGCGCGTTAGAGCCGGCGGTGCCCACACCCAGCCAGAAGGTCTCGTTGAGCTGGTCACGATCGATGCCCAACGAAAGTGCATGGCGGAAATCCTTGTTCCGGATCCACTTTGCGATTTCCGCATCGCCTTTATACGCGTTGCCCATGTGCAGGTTGACGTCTGCGCCGTTTAAAGCTGGATCGAGATGGATCGTGTAGTCACCCTTCTCCTGGTTTTCCAGCAGCACCGGCAGGTTTGCCAGGCTGACGTGGCGCTCCTGGATATCGTATTCGCCAGCGACCGCGCGCAGGTTCAGCACCTGCAGGTTTTCGGCGAGCGTCATGGTTATCTTGTCGATGTATGGGAGCTGGTTGCCTTCGGTGTCTACAGCCCAGAAGTACGGGTTGCGCTCCAACACCCAGCTCGGCGTGTTGATGGGACCGGTGGTCTTCCAGGGCGTCATCACCGGCACTTCGGGATTGAGGCACCAGCTATAGCGATTCTTGAAGTAAGCCTTCCAGTCATCGAAGCCGGCGGTCTTCGCCTTGGCATTCAGCTCGTCGACAGAGGAGTACTTGGGCAGGTACTGCTTCAGGTAATGGGCAGGCGCGTAGCCACCGCCGTAGGTTCCGAACGCGCCGCGCGTGGCAAAGCCCGCGCCGATGGCCGTGCTGCCGGCCAGGGTGTAGGGGAAGTAGTAGTTCGGCTCTGGGAACTCGAAGGCGACGGTGTAATCGTCGACCTTTTTCATGACGCCCGGCTTGCCGTTGACCAGCATCTCCGTGAAGGGGGTGGGTACGAGGTCCGTATTGCTGTAGATGTCCTCGAACCAGAACATAAAGTCATCCGCGGTGAGCGGCGTGCCGTCAGACCACTTGGCGCCCTTGCGAAGATAGATGGTGGTGGTCTTGCCGTCATCGCTCAGCTTCCAGTCCTTGGCCAGTGCGGGTCGGATCTGGATGCCGGTGTAATCCCAGAAGAGGATCTTCTCCATCGAGACGATGCGGTTGCCGTTTTCGTGATCCGCAGGGCCGGTGAAGCCGCGGCGCCAGTTGCCGCCGTACTTGCCGATCTCGTGCAGGGGCTGTACTACCATCACTTCGCCGGCTTCGGGCAGGCGTTCCTCCAGCGCCGGCAGTGTGCCGGCTTTCACCAGGTCTGCCAGCAGGGGCGCTTCAGCGAACTTGGTGGGATACTTGGCCGCTTCGAGGATGATCTCGGGGCCTTCCAGCTTGCCGATAAGCTCCGCACCCAACGCTGGAGCGGCTTCAGGAACGGCCGTGGGAGGGACGGCCGTGGGAGGCACAGCCGTGGGAGGCACAGCCGTAGGAGGGACGGCCGTAGGTGCAGCGACCGCCACGGTGGGTGCGACAGGCGCAGCCGTGGGCGCCGCTGGGGGCGCTGCCGGGGCAGCGGTGGGTGCAGGTGCGGGGGTCGTACAAGCAGCGAGAGCTGCAGTGCCGATTGCCGCCCCGGATGCAGTCAGAAACTGCCGCCGGGTCAGCCGTTTGCCTTTGGACATCAGAACCTCCTTGCTCCTTTAAGAGCCACAGTGGTACGTCATTGAACCGCTCGCAGATACTGATGACAAGCGTGCGTCTGAGCAATGATGCGTGAGGTAGAGGGGCCGCTGCCCCAAGCGCAGGGTGCAGGTGTAGACTTCAGCCGGACACCATACACTTCAAGGCTCGACCGTACGAGATCGGCAATTGGGGTGCGTTGTGTCCGATGTGGCATTGAATGCACCTGCCGAGAGGTGAAGGGCGACTATGCCCTGCTGAACCCTACAAAAATCGATTTTTCTGTGCTAGAATATAGCATGGCTTGCATCAGCATGTCAACCCATACCAAAGCTGCAGCGTTGCAGCTTCACCAGGAGTTAGTGGCAATGACGACCTACTTCTCGAACGTGTCAACTGGTCCGGGCCTGAACCGCCTGCCGACCAACCCATGCAGACTGCTCGACTTCAATTATCTTTCACTTAAGGATGGCGAGACCTTCACCCAGCATACAGGCGATCGCGAGATGCTGGCGGTGGTGCTGGGCGGCAAGGGCGACTTTGTCGTCGGCGGTCACACCTTCGAGGGCATTGACTCACGTCCCAATGTGTTCGCGGGGAAGCCCTATTCGGTCTACATGCCTTGCGGGATGGATGTCGCGATCACGGCACGGGGACGGCTGGAGGTGGCTCTGCCGAGCGCACCCAGCGACCTGGCGCTGACGCCTTACGTGATCGGTCCCGATCGCATTACGACCGGGTCGTGGGGCGCGGCCAACTTCAGCCGCAATTACCAGCAGATCCTCACCCTCGCCGGGCAGCCGGACCTGCCTGCCCAGCGGTTGGTGGTTGGCGAGACGTATGTGCCGTCCGGCAATTGGAGCACCTACCCGCCGCACAAGCATGAAGTGGACAACCTGCCGCACGAGGCCTACCAGGAGGAGATGTATTTCTTCAAGATCAATCCTGCCGATGGCTTCGGCATGGTGCGCTACTACAACGATGAGGTGGACACGGGCTACATCATCAAAGACAACACCATCCTGATGGCTCCCAACGGCTACCACACCACCAACGTGGCACCAGGCTACACCTGCTATTTCCTTTGGTTCATGGCCGGCGAGCAGCGGGTGCAGGCGACGGTCGATGATCCAGCGTTGAGCTGGGTCGGACGCACCATCCCGATGCTTAAAGCATTGGGGCATTAACGCGGAGGGGTCATGATCCTCGATCTCTTCCGTCTCGACGGCCAGGTGGCCCTGGTGACCGGTGCGTCGCGAGGCTTGGGCCAGGGAATCGCGGTCGCATTGGCGGAGGCCGGCGCCGACATCGCGGGATTGGACCGATGCGACAGCGATGAGACCGGGCTGGCTGTGACGCGGTGCGGGCAACGCTATCAACAGATCTGCTGCGATCTCGGTGCGACTTCGGCGGCTGACTTAGGACGGGTTGTCGAGCAGGTCGTTGCCTCCATGGGCCGGCTGGACATCCTGGTCAATAACGCAGGCATCATCAGGCGCGCACCTGCGTTGGAGTTCAGCGAGACAGACTGGGACGATGTGCTGCAGATCGATCTCAAAGCGCTGTTCTTCTTGTCGCAGGCAGCTGCACGCCAGATGATGGTTCAAGGCCGCGGGAAGATCATCAGTATCGCGTCCATGCTGTCGTTTCAGGGCGGCATCCGCATCCCCTCATACACGGCTGCCAAAAGCGGGGTGGCCGGCCTGACGCGCGGCCTGGCGAACGAGTGGGCGCAATTGGGCATCAATGTGAACGCAATCGCGCCCGGCTACATGGCGACGGACAATAC
>MTKZ01000512.1_pt2 | contig 10445 bp, 8 predicted proteins | sample 1042781 | NCBI WGS metagenome assembly MTKZ01 (sample SAMN06212207, study PRJNA360539) | anaerobic digester metagenome | biome: Wastewater treatment plant; material: sludge; isolation source: anaerobic digester fed with sludge from wastewater treatment plant | place: Denmark: WWTP Viborg ...
TGCCGCCGCACCCGATGGCGCCGATTAAAATCTTGTCATTCGCGGAGACCGGTTTGTTTTCCGCAGCCGCAAACGCGCCCGCAGCGCCGCCCAGGGCCGAGGCCGCAAGCGCCATGGAGGACTGCTGTAAAAAATTGCGTCGTGAATAGTGGGTCATAATGGATCTCCCGGTTAAGGCACAATGATTCATGGAAACAATGCTAATACAGCCGTGTTGACTGTAGCAAATTGTTCAGCCGCATGCAAAGCAGCGTACCTGCAACTGAGACGGGTTTTGGAAAGTAGGACAGGATAAATTGGTTGGGTTTGCTTTTTATCGTGTCAAGATGTACGATGTCACAGAACAGAAAAAAACATCAAGGCATGGGTTACCGCATGCCCCGTAGACAGGAGATCTTTTATGCAGATTCATGGCAAGAACTATTCGGTTTCGGCGTTGCGTAAACGTGTTGGCAACATGGACCAGGTGGCGGGCATACAATTGGTGAAGCTCGATGAGGGCAACGAGCGGCCGGTGCGTGCCGCGATTATCCGCACGGGCGGCGGACTGGAAGTGACGGTGTTGCCCGACCGCGGCATGGACATTGCCTCGGCCTATCACAACGGCCGGGCCATGGGATGGCGTTCTACCACGGGCAATGTGGCGCCCCAGTATTACGAGGCCGAGGGATTCCGCTGGCTGCGCAGCTATTTTGGCGGGCTCATGACCACCTGCGGGCTTACCCGGGTCGGCGGGCCCGGCCCCGACAGCGCTTTCCAAGGGCAGGGCCTCCACGGGCGTATCAGCAATACGCCCGCAAAGAATCTGCAGGTATCCCAGGCGTGGGAAGGCGAGGCGTACGTGATGCGTATTACCGGAACGATGCGCGAGACCTCGGTCTTCGGCGAGAACCTGACGCTAACCCGCACAGTCAGCACGGTGCTGGGTGCCTCCTCTTTTCAGATTCATGACGTGGTGGTAAACGAGGGATTCAAGCGGACGGGGTTGATGCTGTTGTATCACTGCAACATCGGCTGGCCGGCGGTGGACGAGGGCTCGCGTATCATCGCGCCCAGCGCGCTGGTGGCCGCCCGGGACGCGGAAGCGCGGGACGGCATGGAACGGTGGCATCTCATGGACGCGCCCACCCATAATTACCGGGAGAAATGCTATTACCATGACCTGCGGCCCGACCGGCGCGGACGGGTTACCGTGGCCATGGTGAATGATGGATTTCCGAAAAATGGGTTCGGTGTCTACGTTTCTTTTTTTAAAAAAGAACTGCCCCGTTTCGTGCAATGGAAACAAATGGGCGAACAGGATTATGTGTGCGGGTTTGAACCGACCCTATGCACGGTGGAAGGCCGGGAGCGGGAAGAGGAACTGGGCCTGCTCAATCAGTTAAAGGCCGGGGAACGCCGCGAATTCCATCTTGAATTCGGCGCGATTACCGAGGCGGAAACGGTGAAGACGCTGGAGCGAAACGCTGGCGCCGTCAAGACCGCCTATGTGGATGGGTTTGAAGCCTTTGAAAAAGCGCGCTGACGCGACGCCGGTTTACTTCAATCCCATGCGGCGGATTTCCCGCACGAAGGCCGCCCAGCGTTCATTGTCAAGGCAATGATTTTCAAAACGCAGCAGGCGCGTGTCGCCGCCGCCGTGTTCCAGAAACACGTCAATCCGCCGGTCCGGAAGAAAGCCCGCAGCCCGGTCCGCCCATTCAATGACGCATATGCCCTCGGTCTCAATGATATCTTCGTAACCCAGGGTCAGTAATTCCTCCGCGCTGCGCAGGCGGTACAGGTCCAGGTGATACAGGATGCGGTCATGGCCGTATTCGTTGACCAGGGTGAACGTCGGGCTGTGGACGGTCGCATTCCCCGTGAAATGGCGGGCCATACCCCGCGTCAGGCAGGTCTTGCCTGTCGCCAAATCACCGTGAAGGGCGATTACCGTGCCGGGAACCAATAAGGCGGCCAGCCGGGTTCCCAGGGCTTCGGTCTCTTCCATCCGCCGGGTTACGCAGGTCAGGCTATCCATCCGCCGCCTCCCGGTTCAAGATGCTTTTATAAAGGGCGACATATGCGGCGGAGGATCGGTCCCAGGAATAATCACGGGCCATGGCGTTATCACGCACCCGCCGCATCCGGGGTGCATCCTGGTAGAGTTCCAGTGCACTGCAGATGCACCGGGTGAGGGCCTGGGCGGTCTGGGGAACAAAGGAGAAGCCTGTTGCCGACATGCCCGAGTTCCCGTGTGGACGGTAGGGGAGGACCGTGTCAGCGAGGCCGCCCGTGCGGCGCACAAGCGGTATCGTACCGTAAGTCATGGCATACAGTTGGCCGAGTCCGCAGGGTTCAAAGCGGGACGGCATCAGGAAGAAATCAGATCCCGCATAGACGGCATGGGCGCGACCCGCGTCAAAGCCGAGGAAGGCGCCGACCCGGTCCGGATGGGCCTGTGCCGCAGCGCGGATCCTTGCCTCGATATCCGGATGTCCCGTACCGAGAACCACCAGCTGCATCTCGTGTCGCATCAGCGAGGGGAGGGTGTCGACGACAAGGTCCATGCCTTTTTCGGGATAGAGGCGGCTTACAATGCCAAACAGGGGAACATCGCGCGGGGGCAGGCCGAAGAGGTTCTGCAGCGCCCGCTTGCAAACGGCCTTACCTGAAAGGTCCGTCCGGTCATATCGGGCGGCGATGCGCGCATCCGTTGAAGGGTGCCACACCGCATAGTCCACACCGTTGAGAATGCCTGACAAGTCGGCCTGCCGCAAAGCCAGCACGCCATGCAGTCCCGCCCCGTATTCGACAGTCTGAATCTCACGGGCATACCTGGGGCTGACTGTGGTTATCTTATCGGCGAACACAATGCCGCCTTTCATCATGTTCATGTCGCCTTCATATTCCAGGTAATTAAAGGAGAAAAGGCTTCTGTCGAAACCGGTGCTGCCAAAGTGGGCTGCGGCGAAACGGCCCTGATACGCAAGGTTGTGGATCGTGAACAGGCAGGCCGTATCCTTCCAGAACGGGTCCTGGTGATAACGCGTCTTGAGATAAATAATCAGGGGCGCGGCGTGCCAGTCGTTGCAATGAACCACGTCGGGTTTCCACCCCTCAGTGGCCAGGCCGTTCAGCAGGGCCAGACAGAAAAAACAAAAGCGTTCCGCATTGTCCTCGTATTCGTAAGCGCCAACACCGTACATGGCATCCCGGCCGAAATAGGCCTCATGCTCGACCAGGTAAAGCGGTATGTCCGAACCCGGCAGCATGCCCTGATGGAGGGCGCCGAACTCTTCCCGGGCGCCCAGGGCGGCACCGCAAAACCGGGGATGGCTGTTCCGATACTTGCCGGGGATCTGCCGGTAAAAAGGCAGGGCGATGCGCACCTCATGGCCGTGTCGTTGCAGGGCCCGGGGCAGCGCCGCAGCCACCTCCGCCAAGCCGCCGGTACTTACCAGCGGGCTTAATTCGGAGGTGACAAATAATATGCGTAGTGGTCTGGTCAATCAGGCATCCTTCCTGCTTGCTCTCAATGAAAACGGTATTTTAGCACATGTGTCGTGAATTTACCTATCGTGTGCGGGTGTCGAATATGCCTTTAGCGTTCAGGTCACGCATAACTCAATTGTGTATGAAACAGGAAACACAGAGCCTTTACTCCCTTTCAAGCGCTTCATTCGAGATTCCCTTTCGTGTGTTTTAACCGAGGTGGGCGAGGGTAAAGGCCTCAAGACTTGAATGTCTGCCACTTTTTGGTCCTGGTGGGAGTTTTGTAACGGTTGACAGGGTTCCGTACAGGAGAGTAAAATGGCAGATATATGGTGTAAGGCGTAACTCAAAACCTACGGAGACTCTGTTATGGAAACCAATCACACTGAGCCGGGCGCATCCCGCCGCGCCTTCTTGAAAAGTACCGGAGCCCTCGGCGCCGGCCTATACCTGGGCAGCATGGCGGAACCCGCCGCTGCAGCGGGAGAGGCGCTGGCGCTGGAAGGCGGACCGAAATCGGTTACGCACGCCGCTGCGGCCGCGACGAAGTGGCCCCTGTACGGTGATGAGGAAATCAGCCTAGTGACTGAACTGTTGCGGAATCCGAGTTACGGGCCGGTGGCCGAATTCGAGGAAGCGTGGAAGGCTTTTTTCGAGTGCCCCTATGCCAAGGCGCATTGCAACGGGACCAACGCGCTGACCTCCATGTTGTTCGCCCTCGACCTGCCCGAGGGTAGCGAAATTCTCGTGCCTGATTACAGCACCTGGTTCCCGGTGGTGCCCATGCGCCTCTTCGGGTTGGTGCCCGTTTTTGTGGACGTGAATCCCCGCACCATGAACCTGGATGTGGAAGACTGCAAGAAACGGCTGACCTCCAAGACGAAGGCCGTCCTGCCAGTGCATTGGTTCGGCCTTCCCTGTGACCTGGACGATATCTGCGCCTTTGCCGATGAACACGGCCTGTCCGTACTTGAAGATGCCAGCCACGCCCACGGCGCGCGCGTGAACGGCAAACTCATCGGCAACTGGGGTCGCATGGCCGGGTTCAGCCTGCAGATGGGCAAACCGCTCCCGGCGATTGAAGGCGGCATGGGCATGTACAAGGACCAGGGCGATTTTGAGCGTGCTGTTACCTATGGTAACTACGACCTGCCCAACACGTTCCCGGAAGACAGCCCCTATCGTAAATACCAGGGCACAGCCTTCGGTTCTAAACTGCGCATCCACCCCGTGGCGGCTATCTTGGGACGTCTCCAGCTGGGCAAACTCGCCCAGTATAATGCAGCCGGCGTAGCCCAGATGACCCGCCTCAATGAACGGCTCAATCAGCTTCCCGGCCTGGCTGCCCAGTATGTACGGCAGGGGATAGACCGGGTCTATTATTCCAAAAACCTCTTCTTTATCGATGAGTCGAAGGCCGGTTTCTCCAGGGAAAAGGCGGTGGAAGCGCTGCAAGCTGAAGGAGTCGATGTATCCGTCTATACCTGGACCCTGCTGCACACCTATCCGCTCATGAGCGAAGCCAAATACTGGCGGCATATGCCCGTACTGCCGGACGCCGTGCCCGGCTGCGACCAGGCCAACCGCCAGGCCATCCAGTTGCCCTACTGGACCTCCGACCAGCCCGAGCTGGTGGAGCAGTACGCGGCCGCCTTCGAAAAGGTCTGGGCAAATAAAAAGAAACTTGCGTAAGCACCATAACCTAGCGGACCGGTATACGCCTTATCGAGGCGCGACTGACATGAGGATTTAATCTGGTTCCCAAATAGGAATTTGGGAGCCAGAGGGGAACTTGCGTAAGTACCATAAAAAAGCTGACCAGTAGACTTTTTATTGAGACGAACCTGACATGAGAATCCTGCACTTGATACCTGGCAGCGGCGGTACCTTTTACTGTCAGAACTGTCTGCGCGACCATATCCTGATACGTGCGCTACGCGCGAGAGGCCATGACGTGGTGCTGGTGCCGCTATACCTGCCCATGTACGGGGGTGCCGTGGCAGCCGAGGCCAACGCACCGTTGTTCTTTGGCGGCATCAGCATTTATGTGCGCGAGAAACTGCCGTTCCTGCGGCGCATGCCGGGTTGGCTGGACCGGCTTCTCAATTTGCCGGCCCTGTTGCGGCAGGCGGCGCTGCGGGAGGGTTCCACCAATGCTTCGGGTCTCGGGTCCATGACGCTGTCCATGCTCGAAGGCCAACATGGCAATCAGGGACAGGAATTCGAACGCTTCCTGGACTGGCTGTGCGTCCAGCCCCGGCCGGATGTTATCCATATTTCAAACGCCCTCCTGCTCGGGTTTGTGCCGGCGATCCGTGAAGTATTGGACACGCCCTTTATCTGCACCCTGCAGGACGAAGAACCCTGGGTCAATGCCATGACGCCGCCGTATGACCGGCTCTGCTGGGAAGCCATGATGCGGCATGGGAAACAGGTGGCGCGGTTTATCGCCACAAGCCGCTGGTATGCGCAGCGCATGGCGGAGCGGTTGAACCTGGCACCGGACAAGATTGCCGTCCTGTATCCGGGTATTGACCTGCCGCCCGAACCGCCGGCGTTTCAAAATGCTGCCCCGCCGATTATGGGTTACCTGTCGCGGCTGAACCCTGCCCAGGGGTTTGAAGATATTGTCGACGCCTTTCTGGAATTGAAACGGGAACCCGCGCTGGCCTCGCTGCGCCTGCGCGCCACGGGCGGCGCTACCCCGGCCGACACGCCGTTCATGACGGAAATGGAAACACGCCTCGGTAATGCCGGTTTTCTGGAGGATACCGAGATTGACTGGAACTTCCAGTCCGCGCCGGGCGAAGCGTTCTTTCGCGGCCTGACGGTCATGTGCACGCCCTCCCGGGAAGGGGAAGCCTTTGGCATGCATATCATCGAGGCCATGGCGCGGGGCATTCCGGTGGTGCAGCCCCGGGCCGGCGCATACCCTGAACTTATCGGCGACGGGGAAAGCGGGATTTTATACGATCCGGAAACACCTCACGGGTTGACGGATACCCTGCGTGCCATGCTGACCCGCCCGGAAGAGGCGCGCCGTCTTGGGGGTCAGGGATATCTTCGGGCGCGTGAATTATTTTCTGCGGAACGTATGGCAGTGGAGATGATTGCCCTGTATGAGAGCGTGTGCGATGTGTCTCCCGAATTTCCGTAATGTACCTTCTGCAGAGACGGACAGGTTTTACTGTGCCCGGGCGCGCCGCTCCTTATAGGCATCCATGAGACGTGTAAACTTCTCGAACAGATACCGGCTGTCATGGGGGCCCGGCGACGCCTCGGGATGATACTGGACACTGAAGATGGGCAGCCGTTTGTGAAACATGCCCGAACAGGTTTTGTCGTTCAAATGAATGTGCCTGAACTCCACGTCTTCGGGATCGAGGGACGCCGTATCGACGGCAAAGCCGTGGTTTTGGGCGGTAATTTCCACCTTGCCGGTTTGGGTGTGATAGACGGGCTGGTTGCCGCCCCGGTGTCCGAATTTCAGCTTGTATGTTTTCCCGCCCAGGGCATGCCCCAGAATCTGGTGGCCGAGGCAAATACCGAAGATGGGGATTTCTTTTTCGATCAAGGCCTGCACTGTGGGATATACATAGGGCAGTGCGGCGGGGTCGCCCGGTCCGTTCGACAGAAAAACGCCGTCCGGGTCCAGTGCCAGCACGTCTTCAGGACCGATGGTCGCGGGCATGACGGTTACCGCGCAGCCCGCCGCTTCGAGCAGCCGCAGAATGTTGCGTTTGATGCCGTAGTCGATGGCGACCACCCGGTAAAGCGCGTTCAAGGGTACATGCCATTCGTAGGGTGTTTTGACGGAAACATCTTTGACAAAATCGCTGCCTGCCATGTCGGCACTCGCCTGCGCGCGCGCCACCAGCGCCTCCGCGTCCGAATCCACCGTGGAAATAACCGCTTTCATGGCGCCCTTTGTGCGTAACAGGCGCGTGATGTGCCGCGTATCCACCCCATCGATGGCTACCACGCCGTGGCGGCGAAGGTAATCAGGCAGGCTGGACGTGGCGCGCCAGTTGCTCGGCTCGAAACAACACTCGCGCATGACGAATCCGCGGGCATGGGGTACGTCGGACTCGATATCCTCTTCATTGACGCCATAATTACCGATATGGGGATAAGTCATGGTAATAATCTGGCCGGCATACGAGGGGTCGGTCAGGATTTCCTGGTAGCCGCTCATGCTGGTGTTGAACACGAGCTCTCCCGAGGATTCGCCGTCGGCGCCGACGGCGCGGCCCGTGAATACACTTCCGTCTTCTATGGCGAGTATGGCTGGTTTCATGGTGTTGCTTTCTGGGGAATGGGACCTGTTCAACAGGCGTACTATAGCATAAAGCAGGCTTTTGTTTCCGGTTTGCGGACCGGCCGACGGGTATAGTGACCGGAGCCGTTCCTTTCTCATACTGTATGCGGAATGATGGTATAATCATCTGCATTGGAGATGAAACCATGCGAGCAGCCATCCTAGGGGTAGTTCTGTTCTTGTCGCTTGGCCCGGTGACCGCCGTGAAGGCCGACAATTCGCTGTTGTTGGTCTGTAACAAACACGAGGATACGATCTCTTTTGTTGACCCGGTCCGCCTGGAGCCTGTTGCGAAAATAGCCACGGGCCCCAATCCCCACGAAATTATCCTTTCTTCTGATGGCCGTTTTGCCTTTCTGTCGAACTATGCGCCGCCGGGAAACACCATCTCAGTTATAGACATTGTAAACCGGAAACACGTGCGACAGATTTCCACGGGGGAATTCGGGCGCATTCATGGCGCGGCCATCGCCCCCGACGGGCGGCACGCCTATTTTACGGCGGGCCAAAGCAGCTACGTGGTAGAAGTGGACACCGCCACCTTTGAAATTATCCGCACCATTGCGACCCACGGTAAAATTTCGCACATGGTAGTGGTGTCGCCGGACGGGAAACATCTGTACACCGCCAATATCGTAACGGAAAACGTCTCTGTTATTGATCTCGCCTCCGGAGAGTTAATGTGCCAGGTACCTTGTGGCAAGGGTGCGGAGGGCATGTGTTTCACTCCGGACGGCAATCGCCTCTGGGTAGGCAACCAGGAGGCGGGCTGCATTACTATTATTGACCCGGCCGTAAATGTCGTCCTCGAAACCTTCCCCTGCCCGGGCATGCCGGTGCGCATCCGCTTCGCGCGGGATGGGAAATGGGCGTTCGTGGCCAGTTGGACCGACCCCGGAGAACTGGTGGTTCTGGAGGCCGATACGCATAAAGAAATCAAGCGCATCCCCGTGGGCAGGCAGGCGATCGGTCTGGAACTCTCCCCGGACGGGAAACGGGTTTTTGTCGGGTGTGAACATACCGACGGTGTGCATGTGATAGACCTGGAAAGTCTTTCCGTGACGGGGAAAATCATGACCGGCGACGGATCGGACGCGATGGCCTGGTGGACGCCGCCTGAAGCGCCATGAGTCAAATCAAGTGACCGCCCTCATAAAAGACGACCCTGTCTTGGAAGAGGAATACCTCTGTAAAGGAGCAGAATATGCCAAAATCTTCAAATAAAACCAGTGTTGTCGGTCAGGTTGTTCTTCTGTCGGTCCTTATAGTTGCCCTTTCATTTTTTTCGGTAGTACTTTGGGATGCCAAACCCGAAGAAATTCCAGAGGCACGGGACTGGGTCTTGAACGAACAAATGAGGATCGCGGAATTTGCGGAAGCCAACAATGTTACCGAACAAATACTGAAAGAGGCGCTCCATCTTACGTCAAAAGAGGAACTCTCTAAGACGATAGGGAGTCTTGGTTTTAGTCTTGCCGAAATCATCGCACGTGTTGAGAAAGCCTTTGCTCTGCAGGCGGAGCACGAATCCAAAAATTGGATTAAGATACGTGTAAAATTTGTGCTGTGGACTACAATTCTGGTTTTCGTTTTTGTTCTTTTGCGGCATAACCGTGTCACATCGCGAATGAGAAAGAGTCTTTATGCTTTTTCTATTGTTCTCTTCGGTGTAATTTTCGGTTCTGACCCGAGTCCGATGGGCACTGTCAAGGATGCTATCGCGCTTTACGGGGCCAAAGGGGCGATATTTCCGCCAAGGATGGTTGCCCTTGCCATCTTTTTGCTCATGGTCGTGTTGGCAAACAAGTTTATCTGTTCCTGGGGGTGTCAACTGGGCACGCTTCAAGATCTACTATTCAGGCTGAATCGGGATTCCAGGGACCGTAAAGGAATTCTCAGGCAATACAAAATACCTTTTTTTGTGTCCAACGGAGTGCGAATCTTGTTTTTTATTCTCTTCACCATTGCCGCATTCCTTTGGGCTATTGACATCGTAGAGCCTATTGACCCTTTCAAGGTTTACAAGCCGCAATTTGTTGGAATCTGGGGAGGGATTTTTATTGCCGCCATACTGTTGCTAAGTATGATAATCTATCGGCCGTGGTGCAGCCTGTTTTGTCCCTTCGGGCTGGTTGGCTGGCTTTTTGAGAAAATAAGCCTCTTTAAGGTTAAAGTAAATTATGACACCTGCATCGCCTGTGAAGCCTGCGCCCGAGCCTGTCCCTCCACCGTGATGGAGGCAATACTGAAAAGAGATCGGGTTATACCGGACTGCTTTGCCTGTGGCACCTGCATCGAAGTGTGTCCCACCCACTCCATATCTTTTAGCGCCTGCAAACGCGTGAAAACGCCTGTGGGTAAGTTTACGAAAGATAAAGAAACTAAACGGCAGCAGGACATCGAATAGAAAGGCGGACTTCGATCTGGTACCGCCATGGTCCGAAGCAGCGGATTCTTCCGGAGTACGGGGTTGTCCGGTATCTGGTACACCGTTCTGTTTCACCCGGTCTGCCATGACCGCCTCGGGCATTATTTTTTGATATAAAAGTCTGCCTCGCGTTCCGATAATGCGCCTTCCTGGATGAGGCGTTTGAACAGGTCCACATCCACCTCCCGCGGCTTGCCGACACCGTCGGTTACGGCCGGTGCCCCC
>MTKZ01021975.1_pt3 | contig 10444 bp, 8 predicted proteins | sample 1042781 | NCBI WGS metagenome assembly MTKZ01 (sample SAMN06212207, study PRJNA360539) | anaerobic digester metagenome | biome: Wastewater treatment plant; material: sludge; isolation source: anaerobic digester fed with sludge from wastewater treatment plant | place: Denmark: WWTP Viborg ...
GCCGAGAAAATGGTTTGCGCCGCTAAGGATAAGCTTTCACACTCAAATCCAGGTGCAATCCTTGGCAGTCGGGTGGCTGACCTGACCAAGGAGAACTGGGCAGAAGAACTGGATCGCGAAGGATATGATTGCATAGTATCCACCCTGGTCTTGGAGCACCTACCCTTCGATCGGTATAAGGCCGTGATAAAGGAAATCTTCCGTTTGCTCAAGCCAGGTGGCTGGCTCTTTGCAGCTGAAGGGTACTCTGAAGAAGGAAGCGATATGCAAGAATGGTTCTTCCAGGAGATGGAAGAACGAAGATTGAAACTTGATCCTGAGCTCTCCGACTTTGTTGCTCAGCTCAGGGATAAAAGGGAGGTGCACTATTACACCACCAAGGCCAAGAAAATGGAGTTGTGGGAAGACGCAGGATTCCTGCAGGTCAATGTGCTCTGGCAGTACCTTTGCCTAGCTCTGATGGTAGGCCAAAAGGAGATCTGAGCCAGCATGCATATTCTTGCAAAATTGGCGTCAGATCTACTCATCGGGCGCAGTCTAAAATATGTCATCCCAGCGCGTCTATTCATCATCTGTGCTCCAACTTGGAATTGATTCGGTATCAATGAGCTTAGTAGCCCTATTCAGCAGTCGGACTCGATCCTCCGGTTTCGGCATTCACAAGTGAGCCGAAACCTCCGGAATCTCGTCCTTCCCCCCGCTGACTGTAGGTGAAGTTGATTTTATTGCGCGCGGTACGTCGATTGAATCGTTCTGCATTGCTTTCAAGACAGCATTAGAAGTCCTCTGGTGTCATGCGTAGCCATTGATGTTGAAAGCTCTGCAGATGACAGAGATGCGCGCAGGGAGCAATCAATGACGTTCGCTAGGACATGCGGACTATCCCTGGATAACTCCCTCAGCTTGAGGGAGTTTATGCGTAGAAAAAGATCATAATCAAGATTAAAACTCTTCTAAAACTCTACTCATTAAAAGTGATTCCGGAATTCAGTAAGTTACGATCTTAGTTACGCCACTGGTTACGTCCCGTTCTTTCTAAGAATCGACATCCATTGGCTTAAGGTTACGTAGTTACGGCAGTTACGTGGTTCTTATATCGAGAGTAAATCTAAGGCAACATAGATGTATAAAAAAAAATAATATGTAATTTATACGTAACAGACGTAACTCCGTAACTCCACATCTATTGCTATTGATTTTATGGTTACTTCTTGGTTACGCAGTAACGTTCTTCGAAGTCTTCTGAGCCAACCATACTGCTTACGTTCAAGCGCTACTTGGCCATTCCTGAATCTGCCTTAAAAAGATGCGAGATGAAAAAACAAGGCATATAAGGCTAAACTTTTATAGATTTAGGAAGCTCAAGAATCAATATATATAAATTATGGAAAAGGAAAAACTGCAAATTTTAACCAGCAAAAAAAAGCTACAGGTAATTCATCTTCTAAAATCGATAGATTAAATATAATATCCATTAATATATTGTTCCCTTAAAATGGTATCTAATCCCCTTGTATGAACGGAGATATAAAGCCTTCAAGTCGTATTATCATACTTTACTCCTTTACCCATTTTAGAGCAACTTTAAAGTTGGCTTCAATCCCTCCGGAGGATATGATTGCGCCTGCTTTTGCATTCATCTTTAAACCGAACTCTATCTGAACTTCATCTGGTCTATCACCAAGTTCGCGGAACTTTTGAACGATAGATATTGCTACAGGCTTAACTTTATCTAGAGCTTCCTCAAATGTCGTTGTTGCTTTTTCTGGAATTGCCTCCTCCCCTCTAGCCACTCTAGTGATTCCGCGTATTGCTTCAGTTTCCTCTACTTCTATGAAAATAGATCCATTTTTTTCTAGTTGGTATTCAACAAGCTTCTTCATATGATTCTCTTATAATGGCACTTACTTAAAGACTTTCGCTATGTTCTTAGGAATAGTTATTAATATAATAAATTTTAATTCTAAGCAAATGAAAAATAATTAAATTAAGCGTTAATATTATTAAAACCATGATTATGAAACATTTTTATGATTAGACAGCTAGTGCCAAATATGAGACAGCTTGTCCAGATAGATGATAGATTACATTGGTTGAATTTAGGTAACCTCTAAGAGGCCCTAGGAGTAACAGAAAATGGTCTCTGAATTAAAGCCATCAATCGTACGCATCAAAACCGAGGAAGGCGCAGTTATTGGCTCAGGCTTCCTCGTTAAAGAAAAAATTGTGCTGACTTGTGCACATGTAATTGCGGATGCAGCCGGACAATCCCAAAGCTCTGCTAAACCAAATCAATCAAAAATATATATAGATTTTCCTCTAATAAAGCCGATTTTCTGCTGCAAAGCGCGCATTGAATTTTGGGGGCCAGAATTCTCAAATGATCTAGCTGGCCTAATAATTGAAGGAGAAATACCCGAAAGCATAAGACCTATTGATATAAGAATAGCAAAAGACACTATTGGCAATAAATTTGATGTTTTTGGCTTCCCGGAAGGATTTGATGATGGAATTTGGGCATCAGGGGCTTTTAGTGATGTTTTAGGAAATGGCTGGGTTCAAGTGGAGGCGATCAAAGAAACGGGTCATCAGATAGAGCAAGGATTTAGTGGAGCACCTATATGGGATAGAAAAATAAAAGCTGTTGTTGGAATGGTAGTAGCAGCGGAAATAAATCCCGAAAAAAAAGTAGCGTTTATAATGCCAAGTGAACTAATTCTTAATAGTTGGCCAGATTTATATAAGGTACTTGGATATGATGATCCTTTAAAAGAATTAGAATGGCAGATCGATCAATTGAAGAATAAAGAAGGCTATGAGAAATTTCGATCCATTCTAGATCAGCTTGATTATTGGGTTAAGGAAAAAACGTACAAAATAGATACAATAAATGGACTGTTACAAATTGCAGTTAATATGAAATATCAATTATCGAATAAGATATATTTTAATGAATATTATGAGCATATTGCAATGGGAATAATACCAAAGGAGTGGAACATACAAAATTTAGTTGCTAAGTTAGATCTTGATAAAATATCTGAATTAGCCATTTTATTATTTGAACCATTGCGTGAAGAATTCGAAATAAACCTAAAAAATAGACTACCTGTAGTCCTCGCAGTAATGGATAAATATAAGGCAGAGGATTTAGCTTCCGGTGCAGCTTTTCATAGTTACCCAGAAAACTTAAAGGATAAATTATTAGATAGACTAAAGGGAAATCTCAAGATTTTTGAATCGCTATTAGCACAAAAAGGGATAAAAGAGATAAATAAATTATATTGCATTGACAAACGAGAATGGCAGCCATTTAACGATAGCAGCGACACAATAAAGTCTATTGTCCATGAAGCGATTTTAAAGACAATGAGTGCTAAGAGGATCGTCCCTGTCTTTATTGATATAGATCTAATTAATAAGAAACATTTTCGCTGTATATTGAAAATCATACGAGAGAATGGTTGCATAGTTATTATGGATTCAATTTCTATGCAACATCCAGATATTCAACGCGAGTTTCATCTATCCTTACTTGATGCGTTCCCGAAAACGCGAATTGCTAAAGTCGGATATGATAGGGACGCAGCAGAGTTTATTAATCAAATAACAATAATCTTAGAAGAACATATGGAGTTAGAATTCTATAAGAGATTAAACGAAAGGGATAACTGTGGTGATTGCATACAATTAGGCAAAAGAAATGATTTTGCCGATTGGTTTACTACCAAAACCGAAGAAATAACAATGAATAATGATTGGAGGCGGTTTCGGAATGCGAGAGGACCCGACTCATGATTTTTACTTTTTACTCTTTTAAAGGAGGGGTTGGGCGATCGATGACCCTCGCGAATATATCGGAGATTCTATATAAAAAAGGTTTAAATGTATTAATAGTAGATTTTGATCTTGAAGCACCAGGACTAGACCGATACTTTGCTGATTCCCATTCTATTTATCCCAGTTCAGATCTTCAAAAAAGACGCGGTTTAATTGACATGATAATTTCATATAAACGTTCTTTCGATAATCCATCGCTATTCTCAAATTCAGAAATTGAAACCAGTAATTATAAATGCACTGAAGAGGTTTTAAGTTTCTCAGAACCATTCTCTAATTTCGTTACGCCAATCTATAAGGCTAATGAAAACAACGGATCTTTATCAATAATTACAGCAGGTCGTCGCGCAGGCAAGTTTTTCACGAGTTATGCCAATACAGTAAGCTCATTCGATTGGGATGACTTCTTTGATAATTATAAAGGTGAGCAATTTTTTGAATGGTTTAGATCTGAAACAAGCATATTTGATGTTGTTCTTATAGATAGCAGAACAGGAATAACAGAAATGGGTGGAGTATGTACATATCAACTTGCAGATGCAGTCGTTTTTCTAATAGCCCCAAATCAACAAAACCTTCAAGGAATTTTAATGATGGCTAAGAATCTTTCAAACCCAGAGTTCATCGAAAAGGGCAGAAGAGGTAGAGAGCTATCATTAATTTTCGTCCCTAGTCGTATAGAAAACAACGAAGCAAATTTATTAGAAAATTTTGCACAACAATTTAATCAATTATTAATCAAATTTATGCCGCAAAATATAAAATCGGAATTAAAAGTCTTTGAGGACTTAAAAATTCCCTATGTTCCTTATTATTCGTATATGGAAAATGTGGCAGCTAGAGAGCCAACGAAAGCTATTGCAGTCGATTTGATTGATAAATTCCAAAACCTCGCTATTGCAATGGCTAAGTTAGATGAAAAAGAAAAACCATTATACAAAAAAATTGTAGAAGAAGATGCCTTTGGCAAGATGAAAGGTAATATTGAACTTATATCCCGTTCAACGACATCTGATATGTTAAAAAAGGATTTGGTCGCTGATTTAGGGAAATCAAACAATGTATCCATTCACTCAAATTATTATCCGCCAGTTTCTATTCCATTATTAACTGTAGCAATGACAAAAGAAGAAGCGCGATCGCTTATTACTGAGTCTGTATTTGAAGATCCATTCGCCTCTCGCATGGATCTTAGAAGATACAGAGAATTTAAGGAATTTCTAACTCATAATTTCCTTGATGATCTGATGTCTGATTATGGAAATGAAAGAGACGATTGGATACCTCATATTTGCCCAAATAAATCAATCGTTGATATTCTCTCGAGCGTAGTACGAAGGCTAAATCAAGAATATCAATTATTGCTCAATATAAAATCAGCATCTAATGATTTATTTGGAACAAATTTTGGTAGGCAACAAGTTATAATGAATTCAATGTTGCAGAATGGAGGCTTAATAGTAATTGATGCGATTTCTTTGTTCAACCCAGTTCTACTTAACAACCTTAAAAAGTCTGGATTAACTGCATATAAGAATATAGCGATAGTAATAATATATCCAACTGAATATAAAAGGGGGCAGCTAAATACGCTTATAGAAGATCTAATTAGGCAAGAATTGCCAATGGTAGAACTAAGGTTTGATCAAACGCTCGATAGCTTAGTTGAGATAGGCATTGTGGATTCGAGAACTTTAATAAGATGGCTGAATTTTACTTTACCAAGGATCGCAAATGTGATAAGAGAAGGTTGCGTGCATTAATTGCTGTAATTTGGCAAAGCCCCTGTATCCCGATTGAGTCTCAATCCTTTTCGGTTAGGTACTTCTTACCTGTTACCCATTCCTCATTAATATCCATAATGATACAGACTGCTAACCTCAAGAGCGATTCATCATTGGAAAACGCACCTGCTACTCGACTTCTGCGTTTCAGTTCCTTGTTGATCCTTTCCAATCCATTGGTTGTCCTGATCCGTTTCCAATGCATTCTCGGAAAGGCTCTGTAATTCCATAGATCATATCTGAAACGCTCGATGGTCTCCGCGGACTTATGATATCCCTCTTGTTCAAGCTTATTTGCCAGCATCTGCATCCTGTTCTCGTCTTCAAGAGCATCTCTCAGCTCATAAGCCACCTCCATTTTGTTTTTCTTGGGAATATTCTTGAGCACTGCTCGCATGAAGTGGACGGCGCACATCTGCCAGGATGATCCCAGAAAAGCCTTCTCGACAGCTTTTTGGATTCCTTTATGCCCATCCGAGATCACAAGTTTGACGCCCTTTAATCCGCGATCTTTGAGTTCCGCAAAGAGGCTTTCCCACGCAGGCTCATCTTCATTTGCTGCCACCTTAGCTCCCAAAATCTCGCGGCATCCATTTTTGTGAATACCAGTGGCAATAAGCAGTGCCTTGGTTATATAACGCCCTTCAGATCTGACTTTTAAATAGCTTGCATCCAGGAAGAGATAATTTATCTCTCCTTCGATTGGTCTTTCCAGGAATTCTTTGCATTTTTCATCCAGATCCCTGGCAATTCGAGAAACTTCGGATGCGGAGATATTTTCCAATCCGAATCGGGAGACTACATCCTGGACTTTCCTTGTGGATACACCTTGGAGATATGATTCAGCTATGGCAACTCTCAAGGATCTTTCTACGCGAGAATACCTGTCGAATACTTCTGTTCTAAAAGGAACTTCTCGGAATTGAGGCTTATCGAGTATCACTTCACCGTGAACGGTTTTAAGAGATCTCTTGCGAATACCATTGCGGCGGGCTATCCTATGGCCGGTTCGCTCATAAGGACGAGCTCTGATCTGGTCCAGTGCCTCTTGCTGCATTACCTGATTCAAGAACCAGGCTATCAGTTTCTTCATTCCCTCATTTCGATCGATAAGGTAATCTTCTATTAGCTCTGCATTATTCATGGCCTTGTCTCCTGTTTGGTTGGACAACAATAGGATACAGGGCCAATTATAATAACTTGCTATAGCACTGCCAAATTACAGCATTTCTGGCACGCTGCCTAAGAGAAACCAGATTACAGGAAAAAAGAGCAGAATTGTACTCTAAATTTGATCAACCAACTGGCATAAGTAGATTTATCTTTAGTCCTGATTAGTCAAATTATTGTAAGAATATTTGATTATAAATATATAGGAACTAATTCATCATAAGGGTTAAAGTTCAGTAGTCTGAAGAGAATATCGAAGTCAGAATTCCACCAACAATCTCATCAATTTAAATCCAGCTAAATAGAGGTAGCTCAATGATTTGGCAGAACTCGAAAAAAATTGCTCTCAACACCCTCGCATCCGCTTGTCAATTATGCGAGCAATCTTTTCTCGTGTCCTCTTCATCCCCATCCATTGCTGGACAGGGTTGGCGAAGTGACTCTAAGAGATTACAAATGTGAAGAAAAAGAGCACCAATATCTCTACAAGATCTATTCCAGTTACGCTGCTAGTTACGTCTCAATTTTTATGAAAAACGATATCTATTGACTTAAAGTTACGGAGTTGCGGCAGTTACGTGGTTTTATATTGAAAGTAAAATTCTAAGATAAACAAAACATACATTAAAAAATAAAATATATAATATATACGTAACTCACGTAACTCCGTAACTCTATGTCTATTGCTATTGATTTTAGAGTTACGCCTTAGTTACGGAGTTACGCTTTCACTTCAAGCCCTGTCTTAAAAACCAAGACTCGATTTGCCTTTCCGCAGAATTTCCGAGTCAGCGTCCTCTCTTTACTCCCGTCATTGACTTCGGTTTTGATATACCCCCGTTCATCGAGCTGCTTGTACAAGGTCAGAGCGCTTACTTTCTGCTGGGTCGATGCCACTGTTTCCACCAACTTCCGCGCCACTTTTGGGAATATGCAGATCTCATCTTCCGCCCTTGTCCATCCAACCACGTCCTTTAGATCCTCCACGTCTGCGCCATCATAAACGATCCTAGCTCGACCAGTCCCGATCAACTCGTTTAAGGTGCTTACGAATTCCTCCGCTTCATTCGAGGAATTGATTTCTCGCGGAGACTTAATCAACAGATCTCGGATTCCGCTCTTGAAGTCCTGCTCATACTCACTGAGAACGTCTGCCAAAGCTGGGCATTTTAAAGCTATCTCCCAAATCAGATCGAGCAACGCAAGATTTGTACTCAACCTGCCCGCATTAATGCCACCAAAAAGCGCTATAATTTCTCTATAGTAGTCACGTCTCTTGGCTTCGAAATCCTTCAAGATATCTTCAACAATTCCTTGGTTCTCGGATAGCCATGTTAGCCACTCTTTTCCGATGGCGGGAAAGTTATGCGCTAAGCTTTGTGCCTGCGTGAGCAGACTGCTATCGTGGATCGGCGACCAATCCAAGATGATACACCTTGCCATTGTCGAGCTTTCCTCTGGAAAATCCTCTCCCGTTATAATGAGCGTGCAAGCAAACTTAGCTGAATCCTTCAGCTCTGAGTCACTTGATAGCCGAGCTTTATCCGACCCTTCCAAGACCGCCTGGATCAATAGAATCAGTTGTGCAGGGTCATCCTTCTTAATCGGTTTGTAGTTGTCCACCAGATAGGGCAGGAAACCAGCCGTAGCTGCAACCTTCATGCAAGCGTTTCCAGTTGACCCTGCCCCCCACCGCATCAAGTTCTCCTCGTCCAGATACCCCTTACCATAGACGGTCATAGCGTTCTTTGCAAACTCGGTTTTGCCGTTCCCTGTCATCGCCCTTAGAACCACGCCAAATCGATCGCCTGGAAACCATCTAGCAACAATAGGACCGCCCAAAATCGCTGCGAAAACAATGGTAGTCAGCTTCTTATCCCAAGAAGAGAGCAGTTTTTTCAGACCCTGCTGAGCTTCTGAGAGATCTCCTCCTCCCACTTTAACGGGAACCCATGAATTAGTTCCAAACTTCAAATTGGGTATCAAATCGAGCCCAGGAACTGCTGCTTTGCCTTCGATCCACCTTGGAGTCTCTACAAGCCTGAACTTTTCCACGTTTGAACTGATCTGCTGGATAACATCTCCAGTCAAACCTCCGACCCTATTGCAGGCACCAAACTGGGCTGTGAGCTTCCCTTTGAGCTTCCTTGCTTCCGCAAAGTCAAAGGCATTCATCTCGAATCTGAAGTTATGATCATCCTTTGCGCATTTCCCCTCGATGACGAATACAGAGTCTCCATTTTCCTTTCTCATCTCTTCGATGATCTGGGCATATCCATCTGAAACCCAATCGACCTCTGCCTTTCCATTTTCTCCACATTTCCTCACGAATAACGAGCCATCAGCGACAATTCCATATCCGATGCGATCTTTCGTAAATGCAGGGACGCAGGAAGAGCTCGATTGGTCAGAAGTCATGCCTTCTCACCAAGTGTCGTTCACGATTCAATACGAATTCATATATATTTAATATTATACTGTATTTATTTACGCCTGTTTTATATTGACCAAACATTTTTATCACCTTAAGAGGTGCGGTCAAGCCAGTGATACTGACTAGACATCCTTTCCTTCGCTACGCTAAAGGGGCTGCGGAAAGCAGCCTTTTAAGCGTACTTCTTTAAAATCTGCTCACTTTTATATAATCTGCATTTTAGGAAGGCAATTTTTGGCTTCAATTCTTTGATCTTGGCATCTCTTTTTGCATATGCTGCCCGAACAACATACAGTTCATCGATCTCAATAGGACATAATGTTGGGTGCTCTAATGCAGCTTTCTTCTGTATGTTTCGTGCTTTCCGCTTAGCATTAGAAATGTCGAGTTCATACCTATGCAATTCCCGCGCAACATCAAATCTTGAATAACTTCCTGCGATCTCAAAGAAGTTCTCGATATCGTTTTTGATTTCCGCAAGTCGGATTTCTGCAGCTTCAAGCTTCTCATACGCGTCTACACATGCTAAAGCCATTTTATTTTCAAAGCTATTGAACCTAAGATTTCTTAGATTATCAAGTTCATAGTCTTTTATCATTTTTAGTATCTCCTTACTATATTATTTACTTTCTATACTATTCTTACCATAATCAAGATCGAGAACAAGAGAAGAATAATGCGCATCATTCGACCTTATCTCCATCGTCTTCGATCTCTGTCATGCTCTCGATTGGCTTGATCACTAAAGAATTCCCATCAAACACTAGTTCAACGAGATCGTGTTCGTGCCATGCCTGTGCTATGGCGCGCGGCACGGTTACGGTCGCGGCCCTATTCTCCATCGAGCGGGAGAGTCTCCTTCTAAATTTCAGTTCTTTCATATTTCATCACGAGGAGGGTTTAGCCCTCCTCAATATACGACCCCTCGTAAATTTTTAATAAATTTTTTGAATGACTAACAGCAATACTCCCTCATTATGAGGGAGTTCTTCTGGGAATGGTCATATCCTGGGTGATCCACAATACAGATACAAGACCGAAATTCGTCGGATATCTCCATTATTGGAGTATGTCTAGCGTTGAGGGCCTAGACCAAATGGCAACTGATGTTCCCAAGGCGGAGATTTATTCGGCGGCGAAAAGATGCTGGTGTAGTAAGATGAGTAGATTGATCATCGCCCCGGAGGTGTGAATATGGCAGCAGAAAAGAAGGAGC
>MTKZ01014815.1_pt1 | contig 10442 bp, 6 predicted proteins | sample 1042781 | NCBI WGS metagenome assembly MTKZ01 (sample SAMN06212207, study PRJNA360539) | anaerobic digester metagenome | biome: Wastewater treatment plant; material: sludge; isolation source: anaerobic digester fed with sludge from wastewater treatment plant | place: Denmark: WWTP Viborg ...
AATAGTAAGCATTCGGCCTGCTACATGTTGACAGAGGCCTGACCATAGACTATCTTGCCACGGTTAGGATTCAATACAACTTTCTTAGAGTTCTTTGATATTCTGTTAAAAGTAGATGGAGTGCTCAACTTTTTCCAACAATCTCCAATAATTATTGGATCTCCAATGGAGCATTTTGGAGCGTCCGGCCGGCTTTCCAGTTATGAGGCAGCAGATCTGCCAGATCAAGGCTGTAGTTGTTGTTATAGTTTGGGATCCGGGTCAACACATCTGTCAACCACTCCCGGGGATTTACATCCAGGGCAGCACAGCTGCCGAGAAGGGAGTACATTATGGCTGCATTCTCCGCTGCATCATGATTGCCACAGAACATGTAATTTTTTCTCCCCAAAGCCAAAGGGCGGATACTGTTCTCCACAAGGTTATTGTCCATCTTGTAACGGCCGTCAAGGTGATACCTGGATAACCTGTGGAACAATGTGTAGGTATAAGTTAATGCTTTGCTCATTCTGCCTCCTGATAATGCCTTGGGCATGTAACTGACAACCCATTTTTCAAAACCAAGAAGGATGGGATAAGCAAGTCTTGAACGTAGTTCTGCTCTCTGCTGGTAATCGAGCCCCTGGTCATCTGCCATCGACTCCACACCGTAGAGCAGGCTGATCTGCTCCAGTGCATAAGTTGCGCCGGACTGATCTTCCTTCAGGGCCTCATTAAATTTGCGTCTTGCATGTGCCCAGCAACCCAGAAGCAATACACCCTTCTTATTCTCGTAGATAGAATAAGCATCGTAACCGTCTGTCTGTACTGCACCCTTGTAATCGCGTAGAAGTTCTATGACAACCCTCTGTGCCCTTGAGCCCTTGTCATAATGAAAGAATACCAGGTTCTTCATCACCGATCTCACAACCCACAGGTAGGCTTTAACAGCCCGGTGCTTTTCATTATTGATTACCGGAACCGTGCTTTCATCTACCTGTATATAGTCACTCTCAAGGACTATCTCTCTTAACCTGTAATACAGCGCCCTGAGAAGATCCCCGCAACCTACAAACCAGTCGTTGACAGTTGATGCAGGTATCTTTATGCCCTCAAGCTTAAACATTGCCAGTTGTCGGTGGAATGGAAGATGATACATGTACTTGCTCATGATAAGCTCTGCAAGCAGACTTGCCCCGGCATTGCTCCTTGGAAGTGCTGGCAGCGGAAGCGGTGCGATCTTAACGGCTTTATCCCGGCTCTCTTCACCACTGGTTTCTTGAGCCAACTGCTGATCCTTCTTCAGAGCATATTTCGGGCGGATGATCCTTCGGACAAAAAGCTCCCCGGGTTTATGTTCCAGTTGCTCGGTAACCTCTTCGCCTATTCGCACCCAGTTCTCATCAATACCCTCCGGCTCGATGATCTCTTCCTCACGGCGGAGATTCTCCGGAAGAGGCATACGTACCGGCTGCTTCTTTTCTCTTTCTACCCTGGTGCGCTTATAGGTGATGATTTCATTGGCAGAAGCCTTGATGACAGTCTCTTCTTCAGGCAGTATGTCTACGCCGTCAAAGTCAAGCTTACGCTGAGCAGGATCAGATGGGATGTACTTTTCACTCGATGGCTTCCATAACTTACGCCTGTACCAGGCAAGCTGATCGGTTAACTGTTTGATCTTATCTTCAAAGTTCTTTATTTTCTCGCCCAAACAATTGATCTTGAGATCCTTTTCCCTGATTATTGCTTCGTAGCGTTCCAGTGCCCCTCCATCTAATTGTCTTAGCTTTGACAGCTCCTGATAAAGCTCGTCACGCTCCCGAAGGAGGGTCTCGATAAATGCGCTTTGATCAGGGGTATTTGACACAGTCCGTCTTGCTTTAAGTCTGAGCCAAAGTTAACACAGATAAAGCTACGTGATATCTGACCTTATCACTTTTAATTAACTGAATGTCTGATAGTTATTAACAATGCGCCGGGTTTTCAACCGTCCCGGCCTGACACTCTCTACCATGTTCATTAAATCCTTCCAATCTATGCTTATCGAGGCTGTGTTCTCATCAAAAACCGGCAGCTTAAACCGGCCTGATTCAAGTCGCTTGTGATAGATGACCAGACCGGCATATTCCATGTGAAGGATCTTCATAACGTTCTGGTGACGGTTCATGAAGATAAAGACCCCTCCGTCGCGGACATTCTGGTTCATCAGTGAGTTAACCACACCGCTCAGGGTGTAAAAGCTTTTACGCATATCTACCGGCAGAGGATACAGGTAATACCTCAGTGAGCTGTGAAGATGGAACATGGCCTCAGTCTACCAGGGACACAAGTGAACGAAGACCGGCCAGATCCAGGGTTTGTCTTATCCGTAGGGTCGTCCCGTTGGGGTAGGTGATCTCCAACGGGGTATTGTCCATACCGGGTGCAGGCATTTGTCCAGAGGCCGGGTATGCTGTTGATCCCGGTGCCCGGACAAGCAGTGGTATAAAGCGTCCGTCAGTGCTCTCTTTACGGAGCTTCTTCTGCCAGTAATAGAATGTTGATGGTGCTATACCTTCGTTTGAACAAAAACTTTTAATGCTTAATCCCGACTCCTTCTGCCGCTCCAAAAGAACAGCCATCTTTGAACTGCTTAACATTGATTTTTTGTAGGGGAAGATAATCGGATCCTTCCGTTAGCAAAATATGTGGCAGACCGAATGCTTACGTTTAAGTTGGATTAATTATGATGATCCAAATTTGAAGATAGTATTAAACAGAGAGAAATAATATAAACTGTAATATAGAAAAAGATTTATAAAAGCGAGTTTGCTATATTATAGTAATGGATAGGAAAAGGGGTTTGAAAACAGTGTGCCCTCGATCCAAAATAAGGCTGCAGCTAACAGGTCGGTATATGTCATTGGCTTCTGCACCGCGAGAATCTTCTGGTCAAAATGAAAGAGCTTCAATGGCGGTGCAGGCCGCCCCGGCTCCCGCCGGGGACTCCCTCAAGGTGTCACGGTTTTTGCCAACGCGAGAATAAAGTAATAGCCGCTTAACCCTGCATCGCACCACGAGTGCAAAAACACGCGCCACCGCGACTCTGCGCCAACGCCACATACCGCCGAACGTTAGCTGTAAGGTTAAGTCTGTTTGAAGTTGAATGCCCACGCACAAGCAAGAGTTTTGCAGCTCATCGCTGCAAAACACATGCTTTTTGCCACGTTGCTCCTACAATTACTTGAAATATCCCTCCAATGTCAGAAATTAAAAGAGAATTTAAAGTATTTATCGCATCTCCTAGTGGCCTTGAAAATGAACGCAAGGCCTTTACTCAGGTCATTGATGAATATAATAAAGAAGCGGACTTATGGGGCATAAACTTCAAACCGGTTGGTTGGGAATCATCTTTACCAAGAATGGGGAGACCCCAAGCAATTATCAATGAAGAATTGAAAAAATGTGATTTCTTCATAATATTGCTTCATGACAGATGGGGATCTGATCCAGGTGTAAACGACAATAAAGCTACATCAGGGACAGAGGAGGAATATCTAATTGCAGTCGAGTGTTTCAAAAGTGATAAATTTCCAATGAGGCAGATAGTCTGCCTTTTTAAGTCAGTTCCTGAAAATCAGATGGCAGATCCAGGCCCACAGCTACTTAAAGTCTTGGAATTTAGAAAAAGATTGGAGGATGAAAAACAGTTGTTGTATTCAATATTTTCAACAACAAGAGAATTTCGATCAATAATAAGGACCAATCTAGCTAGTTGGATGAAAGAAGCATATATTGATTTAGAAAGAAAGCCCATTGAATCATCACATCACGTAAACTCAAAATCAGACACTAGACCTGATCTTCTCTATAAAATTGAAATTGTAGTAGATAATCGTTCAAAAAAGATACTTGAACGTGCATGGGAATTATTTAATAGTGGCAAATTAACGGAAGCAGAAATAGAATTCTCCAGAGCGGTAATAAGCAACCCAAGCGAAAGTCAATTGCTTAATTATTCTGAATTTCTCTTTCTAACTGGGCAATTAGATAAAGCAATGGTCGTCATTGATAGATCACTAGAATTGTCAACTAATAATAACAATCTCTATTCGACTTCTATTGCTTACATGCACAAAGGATCTATTCTCAGATTAAAAGGTGATTTGGATGGAGCAGAAGAGATTGTCAAAAAAGCCATGAAAATAAGCGAACAATTAGGTCGTCGCGAGGAAATTGCTGTTCAATTCGGGTTTCTTGGTAATATACTTCAAATTAGAGGTGATTTGGAAGGTGCAGAAAGGATGTTTCAGAATTCCATAGAAATAGAAGAAAGCCTAGGCCGTCTTGAAGGAATTGCTAATCACTATGAGAATTTGGGTAATATCCTAAAAATCAAAAGTGATTTTGATGGTGCAGAGCAGATGTACAGAAAGGCTCTAGAAATAAATACAAAATTGGGTCGACAAAAGTCTTTGGCAATAGATTATGCCAATCTCGGGGTTACCTTAGGTATTAGAGGAGACTTAAAACAGTCAGAAGAGATGGTTAGAAGATCCTTAGAAATAGATGAAAAGCTAGGAAGTCTTGAAGGAATGGCTGCAAATTATGGAAGTCTTGGAAATATCTTTAAGGTAAGGGGTAAATGGTCTGATGCTGAAGAAATGTTTAAGAAATCACTAGATATTGAAGAAAGACTAGGCAATCTTGAAGGGATTGCAAATCAAAATGGAAGTCTTGGAATAGTTTTTGGCCATTATGGAAAACTAGATGTAGCCGATGAATTCCTCAAAAAGTCTCTGAAAATAAATGAAAGGCTGGGACGTATAGAAGCAATGGCCTCAGATTACGCAAATCTTGGAACCATTTCAAGGCTTAAAGGAGATTTGGATGGCGCAGAAGAGATGTATAAAAGATCACTTGAACTTGAAGTAAAGCTCGGCCGGTTATATGGAATTGCTGGTCAATATGGAAACCTAGGAACAATTCTAGACTTGCGAGGAGATATTGAATCTGCAGAAAAAATGTTTAGAAAGGCCTTGGAAATAGAAGAAAAGGTAGGTCGTCTGGAGGGAATGGCACTTCAATACGGGAATATCGGAGATGTTTTATATAAAAAAGGTGATTTTGATGGTGCTCAAATAATGTATAAGTTATCTCTATCTACTGAAGAAAAAATTGGGAATCTTGATGGGATGGCTACTCAATACGAAAACTTGGGAATGTTATTTGAGACAATTGGAAGGATAGATGAAAGCATAAAGATGTACGAACAATTGCTATCAATCGCCACCGAAATTCGAGACATTCAATTTATTAAATCTCTAAAACGGAAAATAAAAAAACTGACCTCAAAAAGAAATAAAAAGTAATTCTGGAAGTAGAAGTATTGCTCACTGTCAACCACTTTTGCTACCCTCACAATCCACCACTAATCCTAAGGTAGCAAAAGAGGTTTCCAGCTTATCAATTCTATAATATCTTGTGAATTAGATAAGAATCCTTAACTGGTAAAAAACCCTACAGCTAACAGGTCGGTATATGTCATTGCCTCTCCGTGGCGCGACAATAAGGTAACTAATGAGGCGGTTTTGTGGCTGGCGCCACGGCTCGCCCCGGCTCCCGCCGGGGTCTCCTTGGTGGTGTCACGGTTTTTGCCAACGCGAGAATAAACAAATAACATCATAACCCTGCATCGCACCACGAGTGCAAAAACACGCGCCACCGCGACTCTGAGGCAACGCCACATACCGCCGAACGTTAGCTGTAAGGCCAAGTCGATTAATAAATTAAAAGCCGACGCACAAGCAATAGATTTGCAGCCCTTCCCTGCGACCTTCCCTTCGCTGCAAAACACTTGCTTTTACCCCTTCCTTCCTTTTACATATACCCTTTCTTCGGTCAAAATGGAAATATTTTACATTATCTGTAAAAAAAGATCAAAAAATCGTGTCACAAATGGCCATCAAGTGACATGTACGGTATGAGGTGCCAAAAGAGGGTGTGTGGATCTTCTGGACATTTTTAATTAATATATTGATTTAGTTGTATTTAACCATATAAATAAACTTAATCAATTAACGTTATGAAAAAGCTGCATTTTTTCTTGGTCGTTCTAATTCTAATTGGAACTGTCCCTGCCATATCACAGGTAGGACCAAAAACAATGGATCCAAACAATCAAAAAATCAAAGAGATCGCTGTCAAGGTTGACGATGTTGGTTGGGTATATTTGGATAAAGGAAAGAAACTGACCCACGACGAAATCTTCACACGATACAAAGATGCTTTTGGTCTGGGTAACTCAGATGAAATGATAAAAACAAAAACAGAAGAAGATGACTTGGGTATACACCATCACTCTTACCAGCAGTATTATAAAGGACTAAAAGTTGAAAACTTCACTTATTTAATCCATGAGAAAAATGGAATAGCCGAAATAGCAAATGGTGAAATCCTTGAAAATATTGATGTAAGTGTCAAACCCAGCCTTAGTGAAAAGGAAGCGCTTGAGATTGCATTAAAAAATTTCAAATCAAACGAGTGGGCTTGGGAAGATCCTGATTGGGAGGAAGAGAAGAAAGGTAACAAAGAACACCCTTCCTGGAGGCCTGCTGGAGAGTTGATTATTATTAGCCAACACGGTAAAAATCAGTCTGGGGGTTTACTTGTATACAAATTTGAATTGCTGTCTGTTGATCCGTGGTTTCATTATGCCACATACATTAATGCTTTAAATGGATCCATCGAGAAATCATTATCATTAACTCGGAATGAATCAACTGGTACAGTATATACACTCTATAATGGAACCAAATCCTTTACAACTACATATAGAGGACTACCAAACTGGGATTACATATTAAAAGACGAAACGCGAGGGTATATATGCACAAAAAATTATAGTACTGCGGCGTGGTGGATAAGATCCCACATTGACAATTCGACTAACACATGGAGTGCTCCCGGAGAGAAGGTAAATGGTGCAACGGCTCAATGGACAGTAGAAAGAGCCTATGATTATTTCTATTCTAAGTATAATAGACATGGAATAGATAACAATTATCAGGATGTCAGAGTGGAGCTGAATCCAACTGATGACTATTATAATAATGCTGGATGGAGTCCCGGAGCCTCTGATTATGATATGATTATAATCGGACATACTAACCCGGGCAATCAGTATTTGGCAGCTTTGGATATCATTGGGCACGAATTCACTCATGGTGTGGTTGCTTCTGAGGCAAACCTTATTTATGAGGCAGAACCTGGCGCATTAAATGAATCGTTCGCAGATATTTTTGGTGCGATGGTAGAAAAGCATGTTGAATCCTCAAACTGGGATTGGATCCATGGAAGCGAGGTATTCGATAGTACCTCATTTTTCTTGCGCAGTATGAGCCAACCACATGCCTATTTTCAGCCTTCAACCTACATAACTGACTTGTGGTGGCAGGACTTAGCGAACTGTGATCCGAATGAAAATAACGATTATTGCTTTGTTCATACTAATTCCGGCGTCCAAAATCATTGGTTTTATTTACTGGCAGTAGGTGGCAGTCAAAATGGTGTAACTGTTTCTGCAATCGGGACAGATAAAGCAGCTAAAATTGCATATTACAACCTTTGCTTCTACCTTACAGCCCAGAGTGGATACCCGGCTGCCAGAAACGGAAGTATTTCAGCAGCAACATACTTATATGGTGAATGTTCAAATGAGTGTCAGCAGGTTAGAAATGCCTGGGCCGCTGTTGGTGTCGGAACAGCTGCTACGCCCTGCTTATCAGCTTATATAAGCGGACCTTATGACCTTATGTATGGTGAAGAAGGTCATTGGGAGGCAAATGTTAGTGGCGGATCTGGAAACTATTCATATTCATGGTATGTAGATAATCAGTACTATTCTAATTCATCCTCAATAGATTACACTTTCTATCCTGTTGTGGCCACGAATTATCCGATAGCTCTGTCAGTAACTGATGGTTCTTTATCAGATTATGACGAAACATCTGTTCATGTTTATCCAGATGGGATGATGCTATCCTACAATCCCGAGATTGTCACCATGAGTCTTTCTCCCAACCCTTCTGATGAATATACATCATTGCAAATAGACATAAAGGACACTGCACTAGATTCTTCTAAGGAGAACAATGAAATAAAGATATTACTAGTAGATGCCAGTGGGCGCATCTTATTGAGCACAACTATCAGAGACAGATTATTTGAGATAAATACCTCAGCTTTATCAAATGGCACTTATACGCTAGTTGCATCGACGAACAACTGGAAATCTTCAACTAATTTGATAGTTAATCACTAGACTTGATTTAACTGATGAGATGTCGGAATAACCCCCGGCATCTCATTTTGATACCCTTACAAAGGAATTCACATGTTCTGTATGCCATGTAAGTATTTTATAGATTGATCTTTATAACACTCAATTAATCATTATGATACCAAGACCCATTCGGACAAATATTGATATATCATCCTGCCTTACCATTCTGCTTCTCATTTCCTCTTGCTCCAATGATATGACCTTCAGCTTGCCTGACACAGATCCTCTTTTAGCTGTTCAATCATTTATCGGTCCGGACCATGATAGCAGGGTGAGAGTGACAATGGCAAGAGGGATACAGGATCCNNGCAATTCAAATGGACATTGATTGTCAGGTTGACCTTTTTGAAAATGGAGTATTCTATAAGAGTTTAACTCTTGACACCCCGGCAATACTATCAGGAACAATTTCCACCAAAGGTTATCTGGATTTCCCTGTAGATTCATCAGTTTTTCTTTCTGAAGGGAAAGAATACACTGTTAAAGTAAACTACCCAGGCTTTGAAACTGTAATGGCCAATGACATTAAGCCGTACGCGGTAAGAATCAATGAAATTAGCTGGCGCTTTTTTACGGGCGAAATGCCGGAATGGTATTATGACACACCATGGACAAATACCTACAATGATGTCTATGTTCCAAACCCAAGGGATACCTTGCTGATTGAATTTGTAATAACATTCGACGATCCGCCTGGCATAGATAACTCCTACTGTGTGGGTATGAACCTTGTAACACCAACTGGCCGACCAGCCCCGGTTAACTTTTATAATATCCGATGCCAGTATGCACTTTACTCAGATCCAGATCCGCCTTTCCAGATGTACAATTACCGTACCAAATACCCATATTATTACGGGTGGCATAATCCGACAACATTTGAAATCCTGTGGAACGACAACGACTTTGACGGCAGCAGGAATTCAATTATGATCGTGGCTCAAAGGCCTAACGTAGGAGCAAAATGCATAATTTCCCTATACTCCCTGAGTGAGAATTACTACAACTATATGATTGACAGGTGGAAGTATTATAAAGTATCTGATGATCCATTCTCAGAGCCGATTAGACTTCACAGCAATACAAGCAATGGATGCGGCATCTTTGCTATGTACTCTGTTGACAAAGATACACTGCAGTTCTAATCGTTGAGGTATGAAAAAACTGTTATTCATAACCCTTCTGTTGACTGTCTGCTCATTATTAAACGGTCAGCGCCTTCGGATCGAGGGCATCGTCCTTGATGCCCAGACGGGGATTCCCCTTCCTGATGCAGTGATTAAAGTCGATGATGACAGGTACCTTACAGATATCAGGGGCAGATTTTCATTTTATCATTCCGCCGGCTCACTTACCCTGTTTCTTAAGTACAGCGGGTATGAAGAGATGAAATCGGATCTGACCGTCAGAAGTGATACTACCCTAGTGTTGTACTATGACAAACTGGTTTCAATTGAAGAGATCAGAGTTACCGGATCACGTAAACCCGGATTTAAACGAGACTCCAACCTTGAAATCACCGGATTTGCCCCTGCCGAGGTGAGCTTCCTGCCCGTGATTGGCAGCGGTGAAGACCTATTGAAAAAAATCCAGTACCTGCCCGGAGTCCAATCAGGGGGAGAAGGGTCGGCCGGACTGGTTGTTAGGGGAGGCCAGTACGATCAGAACCTATTTAATCTTAACGGATTCCCGGTATATCAGCCATTTCACTTTTCGGGACTGATCTCGGCAATTGATCCCTTCATGGTCTCAGAGGTGGAAGTGATGAAGGGAGGATTCCCTGCAAGGTACGGTGGAAAACTGTCCTCGGTGGTTAATTTCAATACCGGGAAAAGCGTAAGTGATACGGTCCTTACTTCTATTTCAGCCGGGCTGCTGGTATCTGGTGCCGGTGTCGCTTTTTCACCTGACACCCTTACAACGATTGCAGTAGCAGGCCGGATAGGCACCACTAACCTCCTGAACGAAACACTAAACCGCAACTTCTCTCATTTCCCGTTTTTTAATTTTCATGATCTGAACCTGTATGCATCCCGCACTCTAAATAGATATAACGATCTCAGCCTTACCTTTTATATTAACCGTGACAAGCTTGAGAAGTACACGAGCTACACAGAATTCGACGATGATGTTGAAACTC
>MTKZ01036283.1_pt1 | contig 10441 bp, 12 predicted proteins | sample 1042781 | NCBI WGS metagenome assembly MTKZ01 (sample SAMN06212207, study PRJNA360539) | anaerobic digester metagenome | biome: Wastewater treatment plant; material: sludge; isolation source: anaerobic digester fed with sludge from wastewater treatment plant | place: Denmark: WWTP Viborg ...
CCACTCGATGGAACCTTTGGAGTCCTGCAGTGTGACACCAACTTCCACCAGGTAGCGCGCCGCGTCCACCCTGAACCCGTCCACGCCCATCTCCAGCCAGAATTTGGTGGCATCAAACATCGCTTCAGTCACCTTTGGCTGGTTGTAATTCAAATCGGGCATGCCGCTCCAGAAAGGTGCGTAGTAATAGCTCCCCGCGGATTGGTACCAGGCATTCTGCCCCCAGGGACCTGGTTGTGTCGGCCTGGTATCCGACCATACATACCAGTCACGATACTCGCTGGACTTATCTTTCGAGCTCACAAACCATGGATGTTCCGACGAGGTGTGATTGACTACGAAATCGATGATTACGCGGATGCCGCGTTCGTGGCAGGCTGTGAGCATGTCCTGAAAATCCTGCAGGGTACCATAGTCCGAGTTTACGTTCTGGTAATCGGTGACATCATAACCGTGATAGGAAGGCGATGGGAAGATCGGCATCAGCCAGATACCGCTGATTCCCAGATCAGTATCCGTGTTGGGGTCGCCATCGTTAAGATAATCGAGCATCTCGATTACTCCACGGAAGTCACCGATGCCATCGCCGTCGCTGTCCTTGAATGAGCGAACAAATAATTCGTAAAATACCACGTCATTCCACCAGCCCTGGGCAGGTTCGGGGGTTTCTTCTGTAACGACCTGTTCGGTAGGTGTGGCTGCGGGTTGGGTTGCAGTAGCAACAGGCTGGGTCGGGGCAGTTTCAGGTTTGCACGCAGAAAGCAAAAGGGCAAAAACAATTATCATGACAACAGGCAAGGCACGTTTTTCCATAGCTTCTCCAGGAAGTTCAGCAACAGCTGGGAGGATTGCCCCCAGCAGAATGTATGGTTAATTTTACACGATTCAAAGGCTTGCTCGCAGGCAGGATTATAAACCTCTGCTGCTTGCGACTTGTTGAGAATCAGTCAAAAAGACCACCACTAACAGGCTGAATGAGCGTAGCATCATCCTGCATCGGGCTGTTGACCGCGCGGCTGACTTCCCAGCTTCGCATCAATTCGGGGTCAAATGGTCGCAGTAAGTTCAGTCGTTTTTCGTCATCGGGCTCCAAGAGCCAATCCCACATTGATTGTCCTTTGAGCATGACCGGCATGCGCGGATGTACCTCCGCAACCAGAGCATTAGCATCCGTGGTAATGATCGTGCAGGTGGTCAATCCGGGCAAACCAGGGTCTGAATTTACGCCTTTGGGTTCCCAATCATCCCAAAGTCCTGCAAACGCGAACGCTTCGCCACTGCGCAAGCTGAAATAGAACGGAATGGAGAGTTTCCCAGCCTTACGCCACTCGTAAAAGCCATCCGCGAGGATCAGGCAGCGTTTGTTCTTGAAGGAATTACGGTAAGCAGGCTTCTCCGCGACAGACTCAGCCCGTGCGTTGATCATGCCATTGCCAATCGAGGGATCCTTCGCCCAGAAAGGCACCAAACCCCAGCGAAACCAATGCACCGAGCGCGTTTCCGCAAAGGGCACACAAGCGATATCCTGCGAGGGGGCAATGTTGTAGCGCGGCTCCCAATCGAGCGGCATCTGCCCGAGCGCGAGCTGCGTGCGCACGTCGTCTGAGTTGATCGCCATGGTAAATCTTCCGCACATAGTGCCTCCAATAGTAAAGTTGTTATCCTCTAATATTATACAATCTCTACGTGTCCCAATTATCGCTGGTGTCCCACCTGCGAGAACGTGACCGGAGAAGTTTCGGCAAAATCGTCTGATTCTTCGCTCTTGACGTTCCCTACCGGATTGGGTAAACTTGAGAGTTGCCGGTTTACCCGGTAAATTTATGGGCGAGGGTAACCTGAAAGATGGTGAGAGGCGCCCGGAGGAAAAATGTCAACACAAGAAGAAATCATCATCAAAGCTGAAAAGCGCACAATCAAAGGGAAACAGGTTTCCCAGTTGCGCCGCGCCGGCGTCCTGCCCGGTGTCATCTACGGACACAAAGTTGAAACCCAGGCTATCCAGATGGATCGCCACTCGGTTTCTCTCCAAATGTCCAATATCACCCCTACCACCCTGGTAACCATCGATGTCGCCGGGGACAAAATCAAAGCTTTTGTGCGCGATCGCCAGCGCGACGTGATGCACGGCACTCTGACTCACCTGGATTTCCTGGCTGTCTCGATGACCGAGAAGATGCGCGCCGCCGTTTCCCTTGAGCTCACTGGCGAAGCCCCCGTGCTCGATAACCCGATCTATTTGCTCAATCACAGCTTGAACGAAATCGAAATCGAATGCTTCCCTCAGGACATGCCTGAGCGTGTTATGGTGGACGTCAGCGGGATCAAGACCGCAGAAGATGTCATCACCATTGCTGACCTCAATCTGGGCGAGAATGTCACCATTCTCACCGACCACTCAGAAGTGATCGTTTCGGTTGGTTACAACGCTGCTGAAGAATCTGGCGAAGCTGGCTTTGAAGGTGGTGCTGGAGAGCCTGAAGTTGTTGAAAAAGGCAAGAAGATCGAAGAAACTGACTAATCAGCGGATTCCCATGATTAAAAACGATCGCCTCACAGCGGTCGTTTTGATTTAAGACTCTAATTCAATCAATTACTCTTCAGTTTTGGATAAGCCTAAGGAATTCCTGGGTGATCTGCGCGGTCGCACCCCAGATGATCTCACCGTCGTATTCATTGTAGTAAGGGATATTGAAAGTTTGCCCCTCAAACTCCCTCGGTCTGACCTGGTAATTATGGAGGTCGGCAAGCCAATCGAGTGGCACAATGAATGCTCGCGCCACCTCGCTGGTGTTGATGTTGAGTTCACACGGCCAGGCTACCACGCCGACCACAGGCGTGACCTGAAAGTAGGAAACCATGTCGAACCGTGCCATCTTACCAAGCACTGCCACAGATGCCGGCCTGATCCCAATTTCCTCCCAGGCTTCCCTTAAGGCTGTGCACTCCAGATCGCCGTCTTTCTCCTCCCAGGCTCCGCCCGGGAAAGAAACCTGACCTTTGTGATCTTCCAAATCCATCCCACGACGGGTGAAAAGCAAATGCCATTGGTCGTTTTCCCAGACCAACGGAACCAACACCGCAGCGGGACGCAGACGGAGCGGATCCAGATGCAGCCAATCGCCATCTTTCAGGTTGGCTTGAGCTGCATGTGCCTGGAGACGCGCCCCAAGATCATGCGGTAAGGTCAGAATATTACTCAAATTTCGTCCCCGGTCTCATCGACCTCGGATGGCTCAGCGTCCTCTGATTTTTCCAAGCCAAGGCGTTCCACCGCCCTGCCAAATAGCAGGAAACCGGTGTGCGCGATCATGCGATCCACCGGACGCAGGTGTTCCCAATCGGTTTTATAGTAGCGCACGAGTACTTCTATCACTTCCACGAAGGCAAAGTTGTTGTGCATCAGCGACCGCAGGCAAAGCTGTACCTGGTTGACCGTGGGCACGAGCATGCCAAGGTAGCCGCCAGGTTTCAGGCTGGCACGCGCCTGGACGAGGTAATCGTACGGATTGGGAAGGTCCAGGAAAAGCGCATCGACGTTTTCCTCAGAGAAGCCATCCCCTGCGTCCCCCACTTTAAACGTCACGCGGTCGAGCAGGCCGACACGCTCCAGGTTTTTAACCGCAAGCGCCTGGATTTCCGGCTTGCGTTCATAGGAATAGACATGACCGCTGTCGCCCACCATGTAGGCAAAAGCCGTTGTCAGTCCGCCTGAGCCGCTGCCGCACTCCAGCACGCGCATGCCCGGACCGATCCCCATGGTAATAAGGATTTGACCAATTTCCTTCGGATACATGATCTGGGTGGTGCGTTTGATATTCTTGATGAGGTCAGCAATCCCCGGTTGCAGCAGGTAGAAGGGATTGCCCTGGTGAGACTCCAGCCGACTGCCCCATTTTTGACCAATGATATCGTCGTGTTTGATGACTCCGCGATGGGTTTGCAAAACACCGCCTGCCACCAGGCGCAACAAATGGCTCTTATGACCTGCACCTTGCAGCTGAACCAGGTCGCCCTCGCGGGCGAGGTTGCTTGATTCGGTTTGGGATGTGATCATCCCTTATTACTCTGCCCTGGGAAGGATTCGATGCGGCTGAACCAATGTCCGGCAAAGAGCACGACGATGCTGCCGATGATGCCGCCACCGAGATGAAGTGATCCAACACTCATCAAGTTGAAACCCGCGCTTTTAGCGATCAAGTGACCCAAAAAGAAACCAATCCAACTGAGAATGATATAAATAACCAGTTTCCAGAATCCCCCATCTTTCCAAAGGTGGAAGACAGCCCCAAGCAATGTGGCTATTATCCATCCAAAAATATAGGTAGCAACGTTCATAAATCGTCCTTATTGGTCTCTGATTGGTTTCATCAAGCTGCCTTGACTACTCCGGATGCAGGTGGGTTCGATAGGAAGCCTCCTAATCCTGGCTCAATAATATCACTAAACCGCCCAATCCGAGCCAGCTTGAGCGTAAATTATCACCCCTCCCCACAGCTGCGACCCCCTCTCTAGACGTGGTATTAAAGGAACTTGCGTCAAAACTCTTTTGACCCCCTCTTTAGAACGTTAATTATTGGAGGGGACGTCAAAACCATCCTGACCCCCTCCCTGGTGGGGTAATCAAAGGGGGTGGCTTACGATTTCCTTCTTTACATGTACCCGAACAAACCGGTACCTAAATAAAGGTAAAATAATCCCATGAACGAGAGAGACAACCAATACATCTTTTGTGACACACACTGCCATCTTGACATGCCCGCTTTCAGCGAGGATTTTGATGACGTGCTCCAAAGAGCTGAAGATGCACAACTCGAATTTGTTGTCATCCCTGCCCTGGATTGCGAAACTGCAAAAAACGCTCTCAAGTTTGCCAACCAGAGACCCGATTTCTTTTTCGTTTGCGTCGGAATCCACCCTACCTATTCTGCTAAAGTCGATCCTACCTGCCTCTCTCAGCTTGCGTCTCTTGCCGTGCAGCCTGGCGTAGTCGCCATCGGGGAAATTGGGCTGGATTATCACTGGGATTACGCCACACCCGCGCAACAAAAAACGGTGCTTCTGCCGCAACTGCAGCTTGCCCGCGAGCTGAACCTGCCTTTGGTTATCCACAACCGGGACGCCGCAGAAGATCTTGGTCCCATTTTGCTCGAATGGCAAGCTTCCCTTCCCGCTGCTCACCCCCTCAAAACCCGCCCCGGAGTGATGCACTCCTACACGGGTCCGGAGAAATTAGCGCGAGACCTGGCTGAGGCTGGTTTTTACTTCGGGATTGGCGGTCCGGTTACTTACAAAAATGGCAAGGATAAACAATCTCTTGTTGCGATGCTGCCGCGTGAAAAGATCCTGCTTGAAACAGACAGTCCCTATCTGCCCCCACATCCGCACCGTGGTAAAAGGAATGAGCCCGCATTTATTCCACTGATTGCCGCAAAAGTCGCTGAGATCTGGGGTGTCAGCACTGAAGAAGTAGGGCGTAGCACCACTGCAAACGCCAGGCGGTTGTTTGGGATTTCCTGATCGAGTGTTCTGAAAAGCAGTCAAAACCAGAAAAGCATTTGAAGGGCGAGACTGGAAGCACAGCGCCGTGCATCATACCGGAACTTCGATGTACTTCCAATCCGCCATAAAACCAATTTGGTACACAAATTCGTCACCGTACAAAAAATTTCGACGGTTTGAGGGCACGATACGCTCGTCGATCGCATTACTCAAGGTGCCCTTAACACCCTGTTTCGCGGGCATCTCGATTCGCCGTACGGATAATTGTGCCTAAAACATATATGATTGTGCCGGGCTTACGAAGTCCCCCGCCGGCGGAGCAAGGCGTGGGCTGCCCGAGCACAGACTTTCGCCATGGGCGTCTATCATCAAGGGGAGACCTTCGGTCAAATCACGTGTCCGGTTTGGAGACCGGCACGATCAGGTTAAGGTTGTGCTCAACCATGATATGACCCATCGGTTTCACGGTGAGCACAGTCGGTTCGAAGAAAATACCCGCCTTATTTCTTCTTTTCTTCCTCGATCACATACTCCGGCACAAAGGTCTGATCTTCGAAAGGCGGGCGCACGTAGGAGTCATCCACTTGCTTGGGAGGCAGCTCCATCTTTGGCGGAGTCAAGTCCTCATAAGGGATCAAAGTCAGCAGGTGGCTGATGCAGTTGAGGCGGGCGCGCTTCTTGTCATCCGCCTGCACCACATACCAAGGGCTCTGCTTTGTGTCCGTAAAGCGGAACATGTCATCCTTAGCTCGGGAATACTCAACCCAGCGTTTGCGGGACTCGAGGTCCATCGGGCTTAGTTTCCAACGGCGGGTGATGTCGTCCATGCGCTGTTGGAAGCGCTTTTCCTGTTCCTCATCACTAACGGAGAACCAGTACTTGATCAGGATGATGCCGGATCGGATTAACATCTTCTCAAACTCGGGCACACTGCGGAAGAATTCCTCCACCTGCTCTGGGGTGCAGAAGCTCATCACGCGTTCAACGCCAGCCCGGTTGTACCACGAGCGATCGAACACCACCATTTCCCCGGCTGCTGGCAGATGCGCCACATAGCGCTGAAAATACCACTGGGTCTTTTCCTTCTCGGTTGCTACTGGCAGCGCGACTACGCGCACAATTCTGGGGTTGAGAGTTTCGGTCAGGCGCTTGATGGTGCCACCCTTGCCTGCCGCGTCACGCCCCTCAAAGATGACCACCACCTTTAAGCCACGCTCTTTAATCCAAAGCTGTAACTTCACCAGCTCAATCTGAAGTTTTCGTAGCTCACGTTCGTAAACAGCGGTTGCAAGTGGTTTCTTTTTCTCTGTGTGATGCACAGCCTTGGGGTCAGCCTTCGGTTCGACCTGCTTTTCTTCAGCTTTATTCTTGCTTGCTTTTTGTTCTGTTTTGGATTGTTTCTTTGCCATGCTAACCTCTCATTTGGTTGGGTAGTGCGCAAAAGACACCCTAATTATACAATCAATAGTTTATTAGCCAAGCAATGCTTAGGCTCCTAATTCCGTTAAGTTCATCCCCCTGCAGATCATCAGCGATTTTCGCGCTTGTAGTCCACAAACCGATACCCAACACCGCGTTCAGTCAGGATATACTGCGGGTTGGCAGGGTCTTTTTCAAGCTTTTTCCTGAGATAATTGATGTAAAGCCGCACATAATGCGGTTCATTTTCGTACTCATAGCCCCAAACTTTGGTCAAAATCTGATCGTGGGTGAGCACCCAGCCTGCATTTCTCACCAAGTGGTAGAGCAATCTATATTCGGTCGGGCGGAGCTTGACCAGCTCCCCTTCAACCCAAACCTCATGCCGGTCGAAATCGATGGTCAGCCGGTCATCCACGACAATTTTGCCTGTCTCTTCTTCCTCGACAACATTCCCGCGCCGCAACACTGCCCGAATGCGGCTGGTCAATTCCCGCGGGCTAAAAGGCTTGGTCACGTAATCATCCGCTCCAAGTTCCAACCCCTTTACACGATCGTCTTCCTCCCCTTTTGCGGTCAGCATGATCACCGGGGTCGAGCCTACTTCGCGAATCCTTTCAAGCACGGTGAAGCCGTCCATGTCTGGCATCATCACGTCCAAAAGTATCAGGTCAGGTAGAACAGTACGTAGTTTATCGATAGCCTGGGTTCCGTTGTTCGCTTCCGAAACTTCAAATCCATCATGCTCCAGGTTCAAACGGATAATGCGTACCAAACCTCTTTCATCATCCACCACTAAGATTCTCTTTTTTGCGCTTGGTTCTGCCATCATTCGATCCTTATTTAATTTCTACGAATATTACACTGATATTATCTGTTCCACCAGCATTATTGGCAAGGTCACATAGTAGTTGTGCGTCGTTCTGCTCTCCAGCATTAGCGCTGATAACCTTGAGCAACTCCCTTTCATCAACCAAGCCCCACAATCCATCAGTGCATAATAGTAGTTGGGTTGGTTCCACCAGATCCACGTGCCCCAGGTCTACCTTAAAACCCTCTGTCTGTCCTAATGCTCGAAAAAGCACGTTACGCTGAGGATGATGGGCAGCTTCAGCTTCCGACAATTGCCCAAGATCCACCAGGCGACGCACCAGGGAATGATCCTGGGTGAGAGATTGAAGGTCAGCATGATCGCTGCGCATATAGAGTCGCGAATCACCGATGTGCCCAAAGTAAAGATGCTTCTCCAGCAGCAGTGCCAGCGTTAGGGTGGTGCCTCCCCCTGAGACAGTTCGGAGCACTTGCTCCTGTGCCTGGGTAAACGCGGCTTCCACCAGATTACTCACCTCCTGATGAGAAGGTAACAATTCTCCCTGGAGGATTGGATAGATCAGCGCTTGCATGAGGGAGTTAACGCTTACTTGAATCGCTATTCTGCTGGCGACTTCACCATTATCGTGTCCACCCATGCCATCTGCGACCATATAAATACCCAGGGTAACAAGTCTTTCTGGAAGTAACAGGTCTGTGGTGAGAGCGAAAGCGGAATCCTCCATGTGCGTACGGGTTTTTCCGACCGATTGAGCAGTCCAGGCATGCAGGTTCAGCCGCTCAGCAAGAGGTTTTCCGAGTGCGTCAGATTCAGAATCATGCCTTTCAAAAATTTTGGTGCCGAATAATTTCAAAATCCCTCACCTTTCAAAGAATCGGTAATACCTCAAGGGGTTGGAGTATTCACATTGAACACCATCAAGTAGTTCTCAGCCGCCCAACCGGTTCGGTTTTCATCCAAAGGCGCTTCCAACTGCCACCAGGTGTAACCATCGCTCACTTCCGGTCCGCCAACGACCTTGAAGACTTCATCATCCATAGCCATGAAGTTGATATCTCCTGCCGTACCCGCGGCTGCCCGCATTCGCAAACCCAAGCCTTCCGTCCCGGTCACCTTAACGTAAACATTAATCCCAATCGCGCCATCCGGCAAAATGACCGGTGCTTCTGAAGTGGGTGTGGGGAGTTCAGTCGGAGCGACGATAGTATTCGTCTGTGTTGGAGCAGGAATGACGGTCACATTGTATTGTGGGGTGGCTTCGATTTGGGGGGCCTGGCTAACGGCAAACGAAAAGACCAACCAGGTAATACCAACTAGCGCGCCGGCAACCAGCAGTACGCCAAGGATGCTTAAAGGGTGAATTTTTGGAGTCGGCTCGGTATGCATATTTGACCCGCGCTAATTATAACAGTGCCTTTCTGTCAGTTTAGTCATGCTGCTTCCAAAAAGTTTCAATACTACGAAAGGTTTCACCAGGGTTCTCAAAATGCGGCATGCCGCGCGTGTGGCTGCTGCGGATAGCCTTCCAGTTTGGGTTCTCACGCACCAGCATGGGAAGCATATCAAATTTACGTTCGGGATGATTATCGAACACTACCAGAACTGGCTTGGTGATTTGTTTATAGTATCGGGTGCGCACGTTCGGTACTGAAAGCTTGCCGCAATAGTGCAGAATTGGCGCAAAGTGTGCGCCGGGCTGATGAGCTGAGGTGTAAGCGAGATCCACCAGATCCGATGGCGCAGTGTAAGTAAAACGTTTGCGATAGTAATTCGAGATGCTCGAGCGACTTGCCAGTAAATCATAATATGGCAGGCTCCAGAGCGGTACCCTAAGGTAAGAAAGGGCCAAATTGCGGATCTGCTCCCACCATTTGTTCTCAGAAATATGCCCCATGCCCGGCATCTGCATGCCACTTGGATTGATCATCACAATCGACTTGAACAGGTTAGCGTCTTGCTCGTCAGCCATGGCAACAAATTCGGCCGACTGCCCCATCACGACTACATGGACTGGTTGACCAATCTGATAACGGACAAACTCGAAAATTGCCGCCTGATAGAGACCTGGTCGGTACGGTCTGTCCGACTTTTCTGAAGCGCCAAAGCCGGGCAAGTCGAGCAAATAAACCTTTCGATAAGCACAGAACGCCTCGAAAATTGGCACCATGTCGTGCCCGCCAGCAAATAGATGAATCCCATGGACAAGCAATATGGGGGTCTGTTTGCTCTCGATCTTGCTCTCGTAAAATTTGATTTTCCCGACCGTATCCGATTCAAAAGTGTGGTGTTCAGCCTCAAGCATGAGGTTGACTTTGGCGTGGTGATCGATGTATCTTTTACTGTAAATGACCCAACCCGCTTTGAATGCCAGCGCCAGCGCTGCCAGGCTGCCCACGCTCCAACCTGCAGCCTTCCCATGTTCTGATTTTTCTTTCGTCATCCAGACCTCCGTTTGTTTTGTGGTCTTACTCAATTATATATGAGAACACCAAGGGCATTCCTGGGTGTCACAAGAGTGGAGCGAATTGGAAACATCTCTGTTCGCGCCAGTTTCCGGACTGCGCACGTGAACTGACCGAAGGTCTCCAGCAATTATTGCGCAAAGGCAGATCGCCACGCTACACTCACGATGATCGAGATGATCGTGCCGGCGTCTGCGCCGAGCACGCGATTTGACCGAAGGTCTCC
>MTKZ01049019.1_pt1 | contig 10441 bp, 11 predicted proteins | sample 1042781 | NCBI WGS metagenome assembly MTKZ01 (sample SAMN06212207, study PRJNA360539) | anaerobic digester metagenome | biome: Wastewater treatment plant; material: sludge; isolation source: anaerobic digester fed with sludge from wastewater treatment plant | place: Denmark: WWTP Viborg ...
GTTAATAGCAATAGCGTTTTCAAAACAATTTTCTGCTTTTCTTGTTCTGAAAAATCAGTTTTTTCTTTGAATGCGGTTACATCTTGTTCTGATACATAAATATGCTTTCCGTATCCTTCTTCTACAAACCTTGAAAGATTGAAGTTAAAGGCGCAGGTTGCAAAGTCCCTCGGATCGGTAAAGGTTGCGGAAAAATTAAACAAAAATCCGTTCCTTGAAAGTATGGAGTATAAAATCTGCCGCTTGCTGTCTTCCTTTTTACCTTTGTGAGCTTCGTCCAAAAGAATGTACCATTCGCCGTTATTCTCATAATTTCTAAAATTCACTTCTTTTTCTTTCTGTTCGTCAGAAATCAAGTCGGAACGGTAATAAAAAATAGTAATTTCGTTTTTGGTAAAAGGTAGGGCGTTTTCACGCTTCACGCTTTCGTAATCTCTCAAATTTTTAAGGTTAATTTTTTTGTCAAAATTAAAGCTGTTAAATTCCTCAATATGATTCTTGAACTGGTCTAACAGATCCTCTCTGTACGTCAAAAAGAGAATATCATTTTTTGGAATCTCACCTTTTGAAATAAGCTGCCCTAAAAGTTCAATCAATTTAACAATAATTAGTGTTTTACCGGAACCCGTTGCCATCCAAAAACTCATCCGATTGATAAAATGCGAAAAAGAAATTTTAGAATCTATAGCTAGATAATCTTTGTCGTATTCTAAAAGATATTTTGCAGTCTTTCCTTCTCCTTTTTTCTTTAAATCGTAATCAAAGTTTTCTTCAAGTCCATTTAATTGATAGTGATTAAACAAACTTTGCTTGTTTGCATTTTTATCTTTGAAATAAAGCCATAGACCACGCAGAGCATTTTTAAGTGCATCTTGCTGAAAATCAAAAAGTGTTTTGTCTTTTGAAAATCTTACAAAATCAAACCCTTGCCATGTTATAGGTAAGGTTTCAAAAGGAATGTCTTCTACGATGTTTTGTAAATATAGTTTAGACATACTAAGTTATCCACATGATAGCATTTGACAAATATTTATTTACAATGATATTATGACAATGGAATTGCTTCCGAACTAAACTGTGGTGTCTATCACCACGTTCCCGTAAGGGATAGGTTCGGGAGTTTTTATTTTGGCCAGATTTGAACATAAATCTCTCGATGAACAATAATTTTTCTGTACTCATCTGCCCACTTTCGCTTGTTTTTAATTGAACGATTAATAACACCAGCCACATAATCTGCTAATTGCAATAGGTTGTTTCCATCAGATCTTTGCATTTTAACTTTCTTTATTGCTCCGCTATTGATTTTTCTCCGCAAATATTTTGCTAGATGATGTCTAAAATCAAGATTGCCACTTTTATCTATAACTATGGTTGCCTTGTTTAATTTCTCTTTAGCGTTTTCAAACACTAATCCGCAAGCGTATTTATAAAATGACTCTTTATTTTTAAATCCTTCTCCCCAAAGTTTTTGAGGATCTTTATTGATAACTATTCCGTAATAAAAGAAATTATAAGGAGAAACAGCTTGCAAAAAAGCGCGGCGGATTTTATCTGAATTTCTTTTAAAATGAAACTCGCTTGCTTCATTCCATCCGATTTCTTTCTTTAAAAGTTGTATTCTTTGATCGCAACTTAAAGCTTCGTCTTTATCTTCAAAAACAACCAAAGCAATAGTGAAATATCGACTGGATCCCTTTTCTATTTTTAATCCCGGATCCACGGATTCATCAATAAGCGCTAACATAAATTTATTCCCACCAAATTAATGGTTTTATTAATTTATAATCTAAATCTTTTGTATCAATTTTTGTTCCGTCTTCGAATTCCACTTCATCGTCATTAATTTTCTTTATCCATTTACTAGTTAAATTTGACAATGTCTCAGCAATATCTATATTTGGATAAAGTTTTGACAAATCTACTTTTACTTTGTTATTTTCGTAATCAATTTCTAATGCTTTAAGCATCTTTTCGTCTTTTAAGAAAACATATTGCTCATAAGGATTTTTGTTTCCAATAATAAACATATCGTGATTTTCATAAACAGTATTTGCCAATGCTTCTTCGTATTGTTCAATTTCGTAGTATTTGAAAAAGCCGCCACCTTGATAATCTTTGACTTCTTTTGAAATTCCTGATTTATCATAAGCCAAAATCTTTTTCATTCTTGGCAAAACTACGCTGTAAAAATGCTCTCCCATTTCAACACCAATCCATTTTCTGCCAAGTTTATGTGCTACTGCTGTTGTTGTGCCAGAGCCAAGGAAGAAGTCCATAACTAAATCACCTTCGTTGGAGGTTGACTCTATGACACGCTTTAAAAGTATTTCAGAGTTTTCGGTTTGAAAATCCCAATTTGATGTATAACCTGAAATATCTGTCCAATTCGAATCAATCTGTTTTACTTCTGTAGGAGATAACAAATATTCAACTTTTACATCTTCTTTACTTTTACATTTCGGACATCCTTTCCAATCTCCTTCAGTATGGATGTGTCCACAATTTCTACATTTCAATCTTATCCTTTTCTCTGTCTCCATTTGTTTTATATTTTCTTGACCATAAGTCCAGTGTCGTCCCTTTGGTGGATTGAACAAGTAATTAAAAATATAAAGAGGTTGTCCTTGTCCTTGTGAGTCCATAGCATGCCATCTTTCCAGTTTTACTTTTTCTAATTTTTTAAATAAAAGATTAAACTGAAAGTGGTCAGTTAGAGAGTAGAAAAATAAGGAGTCAGTTGCAGTATTAAATCTTTTAACTTTCGGATCTTGTTTGCTTATTCTACTTATTGTTAATTCATTTCTAAAATTCTCATCTCCAAAAATCTCATCCATCAAACATCTAACAATCCAGTTACCATTGTAATCACAACGTACAAAAATGCTTCCTTTTTCGTTGAGCCAATCTTTAGCAATTCGTAATCGGTTTTCAAGTAATGTTGCCCAATTTGCATCTTTGTAATTTGTGCGGTAAAGAAACTGGTCAGATGAATCTAAATTAAACGGCGGATCTATATAAATTGTTTGCACTTTTTCTTTAAATTTTGACAGGATTGTGTTTAATGCTTGATAGTTTTCACTTTTTATCAGCCAGCCGTCCAAAGATTTATCTAAATCCTCAAACAATCCTAAAATCTCAAGTTCCAAATCCTTGAAATACTTTGTATCAATCGGAGCTTTTGGGTTGTCTTTGTCTATTCCTAATTCTTTCCATTCTTTAACTTGTAAGGGATAGCTTTTGTGTTTTTTAATTTTCTCAATAAGTTTTTTGTCGCTAATTCTATCCAGTGTAATTACATAATTTGAGTTTTTGACAAACTTGGGCTTATTCCAGATTTTTACCAGCTCGTTTTCAAACTGCGAGATGAAATCAATGACTTTAAAAGCAATATCTTTGAGAATTTGTAGCTGATCGACTCTATCAGCACCCCACTCCTTAGCCCCTTCCCAGAAATACTGATAACTCCAGAGTTTAAATTGCTCCTGCAAAAATCCTTTAGCATCCTTGTTGATAAAGAAATCAACCTCACTTTGCTTTTCAAAAACTCTAAAGGCGCGTTCTAATTGTTCTTCGGTAATAGCGATGCCTTTTTTCTTGATAGCTTTTAATATCTCGTCTTGTTTTGTTTTTCTGCCTTTTTCGGAATATAAAACATCAAAAATAATTGTGTCATCCTCGCGAATTCTGCTTAACTCAAAGACGAGCGAGCGTTTCTCGTTTGCTTTTTTGGATTCAATCTTCGAAGCGTCAAAATAGAATTTGAGTCCGTCTGATTCGAACTCCAAACTCTTAAAAATCCTGTCAGTTTTGACATAGTAAAGCATCTGTGTTTTCCAAAAAAGAATGACATCTTTTTCATCGGTATAAACCTTTTCGTAAATGTTGTTGTGAAATGGTGTTGAATTGAAATAAATCGATCCGCTTTCTGTAAAATAGCGGCTGAAAAAGGAATAAAGTTTGTCAAAAAGTTCGTCTCTAAAAGAAGGATAACTTTCAAGTGCTTTTTCGACATCTTCTTTAAGGAGTTGTTCAATCTTGCGGTAGTAATTTGATTTTATCTTCATCAAATTAACAAAACCGCCTTGGCCCTCAATCTTAGCACCGATAAATACATCTTGTAGTGCTTTGTAAAATTTTTGTTCTTTAGTCATAAATAAGACCTTATTTAATATTACTTCAATAAATCATCTACAGAAATACTAAGGGCTTTGGCTAATTTTTGAAGCGTATCAATTGAAGGGTTAGTGATACCACCCGATTCCAACTTTATAACTGTGTTATAGGAAATATCAGCCAACTTAGAAAGCCGGTCTTGCGACAAGCCCTTTTGTTTTCTTAATTTCTTTATATTTTTACCTATCAACGAAGTCTCTTTTAACATTGCAGTATTAAAATAATAGTATATATCTATAGAGTAATCACAACCTACAATTAGGATACAAAATCATTTTGATAATGTAAAGAGAATCTTAAGGAGTTTAATTTCAAATGCTTGTACACGAGAGGGTTGGGGCAAGATATTTATCTTTTTTATATTAAGGAGTTTTGAAGAGAAGGTTTTTGCTACTTTTGGTCGGGGTGGGCGGACTCGAACCGCCGACCTCACGGTCCCGAACCGTGCACTCTACCAACTGAGCTACACCCCGATAAAACCACGCTAAACCAACTCTTATAAATTATTTAGATACGGTTTCTAAAACTTTTTGTCAATAAATGTCCCTATTAAATAAGAGAGCGTGACAGTAAAAATAAATAAAAGAACATGCTCCAAAACTGCAGAGATTAATTCCTTTTTTTCAACTCTATTTAGTATTGATGAGAGAAAACTTATCAATGTTATTACGACAAAACCCCAGACTATATCTATAATCCTGGCTGTTTTTGTATCAAAAATAAGCACGGGAATTAAAAATGTCAGAGCTAAAAGAAACTTTGAAAGAAAGGTGGAAATTGTAGATTCCCAAACCTGTTTTTTTGAATTTTCTCCTGCAGATTCTTGAGATAAGTGAACTCCAAAAGCGTCAGATAAAGCGTCAGCGACAGCTATAGTTAATATTCCCCCAATAATAACTTCTCTGGATTGTGTACCAACACCAAGACCAACCAAAAGACCGAGAGTAGTAAGTACTCCTGATACTAAACCGAAACTTATTCCTGTTTTATAAGATTTTTTAACTAAAACCACTTCTTTCTTAGCTTTCTTAGCTTTATTTTAATTCCTTTACGGATTCTTTCTTTTTTCTTTTATTTTCAGAAATATATCTGATAGCTACTCTAAAAGCCAGGACAAGAAGTATTAAAGGTAAGAATGCTACAACCCAAATTCCGAAAGTTCCTATCCCTCTAAATACGGATATTAAGGCTCTAATAGCCCGCCTGGCTATCAATTCAGGTTTCCAAGAATCTACGGGAGCATATGGCAAACTTAATTCATCAGTAGATAAGTTTATTGTCACTTTAGATGTAATTACTGACTTTTCCATATAATCCAACTGACCCTTTATAGAATCTATCTGATTCTGAATATTCAATATCTTGCTTTGAACATTCATTATTTCATCAACTGTTTCTGCCTTCTCCATTATTTCTTCAAACCTGGCTTTCGTACTCTCAAGACTTCTCAATCTTTCTTCGTAATTAACATATTGATCGGTAATATCTTTTCCGACAACATTTTCATACACAACTTTTACAGCTAATGTCTTTAGATAATTTGAAAACTCAGTAAGTTGATCAGAAGGGATTCTAACTTCCACAACAGCGCTGCTATCTTCCACATCTCTTCGTATATTTGTATTCACCATAAAACCACCCATCTCAACAGTTTTTTGTCTTATATTTTCTATGGCATTATCTACATTTTTTACATGAAGAGAAAAATTGGTATTTGTGACTACTTTTCTACTCTCCTGACTTGTTTCAGAAGAGACATCACTCAAAGATCGGTCTACAAGTGGAAGTGATTTTTGGGAAGATCCTGAAATATTAGCATCATAAAAACCCAAACCCTCGTTACCGTAATACTCCTCTCTTTCGGTTAAATCGGTACTTGTATTATAAACTCTAGTGCCGAAGGGTATTTTAAGAAGAACATATAAAACTACTACAAATATAACGAAAGTATGAAATTTATGGGTTTTTACCCAATTTGATATTTTTTTAAACATATTCACTTATCACTTATAAGGTGCCAAATTAAAAAATTAGTACTTATTAATTTATACACTTTTCCAAAACAATTTAAAACAACGGGTGTTAAAACTTAAGTTTGGTTTTTGAAGATAAAGTTTGAGTGGTACCCCAGATTGTGTTAAAAAGGAATCAAGTAATTAGATATTTATTAAGTATCTGGGAATTCTCTATCTTAAAATAGCACCTATTATCTAAAATAGTGTCCTACCTAAATACTAATTTTACAGTACTTTCAAAAATTTAAATCTGGGAATGGACTTTTGGGAAAAAGCTTTCCTTCCTCAGCATCTTTGATAAGTTTATATACTAAATTTTCCCTACATCGGGTTGTTATGGATATACCACCGGGTATTCTTTCGGAGGCTTCAAATTCAGGCTCTACCTCATTCTCATTACAATAAATAGTAAGTAATTTTCTATATTCACTATTTTGTTCCTCATCAACATTCAAGCGATTTCTTGCTGTTAAGTCGTATACCCACTCTTCAAATGACCTAATCTGGGCACAAACCCATTCGCTTGCTATACGCTCCTTATCAAATGAGGATATTTCGTTGTTACTAAGCAAACGAAATATAATCCCGTCCATAAGCTTTCTGTAGGACTTTAAACTTTCATATTTATATTTCTGTTGTTTTGTAATAAACATCCAATAAAAGAAACTTTCTACTCTAAGACTATATGGTGTACAAGTAATAGTCAACTTCCAAATAAGCGATTATGTAGTAAAATGTTTTTAATGAAGGAAATATACTCTACAAGTTTAGAAAGTGATTCCCCGTTTTATTTTTATATTAAGTATGATGAAAAAACAAAAGTTTACATATTCGAATGGAATATATATGGCGGTAGTTATACCATCAAAAAAGACTCGATAGATGGGTTTTCTACTGTTGAAGAAGTGTCATTAAGAAACGATGGCCGTGTAGTAGAAACGTACCTCCTATACATATACGCAAAGACGACCATAAGAATTATTTTGCATGAACTCGTATTTAAAGACTATAACGAAAGAAACTTGGCACATACGAAAGGAAGTGAATACAGAGAAGAGGTTGATGCTACACAGAAGGAGATAAATATAATACACGATTTTATTAACAAAGAGTTTTTTGGAATTGAATCTGATAAACCAAATTCTTGATTCATTAGAGATTTATGTTGATTTTAACACTAATAGTCGTAATAGTAGCTTTTTGTAGTTAAAAACGTTCTAATCAATAATGAAATCAATCGAATATCAACCTATTGCAAGAAGTTATTCCCANNAAATGTAGAAAAAGATCTTGGAAGTGAAATAGAGTGCTACACCAATAACACAGCAGAAAAACAATTTACCCTTTTCGCCAAAAAATTTCCAAAAGAACCCAATGACACTTCGGACAAACTTCTTGAGACATATACTACGGTACTCGATCGGTGTAAAAAGGAGTTCATTGTTTTTAGAAAAATCAAAACGTTTGTCCTTGAGGTATTTAGCAATAGAGGATCTTATGATAGAAAAAGCTCGTATGAAATCATAATTAGGTGCTACCAATATCTAATAACATTGACTATTTGGTTGAGTAGCGACGAGTTTAAGGATTTTGACGATATTCAATCCCGTGAAAAATCTTTAGAAGAAGCAAGGACTAAAATACTCCAGTTCGCAAACTTGGTAGAAAAATAAATCTCCTCTCTAATTTTGATTAGTATAATAACTTTGAGGTTCTGTATAAGATTTAACTTCCCCAAAATTTCTAGAGTCCTTATTGAAAGAATACACAGAAACCGTCTCCGTAGCTTTGGAAATGTCGTTCGGCGTGGAATTCCATTCAAAAGAGTGAACAACCTCAAACCCCGTCTTATTCATATTTCTAACTCTCGCCGATCCATTCACCGCGTCATAAAACTTATTAAAAATGACCTCATAACTATTCCCATCTATTATTACAATGTCACGGGGATGGCAAGACACACAACCAAGACCACCTAAATTTAAGATAATATCCTCTACCCCATCGTTAGTTACGTCAAAGAAGTCCTCTTTAATTTTTATATAGCAGTTATCTCTAATTAATTTCATAGCGTTAGTACTTTTCAGCACCCTGTCACCGAGAGAGCTAATATGTAATTCTTCATCGGTACAAGAAACTTCATAAAGGGAACTTTGTTTATCTTTTTCTATATTATTCTCCACAACGTTATCTAGTTCTATCCTACTATTACGCCATAAATTCTGTGAATAAAAAATGTACCTAATTAATATACCGAAACCAATAAAAATTAATATGTGCCTGATTTTCATACTACTATTCTACCAAAGTATTGGATTAGGAAATATCATTTTTTAGCATATATTCTGGTTCATCTACACTGTCGAGCAATATTTTACCGTTTATAACATCTATGTTAGTTTGGATCATAAAATTATATTGCTTCTGAGCAATATTCCACTTCTCTTCAATTTCTTTTATTTTATTTTCATCCCTTTTGTCCTTTAAACACTCCTTTGCCCACTCTCCGTGATATTTAAATATTCTGTCTTTTGCTTCTATTAGATTTTTTCTAGGATACACAGGATATAAGGAATCCCTAGTGTAGTAATGATCATCAAAGACCTTAGACAACTTTTTATAAAAATATAGAAAGACAAATAAAACTAATGTGATGGGGACTATTGAATCAAACATACCCTTGTTCTATCCTACTAATTGTTAAAAGTCAAAATAATAAAGGCAAATAATAATAAAAATCCAAATACCCCCTTTAAATGCTACTTTTAGCATCTTCTTATTCTAAAACCTGTTTACCTCTTACCTACAACAGATAAAAGGCATCGGGATAACATGGGTTTTACATTGCTACAACAACCAAAAAGTGCCATTTTAACCATATTTTGAGAAATTATGTTTTTGAGGAAAAGATGACACTAAAGAGGATTAACCAAAATTATTATGGGGGACTAGTTTAGATACTTTGTGAGAATAGTAAGTATTGAGGTTCAAGTGGTAATATTTTTACCAGATTACCAATCAAAATATGACGTAGTTGTACCATATCCGCTACTATAAGAAGTTCCACTCCACCCACTCCCGTAATATTTAGTAGTACCATAACCACTATTATATGATCTGAACGAACCTAGATCTCCATAGGAATAGTTTGAACCATAGCCACTTGAGTAAGTCGTTTGAGACCATCCACTGCCGTAGGTACGAGATGTCCCATAGCCACTATCGTAAGTTGTCCAAGAATCCCCATCACTACTGTAAGTACGTTTAGTACCGTAACCACTGTCATAAGTCCTCCAACTATTGCCTTCGCTGTCATAGGAGTTAACCGTACCGTAACCGCTATCATAAGATCTAATGTAGTAGGCATTTGACTTTTGGAAAAAAAATGAGGTTACCAATAAGACGAAAGAAAATACTAGAATACGCTTCATGACTGAATAGTATACCTGTGATAGAGCACTGTCAAATTATTTATAGTTATAATGTATGACCCATAAAACTGTTTAGGAAGGGAGGATACACTCAAACTTCCAAAAATCAAATAAACCCTAACCACTAACCAAGTTCCTCACAAAAACTCAAAATGTTTTTGGTAAGGTGTAATATCTCGCTCCAAGAAGACATCTTTAGAGGACTAAATTGCATTTTAAGCGTCTTTTTTTAGAAAAGTTGGATTGAGTCCTGTTAACATCTAATTTGGTTAATTAAGGTAATTATTATTTACTTTTGATAACTTTTTTAAGAATTTTAATCTATACCAGACAAATATAAAATAAACATTAAAAATTACCTACCATGACCTATTCCACTCGAAAAATATACTAAGGAAAGCTAAGAAATATTAATAAAACCTAAAATAGATGAGAAGATAGGGACCGACTGTTTATCCCTTCCTTTCAGCATTTTGAGAGATATTGAAAAGTACGATTCAATAGTGGTACCCCAGGCGGGAATTGAACCTGCATCTTGCCCTTAGGAGGGGCACGTTCTATCCGTNNACATAAGTTAGCCGTAATTTTGATATCTGATTTAAATAAGCAAAATACGAAGACTATAAGGATATTTTATCACGGACAGGGAGTTAAATTCCGGTGAAAATTCCCTGATTTCTATCTTTTCCGACTTTTTTACTTCCAATCCTCGGGAATGAAATATATTTCGGCTAATACCTTGTCTCCGGAGTAAAGAATCTTTATCGGATCGTTTTTTTCAATCCATCTTGAACACCTTTCATTAAGAACCGGGTTCGT
>MTKZ01008296.1_pt2 | contig 10439 bp, 11 predicted proteins | sample 1042781 | NCBI WGS metagenome assembly MTKZ01 (sample SAMN06212207, study PRJNA360539) | anaerobic digester metagenome | biome: Wastewater treatment plant; material: sludge; isolation source: anaerobic digester fed with sludge from wastewater treatment plant | place: Denmark: WWTP Viborg ...
GACGGGCTGATCGAGGCCGAGGGCGTCACGCTCGCCGCCGGCGACTGAACCAGACCGGCACTTGGCAGCCGTTGTCAGCATGAAAAGTGCCCAAGATGGGTGCTTTGCTCGCCCACAACCGAGGTTCGTCCAGCGACATGGAGCCTTCGGTCGCTATCGGCGAGCGATTCGGTCGGAGAAGTTGTCCAACGCTCGCAGCACGTCCGGGGCCTGCCAACGCCGATTGCGCGCACCAGATCCAATCTGAGTCAGCACCTCGTTCTCGACCAGGACGCCGATGGCGTCCCCCGCCCGACGGTCGCTGATGCCCAACGACTCGGCGAGGTACGCCACGTCGATGACTGGCTGAGCGGTCACCACGTCGATCGCCCGGTGGGCGGCGGCGTCCGAGCGCACGTTGAGCGATTTCTGCCACCGGCGGCGAACCTCGTCGAGTTCGGTGGCCAGGCGACGACCATTGCGGACCGCTGCGAACGCAGCATCGGCAAAGCACTCGACGATTGCCGCCGGATCGCCGGCTCGGTAGGCGGTCAGGGCAGCAAAATACCGATCGATGTCGAGTAGCAGCCCGGCCGAGACGGGCACGGTCACGTCGCGGGTCAGCCCCTTGGCTTTGAGCATGCTGTGGACGATGGCGCGTCCGGTGCGTCCGTTGCCGTCGGGAAACGGATGGATGGTCTCGAACTGTGCGTGGGCGATGGCGGCCTGCTCGAGTACCGGCACGTCGTCCCGCGCCAGGTAGGCGACGAGGTCGTCCATCGCCGTGGGAACCCGGTCGTGATGCGGCGGGACGAACTCGGCGGTATGTGGGCCGTGGCTCCTTCCGCCGATCCAGACCTGCTGGGTGCGCCAGTGCCCGACGATGTCCGGCCGAGACTTCTGCATCAGGTGTCGATGCATCTCGATGATGGACGCGCCGTCCAATCTGTCAGCCAGGGCGATGGCGGCCTCCATCAGCCGGCTGTTGGCCACGATCTCGGAGGCGTTGTGGCGGGAGACGTCGCCAAGTTCCGCCGAGGCGATGGCCCGCGCCGTTGCCGTGAGGTGCTCGATTTGGCTGGAGGACGCTGACTCAGACCGCAGAAGTATGGCCGGAAGCGGCGATATCCCGGCGGACATGTCGGCATCAAACCGAGCGATCTCGGCCGTGGCCTCGTCGGCAGCGGCCCGGATCTCCGGGCTCAGATGCGCCCGAGCGGTTTCGATTGGTGGAACGATGGCGGCTTCGTAGAGCCCCGAGAACTTGGATTGGTGTCGACGGGGGACATCATCCAGGTCGCCAGCCCACGGTGTCGGCTGGTAGGAGACGCGAGGCCATGGCACTGAGTTGCCTCCCTGGGTCGGCATTCACCCACCTTACCGACACTTAGACGTCTATGTGTCGGTAAGGCTGGATCTAGTCGTCGCTTTCACCTCATCGAGTCAGCAAGGGTGGCGTGGGCGTGCAGCACGTCGACGATGCAGCCGGTCAGCCGCTCGGCGAAGGCGACGTCGAGAAATTCGTTGGGGCCGTGGGCATTGGAGCCGGGGCCGAGCACGCCGGTGACCACAAACTGGGCGTCGGGGAACTGCTCGCCCAGCATGGCCATAAACGGGATGGTGCCGCCCTCGCCGATCCAGCGTGGCTCCTCGTCAAACCAGGCGGTCGACGCCCGCTCCAGCGCCTTGGCCAGCCACGGCGCGGTCGGTGGGGCATCCCAGCCGGTGGCGCCCCAGCCGGGGCTGACGCTGACCATTGCGCCCGACGGCGAGTCTGCCGTGAGCAGCTCGGTCAGCCGGGTCGTGATCGCATCCGGGTCGACGCCGGGCGGGATGCGGATCGACAGGCCCAGCGTGGTCGTCGGCCGGGCGACGTTACCGGCGTCGGCCAAGGGCGGCAGCCCGTCGGCGCCGATCACCTCCAGCGCCGGACCCCAGGTGCGGTTCAGCAGCTGTTCGGCCACGTCATCGGTGGCCGGGTGGGTGCCGCCCGCCCACGGAAACGCCGGTGGTCGACCCAGCGTCTCGGCCGACTGGGTCGCCTGACCCCGCCGCTCCTCGGGGATATCGGGGAAGAGCTCGTCGATCAGCAGGCGCCCGTCGCCCGAGGCTTCGATCCGGTCGAGCAGGGTGCGGGCGATGCGGAAGCTCGAGGGCACGATGCCTCCGGCGGCGCCGGAGTGCACGCCCTCGGTCAGCACGTCCACCCGCAGGTCGACCGACACCAGTCCGCGCAGCGAGGTGGTCACCCACAGCCGTTCGTAGTCGCCGCAGCCCGAGTCCAGGCAGACGACCAGCTCGGGCGAACCCAGCTCGTCACCCAACGCATCGAGGTGGGCGGGCAGGTCGGGGCTGCCCGACTCCTCCGAGCACTCGATCACCCCGACGATGCGGCCGTGTTGGCCGCCGGCCCGGTCCAGCGCGACCAGTGCAGTTCCCAACGCGTACACCGAGTAGCCGTCGTCGGCGCCTCCCCTCCCGTACAGGCGGTCGCCCTTGCGCACCGGGGTCCACGGCCCCAGGTCGTCGTCCCACCCGACCATCTCCGGCTGTTTATCCAGGTGTCCGTAGGCCAGGACCGTGCCGTCGTTGGTGGCTCCGTCCGTCGCAGGCACGTCGACCAGCAGCAGCGGGGTCCGGCCGGGCAGGTCCCGGCGATGCACCGTCAGCCCGGGCACGCTGAGCGACTCCAGCCAGTTGGACGCAGCGACCAGCACGGTGTCGATGTGGCCCGCCTCGGCCCAACTGGGGTCGAAGGCGGGCGACAGAGCGGGCACGGCGATGTGGGCCTCGATCGCCGGGACCGCCGAGTCGTTCCACACCTGTGCGACCGTCGATGTGAGCACCTCCCGGTCGGGGGAGGTTGGCGTCGAGTTCTTGGGCGTGGGGTGGTCGACCATTTTCCAAGTCTGACGTGTTCTACCGTGAAGTCATGAAGATCGGCGTGCAGATCCAACCGCAGAACACCACGATGGCCGCGCTTCGGGCGGCGTGGATGGCCGCCGAGTCGCTCGGGGTCGACAGCCTCTGGGTGTGGGACCACTTCTATCCGCTCTTCGGCGATCCCGATGCTGCGCACTTCGAGGCCTACACCCTGCTGGCCACCATGGCCGCCGACACCACCTCTGCCTCGATCGGCGCCCTCGTCAGCTGTAACAGCTACCGCAACCCCAACTTGCTGGCCGACATGGCACGCACGATCGATCACGTCGCCGACGGCCGGTTCGTGCTGGGCATCGGCTCGGGCTGGTTCGAGCGTGACTACTCTGAGTACGGGTTTCCGTTCGGCACCGCCCGCCAGCGCCTGGCCGACCTGGAGCGCGACCTGCCGATCATCAAGGAACGGTTGGCCCAGCTCACTCCCGGCCCGGTCGGGGACATGCCGATCCTCATAGGCGGCTCGGGGGAGAAGGTCACGCTGCGGCTGGTGGCCCAATACGCCGATGCCTGGAACACCTTCGGCCCTCCTGACAACTTCGCGGCCAAGAACCGCGTGCTCAACGAGTGGTGCGAGCGGGAGGGACGCAACCCGGCCGACATCGAGCGCACGGTCGGCATCAGCGTCGACGAGGTTGATCAGCTGGAGGCGTATGCCGAGGCGGGTGCCGACCACGTCATCTTCATGGTGGGCGCTCCGTTCGACCTCGACCCGGTCGCCCAAGCCCTCGACGCTCGGTGAGTGAGTCACGCTTCCAACACTCCTCACTTCAGCGAACTGGGGAGCCCGGAGGTATCCCAGACGGTCTCCTCCACTCCCCGGTTCGGGGGCCGTGATGAGCGATGCGGACGATGGCGCAGCAGCGCCGCCCACTGGCGAGCTCTCGCTGAAGGCCACGTCGTGGGAGATCGTCGGCCGGGTCGCCGTTATCCGGCTGGACCGCCCGCACCGCAACAATGCCTGGACCGGGCGGATGCACCACGAGTACCGGGCGCTGATCGACCGGGCCGAGACCGACCCGGATATCCGCTGCATCGTCGTAACAGGGGAGGGCCGGTCGTTCTGTGTGGGGGCCGACAGTGATGCGCTTGCCGGTCATGTCGATAGGGGTGGCTACGACCCGGGACTACCGGCCGAGTTGCCCACGCCCGGCTACGGCGTGCGCCCGGATTACGACGACGACTTCGTCTTCCACTACGGCCTGAGAACGCCGGTTATCGCCGCCATCAACGGGCCGTGCGCCGGCGTCGGGTTTGTCCTCGCCTGTTACGCCGACCTGCGCTTTGCCGCCAAGGGTGCCCGCATGGCCACCGCCAACGCCCGGCTCGGACTCCCGGCGGAGTTTGGCCTCAGCTGGGTGCTGCCTCGCCTGGTCGGCGTCACCCGCGCAGCCGAGCTGCTGATGACCGGTCGGAAGTTTCGGGCCGAGGAAGCCGAGCACTGGGGTTTGTTCAACGAGGTGATCGAGATTGATGACCTGATGCCCCACGTCATGGAGGTGGCCCGGGGCTTGGCCGAAGACGTGGGACCCGACGCGGTCGCCACCATCAAGTACCAGCTGTACCGGGATGCCGATCGCAGCGTCGGTCCGGCGGTGGCCGATGCCCAACGGTTCATGCGTGAGGCGATGGCCGGTCCCGAGTTCGCCGAGGGCGTTCGGGCCTTCCGGGATGGCGTCCCGCCCGACTTCCCGAATGCAGCCGTGGAGGCGGCCGCTCCGGGCTCTAACATGGGCGACACGCCCGGATAGCTCAGTTGGTCAGAGCAGCTGTCTTGTAAACAGCAGGTCGTCGGTTCGAATCCGACTTCGGGCTCCAAAACCCTTGCAATTGCAGCAATCTGAGCGTTTTGACATCGATTCGCAAAATGGCTCGGGCCACTTTAGGGCCACAAATCCTCCTGGTAGGGAGCGGTACAGGGTGGTAGGCGCTGTCGAAACGGGCCGAAGCGCCACTGTGTACCAGGCCCTACCACCTCCTACCACCAAAACCGACTGATTCTGCGGTATCTGATCAGGGGGTTGACCTACCTGGCGAACGATATTCAGTAAAGGTGGTTTGCAAGGTGGTTCTCTCAGCGGATCCGATCGATCCGGTGCGGCTCGTGTCCGGTCGCGGGTGTGACCAGACTGGGCGGGTGACGTCTTTGATCCGGCGTTTGGCAAACTCGACGTGAGGATGCCGGACGACGTCCGACGGGTTACCCGATGCGCTGTCTCGCGCCCGGAGCTGCCAGAACCAGCAGGTATGACCGCCGTCGTGGCTAGGGCTAACACCAGTGGGCCCGATGCTGACAGCGGGGGGGCCGCGACGGCCGGCTCCGAGACGGGCCAACGTCGAAGCGCTCACTGTCCGTTCGACCGGTGGGGTGGGCGTCGGTCGGCACCGGGGCCTGGATCTCGGTAAGAAACGTTACCGAGAGTCAGGACCGGTTCGCTGGTCCAGCGTATGGAGCTCGAGCTTGGACACAGCGCACCGGATGCCGCCGTGCACGAATCACTGGGCGTGTCGGTGCCACCCTGAAACTCGCCGGGCTGCTATTGCAGCGTCCCAACTCCGTTCACCCCAACCCGCACAAGCAGCGGGTCCTCGATTCGATTGAAGCGAAGCAGCGCTATCCGGCTTGTTTGTTCAGCTCATGCTCGACTGCACGACGGATCCAGCTCGATACGGACCTGTCGTCTGCGTCGGCGCGGCGACGGACCTCGTCCAAGGTCGCGGGTGGAAACCGGACCGGTACCGGCTCGGTCATCCTTGAGCGGCGCCGCGGCGGCCCCTGCGGGACCTGGTTTTCTGGGAGAGCGTAGAACTCGTATTCCTCGTCAGGGTTCATCTTCTTTGTGGTCATCGGTCCTCCCGGTACCTGTTGGCCAAGCCGGCCGTTGCCTCGTAACAGCCGATCGGACGGCATCGGCGCGGATCTCCCGAGTTCGATGGGGCCAGCGGAACCACCAGGATTCGCTGGCCGACGTCGGCGACCATCAGCCAGTGCGCCGGAGGAGTGGCCGGGTAGAACAGGGGATCTGAATTCCAGACGTCGTAGACATCGTCAACTCCCAAGGCAGGGTGTTTGAACAGGTGGGCGATCTGTTCGGCGATCTCGAAAGGCTCGACTTCGTCAAGCAGATCCAGATCGAGCGACTCGGACACGACCCAAGTGTAATACAACCGACTACAGAAAGTCGCTGGGCTGGGTTCGGCCGCTCGATCGCAACCCGGTCGGATCCAGGGGCTGTGGCGCAGCCAGCCGGGCGAGGCTGGGGCGTGCAGGAAAGCGGGCCACTTTGGGGGCCACAAACCCTCCTGGTAGGGAGTGGTATTGAGTGGTAGGCGCTGTCGAAACGTGCCGAAGCGCCGCTGTGTGCGAACCCCTACCACCTCCTACTACCAAAACCGACTGTTTCCGGGGTGCCTGGTCGCCAGCCAGATATACCGGAACGAACAATATTCAGCCGTACCGGCTCTGTGGGGTTGGTACTCGCAGTTGATTGATCGTTCCACTGCGTTGAACTCAGGGTGGCGAGGCGGCGCCCCACGGCCGATGGTGCGGTCGGGGCGGGGCGGGGCGGGGCGGGGCGGGGCGGGGCGGTCGGTCGGGTGCCTCCATCCACTCGGGGCAGGCGGCCGCGATCGTGCCCGCTTCGCCGTTGGTGCGGCTCAGGAACCCGGCGAGGGGGTCGGCGGGCGTCTCGGGTGGGCGGGCGTTTGCGGTGGTGGTCACCAGCTCGAGCCACCGGCGAGCGCGTCGAGGCCCGCCCGGTATGCGGTGACGGTGGGGGCGGCCTTGCCGAATAGTCACTCAGCGACCAGCGCGTCTTGGCCTTCGGTGATTCGGGAGGGCGCTTGTCGAGGTCGGAGCAGGCGCCGGGGTTGGAGCGGGGGTGTGTTGTCGACCAGTTTGGCCGGGTGAACGGTGGCGGGTGTCAGGCCGGTTCCCATGTCCACCGTGGTACTCGGCATAGCGCATTATCGCGCCGGACCCTACCTTCGCCCGCCCGGCTGTTCAGCCGTCCTTCTGGGGGGCCCAAGCGTTTTCGGGTGGCTCGAAATACTCCGGCCATGTCGGCGGGAGGGTGGGCTCCCACTTCGCCTCGGACATGTGGTCTGCCGTGATAAGGACCGTCCCGGTCAGGTCCGTCAAGGTCAGGTTTGCGTCGGTCAGGTTTGCGTCGACCATATCCGCATCGGTCAGGTTTGACCGATCCAATTTCGCTCCGGTCAGGTTCGCCTCGGACAGGTTCGTCCCGGTCAGGTTCGCCCAGCCCAGGTCGGCTCCGGTCAAATCTGCCTGGCCCAGGTTCGCCCCGGACAGGTCCGCACCGAACAGCACCGCCCCGGTCAGGTTCGCGTTGAGCAGGTCCGCCCCGGTCAGGTCCGCCTCGGCCAGGTTCGCGCCGATCAAGCTTCGACCACCGAATGAAAGATGAGAGAGGTCCTCCCCCGGCATCCCGATGCCGTCGAGTTTCGCCACGTACAACGTCTGTTGTAACGCCCGTTTGTCGGCTCGTTCCGCCCGTTGGTCCTCCAGCTGTTCGGCATGCTCTACCCGTTGGTCCTCCAGCTGCTCGGCATGGTCTGTCCGCTGGGCTTCCCGCCATTCGCTTAAGCCCAAAAGCAAACCAGCCAGCACCAACCCCTCCACGATCGTCGGCCCCCAGCGGGCCCACCTCGATTCCTTCGGCAGTTCAACAACTAAGTCAGGGCGCGGTCGGACTGCGGTTGCGGCTAGCCACCCGAATGCCGCCATCAGGGTCGACACGAAGCGAGATGTGCTGCGGCGCCGAATCGGCAGGTCACCTTTGGTGCTGAGGGGCATGACCGAACATCGTTTCACAGCGCTACCATCTGGGGTCACCCGTCGGCCTGGGGGGTTCCATGCGTTGTTGGGAGGGTCAAACCGTTGGGCCACACCGGCGATTGAGCGGGATCCCGTTTTGTGCCGGTCAGGTTCGCCCCGTCCAAGATCGCCTTGTCCAAGATCGCCTTGTCCAAGATCGCCCCGGTCAGGTCCGTGTCGCTTCGGTGAGCGAACACTCGGTGCACATTCGCTCTGGTCAAGTTCGCTCTAGCCAGGGTTGCCTCGGCCAGGTTGGCCTCGGCCAGGTTGGCCTCGGCCAGGTTGGCCTTGGAGAGGTTGGCGTCGTGCAGGTCCGTAGCGGCGAGGTTCGTCTCCAGCAGGCGTGCCCTCCGCAGGTCTGCCCCGGCCAGGTTTGCTTCGGAAAGGTTCGTCAGGTGCAGGTTCGCCCGAGGGAATTTCGCCCTGCTCAGCCTTGCCGCCGAGAGGTTCACCCCGATCAGGTCTGCATCGGCAAGGTTCGCCCCGCGCAGGTCCCGCCGCCGGTCCACGCCAGCCCCCAGGAAACAAAAGAGGGACCCCCGAGAGGGTCCCTCGGCTCCTCAACAGAGGAACCATCAAAAGAACGAACGAGCCCTTTGCCCGCAACAACGGGGGTAACAGTTGAAGCGATCACCTTCAACGGGGCTCCAAGTTCAGGCCAGGTCCGCGGGCAACCCTGGCCGTTGCACCCGGAAGCTGTTAGAGCGGCTCGATGATGACCTCGGCGTTGTGCGCAGCGAGCCGCCCGAGATCGTCAGCGTCGCTCGTCAGAATTACGGCTCCACCGGCATCGATCGCTGTCGCTACGACGACAGCATCGATGGTGGAACTCAAGTTCGCAGCGCCCAGCAGACCTCCAGCAAGTCGAGCGGTCGCCTCGTCTGCCGCTGAAACATGGCCGACCGCCTTGACGATGCGATTGACCCGGGCATCTCTCGCTGTGCCCCGTACCGTCTCGGCAACAACAACCGATGGCAACGAAACCACCGCACCCGCTTCATGCGCAGCAGCAAGTGCGGCACGGGCGCGCTCCTCGTTTCTCGAGAGGCCTATGACAGCACCGCTGTCGAGGATCAGGCGGAGCGGCGGTACTTGGGTTCGGCGGGTCCTTGCCATAGCTCTCGTGCCTCCTCCAGTAGCTCAGGCGGGATCGGGCCCGACTCGGTCTCCATCTCGGCCAGAAGCTCGCCGAGCCGGTCGTGCTGTAGCTGGCGTTGTAGCGCTTCGTTCACGTACGCCGAGAGTTCCCGGCGGCCCGCTCGCTCCCTCGCCTCGGCAAGGACGTCTTCCTCGATACTGAGTGACACTTTAGACACGGCCATGCCCTTATCCTACCTAGAGTAGGAATCTGCCCGCAACGAGTTTCTCGTAGCGGCCTATTGGGGTAGCGCCGACCCGTCCTGAGGTGCAACACCATTGGACGGGTGAGTGTTACACTGCGTCCCGTGCCGACAACCAAACAGCGCATCACGATCACGGCCACTGGTGAACTCGAACGCATCCTTGTGTCCAAGGGCGACTACATCCCGATCTGAGCCCCTCGGCGCTGGTTGCGATGCTGATTGAGCGGGGCCATGCGGCCAGTAGTGAGGCGCTCGGCAGGGAAGCGCTCGTGCGAGGGCTTGCCGGGTCCCAGGCCTACCCCGCCGGCTATTTGAAGGAGTTGCGCGACGAATGGCCGGACTGATCGTCGCCGATGCCAGCGCGCTGATCGCCTACCTGAACCCGGGAGACGCCCATCACGCCGATGCCGTGCAGGGATTGATCGATGTCGACCAGTTTGTGGTGCATCCGGTCACGCTTGCCGAGGTGCTGGTGCACCCGGCGCGCAGCGGCTCGGAGTCGACCTGGTGGGCCCCGCGTTTTCCGGACGGGCGTAGAACTCGTAATCCTCGTCGGGGTTCATTTTCTTGGTGGTTATCGACTGGTGGATGCTGCGTCCATAAGCCGGGTTGAGGCCCGACTGGCGACCTTTTGGTCGGAGGCGCTTGATGGGGCCGAGCTATAGCCGGCCTTCGTCTTGAGCCCAAGCAGTCTGCGGAGTTCCTTTCCGAGTCCTGCGTCGGCTTTGTCGAGCAGCGTCGCCGCAGCGGCGTGGTCTTGGCCGCTGGCGTGAACACCGAGCCGGGCGCAGCAGATTACGTCTGCCGCGGCTATGCCAGCATGCACGCACAGGGTGATGTACGCATCGCCAAGGTTGCTGTCGTTCGGAGGCCAGTTCGCTGATGAGCGACGCTGCGTCGCTGAATTGGCGGGCCTTGGCCATTCGGCCCGAGCGGTCCCTCGCTGAGCATTTTCTCGTCGGTGCGGCCATCAGAGGCTCACCCCGCCTGCCGGTAGTCCGGCCTTGGCTTCACGCTGGCGAGGTATCCAGGGGTGCCAGACAAGACGAAGCCGTCGCGAGCGATTTCAGCGAGAATCCGCTCGGTCGCGATCGTGTCTGCGACTTCTGACGCTGACATCTCAAGGACGCGTGCGTCGTTGCCGGTCCACGAAGTGCTTGCAGTCGCTAAGGCGTCGAGCTGCTCATGCCACTGCACGTCATCTTCGACGACGACCGAATCGGGTCGCACGACGAACACATCGATGTCGCTTCCCTCGGTCATCCTCCCGGTAGCGGCAGAACCGAAGAGCGCGGCAAAGTCACAGGGCGTCGACCAGGTGTCGATCAGGTCACGCATTCGCT
>MTKZ01010229.1_pt1 | contig 10439 bp, 10 predicted proteins | sample 1042781 | NCBI WGS metagenome assembly MTKZ01 (sample SAMN06212207, study PRJNA360539) | anaerobic digester metagenome | biome: Wastewater treatment plant; material: sludge; isolation source: anaerobic digester fed with sludge from wastewater treatment plant | place: Denmark: WWTP Viborg ...
TTTGCAATTCCGGGAGGTCCTGCCAGTTTTGCCAAAATTTTTTATGTTCCCAATAGCAGCAAGATATCTTCTTTTTGGAGTTCAATAGCGGAAAAGAGTTTTATGACCTGGACAACCTGGTTTTTTGCTCTTCTGGCAGGAATGCTATATTACCGGCAAAGTCCTTTATGGGTATGGATAATTCTTCTGCTTATCCTTATTTTTCTGCCTTTTCTGGTAACACTTATTTTCGGAGCAAGCAAAAAATTTTCTTCCTTGCAAGCACTTTATTCTGTTCAATTTCCCAAAATAATATCCGTTCAGGTGTTAAGCAATCTGCTCTGTTTTGTCCAATATTGGTTGATTTTAAATTGTTTTTTGCCTATAAACTTTTGGCAGAGTTGGATACGAATGGCTTTAACTCAATTTTCCAATACTATTCCCATTACCATTTCCGGTTTGGGTTTGCGAGAGGGTTTTGCCATTCATTTTTTGGCAGGAGCAGGTTTTACTGCAGAGCAAGCGGTATCGGTATCTTTAACTTTATTTTTCATTCATGATGTTTTACCGGCGTTAATCGGTATATTTTATCTCTTGAAAAGCAAGAAAGTTTAGAAAACTAAAAGTTGATGTCTTCGTCAACCACTTTCCTAAAAGGTTGAGGAGGTTGAGAGGATTTATCTGGTTGAAACATAATACACCTATAAAATAAGAAGTTTCTACGGAACTTTTTTCGCTGAAACTAATATATTTTTCAGGGGATTGCAACTCGTTATTATATACTTATCAAGCCCAAGCGTATTTTTATTTATGGCTTTTTAAAGGGGAAAAAGTAATATACCGCATAATGGTTCTTAACTGTAAAGCTCTAAAGTTCGTTGGAAATATTGGTCTCTGCGTTTTCAACAACGGGTAGCAATTCCGTTTTTTCCTGTTTCCGGTATTTTTGCCAATCGGGATATTGTGATAAAAAGAGACCGATAATGGCTAAAATAAGTCCTATCCATCCAGGCAGGCCCAATTTATCACCTAAAATAATATAAGCCAGAGCAACTGTAAAAACGGGAATAAGATTGGTAAAAATATTGGATTTTGCCACTCCCAAATCGCGAATAACCCCTGTATAAAGAATAAAAGCAATTACGGAAGCAAAAATAGACATTGCAGCAATAGTAGCAAGTCCTTCCAATGAATGCTGAACACTGAAAAAATGCTTTCCGTCAACCACAAGAAACAAGGGCAGGAAATAGAGCATACCAAAAAAATTCTGCCAGGCAACTATCGTGAAAGGATTGTAACGCAATGTTAAATTTCGCACCGTTATTCCATAAAAAACCCCGGAAAAAACTGCAATCAGCAATAAAAGAATACCTTTAAAAGTAGCGGAAAAATTATCACTGCCTAAACTCATAACCGCTACTCCCGAGGTGGATAAAATAAGCCCTAAAACCACTAATAAAGGCAATTTTTCCCTCAAAATCAGCCAGGCGCCTACAGCGGAAAAAATAGGAATAGTGGAAATTATCAAACTGCCCAAAGTGGAAGAAACAATTCTCATTCCGTTTGCCTCGCCGATAAAATACATAAAGGGTTCGCAGAAAGAAACCAGCATCAAATGNNAAAAGCAAAATAGTAGCCAGCAACAAACGCAGAAAAGTTACCTCATAAGGTAAATATGTTTTATAAGCAATTTTGAACCAAACAAAGGTTGCAGACCAGAAAAGCATTGCCAAAACGGCTTTTAGATAAGTAATCCAGAGTTTCATCAGTTAAATTTCAGCACTTCGCCGTCAGGAATATATTTTATTTTTCCGCCGTCATTTAGGTCTCTACAGGGTCCTGCTTCAATTTCACCACTATCTGTATAACCTCTTTTTTCCCAAAAACCGGGAACATAATAATCCATAAGTTCAATCGCTACAACGCTTTTTGCGGATTTATAACCCCACAGATAAGGGATGAAAGCCCGGATTGGACCTCCGTAATCCTCGGTGAGTAATTCTCCGTCAAAACTATATGCCAAAAGGGATTTTTCCTTATTGGCGATTTCTATGGGAATAGATGTGTCGTAAATTTTGTTGATACTCCAAAAACGAATATAGCGGCAATTTTCTTTAACTGCAACGGCTTGTAAAATTTCAGAGAGGGGAATTCCCTGCCAAAATCCCTCTACAGACCATCTTGTTACGCTTGTTAGGCGCCCTTTCACTTCTTTTTGAGGCAAAGCCAATAAACTTTCCCAGGTAAAAATGCCTGGTTTTTCACAGCTACCGCTAACTTCAATTTGCCAATTTTCTCGCTTTAATGAACCGGGATGACCCTCAGCCCAAAAAATTGGTGTATTCAATTTTGTCAGTTTATGCATTTCTTTTCTCCTATAGCTATTTGGAGTGATTAAAGTTATAATTTGCCTATTTTTAACTTTAGCGTATTGTCAATGTTTTTCTTTAGCACATTTCAATTTGGGGATTAGATAGTGGATGAGGAAAGCTTGAAAAAGGGATTAGAATTACACAATGCATAAAATATTAATAAGTTAGCCATATATTTTGTCCACAGGGGCATAAAATGCATAATTGCTTGTTATTTAGTTGATTAAGTAACGACTCCGTAACACTTCCGTAACACTGCCGTAGTTCCGTTACGGAGTTGTTACTTGATTGTTACAATATTATAAGGGGGTCTTGCAAGTATAAATTTAATTTTATATCTGGGCACTAAAAGACCATCGCTATGGTTGTGTCGCCCTGACGGGCTTTAATATATCTAAACCCTCTAAACCTTCTCAACCCTCTAACCCTTATTTTTCAAGGGGGTTACGTACCCATCGCTATAATTGTGTCGCCCTCCGGGCTTTTATATGGTATAAACCTTAAAAATTCCAATTTTAGCCTAATTTCCTTGTTAAATTCATTCTTCATTTTTCATTTATCATTTCCTCAACTCTCTCAATTCTTTTTTGCGAGTGGTTAATAAGGACATCAATCTTCCGGTATTGTTACCTTGCCATCCTGCTTTGTTCTCATTTTCCTCTTGACTATTCTCTTTGATATCATAAACTGGAGTAAAAAAATTTCCAGGGAGGAAAAAATGGCAATATATTCTGTAAACGAAGTAATTGAAATGGCAGTCCAAATTGAAAGAAGCGGTTATGCTTTCTATAATGAGGCAGTTAAAAGAAAAGACCTTGATGAAAAAGCAAAGGACTTTTTAATTTATTTACGGGATGAAGAATTGAGACATGAAAAAACCTTTTTGGCTTTGAGAAATGAGGTAGATCTTCAGGTTTTACAGCTCTCCGTTGACTGGGAACTTATTGCCGAATACCTGAAAACAATTGTAGAGAGCAGAATTTTTAGCAATGAATTCTCTGCCATTCAACTTGCCACTAAAGCCAAAGACATAAAAGAAATTGTGGAAAATGCGATTACTTTTGAAAAGGACACCCTGCTCTATTTCCACACTCTTTCCGATAATATTAACGAATCCAGAACTCATAATGCTTTACGGAAAATAATCAATGAGGAAGTAAGTCATATTTTGAAACTGAGCGAGATGAAGAAAAAACTGGTGTAACTATCCCGTATTCTTGCATAAATAGATTATAGAAAAAATCCAGAATAATTAAAAGAAAATTACAGAAATTGAGGAGCAATCAAGAAGGATAAACAAAAAGCAAGACGAACAAAAGAAAGATAATAAAAAACAAGCAATAATGGCTAAAGGTAAACACAGAAAAAATAAAAAAAGCAATACCGGAAGGATCATCAGCATCCTTCTGGTATTGTTTATTTTGCTTATTTTGGTCTATAATCCTATTTCTCTGAGGTTAACAACTATTGGAGTTGCAATTTATTATGGACTTAATCCGGTTGTATTTTACCGCGTGATTAAAACGGAAAGTTCTTTTCGCAGTTTTGCCATTTCTGATGCTCAAGCTATTGGTTTGGGACAAATTAAGGAATCCACTGCCTTCTATATACACAAAGATCATAAAAGGGGTTATCTCTTTTTACCGGTTTATAATTTAAAGCTGGCAGCAAAATATTTGGTCTATCTGAAAAACAGATATAATGGCAATTGGAGCTTAACTTTAGCTGCTTATAACTGGGGTGAAAGTAATGTTAACCGCCGTCTTAAGGGCATTGAAATTGAAAAAGATAAGGACTATAGTTCTCTTTTCAGAGATATTCCCGAAACCTATTCTTATATCACGAAAATTCTTTATCCCAAAAATAAAGCTTGACGAGAATAACACATCAGAAAAATAATAATTTTTAGAATTCATTTAGGAGTGATTTATGCTGCGTAACCAAAATGGAATCTCGGTATATACTGTTCTCAGTATCATTCTCTTCATTGTCTTGGTATTTATCCTGGCATTGCCGAATTTCTTTAATCTGGATAAAGAAAAGAACCTTGAGGACTGTATTAATAATATGAAACAAATTTGGGTGGCAACAACTGATTATATGCGTGATACCAATGCAGATTTTAATGGTGATCTTTCATTGCTGATAAAAACACCTAAAAAAGATGACCCCAAGAATACTTATTTGTCTTCCAATTTGTATTGTCCTGAAACCAGTCATCAGAAAAAAGAATATCTTGTTTACGGAAAATATGTAGCAGAACAAATCGGAACAGAAATAAAGCATAACTACGGGATTATTATTCTCTGCCCCAATCTGGCTCAATACCCCAAGCATATTATTGAAAAGGGATTCTATGAAAATATGGAGCCCACACAACTGCAAAATTATATGTCTGAAGATATTGATTATATTAATTCCGAAACTGGCTTAAATGGAGCTAAAAAAGTTGAATTGATAAACAAATATATAGAAATCTGGAAAACCGATCCTGATGCCTTTGCCAAACGCAAAGCCAATACAACTGCCCTCAAAGCAATTCTTTTTCCCGAAAAATTCGGGATAACCAAATAACGAACATTATTCTAATTTAGGTTAATATGAGATTCAAACAGCATCTTGAAGTTATGATGCTGTTTGAATTTTTTTATAGCTAACAACTTTTAATTCAGGTAAAAGAACCCGATGTTTTACAATGAATTTCTTGAGCATATCTTCAAACGCTATTCCGGAAATGTGAAACTGGAATTGAATAGAATGCAGGGTTTGCTAAATGATATGGGTAATCCAGAACGCAAATTAAACGGTTTTCATATTGGGGGAACTAATGGAAAAGGAAGTGTTTGTGCAACCCTGGAAGCTCTTTGTAGGGAAAGTGGATTAAACACTGCCTTAAATACTTCGCCGCATTTAATAAACTATAATGAACGCTTCCGGATTAACGGTAAAGAACCTTCTTTTGAAACAATTCTCAACACCTTCCTTCGCTATGAAAATCTGTTTGATAAATGGGAAGCATCTTTCTTTGAAATAACTACTGCTCTTGCTTTTTCAATGTTTAGTGAACAAAATGTAGATGTTTCAATTATTGAAGTTGGCTTGGGAGGTCGTTTGGATGCTACCAATCTTTTTGTTCCTGATGTTGCCGTAATTACCAATATCGGACTTGATCATATAAAAACCCTGGGAGGAACTTTAGAAATAATTGCCGGGGAAAAAGCGGGGATTATAAAAGAAGGTATCCCTTTGGTTTTAGGAGACATAGAGGATTCTCCCCGCTCTATTATTGAAGCTGTGGCAAAAGCAAAAAAAGTTCCTGTTTTTCGCTATAAACGCGATTGGCAGACCTCTATCAAGAATGATAACCTAACCGGTATAAATTTTGACTATAGTTTTGGCAATTATGAATTTCCCAATCTGGAAGCAAATTTAATAGGAGAACACCAGGCAATTAATATTGGTTCGGCACTTACCGCTTTTATCCTCTATGCGGAAAAGAAAAAATTGCCTGTTGCGGAAGAAGTTATTCGGAAAGCACTACAACATATTTCCTGGAAAGGTAGAATGCAAGTGCTTTCCCAAAAGCCGATTATAATCATTGATGGAGCTCATAATGTGCATGGTGTGAAGGCATTAATGTCCACTCTGGAGAAAATTTTCCCCAACCGCAAAGTAAAATTTATGGTCTCCATCTTAGGAGACAAGGACTATAAACAAATGCTGTCTCTTATATGTCCTAAAGCGGAACAAATCTATGTTGCCCGCAATCAATCCGAAAGAGCTGCTTCAGTTGAAGACCAGGTAGCCGTTATAGAAGAATATAATATACCGTATAAAACAGCTCCTACTGTCGCTGAAGCCTATTCTTTGGCTGTAAAAGAATGTAAGGAGGATGACATTTTAATTGTTTGTGGCTCCCTTTTTACAGTTGGCGAAGTGCTTGAAATCCCAAAAGATAATGCATAAAGAACTGGAAAATTACCTTTCTCATCTGTTGCCTGAATTACAAAAAACGGGAATCTCTATTGATGAACAGATAGAAATTCCTTATGGAGTTCAATTAAAGGTCTCCCGCCATAATTATAAAAGTATTCTGAACATCTATTATTCACAAAAAAAGGGTATTTCCCCTGTTCCCACAGGAAATAATAATCCCTTAAAAAAACTCTTATGGGATTTGTGCCGTTTACAAGAAGAATTAAAATTGGATATGCCTCCAATGCATACCTGGAATGCCTGGATAGGAAGCGATGAATGCGGAAAAGGTGACTATTTCGGTCCCCTCGTTGTTTGTGCCTTTGCCTATAAAAGAGATAGCGAAAATGAATTCAAAAATGTTGGAGTGAAGGATAGCAAAAAAATAAACAGCGAAGAAATAAAACGAATTGCCAAATATCTCTATAAGAATTATGCTAACTGCATTCATTGCATTGTGATTAAACCGGAAAAATATAACGAACTGATAGCCAAATTCAAAGCCCAAAAGAAAAACCTGAATGATTTGCTTGCCTGGCTCCATNNCGGAGCTGAAATAGATCCTGCCGTTGCTGCCGCTTCCATAATTGCCCGTTATCAATTTCTGGAGGCATTTGAGGCAATGCGTAAATTCTATCAGCTGAATTTTCCTCAAGGCGCTAATGGTAATGTTATCAAATATGCTCAGGATTTTATTAAACAATACGGTGAAAAACGCTTGGGCGAAGTTGCCAAACTGCATTTCAAAACCACCAACCAGATAGAAAACTTGCCTGAATGATATAGTTAATGTCTTTTACCTTGACATTATCAGAGATTATAACATCATTGCAAAAAGCTAAATAATTTAACTGCCTTGGAGGTAGAGATGCTTAAACAAGTAACAATAAAGGGCTTTAAAGGTATTACCGATCTTACCTTAAACCTTGATAAGATAAATGTTTTAATTGGGGTAAACTCTTCCGGGAAAACCACTATTCTGCAAGCATTGGATTTACTGGTAAATTGCGTTTTTAGAGATGTAGCAGAATATCTAAAAGATAAAAATTGGAAGGTCTCCGATATTAAATCCCAAATATCTAAAAGCCCTTTTCTATCATATAAGTCAATTTTTGAATTTGAAGAGAAGGAGCAACCCTTTCTTCTCATCTGGGATATAGAATTTAAGCTTATTTCTGCAACCAGTGTTAATTTGCTTGAAGAGAGCATTTCTAAAGTGAATAGCAAATGGGATAAATCACTCTGTAACCCGAAAAAGATGGAAAAGCTATATGAAAAAGCAAGTCCTTTATACACCTATAAAGATGGGATTGTGAAATATGAAACATTTCCTGGTCAGAAAATTAAAACTCAAGAATCAGAATTTTCTCTTTCTTTGGGCTCATCAGGTTTGAAGATTATTGATTTCTCAGATAAAAAAGAAATTTGCCTGCTGAAAGAATATCTTGAACATACAACGAATTTTGAAACCCTGGCAGCAGAAAATATGCGCAGATCAAGTAGAGGAACCACTGAAGATATTGGTGTAGGTGGAAAACAACTTGCAGCTTTTATTAAACAGATGACTCCAAAACAAAGAGAAAGTTATATTCAAAAGGTGCATTCAATTTTAAGCAATATGGAAGGCATTTCTGCTGTTACTAAAGGAACTTCCAGTTGGGTGGAATTATTTGTTAAGGAAAAATTTGGTTCTAATGATATTAGAGTGAAGCCCTATCATATAAGTGACGGTACTTTGCGTATCCTGGCTTTCGTTGCCCTTTTTTATGTTAAATATGATTCCGGTTTGCTGATGCTGGATGAAATTGAAAACGGACTGAATCCTTATATAACTACAAAAATAGTAGAACTGCTCTATGAATTTACCTCTCAAACCCGGCATCAATTACTGCTTACTACTCATAGTTCTTTAATGCTGGATGATTTTAAGCCGGAAGATATTATCTATGTTTATCGAAAAAAAGACGGCAGTATAAGAGTCAAGAGAGTTTTTAACAACAAAAAAATTAAAGAATTTCTTGAATATATGCATCCGGGAGAAATCTGGATTAATCTTACTGAAAAGGAATTATTAGAATCCGATGGCAATTAAAGTTATTGTCTGTGGTGAAGGTCCTACTGATGTAGGTAAAATGGATTGCGATACTTCTAAGTGGATACCTGGTCCTGCCATTGCCTATATAAAAAATGCTTCTACCAAAAAACTGCAGATAGATGGTATACAAAAAAATAAATTGCCAAGAATTCAGAAAGCAAAATGTAAGAAGGGACATTCCGTAAAAGCGGAACGCCTTTGCAGATATGCTATTTTAAAATCTTATAAGGTAGCAATATGCTATGTTGATTGCGATAATAATGATTTTGAAGCAATTTATAGTGATATTTCTTGTGGGTTTTCCTTCTATTCCAACCAAGTAATCGGTATTCCAATGATTCCCAAAGCAATGATAGAATCTTGGCTATTGGCAGATGAAAAGGCATTTATAAAGGTCTTTGGCAAGAAACCTTCCCACCCGCCACTTCCTAAAAAACCGGAATCTCTTTGGGGGGAAAAATCCGATCCTGAAAGTAACTATCCTAAGAATGTCCTGAATAGAATAGTGACACAGTTTAAGAGAAAACCTGATAGTTGGCGCTATGATCTTGCCTGTAAAGCAAACACTAACATCCTATCAAAAAAATGCCCTGTTAGTTATGGCAGATTTCTTTGTGATATGCAAAAGATTGAATAACCGTTAGAGAGTGAAAATTATCTTGCTATTTTAGCCATAAATTCCCTTGCCTAATTTATATTACCTATATAACATAAAAACTATTTGACATTTGGCGTTTATTAGATATTATGTCTGTTAAAGAAGAAAGAGGAAGAAAAAATGAAAATCAAGATGACTAAGGAATTCATTAAAAAACTGCCCAAGACAGATTTGCATGTGCATTTGGATGGCAGTGTCCGGATTGAAACCATAATTGATCTGGCAAAAAAATATAATATTAAGCTACCGACAATGGACCCTGNNTTTCCTATCGTAAATCTCGTTTTGCAAAATGAAGAAGGATTAAGAAGAGCCGCTTATGAACTGGCTGAAGATGCCTCTGCAGAAAATGTGCGTTATATGGAAGTGCGTTATTCTCCTATTTTGCATACCGATCAGGGATTGAAACTGACGGAAATTTCGCAGGCAGTTATTGATGGCTTAAAACAAGGCGAAAGGGATTTTGGCATTAAAACCGGGGTTATTATTTGCGGGATTAGGAATATGGACCCCACCACTTCCCTGAAACTTGCCGAATTGGCAGTTGCCTTTAAAAATAAAGGAGTTATCGGTTTTGACCTAGCTGGAGGGGAATACAAACATCCTGCCAAAGACCATAAAGAGGCATTTGATCTGGCTTTGCATAATAACCTGAATATTACTATCCATGCAGGTGAGGCATACGGACCGGAAAGTATTCATCAGGCATTGCATTATTGCGGAACGCATAGAATTGGACATGGAACGCGGTTGGTGGAAGATGGAGACCTGTTAAATTATGTAAATGACCACAGGATTCCTTTAGAGATTTGTTTAACCAGCAATTTGCATACTAAAGCTGTTCCCGATATTCGCAGTCATCCTATTGATTTTTATACAGATTATGGCTTGCGGGTAACGCTCAATACGGATAATAGAACAATCAGCAATACTACCGTTACTGATGAATATATGCTTGCAATCAATGAACTCGGTTTGGATTATCCTGCCGTGAAATATATCATCTTAAACGGTTTCAAAAGTGCCTTTCTGCCCTATAAGGAAAGAGTGCGTTTGATCAATCAGATTCTGAAGGAAATTGATGAAATTGAGGAACAGGAATTGAAAACGAGGGTGAAAGTAAAAGAAAATCTGTAAGGAGTAATTAAACTTGAATAGCATCATTATAGAGACCTTCCAAGAAGCACAAGAATTGATTTCCCAAGTGCTGAACAGGGAAAACATTCTTTCCCAAATTGAGGCAATGGCAAAACAAATGGCTGATGTTTTGCTAAATAAGGGAAAACTGATTGCCTGCGGAAATGGCGGTTCAATGTGTGATGCCATTCATTTTGCGGAAGAACTTTCAGGGCGTTTTAAT
>MTKZ01047994.1_pt1 | contig 10437 bp, 9 predicted proteins | sample 1042781 | NCBI WGS metagenome assembly MTKZ01 (sample SAMN06212207, study PRJNA360539) | anaerobic digester metagenome | biome: Wastewater treatment plant; material: sludge; isolation source: anaerobic digester fed with sludge from wastewater treatment plant | place: Denmark: WWTP Viborg ...
GCCAATGGAGGATTCATCGTCAATCCTCAAAATGAAACAGACAATCCAACTTCTTCCATTTTTTCAATAGCTCCAAATGTAGCCGGATATGCCAATGGAAATCTTCGGGGACTATTTAACAGCAGCAACAATCTTGTCAACGATCCTTACCTTCAATTTGTAAAAATACCAGGACCTCTGGAAACAGCTAAAAAATACTATCCGGGCTATAACAGGTTTTGGACTGTCCGCAAATGGGAGGTCCAATCCCTTATTAATGATTATAAAGATAATGGAATTATAGACCACGAGCCGACCTTGAATGTATTGGAATGGCCCGCCCGCGGTAATGATCAAGCCAAAGAATTCAATGGAATTTCCTGGCCGGATAGAGATCTGGCTCCATTCTATGACAGAAATAACGATGGTAAATACGACCCATATGATGGTGACTTTCCTATCTTTAGAGTCAAGTTGTGCCGCCAAGATACCAAGTGAAATGACCTGGTCTCTTTATCACTCAAGCAGCGGAGATCTTGAAATACAAACCCTCATGTATGGATTTGCTTCTGATTACAACCCATTATTGAACAACACCATATTCGCCAGAATAAAAGTTTTTAATCAAAATCTTGTTTTAAAGGACGCGAAATTTGGGCTGTTTTATGATTTCGATCTGGGCTGCATGCTCGATGATTATATAGGAACATCTTCTATAAATAACACGATCTATGTGTATAATAAATTCGAAACTGATCAAAGCCCTTGCAATATCGGAGGAAAAAGTTACAATTCATTCAACGTCAGATCCCCAATGCAATCTATCACTTGTCTGAATCGCGCTATGACCGGCTCTATCATTTATGACAAGGAAGATTCAAAAGGAGGAAGTAATGACCCAAATTCACCGGATGGATATTATAAATACATTAGTACAAAATATTTGAACGATGCAAGTTTAACCTATGGAGGCAGCGGATTTAATATAAACTCAACCTCTCTGACTAATTATATTTTTCCTGATTCTCCATCAAATGAAAACGGATGGAGCATGATGTCGCAAGGTGCTGCTATGAAAGACCCTCGCGGATTTATGAATTTCAATCTTGACAAAATAGTTAAAAACCAAAGTGTCGTGCTTGACTTTGCTTTTTCATACCATATAGCTGATCTTACCACGGACCATTTGAGCCGTGTGGACAGTATGCTTGTAGATATTAGTTCGATCCAGGAATTTTACAACAGCTGCATCAACTCTGATAATCTTGAAAGAAGCTGTAACAATAATTGCGTGTGGCCGGGTGATGCAGACGCTAATGGTATCGTAAACAATCTTGACATACTAAACATCGGAGCCAATTTCAACGATAAGGGTGTAAAGAGAAATCAAAATTCAGATTGGTGGGGGCCTTTTTATGCTGAAAATTGGACCCAGACAACACCTGATCAGACAAATATGAAATATCTGGATTGTAATGGAAGTGGGACGATCACAACGAACGATCTGGAAATAGTGAAAAATAACTTTTTCTCAGCCAATTATACCAATACTTCCTGGGGTGGATATAACAGCGAAGGAGAGGATCTTACATTTGGATTGGAGTATGACAGTCTCAATGTCGGAGATGAATTTGTCTTAGACCTGATTCTTAGCCCACATAAATATTTGGGCTTATATGGACTTGGTTTTACAGTAGAATATGATGCAGAATTGCTTGACTATGTGCAGGGCATACTTGAAGTTAGCTGGCTTGATAAAAAAGGAGGCCCTTATTCAATCGTCAAGGCTGAAAAAGGAAAAGTTCATTTTGGGGTTGTAAAAAAATTCGGTAATGATGTTCAAGTAAAGAATGTAGATCTGGGAAGAATAAAATTTAGGGTTAAAAAACAAATAACCGGTAGACATTTAGCCATTTTCAAATACAGTAATTATGAAAAAATAAATGCCAGTGGCGAGCTTTTACCACTTTATTCCTCTCCAACATCTATAGTCATACACGACCCAAATACTGCATCCCCAAACAACTTTACAGGATTAATACTTTACCCGAATCCAGCCAAGGAAATGGTTTTCATAAAAAATAATTATAATACTTTTGTGCAGGCTACATTAATAGACTATCTTGGTAAACAATCAAACATTTCAGTGACAAACAACTCTTTCGCCACAGACCAGATGCCAAATGGCGCTTTCATCGTTAAATTAAGGAAATCAGACGGGTCTACATCCATTGAGCGCTTAGTGATACATAAATAAACATCGGAATGAAACTAATTCTATTTTGCATTATAATGAGTTCCGCATTGGTAACTTATGGCCAAAAATCTACATTTGTTTCTACTTATTGTAATCATGTAAAAGCATGGAGTAATAATACAGGAGGATTGATCCAATTGCCCGTTTATAATGGTCAGGGGGGTTTAGTAATCAACCCTTCAGATGATGAAGATTATCCGGTAAGTTCTATCTTTTCTCTTGCAACCATCCTGGGCGGATATGCAGATGGCGCATTAAAAGGGATGTTCATAACAAATAACGATTATATTGTCCCGCCGTTTAATAAATTTAATAATATACCAGGACCTGTAGAAAACGGGAGCGATTACTATCCTCAATACAATAAAATATGGCAAGTCAGAAGCTGGGAAGTCCTTGCTCTTATAGATGATTATAATGACAATAAAAAAATTGATTCAAAGCCCTCCGATCACATTCTTTCCTGGCCGGGACGAGGCAACAAATATTCCAAAAATTACGATGGTATAATTTGGCCGGATAGGGATCTGGCCCCTTTTTATGACCAAAATAAAGATGGCATCTATGATCCATATTCAGGTGATTATCCAATACCTGATCCGGCATGTCCCAATAAAATCCCCGGTGATATGAATTGGTCATTATATCATGGAGCCAATGCAAATATGGAAATTCAGACGCTGAATTTTGCATTTGCCTCAGACATAAACCCCATACTGAACAACACGATCTTCTCTACCATTACTATTTATAATACTAATAATAATGTGAAGGATGCTAAATTTGGAATTTACTTTGATTTTGACCTGGGTTGCATTAAAGATGATTACATCGGAAGTTCTTCTGCAACGAATTCAGTGTATGTGTATAATAAGACTGAAATCGACCTAAATCCATGCGTAGAGCCCGGAGCACATTACAATGCATATAGAGAGAAGTCCCCCATGACATCTCTTACCTGCCTGAATAGAAGGATGGACGGAACGATCGTCTATGATAAAGCGGCAAATAATGCAGCTGCGACAGATCCCGGTTCGCCCTTGAATTTTTATAATTATATCAGCAATCGATGGTTAAACAATGTCAATCTCACTTATGGCGGGAATGGATATGATCTCAACTCTACAAATAACACAAAATATATTTATCCTTCTTCCCCATCGAATCCCTCAGGATGGAGCATGAAGACACTTGGTAAGGATTTTATTGACCCCAGGGGATTCATGAATTTTGACCTAGGTACTTTAAATAATGGCCAATCCATCAGACTTGATTTTGCTATGACTTATCATAAGGCGGACCTTACCACTGATCATTTCAGCAGAGTGGATACTATGCTGTCAAATATCTCACTTATTAAAGATATTGCATATGAATGTTTTGATTCAGAGGAGCATAATGAGAAATGCATAGGAGATTGCGTCTGGCCGGGAGACACAGACCACAATGGAATAGTTAATAATCTGGACATTTTAAATATAGGACCGGCTTTAAAAAGTTCAGGAGCGAAGCGGGAATTATATGCAGATTTCTGGAATCCATTTTATTCTGATGAGTGGTCCAAAAACACTTTTCAGAATTTAAACTATAAACACATAGATTGTAACGGAAGCGGCAGCATCAATAAAGAAGATTTTAATGCTGTCACTAATAATTTCTTTTCCAGGAATCAGACTTACTCTACTTGGGGAGGATATAATGTCGAAGGAAACGACCTCACTTTTGGTGATCTGGAAGACAGTTTAAAAGGTGGGGAAGAATTTGAACTGGAAATGATATTTGCTAAGAATAATAACTTTTCGCTCTTTGGAATGGCCTATTCCGTCGAATTCGACACAACATTGCTGACCTTAACAGATGTCGTTTTTGAAAAGAGATGGCTTGACAAAAAAAGTCCTCCTAATTTTGTACTGGAAAAGGAAAAGGGGAAATTGCACTTTGGCATTGTTAAAAATCTTGGGGTGAATGCTATTGTTCATGATGTACCACTTGGAATACTAAAATTTAGAGTTAAAGATAATTTTGAAGGAAAATATAAGACATTACTCAAATACACGAATTATGAAAAGATAGATGCTGATGGGAGAATATCAGAGCTAACCGCTTCAAATAAGGCTTTGGTTGTTGCAAATCCTATCACAACTATTGATAAAGAATTTGATGGATTCCTGCTATATCCAAATCCAACTATTGATTTTGTATTTATCAAAAGCAAAGAAGTATATGTCAAAGCAGAATTGTTCGATGTGCTCGGAGTTAAATATGAATTTAAGGTTGAAAACAATAGCTTCCGGGCGGAGGATGTGCCATCAGGTGCTTATATGGCAAGGTTGACAGATGAAAATGGCGTCAGAAGAATGCATAGACTCATTGTCATCAAATAATCATATATGTCTGCCCCTGTTTCTGAATCGCCATATACTTATGACTATGAAGACCGGAAAAATAATGGAAGTGATGATGGCACCTACCCCAAAAAGCAAAATCTCATTGCGCAGGTATATCTCCATTGATATCTGCTTTTGATCAAGCAAATGACCGAAAAATGGTTTTGTACCATTGTTATCAAGATATACCTGAAAGTCATTGAACATATCAATCAAAAGAAAAGTAAACGGAACTGCGGTGGCAAGAAAGAAAAGTTTGACACTAACATGCAGCGTTAACATCGAACTATTAATGAAAAACATCAGCCTTGTATAAGTTATAAATGCAAAGACAAAGATGCCATTCGTCCAATAAAATGGAAAGTGCTCTGCATTAAAATAGATGGGCGTAATGACGATAGCTGCTATGATTACTGCAACCAATATCCATAATACCTCCAATCCTACTACCTTACTCTTAGTAATTTCCAATATGTATATGTTGATCTTGAATTTAAAAAATCAAAAGTAAGCGATTTTATTAATCAAATCCTGATTAATTCACACCACCTCTGCATTGGCTAGTTGTCCACAGGCTGCATCGATGTCTTTTCCACGGCTTTTCCGGATTGTAAGATTGACATCATGTCGAGTCAATGTGTTGGCAAATAGGTTAAGTTGCTTTTCACTGGTCTTATGAAAGTCAATACCTGCCACTGTATTGTATTCGATAACATTTACTCTGACGGGAAATCTTTTAGTAAGTGCAGCTAACTGTTTGGCATCTTCAACGCTATCATTGAATCCTTCGAGAGCAAGATATTCGTAGGTGATCCGATTCTTTGTTTTAGTGTAGAAATATTCCAATGCGTCCATCAAAATGTCGATCCCGTTCTGATCATTGATTGGCATTATTTCATTGCGCTTATCATCATTGGCAGCATGCAGGCTGAGTGCCAGATTGACTTTGGTTCCATCATCCGCCAGTTTCCTGATCATCTTAGCGATGCCGGCAGTACTTACGGTGATGCGGGAAGGTGACATACCAAGGCCTTTGGGAGAAGTGATGTAGTGGATGCTTTGTAATGTATTGGAATAGTTGAGCAATGGTTCGCCCATGCCCATGTATACGATATTTGTCAATGGATGATTGAATACCTGCATGCATTGTTCTTGCACCATGACGACTTGATCGTAAATCTCCGGATAGTCAAGATTTCGTATCCTGCCCATGCGTCCGGTTGCGCAAAACTTGCAAGTAAGTGAACATCCTACTTGAGTGGATACACATACTGTAAATCTATTATCCGCAGGAACAGGTATCAGGACAGATTCGATCAGATTCCCATCCCATAGTTTAAAGCGAGTTTTGATGGTGCCATCGTTACTATTTTGCTGCATGTCCACTGTCAGACATTTAAATTCAAAATCAGCAGAGAGTTTTTCTCTGAGGCTTTTGGATAAATTTGACATTTGATCAAAACCCCTTGCCTGCTTCATCCATATCCATTCCTGGATCTGTCCCAGTCGGAATTTTGGTTCATTATTGGCTAGAAGCCAGTCCTGTAATTTCTCAGGGGAAGTAAGACGAATATCTGACATGGTCTGTGTAATAAAAAACAAAGGTAAGACAATCTTTTAGGAAAATGGTTTATAACTGATTGTCAACCAATATCAATTACTTCTTTACACTCAGCCTATAATCATCCAATACCATATCCAGGATGACATCCTCACCTCTTATATATCCATCCCTGAGGTGATATCCATAAAACCTTCCCGTAGTATTGTAATAAAATGCGGACCATCCGCCTTTTATCTCTTTAATGACATCATAGAAAGGCTCGTCGAGTTCCTTTTCTATCATTTTGGTCAGGATCATGCCCTGAGTCCTGGTTAATTTTTTCAAAGGCTCTTCAAACTGATCCTCCATTTCCCTGTCGAGCGTTTTCATGAATTTCTTACGTTCACGATTTGTCATACCACGAGTAGATTCCTTTGACTCATGATAGATACGCATGGCTTCCAGGGCATATGGGTACACGATGGCCGCATACCTTCTATAGCGCATATATTTATCGTATTCCTCTTTACTCGAAAATTGTTGCTTTGATGAAATCGATACTTCATTCAGTTGGTCTAGATAGGCAGTGTCTCCCTTTTCAGTAATTATTCTAAGCATTTTTTTACCACCGAAGTAAACGGTGTCTATACGCTGAGTTTGAGCCTCCAATGTAAGTCCTAGACTCATAAATATGATACAAAAGAAAACTATGACGATTCTCATATTAATAACTAATTAATTTTATAATCACTTGAACGTAATAAGAAGCTAAATGATTTGAAATGAAGTCTTAAAATTACAGATATTAATTGCACCTGTCGCATTATATTTACAATTATAACCATTTCTATTAAGCTTCGACACATGTCCGAAATAAAACTTGAGAGAAAATTAGGACTTGCCCAGGCCACTGCGATCAATATGATAGACATGGTCGGCATTGGACCGTTTATCACCTTGCCGATGGTGATATCTATGATGAATGGGCCTTACTTTTTATACGCCTGGATAGCCGGTGCAGTATTGTCTTTCGTGGATGCCATGGTCTGGAGTGAACTTGGGGCTGCATTTCCAAAGGCAGGANNTAAAGCATACGATAAAAACAAGGCAGGTAAACTCATGAGTTTTCTTTTTGTCTGGCAGACCATGATTCAGGCTCCGTTGGTGATCGCCTCTGCTTCTATAGGTTTCGCGGCATACCTCAAATATTTATATCCTCTTTCTACGATCGAAGCAAAATTGGTAAGTGGTGGAGTTGTGATTCTGATCGTGGTGCTGTTATACCGAAAGATCGAAGAAATAGGAAAAATCAGTGTTTTTCTATGGGTCGGTGTCATCATTGCATTGCTGTGGATCATTGGTGGAGGCATCGCTCATGGCAATTTTCTGGAACCAATCAAACACATCAATGACGGGCTGCAACTCAACTATGCATTTGTGGCAGCTCTTGGATATTCGTGTATTAAATCCGTTTATAGTTATCTGGGATATTACAACGTATGCCATCTGGGAGGTGAAATCACGAATCCTTCAAAGAATATTCCGAAGAGTATGTTTATCTCTATCGCCGGTATTGCCTTTCTATATATGATGATGAATATCAGCGTGGTGAGTGTAATTCCGTGGAATATCGCTAAAGATTCAGAAGCAGTATTGAGTGTATTCATGCAGCAGCTGATGGGTGACACTGCAGCCAATATTTTGACACTACTAATTCTTTGGGTGGCATTTGCATCAGTATTTTCCGCAACGCTTGGTTATAGCAGAATACCATATGCAGCAGCTGTGGACGGGGCATTTTTTCCTGTTTTTGCCAAGTTACATCCGACAAAACATTTTCCTTATGTCTCGTTGTTATTCCTAGGGGCAGTAGCTTTCGTCTTCAGTTTATTGTTCAAATTGAGCCATGTAATTAGTGCGATACTAGCTATGCGTATTTTGATCCAATTCGTCAGCCAGGCATGGGGATTGATCTTGTTAAGAAAGTCAAGAAAGGAGTCAGATTTTCCGTACAGAATGCCGTTTTTTCCGGTGCCGGTTTATCTGGCCATTGCGATGTGGTTGGCATTATTTGTGGCAACCGGACCGACGATGATGTTGGGAGGAGTTACAGTAATCTTCCTCGGAACGATCGTGTATATGATCAAAGCGAATATGAGTAAAGAGTGGCCGTTTAATTAAGTATCCCAAGTTTCGAAGCAAAAAAAAGCTTCCATGAAACATTAAGACCATTCAACTTAAAGTTAGAATTAAGAAATCAAAAGTTAGAATGAAACTCTGATGATTTATTCTGCGAAATAAAGAAATTCTGAAATACTTAGAAAGCTTAAAATTTAACCTAACAACTTGATATTCAATACCACAACCAACATTATTGTAAAATAAATAATATTTATAACCCTGATTATCAATATAATAATTTCCTGCCGAACTTTACCTAATTGATTTTCATAATGTCAACCCAGTAGGATAGTATAAAGGGTGGAGAAATTAGAAGAACCATGAAAGTGTTGACATTATTATAAATTAAGAAAAATATCAAAAAAGAATACAAACTCTTTTTTAAATGTTAAGCTCTAAAGTCCTTTGGGCCGAAAAAAAAGCGCCCCTTCCGGAGCGCTTTCTCATATTGTTAAATTTCAAATATTTCTTCTACAACTTTGCCTTCATCTTTTGATAAACACTTGTGTTAGTCAGGCTACCGGCACAATTCAAATTCCGTGCTTTCTTCTCAATGTTAGCGATTCTATTTGCTGGTGCAGGGTGTGTACTTAGGAAGGTAGGTGGTTGCTTTTCTCCTTCCATCTTTTTGAAAAATCCAGCTGCACCTGCAGCATTGATACTGGATCCGCAAAGATACTCAACTGATTTTGAGTCAGCTTCCGACTCATTGGCCCGGCTAAAGCTAAGTCCTGCCAGTCCACTAACAACAGTTTCAGCAATTTGGCCTAAGGCTGTTTTATTTCCCAATAAGGCATCTGCTATGAAAGCTATACCATATTGCTTTGTAAGTTGCTCTGTGCTATGCCTTCCATCCGCATGTGCGATCTCATGTCCCATAACTCCCATCAATTGATCTTCTGAATCTAAAAATTTAATCAATCCAGTGTAAACATAGATGTGTCCACCAGGTGTACAAAATGCATTCAGTGTCTTATCGTCTTTGATGATCTTTACTTCCCATGGAAATTCGTTTTTGTATTTTACTTTACCTGAATTAATGATGGTGTTTTTCATGCCGCGGATATAATTGTATATCTCCTGATTACCCGCTTCAGGTAGAATCGGATATTCCGTAGGTTTAGAGGCGATCTCACCAGCCACCTGATCTCCAAGTTCTTTGTCCTGAGCCACTGTAAAGGCATTCAGGTTATTTGCTCCTGATGCAAGAGATTTACATTCATAGAAAATCACACTCGACACGAGTCCTATCAGTAAAACGATATATCCTTTCATACTTTAATTTTATGGTTTAAAAATTGACATTAAGGGATACCCTAATGCCTAAGCTATTTTCCGTTAACGAAAATGCTGGGAATATGATTTCATTGAGGATGGAATTTTTTTAAGTGGAGGAGGCTTAAAAATTAAAATACCACGAGTGAGCTCTAAAGTTCAATCTTTAAAACTATCGATTTACCCTTAATAATTACTCGCCTTCTATTCTTAAAGATATAGGCTATTCTAACTTCTAGATGAGATCCAAAAGCCAATGGCAATGCGCTAATAGCATTTTTCTAATGAAACCACAGTGTAAAAAACCCTGTCAATAACATATTAATTATTGCCAATGGAATCAACATCTTCCATCCTAAGTGCATCAATTGATCATATCTGAATCTCGGCAACGTCCATCTGATCCACATAAATACAAAGATGAAGAAGAAGATCTTAGCAAAGAATACTAGTGCTCCTAAGGTAGACAATAATATAGGATTGTGAATACTGTCCATTCCAGGGAAGTTGTAGCCTCCAAAGAACAACGTAGCGATGATAGCTGAAGACACAAACATGTTGATGTATTCTGCGAATAGGAAGAATCCGAGCTTCATACTACTATACTCTGTATGATATCCACCGATCAACTCAGTTTCACATTCCGCCATATCGAATGGTGCCCTGTTGCACTCTGCCAATGCAGTTGTCATAAAGATAACGAAGCCTAAAGGCTGATAGAATATATTCCAATTAATACCATGTTGAGAAGCGACGATATCACTCAAACTCAATGATCCTGTCATCATGATGATGGCTATAATGGAAAGTCCCAT
>MTKZ01024635.1_pt1 | contig 10433 bp, 18 predicted proteins | sample 1042781 | NCBI WGS metagenome assembly MTKZ01 (sample SAMN06212207, study PRJNA360539) | anaerobic digester metagenome | biome: Wastewater treatment plant; material: sludge; isolation source: anaerobic digester fed with sludge from wastewater treatment plant | place: Denmark: WWTP Viborg ...
CTACTTGAATGTATTAATGGAGAAGGAATAAGATGGCATGGTACAATAAATTTTTTGTAACTCAAAAACAACTGAATGAAGCAATCGACTCTTTCAAAGGAAAAGGTGATGATTCCATTTCCGATAGGGAATGGAAAAAATTAGCTGGTGAAGGTATCGAAGATGTAAATCTACTACAAATGTGGGGTATGCAGGGATTGATGGGTTACAATAACTTTTTCAATTCTTACATCAACAAAGCTTTCGAAAATGAAGTTCAGAGAATTATGGAATATCGAAACATGGCAGCTTATCCGGAAATTGGTGATATTATTGAAGATGCTGCCAATGAAGCATGTCAACCAGACTACAATATGAATCTTGTTTCTCTTAACATTTTGGATGAAAAAATAAAGAGTAATACTAATATACAAAAAGTAATTAACCGGGAGTTTGAAAAATTATTTTTTGAGAAGATTGACATCAATGACAGATTGTGGAAACTTTTCAAAGATTTTCTTACAGATGGTCGTATTTTTTATGAAAGAATTATTGACCGTAATAATTCCAAGAAAGGTATAATCAACATCAAACAGTTACCAGCAGAATCAATTGACTATGAAATCAATCCTATTACAGGAAAAATCATGACTTATTATCAGTACCTTGTGCCAAACATGAAACGTCCTGTAAATCGCCAGGAAGCTGAAAGGTTGGCCGGCGATGGTGTAACTGGAAAAGATAAAAAACTTGTAATTTTTAATCCAGAACAAATTGGTTTCATCAACTATGGTTTGTATGGAAGAAATTTATACGAGTTATTAGGATACCTTGAAAAAGCAAAAGTACCATATAACCAATTGAAACTATTGGAAACATCTGTAATCATTTATCGTTTGGTTCGATCACCACAAAGATTGGTGTTCAAGATTGATACAGGTTCGATGCCAAGAGACAAGGCTATGAAATATGTTGAAAGAGTGAAACAGAAATTCATCAAGAAACAAACATATGACCCAAGGACAGGAAATTTGTCATTTGAGCCAGAAGTTCTTTCACTTTTAGAGAACTATTACATCCCAACCTGTTTAAAATTAGATACTTACATCTCTTTGGTAGATGGTAGAAATATTTCTCTACAAGAAATTATCAATGAACATAATGATGGTAAAAAGAATTATGTTTATTCTGTAGATCAGAAAACTGGAAAAATTTTTCCCGGAGAAATTGAATGGGCAGGTATTACAAGAAAGAATACAAATGTAGTGAGAGTACATCTTGATAATGGTAATTTTATTGACTGTACACCAGATCACAAATTTTTAGTATGGAAAGACAATACAAAAACAGAAATGATTGAAATAGAAGCACAAAATCTTGCAGAAGATATGGATTTAGTGGAAAATGCCTAAACAATTAACATATGAATTTGTTAAAAATCATATAGAATCAAAAGGTTATAAATTATTATCAACTAAATATGAAGGAATAAGAAAACCTTTAATTGTTGAATGTGAAAATAAACATCAACAGGAATTATCATATGATATTATTAAAGGAAGGAAAATTTCATGTAAAATTTGTGAAAAAGATAAAAAAATAATTGAATTTGAAATGTTAGTTAAAAAACGAAACCATATTATGTTAGATAGTTACATTAAAAATAAAATAAAATTAACATTAAAATGTCCAGAAGGTCATATATTTAAAATTAGGCCAAATGATTTTCAACAAGGTGTTGGTTGTATGTTGTGTAGAAATGAAAAATTATCAAAATTAAAAATGAAAAAATATACGGAAGTAAAAGAATATATTGAATTATTTAACTATAAATTATTGTCAAAAGAATATAAAGGTGTTTTTGTTAAATTAGATATACAATGTGATAAAGGACATATTTTTAAAATGAAATTCAGTAATTTTAAGAACAGTTCACAAAGATGTCCAGTATGTTCAAGAGAAATGACAACATCAAAAGGTGAAAAAGAACTTGTAAAATATGTTTCCTCCATATATGAAGGAACAATAATTGAAAATGATAGGACACAAATAATAAATCCTTTAACTGGTAGATATTTGGAATTAGATATTTGGATGCCGGAGTTGAAGAAAGCTATTGAATATAATGGATTGTTTTGGCATGATAAAGAAGAAGCAAAATGTAAGGATGAATTGAAATTAAAATATTGTGAAAATAATAATATTGATTTATTAATAATTAATGATGAACAATGGAAACAAAATAAACATGATTGTGTTGAAAAAGTATCATCATTCATAGGGAGTTTAAAGTGAAAATTACTAAAATAGAAGTATTAACTGAAACGGCCGATACTGGATGTATTACTGTTAAAGATCCTGGAGAAAATCATAATTTTGCTTTAACTTCTGGAATATTTGTTAAAAATAGTTCCGATGGTAAAGGCTCCAGTATAGAAACGGTTGGTGGTGATGCTAAAGGTTTTACGGAACTAGATGACATCTACTATTTCTCAAGAAAACTATTTCGTGCCTTAAAATACCCTATTTCCAGAATTACACAGGGTGCTGAAAAAGGTGAAGAAGTCATGTTCGGTGGTTCCGGTAATCAGATTGCCCGAGATGAAATCAAATGGGCTAAATTTCTTGAAAGACAGCAGAGGATATTCTGTGATGAATTTTTGGAACTCTTTCTACTCCACCTTGAATTCCGTGGTCTGAAAAAAGAATACAATCTGGATTACAACAGTTTTTCAATCAATATGAATCCGCCATCCCATTATAATGAGCAGATGGAACAGACTTTCAAAGAACAAGAATTTGCAAACTACAACCAGTTGAAAGATGATCCTGCTTTCTCAAAATCTTATCTGATTCGAAAACATTTGAAGTGGACAGATAAAGACTTTGCAGAAAATAAGAAAGGTTTTGATCAGGATAAGAAATACTTCCCACAGGAAAAGGTTGAAGATACCAGTTACCTGAGTGGTATGGGTGCACCCGGTGAAGCTGGAATGATGCCCGGAGGTATGCCTGGAGCACCAGGAACAGAAGATATTGGATTTGAGGAAGAACCAACAGAAGAAGGAACTGAAAAAGAATTCGTATAAAATATTTTTTTATAAATATAGTTATAAAATATTGTTGGAGGAAATTATATGCCAGTTGATACAGAAGTTGTAAAATCAGCCTTCACTGATTTTGAAAAAGAGAATTTTGTGGATGCAAAGGAAAAGTTGGTACAACAAATTCAGGTTGCAAAGAACGACTTTATCAAGAATAAGGTTGGACTGCAAAATGACATCTATACATTTTCCAAGGAAGAAGAACCAGAACCTGAATTGGAGGAAGAACCAGAACCTGAACCAGAGCCAGAGCCAGAGCCACCACCGAAACCAAAAAAGAAGGTGAGAAGGGGTCTGGTCCGAAATAGAGAAGAATAATGGAGGACTTATAAAATGATTGTAGTTCCTGATTCCATAGCGCCCAAAGCGAATGAATACAATAATCTCATGACAGGTCTGAAAAGATTGTCATATCGACTTTCAAAAGCAAATACACCACAGAAATATTTGGCAGTATTTGACCTTGCCGCGAAACTGATCAATGCTTTCCCATTGAAATCAAAAATGGTATGGAAAGCAATGAGAGATGGATATATGGCCGGCCAGGTTCAACCTGATGTTGAAGGAGATGTTTCCGTAACAGGCCTGGAAGAACAATAAGGAGGAATAAAACCATGATAACAAAAAAAATTGATGAATATCTGACAGAAGCTAATAAATATAATTTGTATGATGATGAAGATATTTCTAAAGAAGAAGTGAAAGATGCGGAAAAGGCTCTTGCAGAATATGAAAAAAATCTTAAAGCTTTAAAAGTAAGTCTCCAATCTCTTAAACCAGAATTTAAAAATTTGTTAAAATTGGAACGCAGTATTTCAAAAAAATATGGACATTTAGGTGTAGATGATTCGGATGCCGGTATAGTATTAATTCAAGAAAAAAATAGATTTGATGCCATAATGCAAGCTTTAGAATGGGTTTTTGATTGATAGGAGGAGAGATAACAATGGAAATAACAAAGAAGATTGATGAGTATCTTGTTGAAGCCAATAAGTATGACCTGTATGATGATGAATATTCTGCTCAAGAAATAAAAGCTGCAGAAAAGGCTCTTGGAGAATACGAAAAGGCAATTAAGGGTTTTAAAGCAAGACTTAAAGCTCTTAAACCAGAATTTAACAATTTGTTGAAATTGGAAAAAAGTATTTCAAAAAAATATAGTCATTTGGGTGTTGATGATTCAGGTGCTGGGTTAGAATTTGTTCAGGAAAGAAATGGATTTGATTTTGATGTAAAACAGTCATTGGAATATCTTTTTGATGTCCTATAATAGGAGAAATAATAATGGAAATAACAAAAAAAATTGATGGGTATTTGAGAGAATTCGTAAGTGAATTGGATCAGGAAGATGATCTTTCCGGTATCAAACCTACTGAATTATCAAGTTTGGATACCGGTATCCGAAGAATTCAGTATAGATTGGGAAAAGCCAATACTCCACAGAAATATAAAGATGCTTTCAACATGATTCATCAGCTTGCACAGAAATTTCCCATGAGACAGAAAATGGAAATTATCATGAGGACAATTGCTGATACATATGATGCAAGGTTTGGAGCAGGAATATAATGGGGGTAGAAATGAAAATGAAGCTTATTACCGAATCCCGTTTTGATGTAGCTTGGAAAGCCGTTGATGAGGATGGTAAAAATTTATACATTGAAGGTATTTTTTCTTCTGCGGAGATTATGAATGAAAATGGCCGGAGATACAGAAAAAATATACTTGAAAGAGAAATCGACAAGATGCAGGATTCCATCAAAAATAGATGTGCATGGGGGGAGTTGAGCCACCCTGTAACACCAAAGATTAATGAAGATCGTATTGCTATCCTTGTTGAAAGTCTGAAATGGGATGGTGATAATGTAGTTGGTAGAGCAAAAGTCCTTCCAACACCGATGGGAAATATTGCAAGAACACTCATCGATCATGGCCGTATTGGTATTTCCAGCCGTGGTTTGGGTACGGTCAACGAAACAGACAATTATGTAAATGATGATTACAATTTGATATGTTATGATTTGGTTTCGTCTCCAAGCAATGATCCATCTTGGGTGAAAGGTATCTATGAAGGTAAGGAATTTGAAGTTCCCGATAATAAGATTGAAGTGATTCCGGAAGAGAAAGTGGAAGAAAAAGTTGATGAAGCTCTTTTACTTGAAGAAGCACGGAAAGAATGGCATCGTCATATTTGGCAAGTGATTGAACAAATTGGGAGGAAAATTTGATGGAAATTACCAATAAAATCAACCAATATCTCAATGAAGTTGATGATAATCAGACAAAACAGATAGAAGCCCTTTCAAAACAAGTTGAAAATTTGACAAAATCAAAAGAAAATGTGGAAGACCAGAAAAAGAAAGCTGAAATCAATCTGAAAATTGCTACTCTGAAAAAAAGAATTGCTGATATAAAATCAAAGATTCCTGCTCCAAAGGAAATGAGTACATTGAAAGAATGGAAAATTTTGGCAAATGAAAGAAGTATTAAAAGATATAAAGAACAACTCAATTTTAAGTGTTGTTATACCTGTAAATTTGGTGAGTATGATGAATTTTCTCATTTACTTATATGTTATAACGAAAAAAATTATGTAATAAATGATTCAGACCCAGAAAAAGAACAAATTGTTTCTCCTGTTGGTGTATGTCCATATTACAGTCGAGGAGGATCAAAAAACAAATGAAATTTGACAAATATCTTAATGAAGATATTATTCCAAAAGAAACGAATGAAGCTATTTTCACAAAAGAAAGTGATATTCAAAGAGTTATATTTCAAGCGGAAAGAGTAAACTGGGATGGAAAGATTGACGATTTGATTGAAGCTGAATTCAATGTTTCAACAGCAAATTTCAAAATGCCAAGTCATATAAACAATTATATTAATAATATGATAACAAAAAAAAATCGATGAATATTTGAATGAAGAAAAATCAATTGGTGGAATTAAGAAAGTAAAAGTTTTGAAAGATGTTTATTTATTTTTTAGTGATGATGAAGTATCGATTGATTTGGAATCTGGTCATTTTGATTTTGAGGGTATTGAAAAGTTCAAATTAACTGATGGAATTCCAAAGAAAAATATCTTGACCACAGCATTTACTGCTAAAACAGCAGAAGAACTTTCTGCTGTTGTACGAGTGTTACTTGATAATTCTAAAGTAATGTTTAAGGACCTTTCAACATTTATTGATGCATTAAAAGCAGCAAAAGAAATCTTAAAGCAGCAAAAAAAATCTTAAAGGAAGTATTATAATGAAAGTTGATAAAAAAATTGATGAATATCTAAATGAAAGTTCCATTAAATCGGTTTTTAAGTATACAAAGTTGGATAGAGAAACAAGAAAAAAAATAAATGATTTAGAAAAAATGCTTTCTAATTCTGATGTAGATATTTCCAAAAAACTTATAGAGATTATTGAAGATGTTTATCAAGATGGTTATAATGAAGGTGGCCGAGATAATAGAGACTTATAGTGAACATTATCCAAATTAATTAATTCAAATATACCTTCTAATTCATACCAGCCGTATATAAATAAAATATACGGCTTTTTTATTATGTAAAAGGAGGTAAAATAATATGATTGATTATTTTGATTTTTATAAAAAGGACAAAAACTTCCTTAAACATATAAAAGCTCTGTGGGGACACTTCAAGGAGATCGATAAAATAATAGAAAATTTGGCAAGAGATTGTCCTGTTGATCCAAAATTTGAGTATAAAGTTGATGCCACAATGAAAAAATTACAAATTGTCAAAAAAGAAAAGTGACTTTTTTTACATTGTTCCATAAGTGTTTTTTGATGTTTTCCAAAAAAAATCAATATTTTTATAAATAATATCAAGAATTTAATTCCAACAGGAGGTTAAAATATGGATTTGAAAGAAATCAAAAAAATCCTTGGGCTGGAAACTCTCAACGAAGATCAGCAAAAAGATGTAGAAGAAAAACTTGTAATGTTGATTGAAGTGAAAGCTAAAGAAAAAGTTGATGAGTTGCTGGTAGAGGAAAAAGATCGTCTTGTAGAAGAATACGAAACCAAATTTGAAGAATACAAAACAGAAATTACTTCAAAATTTTCCAATTTCGTAGATTCGATCCTGGACGAAGAACTTGAGATTCCACAGGTTGTTTTAGACTATGCTCGAAAGGGTGAAATGTACAATGATCTGATTGAAGATTTCAAGAAAAGGCTTGCCATTGATGAAGGTGTCCTTACAGAAGATGTAAAGTCCCTTTTGAAAGAAGCAAAAGAAGAACTTTTGAAACAGAAAGATGAAATCAATCGCCTTACTTCACAGAATATGGAGATTTCCACAGATGCTAAAGAAATGGCATCACAGCTTTATCTTCATCAGAAATGTGAAGGCTTGACCGAAGAAAAAAGAAAGAAAGTTTTTGGTCTGATTGGTGGAATTACAGAAAAGAAAGAAATTGACCGTAGGTTTGATTTCGTTCTTGAACACGTTTTGGGTGAAGAAGATTCCGGTGGCGGAGAAGGTGGTGAAGGAACCGATCCTGAAGCAGCTTCCAATGTCAACATTTGCCCTCAATGTGGTGCACAGTTTTCAGCAGAAGGTGAAGCTGGTGTAGATACCTGTCCAAAATGCGGNNTGTCCAAAATGCGGCGCAAAAATGGAAGATGCTGTAGCAAGCATTGATCCAGCAGGTGATGGAACAGGTAATGCAGTAGTTGATCCAGAAACAAAAGTAGCAGAAGATAAGAAAATTGATGAAAGTTCCAATCCTTGGGACGAAAAAATGAAAGTGTGGAAGAAAATTTTGAAGGAAAACAAAATCTAATAACGGAGGAAAATAATGGATAATATCAATAATTTAGTAACAAAATGGAAGGACATTCTTAATGAAGGTTCTCCCATCAAAAATCAGAAAGTTCTGAAAGCAACTGCTCTGATGTTGGAAAATGAAGATAGATACCTGAGTGAAGCTGGTAACTATTCTACCATTGGCCGCAATAACCCATCGGTATATGGTTCGTCAGGTGATTTTCATCAGATCGCAATTCCGATGGTTCGTAGAACATTCCCTGAGCTTGTAGCTCATGAGATCGTTGGTGTACAGCCAATGCCCGGTCCTGTTGGTCTGGCATTTGCTTTGAGGTTCAGAGCGGGTAATACTTATAGTCAGCAGGCGTATCCACAGGGCGGAGTAACTCCTACCTATAGTGACGAACTGGGATACAACGCAATTGATCCTTGGTATACAGGTGATTCAACCCTTTCAGCCGGTTTCCTAACCTCAGCTGGTGAACTTCTTGGTTCAGCATCGACAGGTGACATCGGTCTTGGTGTTGGTACTTATACAGCTATCAACGAAGTAAACATGACCGTTGAAAAAGCACAGGTTGAAGCAAAGACCCGTAAGCTGAGAAGCCGCTGGTCAGTAGAAGTTGCACAGGATTTGAAGGCAATGCACGGTCTTGATCTTGAAGAAGAAATGATGGACATGTTGGCTTATGAAATTACGGCAGAAATTGACCGTGAAATCGTGAACACCATCAACTCCGTAGCAGTTTCTTCATCTTGGGATTACAATGATGATTCAGCTGTTGCTGATGGTCGTTGGCAGGCAGAAAAATACAGAACCCTTTATAGTGCTATTGTGAGAAAGGCTAACCTTATCGCAATCAACACCCGTAGGGGCGCTGGTAATTTCGTTCTTTGTTCGCCAATGGTTGTAGCGGCAATTGAAGGTCTGTCATCCTTTGTTCTATGGCCTGTTGACGGTCAGATCAATTCAATGATTACCGGTGTTTCAAAGATCGGTTCTCTTGATGGCCGTATTACAGTTTTCAGAGACACATTTGCATGGCAGGATTATTGCACTGTCGGATATAAGGGGCCATCAGAGTATGACGCAGGGGTGATATATTTGCCTTATGTCCAGCTTTTGGCAAGCAAGACTATCTTTGAACAGTCATTCCAGCCAACAATTGGATTGCTGTCAAGATATGCTATCCATCAGCACATCTTTGGAAGTAACCTTTATTACCAAAGAATAAGAGTGGTAAATCTCCCCACCTAATTAGGCTGATGATATATCGCTAGAAAAAAGAGGGGTATTTTTTACCCCTCTTTTTTTGCGTAAAATATGTTTACAATTTGAATAGTTCATCATAGATAGTTTATGATGGATGGAATATTATGAAATTTGATTATACCTATATAAAAAAGATGTTTGAAGAAGTTGGTTATAAACTAATTTCAGATACTTATAAAAATGCCAGAACAAAGTTAATAGTTGAATGTGATAAAGGTCACATATATGAACCAACTTTTGATAATTTTAGGCTTGGTCATAGATGTTCTTATTGTAATAGAAATGGTAAAATATCAGTAAACAAGTTATTGGAATTGTTAAAAAACTTGAAATACAATATAATTGACATATCAACATTTCAAAATTCCAAATCAAATATAACTATTTCCTGTGAAAAAGGTCATATCTTTTCAACAAAATGGAATTATTTGAATTCTGGACAAGGATGTCCAAGATGCAATGGCGGATCAAGAATATCTTACGAAGAAATTAAAAATAAAATTGAAAGTGTTGGATATAAATTAATATCAGATACTTATAAAAATGCAAATTCAAAAATAATACTGAAATGTGATAAAGGACATGAATATGAAACTATCTATTCAAATTTTTATATGGGACATCGTTGTCCACAATGTAATGGCGGAATAAAATTAACATATGAAGATGTTAAAAATAGAATTGAACTTGTAGAAGGATATAAACTAATATNNAATTTATCTGATTGGACAGCCGGTAATAGATGTAAATATTGTTCATATATCAATAATAAATCAAAAGATGAAAAATTTATATTAGAGTATGTAAAAACAATTTATGATGGTACTATTATTGAGAATGATAGATCCCAAATTATAAATCCATTGACAGGAAAATATCTGGAGTTGGATATTTGGCTTCCTGACCTTAATTTAGCCATTGAATATAACGGTTTATACTGGCATAATAAAAAATATCAAAAAATCAAAGATCAAATAAAATTTGATGAATGTAAAGATAAGGGAATGACCTTAATGATAATAATGGATAAAGAATGGCAAAACAATTCAGATGAAGTAAAAAGAAAAATAAAGGGTTTGATAAATTGTTTACATCCTTCTAAAAACATATTATAATAAAAGAAAATAGGTGCAAATTATGGATTCCAGACATATAAACAATCTAAATGAAATAAAAAATTTCCTAAACGAAAATAATATACCCTTCAAAAACAATGAAAAAATATTTCACCTGAATGAAGGTAAATTGGAACTCCGTTATGTGGATTCTGAAAACCACAAAAT
>MTKZ01003876.1_pt1 | contig 10432 bp, 9 predicted proteins | sample 1042781 | NCBI WGS metagenome assembly MTKZ01 (sample SAMN06212207, study PRJNA360539) | anaerobic digester metagenome | biome: Wastewater treatment plant; material: sludge; isolation source: anaerobic digester fed with sludge from wastewater treatment plant | place: Denmark: WWTP Viborg ...
TTGAAATCTCAGCAAGCGGCTGAAACGGCAAGGGTTAAGAAATCGAAGCCCGCCGCCGCCCCGGCATCCACCGCCGCCCGCGAGGCCGTTCCTTCTCCGTCCTTCCAGGCCATGTACAAGGGGAGTACATCGGAAGCCCGACAGGAGCACATGGAAAATAAGTATGAGCCCCCTTTGAGCCTCCTTTGTACACCCGTTGTACACGACCTAATGGGAGCGTTGGGCTGGCTGGGGCGGGTAGGGCGGGTTGGGGCGCGGGCCTGAGCCGGAATGGAGGAATAGACGACCTGCGGGTGATGTAAAACGACGTTTCAAGGCGGGAGGGAGAGGACGAGAGCGTTCGGCACAGCTGGAACGGGCGGATGGGTGTTGTCGCGTGCCTTGGTTTTTATCGTGAAGGTGATGTTGAATTGTCGGAGCGTTGCATTGCCGAGGCTAGTTTCATTTTGGGGTTGTCTGATTGTCTGCGACGGCTTTGGGGTTTGGATGGAAGGCTCAGGTTTGGACGGATGGCGTTGGGGCGGAGTAATGTTGTGGGGAGGAGATGGCGATTGCCAAGCTGGGCATGGGGAAAGAGTCTAACGGCTGAACAAATTAAACAGGAGGAGAAGGAAACAAGGCAGGGCACTTGTCCGCGTTTCGAGAGGGGCAAGATGGAAAGCCTCACGAGGAACCTCGCAAGCTCGGCGTGGGCGGCTGAACTGCCTTTACCCGGGGTGGCCGGCTTTGCTGAAGGAGGCCCTTTTATATTCGGGTTCTCGCCGGAGAGAAATCGAGAGGCCAAAAGGCGCGCCTGCCAGAAGCCCCGGGCGTTAAGCGGAAGCGGGAGGCAAGGTCAAGTGACGGCGCAACACCTGGATCAGGTTGTCCAATTGCGCGTCGTTGTGCTCGCTGGAGATGACAAAACGAAAGCAGCCGCCGGGCGGGCCTCCAGGGTACTTGAGGAACGGCGGGAAGATGGCGGCGGCAAAAAGGCTGCGGCTCAGGCGGGCGGCTTCGTCCGGGTGCCGGGGGAGCAAGGGGATAATGGGGCCCGGGGCATCGGGCAGCGCCAGGCCGGCCTGGCGCAATGCCGTTTTTACCCGCGCCGCGTTCCTCAACAGCCGTGGCCGCAAAGTTCGGGTGGATTACAGGATGCGCAGGCTGGTTAGCGCCGCCTGCGCCAGCGGGAGGGGCAGGGGGGTGCTGCCGACGAACATCCGGCTTTGGCTCAGAATCCGGTGGCGGAAGGCTTGGGAGCAGAGGATTGCGCCGCCATAGGAGCCGAGGGCTTTGCTCAGCGTGATCGTCTGGATGATGCGGTCGCGGCTGACGCCCGCGTGTTCGAGCGTTCCTCGTCCGGTGCGCCCCAGCACCCCCGCCCCATGCGCATCATCCACCACCAGCATCGCGTCCCGGGGGAGCAACGCCAGGTATTCGGCCAGGGGCGAGGCGGAGCCGTCGCCCGAGAACATCCCATCCGTCAGCACGACCAGTTTAGCGGCTGGGCCGCAACGGCGGGCGGCCTGGGCCAGCGCCGCGGCATCCCGGGATTTGAAGCGGAGCACAGGGCAATCCAGCAGCCGCGCCGCGTCGGCAAGCGAAGTGTGCGCCCGCTCGTCAATCAGCGCGTGGGAGAAATTTCCCGCCAGGGCCTGCGCGGTGATTAAGTTGGTGGCGTAGCCGCTGGGAACCAGCAGCGCGCTTTCGGCGTCAAAGAACTCCACCAGCCGGGTTTCCAGCTCGCGGTAAAGCGCGTGATTTCCCGTGGTCAGACGCGAGGCGGCCACGTTTAGCCCGTATTTTTTCACGCCGGTTTGCAGCGCCGCCATCACGCGCGGGTGGCTGGCGAGGCGGAAATAATCGCAGCCAGAGTAATAGGAGAGCTTGCGCCGGCGATACCGCACGAACGTGCGGTCAATTTGCTGCAGCGGTTCGGGTTCAGTCATCGGAACAGTTTATACCGGGCGCCGCGGGTTCTTACTTTTCCCCCGGGCGCTTCAGGATCTTTCCAAACTCGCTTTCGCCCGGCTCGATCTCGATGCGCGCCGGCGCCTTGGGGCTGGACCCGTGGGCGGGCGGAGCGGGCCGCGCCGGCGATTTCGAGGGCCGGGGCGCGAGGGGAAAAGCGGGCGGGCGCAATGGCGGCGGCGGGGCGCTTCCGGGCTCGTTTTCGCCGGGGTCGGGGCTTTTTCCCGGGATGTACCAGTTTTTGCGGCTGTCCAGCCATGCCCGGTATCGCTGCACGGTCCACATGCCGTGCTCGGCGCCCGTTTCCAGCGACGAGCTGATTTTGAAGAAGTCGCGATTGCGAATGAAGTTTTTTACCGCGTGCGTGGGGACCAGAATCTCACACTCGGGCACGCGGATATTGAACTCGGGGCGGAAGCACAGCCGCTGCGAAATGACCGCCAACATGCAATCGGCCAGTTGCGCCGCCACGCTGCTTTGAATTTCCGCCGGGAACGCCGAGACCACCCGCTGGAGCGCCTCCGCGCAGGTCGAGGAATGGACGGTGGCCATGACGAGGTGACCGGTTTCGGCGGCGGCCAGGGTCAGGCGCATGGTTTCGGGGTCGCGCATTTCGCCCACCATCAGCACGTCGGGGTCTTCGCGCAGCGAATCAATGAGCGCCTGCTCGAAGCTGGGAGTGTCGCGCCCGACCTCGCGCTGGCGGATATAGGCGCGCCGGGGCCGGAAGGTGAACTCGATGGGGCTTTCGATGGTCAGGATGTGGCGCGTCTCGGTCATGTTGATCTGTTCGATCAGGGCCGCCAGGGTCGAGGATTTGCCGGAGCCGGTCGCGCCGCTGACCAGGATCAGCCCGTGGTGGCCGGTGACCAGCTTTTTGAAATCGGGGTGCAGGTTGAGTTTTTCAATGGTGGCGATGAAGGACGAGAGCAGCCGGATGGCAAAGCCAATCCCGCGCGAAGTCATGAGGATGTTCAGCCGGCAGCGGCAGCCGCGGTAGTTTCGCGAGCAATCATAGGAGCGCTGTTCGAGGAACCGGGGCCATTCCTCTTCGCCGATGACGCCGCGCGCCCATTCCGCCAGCAGGTTCGCCGGCAGGGGGTCGCCGGTCGTGCGCAGTTCACCGCGGATCCGTATCGCCGCCGGCAGCCCCGCCTCCAGATGCAAGTCGCTGGCTCCGTTGTTGGCCGCCAGCGCGACTAGTGATTCCAGGTCCATGCTGCAATCCTATTCCACAGCGCCGCCCCGGGTAAAGGATTCCTTGGCGGCCAGGGGGTGGCCGCGTTTTTCGCCGCGGTGCGCGGCCCATTCAGCCCGCCGGCCGCTGCAGGTCTTGCTTCCATTCCGCGATCGCGACCTGTATTTGCGCCGCCGCGTTCAGTTTAGGTTTCACGTGCTTGAGTTGGTACCAAGGCTGCAGCCCCAGCAGATCAGGGGTCACGAGGATTTGTCCGTCGCAATCCGGGCCGGCGCCGATGCCGATCGTGGGGATGGGAACTTGCCGGGTGATGGCCTGGGCCACGCGCGGGGAAACCAGTTCGAGCACGATGGCGAAAGCTCCCGCCTCCGCCAGGGCCTGGGCATCGGCCAGCAATTTCAGGCGTTCGGCCTCGCTTTTGCCCTTGAGGTGGTAGCCGTTTTCCTCCCGCACATGCTGCGGCAACATTCCCAGGTGCCCCAGGAACGGGATGCCGGCGGCCACGATTGCCCGGACTTGATCCAGAATCTCGCGGCCGCCCTCGGCTTTGACGGCTTCCGCCCCGGCAGCGACCAGGCGCCGGGCGTTGGCCAGCGCGTCCGCCGCGGTTGCGTAGCTTCGGAAGGGCAGGTCGGCGGCCAGCAAGGCGCGCGGGCGGCTCCGGGCGGCGGCGCGGACGTGGTGCTCCATTTCGGCCATGGTGACGGAGGTGGTGTCCGGGTAGCCCAGCACCACCATTCCCAGCGAGTCGCCCACCAGGATCAGGGGAATGCCGGCCTGGTCCAGGAGGCGGGTCGTCGGAAAGTCGTAGGCGGTTAGTGCGGCGATCTTTTCGCCTCGCGATTTCATCGCACGGATGTCCGCCGCGGTGATTTTGATTCCCGTCATGCTTCAACCATCGAGGCAGAACCGGGGCAGGACAAGTGGAAAATCAAGGCGGGCGGAAAGGTCAGCCGAAGGAAGCAGGCCTGACCATTCCTGGCAGCCGCGGGAAACTGGCGAGCAATTCGGCGGGGGCGGTTGTGGCCGTGCCCGTTTTCCCGACGACGATGCCCGCGGCGTGGTTGGAAATGATGGCCGCTTCCACCGGGGAAGCGCCGGCGGCGATTGCCAGGGTGAACGTGGCGATGACCGTATCGCCCGCGCCGGATACGTCGAACACGTCGCGGGCGACGGTGGGGATGTGGAAAGGCTTTTTGCCATGCTGGCAGAGCAGCATCCCGAGTTCGCCCAGGGTGATCAGGAGCACCGCCGGGCGGAGAGTGCGCAGCAGGTAATCGGCCACGCGCAGCAAGCTGGGGTCTTTGAGCGGCCGGCTTTGCCGGGTTTCGTCGGCCAGGCCGGCCATTTCAAAGGCTTCCTTGCGGTTGGGGGTAATCAGCGAAAGGCCGGACAAGTCCAGCCGGTGCACGGGTTTGGGGTCCATGCTCAGCCAGACGCCGTGCGCGCGGCAAATCTGCTTGAGTTCATCCAGCAGCGGCTGGGTTACCACGCCTTTGCCGTAATCACCGACGATGACCGCCGCCGAGCGGGGAATCATCGTCTCGAGGGTCCGCAGCAGCCGTGAGATGAGCGCCGGCTTCAGTTCGGCGTGCGACTCGCGGTCAATGCGCACCACCTGCTGTTTGTGGGCGACCACGCGCGTCTTGACGCTGGTGGTGCGCGTGGCGTCGGCGATTAGCCCCCGGCAGCCGATGCGGTGTTCGCCGAGCAGGTGCTTAAGCTGCGCGCCCGCCGCATCGCGGCCCACGGCGCCGATCAGTTCCGTCCGCACCTGGAGGGCCGTCAGATTGCGCGCGACGTTGGCCGCGCCGCCGGGCATGAAACTTTCGCTCTCGAAATCCAGCACCGGCACCGGGGCTTCCGGCGAAATACGCCCGACGCTGCCCTGCACGAAATGGTCGAGCATGGCATCGCCCACTACCAATATCTGCTTTTGCCTCGCTCGGACCAGAATCTGCCGCGCGCGGCTTGCCGAGAGACTGGATGGCTTCATGTCCGCGCCATTAAGACGCAATGCCGCGGATTTGTCGAGTGGGATGGCGCGGAGCGTTTCCCGGTTTCAGGGCGGGGGGTTGATTTAGGCTTTGGCCTTCGCCAGCCAGGCGCTAGGATGGGGCGTGTTTCGTCCGTGTATAGATATTCATGAGGGCAAGGTGAAGCAGCTTGTCGGCGGCACGCTTGGCGAAGAGCCGGGAAGATTGCGGACGAACTTTGTCTCGGATCGGCCCGCGGCCTGGTATGCCGAGCTGTATAAGCGCGACGGGCTCACGGGTGGGCATGTGATTATGCTCGGCCCCGGCAATGAAGCCCAGGCGCGGGAAGCCTTGCAGGCCTACCCGGGAGGGCTGCAAATCGGCGGCGGAATCAACCTGGATAATGCCCCGGGCTGGCTGGAGGCGGGGGCGTCGCACCTGATCGTCACCTCCTGGGTATTTCGCCAGGGGCAGGTGGACTGGGAGCGCCTGGCGCAACTGCGGGCGGCGATTGGCCGCGCGCGGCTGGTTTTGGATTTGAGCTGCCGGCGGCGCGGCAAGGATTATTTTGTGGTGACTGACCGTTGGCAGAAGTTTACCGAGGTGGCAATTGGCCCGGCGAACTTGGAGCGGCTGGCGGGTTTCTGCGCGGAGTTTCTTATTCATGCCGTTGACGTGGAAGGGTTGTGCCGCGGGATTGACCAGGAGCTGGTTTCCCGGTTGGGTCAGTGGTCGCCGCTTCCCACCACCTACGCCGGCGGGGCGCAGTCGCTTGCCGACCTGGAGACGGTCACGCGGCTGGGGCAGGGGAGGGTTGATCTGACGATTGGCTCGGCCCTGGATATTTTTGGCGGCCGCGGCGTACGCTACAAGGATGCCGTGGAGTTTAACCGCCGGTGCCAGGCGTCCAAGACCTGAACTGCTTTCTCTTTGACGGGCGGGGGGCGTTCCCCTAGCGTTTAGAGGTTCTCACACCGTACATGATCAAGTACATCTTAACAAAGTTTATCGGTTCGAAGAACGACCGCGAGATTCGGCGCCTTCGGCCTTTAGTGGCCCGGATCAATGCCCTCGAAACCGAGCTCCAGAAGGTTTCTGACGACGTTTTGCGCCAGAAAACCGCCGCCTGGAAGGAGGAATTATCCCGGATTCAGGATGACAAAGAGCTGGCGCGGCGGCTGGACGAGATTCTGCCGGAGGCGTTTGCCGTCGTGAAGAATGCCTGCCGGCGGCTTTGTGGGACCGAGATTATCGTGCGGGAACACCCGCTGAAGTGGGAGATGATTCCTTTTGACGTGCAGCTTATTGGCGGTTATGCGCTGCATACGTCGCGGATAGCGGAAATGGCCACCGGAGAAGGGAAGACGCTCGTGGCCACCCTGCCGGTCTATCTCAACGCCTTGAGCGGCCGCGGGGTCCATATCGTGACCGTTAATGATTACCTCGCGGCGCGCGACAGCGAGTGGATGGGCGCGGTGTATAAGTTTCTCGGGTTGACCGTGGGGTGCATTTTGCATGATCAGCCGCCGCGGGTTCGGCGCGAGCAGTACAACTGCGACATTACCTACGGAACCAATGCGGAATTCGGGTTTGATTATCTGCGGGACAACGGCATGGCCTCGCGCAAGGAGGAGCAGGTTCAGCGGGGGCATTATTACGCTATCGTGGACGAAGTGGACTCGATCCTGATTGATGAAGCGCGCACGCCGCTCATTATCAGTGGTCCGGCGGTGGTGACGCATGACGAGCAATATGCAAATTTCCGGCCGCAAGTGGAGGCGCTTTTCCATGTGCAGGAGCGCCTCTGCAACCGGTTTCTCGCGGAAGCGCAGGAACTGCTGCGCAAGTTGCACCCGGCCGACGGCTCCAATCCCGAGCACCCGGAGGAACTGGAAAGGCAAATTGGCCTGTTGTTATTCCGCGTCAAGTGTGGCCAGCCCAAATCGGGGGGCCTGTTAAAGTTGCTGGAGGAACCCGAGAACCTCCGCCTGATGAACCAGGCTGAACTGCAGTTGCACGCCGACCAGAAGAAGATTGAGCTCTACAAGGAGAAGGAAGAGTTGTTCTTCGCGATCGACGAAAAGAGCCACGAGACGGACCTCACCGAAAAGGGGCGCAATTACCTCAGCCCGAAGGACCCGGATGCCTTTATGTTGCCGGACCTGCCGACGGCGTTGCATACGATCGACACGGGGCCGGAGGAAGACGCGCGCAAGCGGTTGGAAGCGAAAACCAGGCTCCAGCAGGAGTTTGAAACCAAAGCCCAGCGCATTCATGCCATTTCCCAGTTGCTCAAGGCGTATTGTTTGTACCAAAAGGACGTGCAGTATGTCGTCCAGGGCAACAAGGTCATCATCGTGGACGAAAACACGGGCCGCCTGATGACGGGGCGGCGGTGGAGCGACGGCTTGCACCAGGCGGTTGAGGCCAAGGAGCAGGTTGAGATCGAGCGTGAGACGCAGACGCTGGCGACGATTACCATCCAGAACTATTTCCGCCTTTACCACAAGCTGGCGGGCATGACCGGCACGGCGGAAACCGAGGCCTCCGAGTTCTTTGACATCTACAAGCTGGGCGTGCTTGTCATCCCCACCAACCGGCCGGTGGCGCGCAAAGACGCGAACGATTCGGTTTACAAGACCAAGCGCGAGAAGTATAACGCCGTCCTCAAAGAGATTAAGGAAATCCACGGGCAGGGCCGGCCTATTTTGGTCGGCACCATTTCGGTGGAGGTCAGCGAGCACCTGTCGCGCATGTTAAAGCGGGAGGGGATCATCCACTCGGTGCTCAACGCCAAGTTTCACCAGCAGGAGGCGGAAATCGTCGCCCGCGCCGGTCAGCGCGGCTCCGTGACCATTGCGACGAATATGGCCGGGCGCGGCACGGATATCAAGCTGGGGCCGGGCGTGGCGGATTCCGGGGGCTTGCACGTCATGGGAACCGAGCGGCACGAAGCGCGCCGGATTGACCGGCAGTTGCGCGGCCGCTGCGCCCGCCAGGGCGACCCGGGGTCCTCGCATTTTTACATCTCGCTGGAAGATGATTTGATGCGCTTGTTTGGTTCTGACAAGATTGTCAAATACATGGAGAAGATGGGGCTCGAAGAGGGCCAGGAACTGGAACACCCGTTGCTGAACCGGTCAATCGGCCAGGCCCAGAAGCGCGTCGAGCAGCATAACTTCCAGATTCGCAAACGCACGCTCGAGTACGACGACGTGATGAATAAGCAGCGCGAAGTCATTTACGGCTTTCGCAATGAGATTATCCATTCCGCGGACGTCCGCGACCGTCTCATGGACATCATGGAGGAGGTGGTGCTCCAGAAGGTTGAGCAGTTCACTACGGACGAGACCGATTTGCACGATTGGAAAGTGCGGTCACTGGCCGACTGGGTGAATCTGAATTTTCCCATCGGGATGCCCGAGAAGGAAATTATCAAGGCCGCCGAGGCGGGCAAAGAAGAGCCGGTTAAAGGCTCCATTTTCGAGAACCTCAGCCCGGCGCAGTTTTCTGTTTGCACCTTCATCTCGGACAATGTCCGCAAGGCCTACGAGATTAAAATCAGCTTTGAGGACCCGGAGGCGCTCAAGGAGGTCGAGCGCTATACGATCTTAAACGCCATTGACAAACTGTGGCAGGAACATCTCTACGAGATGGACAGTCTCCGCTACAGCATTGGATTGCGCGCGCATGGCCAGCGGGATCCGCTTATCGAATACAAGGCCGAGGCGTACAAAATCTTTGATGAGTTGATGGTCAACATTAAGACCGAGATTTGCCATAATATCTTCCGCAGCGCCTCCAGCCTGATGGCCTTTGAAAACTTTTTGCATAATGTACCCCAGCAGGCTACGCATCAATCCACCAGCGCCTTCGGCGGCACCACGACGGGGACCAGTTCGGGCGCCGGTCTTGCACCTCGAGCATCCCAGCAGGGCAGCGATATCGTCAGTGAGGCTGCCGCGGCCGTCGAGCGGGCCAAGCCGGTTCGAGCGGGCCCCAAGGTTGGCCGCAATGATCCTTGCCCATGCGGCAGCGGAAAGAAATACAAACAGTGTTGCGGCAGGAATTGACCGGCCGAGGTGGAGGGATTTTCAGGCGCATATTCCGGCGCAAAAAAAACGAGAGAAGACCGGAGTCTTCTCTCGTTTTAGCTTGGACTGATTCGGTAGCGCTTGTCAGCTCCAAATCGTTCCCGTTCTCAGGCAACCCACTGTGCCACTTTCAGCGGGGCCTTGGATCGCAAGACGGGCTGTTTGAATTAGTCGGCTTCCAGAGCGGCGATTAATTTGGGCAGGATTACTTCCCGGGAAAAGAGAGCGCGGACGTCTGCAGGCAATTGGCGGATGGTCCGCTCTGTATCAGCGGCGAGTTGCTGAATGTGTTTTACCATCCGTTCCACCTCCCTGTGCTGGGCCGCGAGATCCCAAACGAGCCCACAATATCACCCCAAAACACGAAAGGGCGAAGGGCCGAGAGCGGTCGTTTGGTGCAGATTGGCTTACCGTGGGAACGCCATGACAATGGGCCGAAACTCCGATTTGCTCCGCGCCAAGCGGAAAACCAATTAAGAAAGAGCGGCGCCGAACCTTGCCGCCATAGAATGGAGCACAAAACGTCCCTCGCGCAAAACATGCACCTCAAAGTCGGGAGGGAGCGCCAAAATGGTTTTGAGGGTGGCAGAAAAATCAATCCGAGAGAACTCTTCAATAGCATAATTCGGATAGAGGTGCTCTGGTCGGGGACTTGCGGCAGCTTGGCAAGGGATCGGCACGCCGCTGGAGGAAATGTGGAGGCGCTGTGTGGGCGGTTAGTTACAGTGAATTTGAAACAAAAGGAAGCGATAGAGTTTCCGACAGGAGCAGGCCGGCCTGGGTAGAGGAAGGTGTTTTGGGAGCGGAGACCGCGTTGTCGCCCGTGTTTGCGGTGCCGGGAGTCGGGCTGCATATCCCGATCTTGGAGGGTGTTGCCCAAAACGGAGGTGCGCCTTAAGGGATGATAACCCGTCGAAAGATTAGACAGGCTTAGCGGGGATCGGTATTTTCGGACGGTCGAGATGACTTCCAGCGACCGAGAGAATCTGGGCATGGAGACCCCGCAAGGGCCAGGGGGCTGCTTCAACACCACCCATTGGTCGGTGGTGCTGAGGGCTGGGCGCTCCGACACGCCGCGGGCACGGGCGGCGCTGGATCAGCTTTGCCGGCATTATTGGCAGCCGCTGTATGCGTATGTACGGCGGGCGGGGTATTCGCGGGAGGAGGCGGAGGATTTGACCCAGGAGTTCTTCGCGCGGCTGCTGGCGCAGAAC
>MTKZ01042495.1_pt1 | contig 10429 bp, 12 predicted proteins | sample 1042781 | NCBI WGS metagenome assembly MTKZ01 (sample SAMN06212207, study PRJNA360539) | anaerobic digester metagenome | biome: Wastewater treatment plant; material: sludge; isolation source: anaerobic digester fed with sludge from wastewater treatment plant | place: Denmark: WWTP Viborg ...
GAGGTCGGCATTGATTGCATTGATACTGGGCTTGCTTCTGCTCTTTTCCGGATGCATTGAGCGACAGGAGGCTCCAGAGGTTTTGGAGCAGGAGACCACCGAGGAGTGGAAGGCAGATGGAATTATTGGCCTAGGGGAGTACTCCCGAAGCGTGCTCCTGCAGGGACCGTCCAGGCAGGGATACAGCGGCGGAGACCTGGCCGTCTCCTGGAAGAATGATAAGGAGCATCTCTACCTGGCCCTGAACGGCAGCACGGATGCCTGGCTGTCCATAGGCTTTGACCCCCTGGAGTGGATGAAGAATGCGGATATAATCCTGGCTTCGGTGCAGGGCGGCAAGGCAGTGGTTCTGGATGAGTACTGCACCGGCAATTACGGACCTCATATCGAGGACACCATGCTGGGCGGCTCGGACGATATCCTGGAATCGGGCGGCAGCAAATCGGCGGGCCGGACCATAATAGAGCTGAAGAGGAAGCTTGATACCGGGGATCGCTTCGACAAGGCCTTCTCTCCCGGCGGGACGGTATCCATTATCTGGGCTCTTTCCAGCAGCTCCGACATCAGCCTCAAGCACAATATAGCCTACGGAGAGGGGATCCTGAGCTTGACTGGCGGAGAGGCGGCTGCAGATGATGAGGCTGCGCTAGCAGCTCTAACGGCACGAGAGAAGGACGGTCTGCTCTTCATCTGGGAGGAGGAAAGAGTAGCCAGAGACCTTTACGCCAGCCTGTATGACAAGAACAACCTGACCATCTTCCTGGATCTGGTGAGATCAGAGAGCAGCCATATGGACCAGGCCCGGGCGGTAATGGAAAAGCATGGCCTGGCTGTCCCTCCGGACGAACCGGGAATATTCCAAAACCAGACCCTTCAAGAGATGCATGACCAGCTTCTGGCAGAAGGTCTGCAGTCGGACCAAGACGCTCTCACCGTGGCAGCCGTCTTCGAGGAGATAAGCATCGTGGACCTGGAGAAGGAGCTGTCAGCCAGCCAGGCAAATGATGTGAGAACTGTCTATGAGGGACTTTTGGCCGGTTCCAGAAAGCATCTGCGCTCTTATGTCAGCGATCTGAAAGACCAGGGAATAGAGTACCAACCCCGGTATCTGGAGGGGGAAGAGTTCCAGGAGATAGTCAAGAGCTGAAACGGCCAGGAGGGGAGAGTGAGCCTAGAATGCCAATTTCCCTAAATCAGGTGAATCCGGGAAAGGCTTCCGACTGGGCTATTGATCCATAGCCCTCCTCCCTCCCTGCACTGTCCCGGACCAGCTCCTGCCCTGTGCATCGTAGCAATTGTAGCTGCCGGAGAGGAAATCCTTGCTCATGGTCAGGCTGCAGCGGTAGAGCATCATAGNNTATAGCAGGTCCTTGGCCGTCCATCCGCTGGCGGAGAGGCTGTTGATGCCGCCTGCCAGGGATATGCTGCCGCGTCCAAAGACCGCATCCCGGTTCTGGGCCAGCATCAGATCCATGCGCCCCGGCATGCCCCCGAAGAGGTCCAGCGTCCAGTATCCATGCAGCTCCTGAGAGATCGGGATGAATGGACCCAGATACTCCCTGCCGCTGATCTTATCCAGATACTCGGAGGTGTGATGCGGATCAACCTGGCGCATCAAAACATCGATGCCCAGAGGATCGGCATAGGGATCAATGATAACCTTTTCAGCATCCGAGCTCTCGGTTCTTCTCATATCCACGGGCATTGCCAGCGGATCGTATTGGGCCTGGGCTTGCATGGTCAGGCATATGACCAGGATTGACCAAGCAATGATCAATTTGTTTATCATATCAAAACCCCCATTGCATGATTAAGGGATGGCCAGAATAAAAATTTGCCTTTTATATGAGCCAGATAGAGCATTCAGGTGAGAAGCATCCGCCTCTCAAGCCGCTCCGGCCCCATCACCTCACCTTTGAAATCAGGTCAAAGATATTGGGAGAGGAATCCTGTCCCTGAATCCTGTCCCAGGCTAATCCTTATGCTCTTTGCAGGCGTTGTCGAAATCGGCGCGCCTGAGCATCTGCCCCTTCCAGCCATCGATGGCATCCCTTACGGAGCCGGCGGCTCCCACGAATACATCGATGTCCGCCTGGTTAAAAGCCTGAACCGCCTTGGGTCCCAGACCTCCCACTATCATCACCTTCACGCTTTCCGCGAACATAATCTCCGTGGGCAGGCCCTTTCCGCCCATGTGCTCGCTAACATTGGGGAGCACCTTGATCTCCCGGCAGTCCAGATCCACTATGGTGAATGTGGGAGCCCGGCCGAAATGCTGGCATACAGCCTCATCCATGCCACCTTCACCCATGGTAGGAATAGCGACCTTCACTGTCCCTGACCTCCTCTTCCCATGCCCTGGCCGCTGCCTCTACCCATACCCTGGCCGCCACCTCTTCCAGCGCCCTGGCCACCGCCTCTTCCCATGCCCTGGCCACCGCCTCTACCCATGCCCTGGCCCATGCCGGCATGAGCCTGCACCGAGGGCCCGGAGACTTTTGTAAGCTCGCCCCTCTTGAACATCTCTACGGCATCTCTGACGCTTCCGCTGCCCTGATGCAGATAAACATCGATATTGGCAGCGGAGAGAGTCTGCATGGCATTGGGTCCGATATTCCCGGTGATCAGAGCTACAGCGCCCTGCCTTGCCACCTCCTGGGCGGCCTGAATGCCTGCGCCGCTTCTGGCATTGACATTAGCATTGGAAATGGATATCTCGCTCATGCTGTCCAGATCTACCACCACGAAGAATGGGCACCGCCCAAACCTGGGATCCATGGGAGCATCAAGGCCCGATGCTCCTGCTGTAACACATATCTTCATTAGAGCCTCACTAAAGTATATTTTTCATAAATCGTCAAGACGGCACATTTTGGCTTTGCCGCTCCAGCCCGACAATTGCCTAAGACAATGAAATGACAATTGCGCTTATATGCGACTTTGTATTTAAAGAATTCGCATGGTCCGGCTCTGCAAATAGAGTCCCTGAAATGAGCGACCTTGCATGCAAAACCACTTCCGAAAAAGACCTATGAGCCCGATAAAAAAGCACCCATTCGCCTTAAAATGTCCCCATCAGGCCGAGCCCGATCATCATAATCGCAAAGCCGGCTATGATTCCCAGGTTGGTTAGATGCTCGCTGCCGTACCTGTTGGCTATAGGTATCAGCTCATCAAAGCAGAGGAAGACCATGATCCCCGCCACCATGGCCGAGGCTGCCGCCAGCAGCCAGTCATTCAAGAAGGGATAGAGCAGAAGGACGGCCAGGATTGCTCCCAGAGGCTCGGTCATGCCTGCGGCAAAGGAGAGCAGGCAGGACTTCTTCCTGTCGGATGTGGCGCAGTAGAGGGGAATGCTGCAGGCCAGCCCCTCCGGGATGTTGTGGATGGCTATGGCTATGGCCACCGGCACACCCAGGCGCAGGTCCGCCAATGAGACCAGGGCCACGGTCATACCCTCCGGAAGGTTATGGATGGCTATTCCGATGGTGGTCATTATCCCGCTGCGATAGAGGCGGCCACACTGAGAGTCCACCTGTCCGTCAATGTGAATGTGAGGAACGGCGCGGTCCAGGAAATAGATCAAAATCAAGCCTATCAGGAAGAAGATATTGGCGTATCCGAATCCAAGGACGTTTTCCGAGCTGCAGAAGAGATCAACGAAGCCCACATAGATCATCACTCCCGCCGCAAAGCCCAGGCTCAAAGAGAGATAGCGCATATCGGGCTTGGGGATGAAGTAGGCCACCAGGCTTCCTATGCCTGTGGCCAGGCCCGCAAAGAGGGTCAAAGCCAGGGCAGCCAGTACATTGCCTTCCACAAAGAATCAGAGGGGTCGAATATATTTCAATTTGCTGCTTGAATCAGATAATCAGATTCACGAAGGTCATCCCGGCCTGGGAGTGACCAGTCCAAAGAAGAGGGTGTAAGTGATAAAACCATAATAACCAGGTCGATTGGCGATGAAATCCGGGGAGCTTTTATGGCAGAGCCGTTTGAATTGCGCCTTATCCGCTTCCGATAGCTCCGGCATTGCCTTTTCCCAGAGCATCTGAAAGCAGGCGGCCAGATCATCTCCCGCCTGGCTGTCGGCGGCTGTGTGCAGATCGGCCACAAATGTCCGACCTCCGATATCCTCCAGACCGGCCTGATGCAGCCATACGGATGCGGATAAGATGTGATCCCTAACGCTGCCCCCCTCTTGAAATGGATAGCACGCCGCCCGGGTGGCATTGAGCCGGGCCTCGAGGTAAGGGTGGCCGGGAAGGAGCCGCTGCGATGACCAGAATAGTATGGCAATAAGCCCGCCCGGCCTTACCACCCGCACCAGCTCTCCAAGGACGGGTATCTGGTCCATTCCCAGAAAGCCCTGGGACTCGGGGCCCGGCCAGAGGCAGTCCGCGCACCAGGCCCAATCGAAGGCATGATCCAGGAACGGCAGAGAGTGCAAATCTCCTTGGATATAATCAATCGAATCTGATAAACCTGCTCTCTCTGAAGCCGCTCTCGCCTGAAGCAGCCCCTCCCTGCAGATATCAAGGCCCGTTACCTGCCCATGCGGCAAGAGAGCCTGGGCCAGCCAGAGGCTGTGATCTCCATTTCCGCAGGCGGCGTCGAGCCCAAGACTGCCAGGGGCAAGCTTCAGTGCAGATAGGGCGGCGCGTATGGCCGGCTCGGTAAGGCGGTGCATGGCCGAGGCCAGGCCGAGGTAGCTATGGACTGGCATATGGAATTATTATAGGAGCTTTAGCTATGAAAAAGGTTTCTTTTCAGTTATCAGCCCCGACGGTATCTACATGGCGAATTGCCGGTTGCATCGGTGAATTGACTGACGTGAACGGGCATCACTTGCCCGAACCTTTTGAGCTTTGGGATCTTTTTGCAGGAGCCCATTCAGGAACTAACCTCATATAAGAGTATAGAAAAGCCGTCCTCATGAGCGTGAGCAGGGCCATGCCGCACCATCAGGCGGCACAACCGCCATCAAGGGTGCGGGAGATCGCCCAGCTGACGCTGGCGCATCTCATTAATGACATCTATGCCCCGGTTCTGATGGCCCTCCAGCCGCTTTTAATCACCACTCTCGGGTACAGTTACACCCAGGCCGCCCTCCTCCCGGTGATGCACAGCCTGATCTCCTCGATCCTCCAGCCGGTCTTCGGCAGCCTCTCAGATAAGCGGGGGTTTCGGGTCAGTGTGGCAGTCTCAGTACTCCTTTCCGGCTGCGGGATCGCCTTTTTAGGGCTGCTGTCAGACCACTACCTGATCATGCTCTGCTCGGTTGGCATCGCCTCTGTGGGCGCCGCAACCTTCCATCCCGGTGCTCTCTGCAAGGTAGCGGCAATTGCGGTATCGAGTAACCGGGGCCGCCTCACCTCTTTCTTTATCGTGGGCGGCAACCTCGGTCAGGCCCTCGGCCCGATCCTCGGCGGCATAGTGATCACTACCGGAGGCCTTCCTGCCGTAACCTGGCTTTTAATACCCGCTGTCCTCGGCGCACTTCTTCTCACCCTCCGCCCCATCCCGGACGTCTGCCCGGCGGCAGTGCAGCAGGCGCAGCTTAGCGGTGAGGAGAACTGGAAGCCGGTGATACTCCTCTTTGCCGGCTCGACGCTGCGCTCCTGGGTCACTTTCGGAGCAATGACCTTCCTTCCCACCTACCTTGTTCTGAGCGGATATCCGCTGATTGAGGCAACCTTCTTTATCAGCGCCATGCTCCTGGCCGGCGTTTGCGGGCAGCTCACCGGGGGCTACCTCTCCGACCGGATGGGCCGAAAACCGGTTGCCTTGGCAACTACCCTCTGCTCCATTCCCGCTTTTTCTGCGATTTTGCTGACAGGTGGTGCGCTTCAAATTGCCGCAATGCTCTGCTTTGGTTTCTTCCTCTGGGCCTCTTTCTCGGTGACGATTGCCATGGCCCACGAGCTTATGCCCAGCCGGATCGGCCTGATATCGGGCCTCTTCATGGGTATAGCCATGGGCGCCGGAGGCCTCGGTGTATCAGTCTCGGGCGCAATTGCCGATAAGTTCGGGCTCACAGCCACCCTTTCCATCTTCCCGGTCCTGATTTTTGTGGCAGCCCTGCTCTTTGCAGCCGTGGGATACCGGCGGAGGGGTTAGTGTCCTTTTTATTTCAGGTGCACCATAAAGACCAGGCCCAGGGCCATCATGGGGCAGCGTAGGAGCCGGTTGGGGTGCTCTCCTCCACTGGCCTCCATCAGAAATCCCTTCACCTCGCTCGACGAAGAGTCCGGCTGCTTCGACCTGGGCAATCCCGTTCCATATCCCTCTAATTGGGTCTGATTTTGGGGCGGCGATTCTTTTCCCGCCGAAGGCTTGTGATGGTGGATTGACCAAGAGCTGGAACGCTCGCTTTTGGATGCGGGAGAAGAGCTGCGGGAGGAAGCAGATTCCTGAGTGGGAAGCACAGATCCCCGGCACGCCAGGTTTAAGCGGTCAGCCGTCCGACCTTTATCCATGTTGCAGAACCTCCGTCTCACCATCGCCGTGGAGAACTCCGCCTCCATGGAAAACTCCTCTCTCCGGGCTGAGCACGGCCTATCCGTCCTTGTGGAGCTGGATCTGGGGTCAGATGGCGTGAAGCTTCTCTGGGATACAGGGGCCAGCGGAGAGGTTTTACTCCATAACTGCCGCCTTCTTCATATCGACATTGATGCCATAGATCAGATCTCCCTCAGCCACGGCCATTATGACCATGCCGGAGGGCTGATGGCCGTTTTGCAGCAAATGAAAAGAAGGGTTCCTGTCCTGGCCCATCCGGATATATTCTCCCCCAAGCTCAAAGCCCGCCCGGCTCTGGGATATATCGGCCTTCCTTTCATCAGAAGCCAGGCTGAGGCGGCGGGGGCGGTCTTCCTGGAATGCCGGGGTCCTGTGGCGCTTGCGCCGGGGCTCTTCACCACCGGCGAGATCCCGCGCCTGGAGAACTTCGAGAAGGTGGAAGGCTTCTGGACCATCAGGGACGGCCAGTACATTCCGGATATCATTCCCGATGATCAGGCCCTGGCGGCGGTCCTGCCGGGCAGAGGTCTGGCGGTGATAACCGGCTGCGCCCATTCCGGAATCATCAATGCCATCCGGCAGGCTCAGAGGATCACCGGAGTCGATGAGCTCTATGCGGTTATAGGCGGCTTTCACCTCATGGGAGCGGACCGGGAGAGGATAGATGCCACAGCCCGGGCCCTGCTGGAGCTGGACCCGGCCGTGATCCGGCCAGGGCACTGCACCGGCTCGAGGGCTGTATGCCTTCTGCAGCAGGCCCTGGGGGAGAGATGCCAGCCTCTCGCCGTGGGCGAAACCATTAATCTATAAAAACAGCGAAGGTGTGAAGGATGATAGCATTCGGACCGGTGCCCTCCCGGCGGCTTGGCAGAAGCCTGGGCATAAACAACATTCCCGCCAAAATCTGCACCTATTCCTGCGCCTACTGCCAGGTGGGCAGAACCCTGCAGATGCAGGTCCAGCGCCGCTCCTTTTACTCCCCCCAGGATATCTGCGATGAGGTAAGGCAAATGGTAAAAAGCTCATCGGACCAGGCCCTGCCCATCGACTACCTCTCCTTCGTGCCCGACGGAGAGCCCACCCTGGACATAAATCTGGGCCGGGAGATCGATATGCTCAGATCTCTGGGCAAGAAGATCGCGGTCATCACCAATGCCTCCCTGATCTGGGATGAGACGGTGCGTGAGGATCTGGCCAAAGCGGACTTTATATCAGTCAAGGTGGATGCTGTTGACGAGCCCCTGTGGCGCAGAGTGGACCGGCCCCACCGGGCTCTAGAGCTTGAGGCCATCTTGCAGGGCATACTGGACTTCTCCAGGGAGTTCAAGGGTGTTCTTGTCAGCGAGAGCATGCTCCTGGCGGATATAAATGACAGTGAGAAATCTCTAGAGGCCATAGCCGAGTTCTTGGCAAAAGTTGATCCTGCCGTCGCCTACATCTCCGTGCCCACCCGTCCGCCGGCGGAGAAATGGGCCGCTTCTCCCTCCGAGGAGAGCATAGTCCGGGCCTATCAGATTTATAGCTCCCGGCTCAGGAGAGCGGAGCTCTTGGTGGGGTATGAGGGAGACAGCTTCCAGTCCGTCGGTGAGGTGGAGAGCGACCTTCTGGCAATAGCCGCCGTCCATCCCATGAGGGAGGCGGCGGTTGAGAGATTCCTGAAGCAGGCGGATTGCAGCTGGGATGTTGTAGAGAAGCTGCTGGATCAGGGAAAGCTGGCCAAGACCGAATATCAGGGCAACTATTTCTATCTGAGAAGGCCGAAGGCCGAATGATATTGCCATCCCTTTCAATCAAAGATCGATCTTGATCCCAAAGAGCCTCTCGAATTTCTCATACTTGGCCCTGGCCCGATATAGGTTCTGCCGGGTGTAGGACTGGCCCTCCTGGCAGGCGGCCAGGTCCCTGATCTCGGCGGCAGTAAAGACCGCCTCCAGCTTCTCTCTGGCTATATCACAGATGCGGACCACCTCCTTCTTCATCTCCAGGTCCCCGTCCTGCAACCAGCGCCACTGCCGGTCGTAATGCAGCAAAAAAAGGTGGCCGTTGTTGCATCCGGCAGACACCAGCCAGCGATCATCAGTACTGTAATAGGCAATGCTATAAAGATCGGCCTCGCAGCGACTGCAGAAGCCGACCATGTTCTTCTCCCTGGAGACCGGCTCCAGCCGCTGGCCCTTAAAGATGAGGACCAGGCTATTCTCTTCGATCTGGTTCATCTCTGAGCCAGGACATCAGCCATGCTGTAGATGCCGGGATTCTTTCCCGCCACCCAGGCTGCTGCCCGCACCGCCCCGCTGGCAAATGCACTCCTGCTGTGGGCCTGGTGCTTGATCTCCAGCCGCTCTCCCGATCCGGCGAAGAGCACCGTATGATCTCCCACGATATCTCCGCCCCGCACGGCATGAACTCCGATCTCCCGTCCCCGGGGCATCAAGCCCTGTCGGCCGTGGACGATCTCTTTTTCTCCCAGAGCAGAGGCGATCGCCTCCACTGTGGCCAGAGCCGTGCCGCTGGGAGCATCCTTCTTCTGGTTGTGATGAGCTTCGATGACTTCGATATCGTAGTCCTTCAGTGCGGCAGCCGCCTGGGCCACCAGCTTCCAGAAGACATTCACTCCCAGGCTGAAGTTGGGGGATATGACGGCAGCACAATTTCCTTCTATGGCCCTCTTCATCACCGCATGCTGCTCGGGGGATAGACCGGTGGTACCCACCACCAGATCGACGCCGAGCCTGGCCGCGGTAGAGGCATTTTCCACTGCTGCCTTGGCGATGGTGAAGTCGATGAGCACATCAGTGCGGCTCTCCTTCAGGACAGCCTCCAGCTCAGAGGCGTCCCTGACCAGAATCCCGCCCGGAAGCTCTTTTCCTGCTCCGACCACATCCAGGCCGGCTACAAGCTCCAATTCCTCCCGCTTGGCCGCCTCCTGGATGATCAATGTGCCCATCCTTCCCAATGCCCCGGTCAGGGCAATCCGGGTCATGCTCTCTCGCCCAGCCTGGCCAGTATCTCCTTCAGCTTTTCCTCTTTTTCCGGAGCCATCTCCCCCAGAGGCAGGCGCAGAGGGCCATTGGCCAGGCCCAGATACTTGTGAGCTGTCTTGACCGGGATGGGATTGGTCTCAAAGAACATGGCCCGCACCAGAGGAGCCAGCTCGTAGTGCAGCTCTCTGGCCTTTTCCATATCTCCCTTGAACACAGCCTCCACCATAGCCACAGTCTTTCTGGGAGCAACATTGGCTACCACCGAGACCACACCCTGTCCACCCAGGGCCATGGTGGGCAAGGTCAGATCGTCGTCTCCGGACAAAAGGACGAAGTCGCTGCCGCGGGTCTGCTCTATGATCTGAGACTGCTGGGACAGGCTTCCACTGGCCTCCTTTATGGCCACGATGTTCTTGATCTTCGATAATTTGGCCACCAGCTCTGGCTTGAGGTCGATTCCAGTTCTCTTGGGAACATTGTAGAGCACTATGGGTATATCACAATTCTCGGCAATTTTCTTGAAGTGCTCATACATTCCCCTATCATTGGGCTTGTTATAATAAGGTGTGATAAGCAGAGCAGCATCCGCACCTGCTTTGGCCGCATGGCGGGTCAGCTCCAGAGCCTCGCGGGTATTGTTTGAACCTGTACCGGCAATAACCGGCACCTTGGAGGCCTCCACGGCGATTTCAACCACCATCTTGTGCTCCTCAAAGGTCAATGTGGCGGATTCGCCGGTGGTGCCGCAGGGAACTATTCCTGCTATGCCGGTCTTATTCAGGTACTCGATATTTCTCTTCAGTCCCTCCTCGTCCAGGCTCTCATCTTTTAAAAAAGGCGTGATAATGGCAGGAAACACGCCTCTAAACATCAATCTCCACCTCACCCCGCCGAGTGCTTCTCTGGCGCATCACATTGGAGAT
>MTKZ01000741.1_pt1 | contig 10428 bp, 9 predicted proteins | sample 1042781 | NCBI WGS metagenome assembly MTKZ01 (sample SAMN06212207, study PRJNA360539) | anaerobic digester metagenome | biome: Wastewater treatment plant; material: sludge; isolation source: anaerobic digester fed with sludge from wastewater treatment plant | place: Denmark: WWTP Viborg ...
TGGAAGTTTTTATCACAGAAAAGAGGTTTTCAATACATAAACCATCCCTTGAAGGTTCCCGTTAAGGCATCCGGTGAAGTTATTGAATGCCTTGCATCGGGTATCACGAAAAATACCAGGGTACTATTTATCAGTCACATTTCCTCCCCCACCGCCATGATATTTCCACTCAAGGAAATGATCCAAATCGCCAAAGAGAATCAAATCATCACGGTCATTGATGGAGCCCATGCGCCAGGTCAATTGGAATTGGATCTGGACGCATTAGGCGCTGATTTTTATGTTGGGAATATGCACAAATGGCTATGCGCACCAAAGGGGTCCGCTTTCCTTTATGCTTCTCCTTCTTCTGCTCACCGGATCGAACCCCTGGTGGTCAGTTGGGGCTGGCAAAGTGAAAATCCTTCCGGTAACCAGCTTGTGGATTTTCTGGAATGGCAGGGGACGCGTGACATCTCTCCGTTCCTGTCAGTTCCATCTGCAATAGAATACCAGGAACAACATCAATGGAAAGAGGTCCGGACCCGGTGTCATCACTTGGCTTCGCTGGCATATCAAAGGATCACTGAATTGACAACCATTCCACCCTTATACCCCGATTCACTGGACTGGTTTTCACAAATGGTCTCTCTTCCTCTCCCCAACTCTGTTAACACAGATGAACTCAAGGATCAGCTCTACGATCGATATCAGATTGAGATTCCGATAATTTCATGGAATAACCGGAAATTCATCCGGATTTCCATCCAGTGTTACAATGATGAATCAGATATTAATGCCCTGATGAATGCATTAACTCATTTAATACCATTTTAGGAAATTCTGATTTAGGAGCTTTTTTATGCCGGAAATTTCTCTTGCTCTTGGTGGTGGTGGCATTAAAGGAATTGCTCATATCGGAGTATTAAATGTCCTAGAGCGCACAGGAATCAAGGTCCGGGCAGTTGCCGGTACAAGCGCCGGAGGCATTATTGGCGCAGCTTTTTCTTCCGGACTTGGAAGCGACAGGATCAAAGAAATCATTCTTAAGATGGACCAGAAATCACTTTTCCAACGTGGAAAGAACGAAGGTCCAGCCATTCTTGGTTTGGCGGGGTTAACTAATCTGCTCACAGAAGTTTTGGGAGATAGGCTGATATCTGATCTACAGATCCCCTTTGCCTGCACGGCGGTTGATCTGGATGCCGGACAGGAGATCATATTAACACAAGGACGGGTTGTGGATGCCATTTTGGCGACTGTAGCAGTACCAGGAGTCTTCCCACCCAAGCTTTGGAATGGACACACCCTTGTTGATGGCGGCGTTCTTGATCCGGTTCCGATTGCACTAGCTCGCTGGCTGGCTCCCAAACTTCCCGTGGTGGCGGTGTTTCTGTCTCCCCCACCGGAAAACTGGCGGGAGCTGGCGCCTATAGAATTACCCATCAACGCTCCAATTCCCCAACCCATCCTGGAACGAATTAGCCGGTTGCGGATCAGCCAGGCGATCCGCATTTTCGGGGAATCGTATGATATTTCCACCAGGATGCTGGGAGAATTGCGCGTTCAGATGGATCATCCGGACGTATTAATTCGTCCAGATGTAAAGGAATTTGGCATTGTCGATCAGGTCAATCCGGAAATCCTGATCCAACGGGGAATATCAGCAGCTGAGCGCGCTGTTCCAGATATCATGAAATCATGTTCATGGAAAAATCGGATCCCCAGGTATTTTCTTCAAGTCTCCCCGCCGGGGAAAATCCTAGAACCTCATGATGAAGACGAGACCAAACAAGACCAAGCCTCGTAATTTGCGTCAGTATGCAAAACAAACCAACCTGCATTTATCCATAGGACTTTTTCTGTTGGTCATTTCGGTTGGAGTTGGAATGATATCCCTCATCTGGGGTGGTAACGCTGCGCTTGCTGCAATTTTTTGTATCATCATTGCAATCGGGATATTTGCATTAATTTTCCTGGTTCTCTGGATTATGGAAAGGATTGCCCGACATGACTGAAGAAAAACACACGAAATTATTCACGGGGCAGGATGGCATCACTTGGAAATATTCATCAAACCCGGAAACCGACAGACCGATTCTTGTCCTTTTCCATGGATGGAGTGGGGATGAAAACTCCATGTGGGTTTTCTCCAAGAAATTCAATACCCCTCCATGGCATATATTTTCCCCAAGGGGAATTCTTGAAACAGAATCTGGCGGATTTGGTTGGACTGATTTACGCGAAAATCATTTTTCAAACTTTATCCACGTAGCAGAGACCATCCATAACTCATTACAAGCTTTACTTAAACAATTCAATATCATTCAAACCCCAATTCATGCCATGGGATTCAGTCAGGGTGGTGCCCTATTGCTTGTATTGTCAATCCTTTATCCAGCCACATATACTAAAGCCGCATGTCTTTCGGGTTATATGCCACAAGGGTCGAAGACTTTCATCGCCCCTGGTTTGCTATCCCAAAACAGTTATTATATTGCCCACGGCACCAATGACCAGATCGTTCCATTTTCCCATTCACTGCAAATTCAAGAAAAATTGAAGGCAGGAGACGCCAGCGTGCAATTTTGCCAGGCGGATGTTGGACATAAAGTGGACGCGGCATGCTTTAGAGATTTGGGGGAGTTCTTCCTCGCATCAAATTAACAGCTATCGGTTTTGAAGCAGGTAAATAAAACCCACCAGGATTCCCAAAACAAAAAATACTGCAATAAATAATCCGGCGGGGACTCCACCAATCCCACCTGTTTCTCCAACTGCAGAATAGGTCGGAATGACTAACGGGGGAGGCGGTGTAAATGTTGGCATGCGCGTTGGTTGCATTGGATCGTTAAATTGAGCGGCTAATGTTGGATCAATGGTACTGGTAATTTGTGGTGCCGGTGTGGGCTGGGGTGTCACTACTGGCACCTGGGCAGACAAAGATACATTGGCAGCAAATACCCAGCCAATTCCACCTGGCGCACCCGGATATTGAATTAAAACCCAATCATTCCCCGGAGTAATACCAATTGCTGGTGCGTCCTGCCCTTGGGATAAGATACCCACTGCAGGGGCAAGTGTGCTGGGATACGCCCGTACATTTACGTAAGGTTCTGTAGAACCGGCTCTCACAGTAACCATCGGACCTGCCGGTGAACTGGTAACTGTCGGAATACTGATGGTCGGGATCTGGGCAGATACAAGGGCAACTTCATGCCCAATAGTTTGCCCAAAGATAAAGAGTATCCCTGCAATGGCGATGATCCAGATAAGCCAGTGATATGAGTTCATTTTTTTCATGACAGAATCCTGTATTCAATCCGTAGTAATCCGATTATAATCATTTCTATGCAATCCAGGATTTATCATGGAGATATTGAACCAAATGATATTGCCCGTGCGTTGGTGGCATATTTTCACCGCGGGAACTTCAGGGTACAGCAAATTGGAAAAAACGAAAAATTAAATGTCCAAATCGCCACCCATCAGATGGCAACTTCCGGTGGACAAACAGCAATTGGGATCGCGATTGAAAAAGTGGAAGATGGCATTTCCATCCAAGTGGGGCAACAAGCCTGGATTGGTGTAGCTGCCAGTCTTGGAAAAACGGCTATAACTTTAATGACGGCTCTAAAAAATCCATTTCGACTTCTGGAGCGACTGGATGATTTGGCTCAGGACATTGAGTCTCTCCGATTGTCCGAAGAAATCTGGCGGGTGATTGAGGAAGCAGTTCGAAGGGCTGGTGCCAGCCTGGAACTCTCGGAACGCATGCGAAGAATTGTGTGCGAGTACTGTAACACCGCCAACCCAATCGGGGAACCGCGCTGCATCGCTTGCGGAGCTCCGCTTGGCAGCGTTCAACCAGATACATGCGATTATTGTGGATTTGTGGTTAATAAAGGCGAAATCAATTGCCCTTACTGCGGCAAGCCATTACAATAACAAAAGGAGAGCCCGAAAAGTGGCAAACCCCATTGGGTTAAATTCCATCAAGGGGATAAAAATCGGACACGCCCATGATGCATCAGCACTTACAGGGTGCACTGTCATCCTTTGTGAAGATGGCGCTATCTGTGGCGTGGATCAGCGTGGTGGTTCCCCTGGCACAAGGGAGACTGACCTCCTGCGCCCCATGCATATGGTACAGCATGCCAATGCTGTTTTACTGACTGGTGGTTCTGCTTTTGGATTGGATGCTGCAACCGGGGTTGTAAAATATCTTGAGGAACAAAAAATTGGATTTAACGCGGGGGTTGCACGGGTTCCCATCGTACCAGCTGCAGTCATCTTTGATCTCGCCATCGGCTCACCGAATACCCGACCCGACGCGGCAATGGGCTACCAGGCATGCCTGAATGCCACGACACAAAACCCCGAACAAGGAAATAGCGGTTCAGGTATGGGAGCAACGGTTGGAAAAATATTGGGGATGAAACAGGCTGTAAAATCTGGCGTTGGCTTCTCCATTCAATCTGCGGGTGGTGGTATTTTTGTGGGAGCCATCATAACAGTAAACTGCTTTGGTGATGTAGTTGATCCCTCAAATGGAAAGATCATTGCAGGAGTTCGTTCCATGGAGACGGGTCCCATCAAGATTGGAATGGGTAAACCATATGCAGATACCCTGGAAATCATGAAAAGCCTGGCAGGCCGTGCCATTCTGGATTTTGCGGCGCGTCAAAACACTGTAATTGGCTGCATCATAACCAATGCCCGTTTATCCAAAGAAGAAGTCAATAAAGTGGCTCAAATGGCACATAACGGATTGGCATTAACCATCCGTCCAGCCCATACAATGTTTGATGGAGACACAATATTTTCCATGGCGACTTGCCAGAAAGCTGCTGATGTAAATATTGTAGGAGCTTTTGCTGTTCAGGCAGTTGCCGACGCAGTGGTGAATGCAGTAAAGTTTGCAAAATCCGCCGGGGGATTACCCTCCGCTGGTTCAATGAGCAACGAAATGGAAGTAATTGAGGATTAAAACAAATGCCCGAACATCCACTACGAATTTTCTCCGGATCCGCACATCCGCAGCTTGCCCAGGAAATTGCCAATCTTCTGGGTGTTCTTGTTGGGAAAAACACAACCAGGCAATTGCCAGACTCAGAAATCCACGTCATGATCGATGAAGCCGTTCGCGACCAGGATGTTTTTCTGGTACAACCCTGCCCGGCACCTGTCAATGACCACTTAATGGAACTGCTCTTATACCTGGACGCATTTCGACGCGCCAGTGCTCACCAGATTAATGTGGTCATTCCATATTTTCCATACGCACGCCAGGATCGAATGGCAAAAGGCAGGGAAGCAGTCAGCGCACGGGTTGTCGCCAACCTGCTGGAAAACCAGGGTGCTAGTCGTGTAATGTTTGTGGATATCCACAACCAGGCAATCCAGGGCTTCTTCAATGTTCCGGTGGATCCCGTAAGTGCAATTCCGGTCCTGGCGAATTATTTTACAAAGCCCGAATTCGCAAATGCCGCAATTGTCTCCCCGGATGTGGGGCGCGCAAATGTTGCCGGAAAATATGCCGAAATGTTGAATCTCCCACTGGTGATCATGCATAAACGCCGGGTGAACTTCCAGGAAACAAAGGCAACTCATGTGGTAGGTGACATCAAAGGAAGAATGCCAATTATTGTTGATGACATGATTGCCAGTGGAAGTGTATTAAAGCAAATTGATTCGTTATATGCACAGGGAGCTGAAGGAAAAACCTGGTTTGCCATCACTCATCCTGTCCTGTTACCCTCTGCACTTGAAGTGTTGGATCGCGATGACCGAATCGGTAAACTGGTGGTTACCAATACCCTCCCCATCCCCCCGGAAAAACTTCACCCAAAAATTGAAGTTGTTTCTGTTGCCCCCCTGCTTGCAGATATCATTCGGCGTATTCATTTGGGAATCAGCATTTCTGAAAAGCTCATTCTTAGATAATCTGGAGGAATTATGATTCACATTATTGCTGATACAACGTGTAGTATCCCCGTACCGGATGCTCAAAAACGCGGCTTGACACTGTTGCCACAAATGATCATTTTTGGTGAAAATACATACCGGGATGATAACGAGATCACGACGGAGGAATTTTTACGCAAACTAAAATCCTCCCCAACTCTTCCTAAAACAGCTGCACCTCCTCCCGCGTTATACAACCCAATATTTCAGGAATGTGCATCATCGGGCGATACAGCCATCGTCATAACACCATCTGCTGAGTTAAGCGGAACCTTTCGAAGCGCATCAATAGCCGCTCAGGATTTTCCACATGCAGATATCAGGATCATTGACTCACGTACTATTGGATCAGGATTGGGAATGTTGGTTATGCGGGCACTGGAATGGAGCCGATCCAATCTCAGCGCCGATGAGGTGGTGGCAAAAGTGGAAGAAATGCGCCACCGTGAACGAGTGTACTTCTTTGTCGATACCCTGGAATATTTGTACAAAGGGGGACGAATCGGTGCAGCGAAAATGTTGTTTGGCAGTCTTCTCCAAGTGAAACCAATTCTAACATTGCAGGATGGAAGCACTTTTCCTCTGGAAAATCAACGCACCCGAAAACGAGCATTACAGCATATCCGTGAATTGGTTAAATCTGAATTCCCCACAGACGATTCAGCTTACATCTCCATCATGGAGGGGGATGCCGCTCAGGAAGCATCCTTGCTGGTTGAAGAAATCAAGGGAGATTTAGGGATTAACCATATTCCTGTTTTCCGCCTTCCTCCAGCGATAATTACACACGCAGGACCTGGATGCCTGGCTGTCAGTTTTTTTGCCAAAACACCCAAAGCATATCCCCAATTAAACCAAACCGAATAGTTCATTTTCTCATCCAATGACTTAAAAACAGCCGGATTTTCATTCGGCTGTTTTTAAGTCTACAGATTTTTGTTAACTTAATGAAGTAGGTTTATTGCTCTTCCGAATCGCCCAGACCACGGCAACAAACATTGCCACCGCCAAAGCCCAACCCCAAAAACCAAGTTGGCTTTGTTGGACAATAATTGGTGCAGCAAGCAAGGATACCAGATTAACCACCTTGATCATGGGATTCANNGCGGCAGGATCGGCTTCTTCATCCTCAATGGACTTCTTGGCGTTATCCCATGCACCACCAGCATTTGCCATAAACACAGCCAGCAATTGCCCGCTTAGAATGACGCCCGCCAGGAAACCTCCCAGTGCCTCCACTTTAAGAACCATCCCAACAACCAGAGGAAGGAGAACCGAAATGGTCGCCAGGGGAATCAATTCCTTTTGGGCAGATCGGGTCGAGATACCCACTACTTTTCCATAATCAGGTTTCTTGGTACCTTCCCAAACAGCTTTATCCCGGAATTGTTCGCGAACCTCTTCGACAACCTGGGCTGCTGCCCGGGCTACTGCCTTGATGGAGAGGGAACTAAACAGCCATGGCAAAGCACCACCCAACAGGAATCCCACGAACACCTTGGTGTCAGAGATACGAATGGCGTCAAGAACACCGGGAGCTACCTTGTTGATATCTGCAATAAATGAAGCAAACAGGGAAACAGCCGCAATTACAGCGGATGCAATGGCAACCCCCTTGGTAATNNTCCGGATCCTTCTGGTCGTGCCATGCCATCTCCGCAATTCCATTCGCATTATCCGAGATGGGTCCATAGGAATCCATCGCCACGTTATTCCCTGTGTGACTAAGCATGCCAATTCCAATCATTGCGACGCCATAAAGAACGTAGTCAGCGCCTTTGACATCATAAATTAAGATGGCAAGGACAAATGAGATCACAATCACAACCAATGCCCAGACAGACGATTCCATCCCAACGCCAAGACCAGCCAAAATGGTCGTTGCCGGTCCGGTATCAGTCGCCTTAACAATCTCTTTGACTGGTGGTTTCTTTGTAGATGTAAAGTATGAAGTTAATGGATTAAAGGCAACAGCCAAACCAACGCCAATTGTTGTAAGAAGGGCAAGTTGAATCTCATGTGCATATAACCAGGCAAGGATGAATGACCACAAAATTGTGTTAATACTGGAAACTTCATACGAGCGGAACATGGCTTCTTCAGCATCGTGTGCTCGCAGGAATTTGATGGGGAATTTTTCCCAGATGGGAACAGTGAACGTCCCAAGAATGGAACTGATCACACCAATTGCCCGAATGATCAGCGGGTAAACAATCCACTTGATTTCATGGGTGGAATTAAACAATACCAAACCAAGAATCAAAGCAGATACAATGGTAACCTCATAGCTTTCAAAGATATCAGCTGCCATACCAGCACAGTCACCAACGTTATCACCAACCAGGTCGGCAATGACTGCAGCATTTCGGGGATCGTCCTCCGGAATATCCCGTTCTACTTTGCCCACCAGGTCAGCACCAACATCGGCAGCCTTGGTATAAATACCGCCGCCCACCCGCATGAATAAGGCAATCAATGTGCCGCCAAAGCCAAATCCCAAGAGAGCATCTGGAGCGGCTTTTCCAAAAATAATAAAGATGATTGTTCCACCAAACAACCCCAAGCCATCCGTCAACATGCCGGTGATTGTGCCCGCATAATAGGCAATCGAGAGAGATTCATTAAAACTTCTCCGAGCCGCTGATGCAGACCGCACACTTGCCTGGATTGCCATTCGCATCCCAAGTTGACCAACCAACATCGAAAATGTTGCGCCCATGATGAATGCAACCGCCCGACCAATGGAAATCCATAACCTGGCGCTTTCTTCGGACCCAAACCTCTCCAGTGCCTCCTCGGTTGGTGCAACAATATTCACACTGAGGAATAATGCAATACACAAGAGAATGATTGCGGGGAGAATGGTTTTTAATTGGCGACTTAAATAGCTGTCAGCCCCAATACGAATTGCATCCCACACCTCCTGCATTTTGGGAGTCCCTTTGTCCTTCTTAAGGACATTTTTCCTCAGGAGCCATGCATACAACAGGCTGATAAATGCAGTGACAAGCACACCAAGAATCGCGAGTTGCTCGAACGGGGTCTTCAATCCACGTTCTACCAAGCCAAAAATATCCATGCTTTCCTCCGGGAAATAAGATTTAAGATAGGAGTATTTTACTCACAATTATAAGAATGTCAATTCAATTGCGAAACGTAAATAGCACCAAATTAGTATTTGGTGAGAATTTTAGAAATATATTGAATTTGGTTGAAAATCGTTGTATAGTCTATTCCTTGCCAAATAGACCGACATTATATTATAAACACAAAAACATCAGATTGGCAAGACTGTATCGTCGGTGCTCNNTCTTAATATCAACACCATAACGATATGAAGGTATTGCTTTTAAGGTTAAAACCGTGTATTCTGTTTAGGACATTTCCAGAAAACTTGGATTATAATTACGAGCTTTCAATTTGTGAGGATACTGATTAATTTATGGATAACCCATTAATAATAAACATCATTGACGACGACGATGAAGAATACCCAGCGATCGCCAGGCTGATTGAGCTTGGTCGCCAAAAAACTTACGTAACCATAGACGATATATTACATTTCTTTCCGGATGCCGAACAGGAAGTTGAGCAATTGGAGGAAGCATTCGCTGCTCTGATGGCTGCCGGCATCCCTTATGTCGAGGATGAAGCTCTCCTTGTTGAACCAAGCGAAGATGAATTGGTTACAGAAGAAGGGGGCGCATCAGAAGAAAGCCGCGAAGCAGCCCCCAGGGATGTTCAACTGGATGATCTGGAAAATATCGATACAGACGACACAATCGGTTTATACCTGAAGGAAGTCAGTCGCGTCCCCCTTCTGACAGCAGAAGAGGAAGTGGACCTTGCTCAACGGATTGAGCGCGGTCGAATGGCTCGTGAAGAATTAGCGCGGGGAAATGTTAGCACAAAACGCCGCCTGGAACTCCGTAGATTGATTGAAGATGGTTGGGCCGCCAGGGAACATTTGATCACTGCAAATTCCCGGCTTGTCATCTCGGTCGCAAAAAAATACATGGGGCGCGGGGTTCCTTTCCTGGATTTGATCCAGGAAGGGAATATTGGATTAATTCGGGCTACCAAAAAATTTGATTATCGCAGGGGACACAAGTTTTCCACGTACGCCACCTGGTGGATCCGGCAGGCAGTCACCCGGGCAATTGCAGACCAGGGACGCACAATTCGCGTACCGGTCCATATGGGCGACCAGATTAATAAATTATTGCGCGTTCAGCATCAATTGACCCAGCGGTTGGGAAGAGACCCCAGCGTGGAAGAACTTGCTGAGGCACTGGATGTTCCACCCAAAAAAGTGGAAAACATGATCCAGGTTGCCAGACGTCCACTATCCCTGGAAACCCCAACAGATGATGAAGAAGATTCTGTACTGGGTGATTTTATTGAGGATGACGAAGCTCCGCCACCTGACGAGATGGTGACTTACAATCTTTTACAGGAACATCTTGAAGAGATTTTAAATAC